>Ga0129308_1002107_pt1 | contig 17971 bp, 24 predicted proteins | sample L827metagenome_FD_94440 | JGI IMG/M metagenome (GOLD analysis project Ga0129308, IMG submission 94440) | Ring-tailed lemur group fecal microbial communities from Wisconsin, USA - L827 metagenome | ecosystem: Host-associated > Mammals > Digestive system > Large intestine > Fecal | place: USA... | reverse complement strand
TTCGCCACCCTGGGCCAGTTCGCGGACAAGGTCATCCTGCTGAACAAAAAGGTCCTGAAGGCGGGTCCCCCGGACGAGGTGCTGTCCTCTCCGGAATTTTACGAGACCTTCCATCTGCACATGGGGAAGGGAGGGGAGCGGTAATGGAACTTTGGTACGCTCTGGTGGGACTGCTGCCCTTTGAATGGGCCCAGCCCGACACCATGCTGTTTATGAAGCACGCCCTGCTGGCGGTGCTGGTCATCTCGCCCCTGTTCGGAATCCTGTCCACCATGGTGGTCCACAGCCGCATGTCCTTCTTCTCCGACGCCCTGGGCCACTCCGCTTTCACCGGAATGGCCATCGGGGCCATCTGCGGCTTCAACGAGCCCACCTGGGCCGCCGTCCTCTTCGCCCTGGTTTTCGCTCTGCTGTTTAACCTGGTACGCCGGCGCTCCGCTCTGGCCAGCGACACGGTGATCGGGGTGTTCTCCTCCACCGCCGTGGCCCTGGGTATCTTCCTGTCCACTTTGGGAGGCCGGTCCTTCACCAAGTTCAACAGCCTGCTTATCGGCGACATCCTGTCGGTAGAGCCTGCCAAGATCGGCATTCTGGCCCTCATTCTGGTCCTGGTGGTCCTGCTGTGGTGCCTGTCCTTCAACCAGCTGATGCTGTCCGCCGTCCACCCGGCCCTGGCCGACAGCCGGGGCATCCGGGTATTCTGGCAGGAGACGGTGTTCTCCATGGCTATCGCCGTGGTGGTCACGCTGTCCATGACCTGGGTGGGCCTACTGGTCATCAACTCCATGCTGGTTCTCCCCGGAGCCGCCGCCCGGAATGTGGCCCGGAACCTGTGGCAGTACCACCTGTTCTCTCTGCTGGGCGCTCTGGCCGCCGGGATCGCGGGCCTGATGACCTCCTACTACATCGGCGCCTCCGCCGGGGCCTCCATCACCCTGTATCTGGCCATCTGGTTTGCGCTTACGTTTTTGCTGCGAAAAAAAGGCTGAAATAAGAAAAGCGCCCCGAGGAGTTCAAATCCTCGGGGCGCTTTTTATCCGGAAGACTGGGGGACAACCCGATGCAGGCATTTGGTCAGTTGTCGATATCCACCAGAATGTTATCAGTGCCGTGTTCCTCGAACTCGGCGATGTAGGCGTCGATGCGGCTGGTCAGTTCGGCGTAGTTGCTCTCGTCAATGGGGGCGTCGTCCATATCCCGGCGGGCCAGGTCCTCGGCCAGAATGTCGAAAAAGACGTTGTTCTCATACTCAGCAATGGCCTCGTGGATACCGCCCTCCACAAAAGCGCGGGAGGGGACGATCTCCCCCTGGTACAGCTCCGCCAGGGGCATACCCTCCAGCACGGCTTTGCCGAAAATCAGACTCTCCAGATCGTCGTAGTCCTTGAAGCGCTGGTCGCCCCGGGTGGAATTTAAGATCCAGTTGCCGATGTAGACCAGGTCCAGCAACCGGCGAAATTGCTTTTTGTTCAGTTCCAGGTTCATAGTCAGGACCTCCTTCCCGGAATTGAGGGGAACAAGATATCAAATACATATTATAATCGGCCGTCCCCATTTGTCAAATGAGGAATAGAGCTCGAAAGCGGGTTTTTCTGTGGAAAATTCCCCTTGTCTTTCCAGAGAAAATAACATAAAATACTGTTTGATGGGAATTGCGCCCTCCGCCCTTTACAGAAGTGTGGAAAGCGTGTATAATACCCCCACCTGTTGGCCCGTTTTTGGACGAAAACAGAGAATTCAGCCCTGGGAGGGCAGCTGATGGAAAAAGATGTGGTCATCTCCGTCAAGGGGATGCAGAAATATGAGAACGCCGACCCGGAGGCCGTGGAGCTGGTCACCGAGGGGCGGCTGGCCCGGGACGAGGGGGGCTATACCCTATCCTATCAGGAGAGCGAGATCACCGGTCTGGAGGGCACCCGGACCACCATCCGGGTAGAGGAGGACGGGGAGCTGGTCACGCTGATCCGGGAAGGCGGCTTCAACGCCCAGATGGTCTTTCAGGAGGGCCGCCGCCACCTCTCCATGTACAATACACCTTATGGCGCCATGGCCATCGGGGTGAATACCCGCCACCTGCTGGCCGACCTGAACGACCAGGGGGGCGACATCGAGATCGACTATTCCATCGAACTGGACCACGCCATGGCGGGAAGAAATGTGTTCCAGATCAAGGTGAAAGAAGCTGACGGTGTCAGTCTGAAACAGTAAATACAGATTATAAGGTGTGATATTAAGATATGAGTAACATGATCCAGGCCGCCCGTGCGCAGGTGGCCCAGCTGACCCAGGCGGCCTATGAGAAGGCCGCGGCTGCTGGCGCTCTGCCCGCCGGGGCGGAAGTCAAGGCCACCATCGAGATCCCCAAGGACACTTCCCACGGGGACTATGCCTCCTCCTTCGCCATGGCCGGGGCCAAGGCTCTGCACAAGGCTCCCCGCATGATCGCCCAGACCATCGTGGACAACCTGGACCTGGAGGGCAGCTACTTCCAGAAGGTGGAGATCGCCGGCCCCGGCTTTTTGAATTTCACCCTGGGCCCCAAGTGGTACGGCGACGTGCTGGCCGCCGTAGAGACCGAGGGGGGTAAGTACGGCGCCTCCGACGAAGGCCGCAGCAAGAAGGTCATGGTGGAGTTTGTCTCCGCCAACCCCACCGGCCCCATGCACATGGGCAACGCCCGGGGCGGCGTTCTGGGCGACACTCTGGCCAACGTGCTGGAGCGCGACGGCTGGGACACCTGGAAGGAGTTCTACGTCAACGACGCCGGCAACCAGATCCACAAGTTCGCCGTGTCCATCAACGCCCGGTATATGCAGCTGATCCTGGGCGAGGACAACTTCACTTTCCCCGAGGAGGGCTACCACGGCGAGGACATCAAGGTGCTGGCCAAGGCCATCTACGACACCCACGGCGAGAGCTGGAAGGACCTGCCCGAGGAGGAGCGGCTGGACAAGATGGCCGAGTACGGCCTGTCCGTCAACATCCCCAACATGAAGGCCGACCTGCGCAAGTATGGCATCGAGTATGACCAGTGGTTCTTCGAGTCCACCCTCCACGAGTCCGGCTATGTGGAAGAGACCGTAAAGATGCTGACCGACAAGGGCTGGACCTATGAGAAGGACGGCGCCCTGTGGCTGAACACCACTCAGCTGCTCAAGGAGAAGTTCATGCGGGAGGGCAAGACCCAGGAGCAGGTGGACAAGCTGGACCTGAAGGACGACGTGCTGCGCCGCGCCAACGGCTTCTACACCTACTTTGCCGCCGACATCGCCTACCACCGCAACAAGCTGGACGTCCGGGGCTTCGACCTGGCCATCAACATCTGGGGCGCCGACCACCATGGCCATGTGGCCCGCCTTCAGGCCGCTCTGGACGGTCTGGGTCTGGACGGTTCCAACCGCCTGGTGGTGGTGCTGATGCAGCTGGTCAACCTGATGCAGGACGGCAAGCCCGTCCGCATGTCCAAGCGGTCCGGCAAGGCCATCGCCCTCCACGATCTGCTGGACGAGATCAGCGTAGATGCCGCCCGGTACTTCTTCAACTCCCGGACCTCTACCAGCCCCCTGGACTTCGACCTGGATCTGGCCGTCCGTCAGGACAGCGAGAACCCGGTGTACTACGTCCAGTACGCCCACGCCCGAATCTGCTCCCTGATCGCCCGCCTCACCGAGGAGGAGGGAGCTGTGATGCCCGCCGCCTCCGCTGTGGACGCCGCTGTGCTGACCACCCCCGAGGAGCTGGCGCTGATCAAGGCCCTGGCCCAGTTCCCCGAGGAGCTGCACCTGGCCGCCCGGGATTATGACCCCAGCCGGATCAACCGTTATCTGGCCGCGCTGGCCGGTGACTTCCACCGGTTCTACAACGCCTGCCGCATCAAGGGCGAGGAGAGCGCGGTGCTGTCCGCCCGCCTGAAGCTGGCCGACACCGTCCGCTCCGTCCTGGCCAACGGCCTGGCCCTGCTGGGCGTGTCCGCTCCCGAGAAGATGTAATGTTTCAAACACGCCTTACGGTTTTGACCGTAGGGCGTGTTTTTTACCCTGTCTCTTCCACATAGGCTGCCTTGAAAGAAAAGGGGAAAAATATTATAATCTATCTTACAAACTGGTGTCTGTGGGGGGATACATATTGAAACGAGAGTTAGGAATCGCGAGATGTGGTCTTGCATGCTGTTTGTGTTCGGAAAATGTGAAATGTAATGGTTGTGGTTCGAGTGAATGTCCCGATAATGATTGGTGTGAGAATAAAAAATGTTCCATTGAAAAAGGAATCGCACATTGCTATATGTGCCAGGAAGATTGCCAAAAAGGATTATTAACCAAAATTAAACCATATGCTTTTACCCTGTTTATGAAAAGATATGGTGAAGATAAATTGTTGGACTGCTTAGAAGAAAATGAGAGAAAAGGTATTGTATATCATCGAGAGGGCATCAATGGAGACTATGATGATTTTGATGATGTGGAACAACTAATCAATTTTATCTTGAAGGGAGAACGATCCTGTGGGAGATAAAAACGACATGGCGGGTGATCTGGCCCGCCTGCTGGAGGGCCGTATCCCCGGCCTGATGGACGCCACGGGCAAATATGCGGTTTTGGTCCCCCTGGTGGAGCGGGAGGACGGCCTGTACCTGCTGTATGAGGTCCGGGCCCGTACCATGCGCCGCCAGCCCGGAGAGGTCTGCTTCCCCGGCGGCCGGATAGAGGGGGACGAGTCCCCCGAATGCTGCGCCCTCCGGGAGACGGAGGAGGAGTTGTCCATTCCGCCCTCGGCCGTCCGGATTTTGGGCCAGCTGGACTTTATCGCCCACCGGGCCAACTTCATCATGTACCCCGTCCTGGCGCTGGTAGACGGGGAGGCAGTGGACCACATGAGCCATAACCCCGGTGAGGTAGACGAGACCTTCCTGGTTCCCCTGGCTCACCTGCTGAAGACGGAACCCTTGGAGTACAACTACAAATTGATCCCCCAGACCGGGGAGAACTTTCCCTATGAACTCATCGGTATCCCACGGGACTACCAGTGGCAGCCCGGCGGGGAGAATGTCCCTGTCTACCCCTGGAAGGACCACGCCATCTGGGGTCTCACCGGACGCATCACTCGGCACCTGGTCAGCCTCATCCGAGGAAGCAGAGGATGAGGCCATCCCCTGCTTTGTTCCATAAAATGTAATAGAATGATTTTCTGGAATAAAAAATGGGTATCCTCTTTGGGACGGAGGTGGTTCTTTTGAAGAAATTGTGGCCCAAGCTCCTGGCGGGAGCGGGGGCGGCCCTGGTTTTATCGCTTGGGGCAGCCTTTGCCGTGGGCGGCCGGGGGACTCCGGTGCCTGTGCTGATGTACCACCACTTTATCGAGGAGGGCCCGGCCCAGGCGGATACCGTGGTTACCGCCCGATCCTTCGAGGAGCAGCTTCAGGCGCTGAAAAAGGCCGGCTATACCTCCATTACCCCCCGACAGCTGACCGACTATGTGGATGGGAAGGGAGCTTTACCCGAAAAACCCGTTCTTATCACCATGGACGACGGGTACACCTCCAACCTGACCATCGCCGCCCCAATTTTGGAGAAATACGGCATGACGGCCACGGTTTTTGTCATTGGGATCAACGTGGGAGAGAAAGTATCCCCCCACTCGGGCCAGCCTTTGGACCCGCCCCGGTTCAGCTGGGGGGAGGTCCGGCCCTGGGTGGATAAGGGGGTGCTGACGGTCCAGAGCCACACCTATGACATGCACCAGAGAGCGGACTACGGCTTCTCGGGACGGGACGGGGTGCTCCCCCTGGAGGGAGAGACTGACTACCGCGCCGCCCTGGTGGAAGACTTCTACAGGGCAAAAGAGGGCCTGGAGCAGGGAATGGGGACCGAGATGACGGCCTTGGCGTTTCCGTTTGGCCTGTGCTCCCGTGAGGCAGTGGACGAGCTGGAGAAACTGGGGGTGCGGGTGACCTTTACCACAGAATATGGCTGCAGCCGGGCGGTGCCCGGGGCGCCGGAGAGCATCCAGTGTATGGACCGCTGGAACATCACCGACGAGATCACCGGGGAACAGCTGACGGCGGGACTCCAAAAGCTGGAAATCAGAGCCTGCGCACGTCTTTTTTGAAAGAAAAATTCGAAAAATATGCGCCGCCCTATTGACAAATTAGAAGTTCATTGATAAACTACTAGAGCCGCTTTGAGTGGGGAATACCCGCGAATTTTGGTTTGCGGAGGCAAGCGGAGGATATCCTCCCTCCCAGGAGAGCGAGCCCGTAATGAAGGAGTTGAAACAAATGCAGGCAATCATTGTGACCGGCGGCAAGCAGTACAAGGTGAACGAGGGCGACACTCTGTTCATCGAGAAGCTGGAGGCCGAGGCTGGCCAGACCATCACCTTCGACCAGGTCCTGGCTGTTCTGGACGGCGACAATGCCACCTTCGGCGCTCCCGTTGTGGAGGGCGCTTCCGTGGAGGCTACCGTCGTGAAGAACGGTAAGGGCAAGAAGGTTCGTATCTTCAAGTACACCCCCAAGAAGGGCTACCGTAAGCGTCAGGGCCATCGTCAGCCCTACACCAAGGTCCAGATCGGCGCCATCAAGGCCTGATTATGACCACCGTAACCTTTCAATCTGAGGGCAGCCGTATCGTGGGCTTTGAAGTCAAGGGCCACAGCGGGTTTGCCCCCGAGGGTGAGGACATCGTCTGCGCCGCCGTTACCAGCGCCGTCCGCCTGACCGAGTGCGCCATCAACGACGTACTGGGCCTGGAGGCGTCGGTCAAGGTCCGCGAAAAGGACGCGTCCATCACTCTAAAACTCCCCAACAGCCTGGGACAGACCAACGAGAGCACCTGCCAGACCCTTCTGGCGGCGCTGATGGTCCATTTTGTCCAGCTGGCGGAGGAGTATCCCGAACATATTTCAGTTTTGGAGGTGTAAGTTATGCTGAATATCGGTTTGCAGTTTTTCGCCCATAAGAAAGGCGTGGGCTCCACCCGCAACGGCCGTGATTCCGAGGCCAAGCGCCTGGGCGTGAAGCGGGGCGACGGTCAGTTCGTTCTGGCCGGCAACATCCTGGTCCGCCAGCGCGGCACCCACATTCACCCCGGCGTCAACGTGGGCAAGGGCAGCGACGACACCCTGTTCGCTCTGAAGGACGGCAAGGTCAAGTTCGAGCGTCTGGGCAAGGATCGCAAGCAGGTCTCTATCGTGGAGATCGCTCAGTAATCATGCTTTGTGGAGCCGCAAACGGGTACCGTTTGCGGCTCCTCTTTTCAAAAGGGAGGCTTTGGGATGGAATACCGGAAGTTTGCACAGGGCTATATCCTGCGCCTGGACCCCGGCGAGGAGATCGTGGCCAGCCTCACCAAGCTGGTGTCCGATGAGCAGATCCAACTGGGGTCTGTATCCGCGCTGGGCGCCGCCAACGATGTGACCATTGGTATTTTCAATACCGGAGAGAAGCAGTACTACTCACGGCGCTACCAGGGAGAGTTTGAAATTTCCGCCCTGGTTGGCAATGTGACCCGCAAGGATGGGGAGCCCTATCTTCATCTCCACATCACCATCGGGAACCCGGTGACCGGAGAGGTCCATGCGGGCCACCTGTCCTCCTGCGTCATCAGCGCCACGCTGGAGCTGTTTCTCCAGGTGTGGGACGGCCAGGTGGGCCGGAAGTTCAGCGACAGTGTGGGGCTGAACCTGCTGGAATTTTAAAAAGCATATTGAACCAAAATCTTTCCATTCAAAAAAGGAGGTGCCAGCGATGGCAGCACCCTTCGTAGACACCGCCCACATCACCGTCCGTTCCGGCAACGGCGGAAACGGCGTGGTCTCCTTTCACCGTGAAAAATATGTGGCCGCCGGCGGCCCGGACGGCGGCGACGGCGGCCGGGGCGGCAACGTAGTGGTCCAAGTGAACGACCACATGTCCACCCTGATGGACTTCCGCTTCAAGCGCAAGTATGTGGCGGAAAACGGCCTGGACGGCCAGGGCAAACGCTGCACCGGCAAGGACGGCGAGGACCTGGTCCTCCGGGTGCCCCGCGGCACCGTCATCCGGGACGCCGAGACCAGGGAGATCATCCAGGACATGTCCCAGGTGGAGTCCTTCGTCCTGTGCAAGGGCGGCCGGGGCGGCTGGGGCAACAAGCACTTCGCCACCCCCACCCGCCAGGTCCCGCGCTTTGCGAAAGCCGGCCTGCCCGGCGAGAGCCGGGACGTGGTGCTGGAGCTGAAGCTGCTGGCCGACGTGGGCCTGGTGGGCTTCCCCAATGTGGGCAAGTCCACCCTGCTCTCTGTGGTCAGCCGGGCCCAGCCCAAGATTGCCAACTATCACTTCACCACCCTGTTTCCCAACCTGGGGGTGGTGTACGTGGAGGACGGCGTATCCTTCGTCATGGCCGACATCCCCGGCATTATTGAGGGCGCCGCCGACGGCGCCGGTCTGGGCCATGACTTCCTGCGGCACATTGACCGCTGCCGTCTGCTCATCCATGTGGTGGACGTGTCCGGCTCTGAGGGCCGGGACCCCGTGGAGGATTTCGAGGCCATCAACGCCGAGCTTCAGCAGTACTCCCCCGAACTGGCTGACCGAAAGATGATCGTGGCGGCCAACAAGGTGGACATCATGGAGGACTCCGCCCTGCTGGACAAGCTGAGGGCCCATGTGGAGGCCAAGGGGTTGGAGCTCTTTGAAATCTCCGCCGCCGCCCACCAGGGCACCCGGGAGCTGGTGAAGAAGGCAGCCCAGGAGCTTCAGGAGCTGCCCCCCGTGGCGGTGTACGAGCCCACCTATGTGGAGCGTCCGCCAGAGGTGGATACCACTGGCGAGGTCAGCATCCAGCAGTTCGACGACACCTGGGTGGTGGAGGCTCCCTGGCTCCAGCGGCTCATCGCCAACGTCAACTTTGGCGACTTCGAGTCCCGGAACTGGTTTGACCGCCAGCTGCGCCAGTCCGGTCTGTTTGATAAGCTGGAGGAAATGGGCATTCACGACGGCGATATCGTCTCTATGTACGACCTGGAATTTGAGTACCAACGGTAATTTCTTAAGAAAAGACGCCGCTCCGTTTACGGAGCGGCGTCTATTTATAGGGAAATCTTCAACCCCGGTCTGCCCTGCTTGACGGCCTCCATCAAAAGGAGGGAGGGGGGATGGCCAGGCCCGTGGGCCTTCAGGCTCAGCCGTTTGGGCTCCAGGCCGTGGCCCCGCAGGGCGCACACCACATCGGCTAACCGCTCTGGACGGTGGCACAGGGCGAACCGTCCGCCGTTGCGGGTCAGCCGGGCGGCGGCGGCGCACAGATCGTCCAGGGTACAGAACTCCTCGCTGCGGGCGGGTCCGCCGCTTCTGCCGCTGCCTACGGGAAAGTAGGGGGGATTGGAGACCACCAGGTCAAACTGCCCGGCGGAAAATAAATCATTCCGCAGATCACCGGCTATAATCTCTCCGGTCAGGCCGTTGGCGGTCAGATTGTCCCGGGCGGTCCGGGCGGCCAGAGGGTCCAGCTCCGCCCCGTGGAGGACCAGAGTAGGGTCCCGTCCAGCCAGCAGCAGGAGCAGAGCGCCGCTGCCCGTTCCAAGGTCGCACACCCGCCACCCAGACCTCACCGTAGCGAAGCCGCCCAGGGCCAGGGCGTCGCCCCCCAGGGGAAACACTCCGTCCGGCCAGGAGAGAGTGTAGGGGCCAAGCTGTTCCATTTTACACATAGTCGCCCTCCTCGGTGGACAATTATTGAAGATAAGCATACCACAAACAGCGGCGCTATGCTATAATGATAATCGAGATTTTACATGCGAAAAGCCGGGCGCTGCCCGTGAACGAAGGAGAATGGCAATGTCTGGTACACTTTATCTAGTCCCAACCCCAATTGGCAACCTGGGGGATATCTCCAAGCGAATGGCGGAGACTCTGGAGGAGGCGGACTTTATCGCGGCGGAGGACACCCGGGTGTCCTTGAAGCTGTTCAATTACCTTGGAATCAAAAAGCCCATGGTGTCCTACCACCGGCACAACACCGAGACGGGCGGTCAGGCGGTGGTGGACCGGCTGCTGGCGGGGGAAAACTGTGCCCTGGTCACCGATGCGGGGATGCCCGCCATCTCCGACCCCGGCGAGGAGCTGGTGGCCCAGTGTGCCGCCCAGAACATCCCTGTGGTGGCGATTCCTGGCCCCTGTGCTTTGGTCACGGCTCTGGCCATCTCCGGTCAGCCCACGGGCCGGTTCACCTTTGAGGGGTTTCTCGCTATGAATAAGAAAAACCGCAAGGCCCACTTGGATTCCCTTCGGGGGGAGGAGCGGACCATGATCTTTTACGAAGCTCCCCATAAGCTGGGGACTACCCTGAAAGACCTGGCGGAGACCTTTGGGGGGGAGCGGCCGGTATCCCTGTGCCGGGAGCTGAGCAAGCTCCACGAGGAGGTCCGGCGGACCACTCTGGGGGAGGCCGCCGCCTACTACGCCGAAAATGCCCCCAAGGGGGAGTTCGTTCTGGTGGTCCGGGGAGCCGAGCCACAAGAGGAACGGGAGGCCACCCTGGAGGACGGTCTGGCGCTGGTCGGCCGCCTTCGGGAGGAGGGTCTGTCCCTCCGGGACGCGGTGAAGCGGGCGGCCAAGGAGCTGGGCCTGTCCCGAAACCAGCTATACGATCTTGCAGTGGAAAAGTAACGAAAGAATAAAACGGGAGCGGCCTAAAGGCCGCTCCCGTTTTGCGCATTTTATTTCATTATTGACTGATGCTTTGCATGGATTTGATGCACTTGAGGCAGATGTTCTTGCCATGAAACAGTTGGATGTCCTTGTCGCTGTCGCAAAAAATGCAAGCGGGCTGGTACTTCTTGAGTACGACGGAAGGGCCGTCCATATAGATCTCCAGACTATCTTTTTCTGCGATGTCCAGGGTGCGGCGCAGCTCGATAGGGAGTACGATACGGCCAAGCTCATTCACCTTGCGAACGATGCCAGTAGATTTCATAGCTCTCTCCTTTCTATAATCATCCGGTTATTTTGGTGTGCGCGGAGGCACAGGGATTTATTACCTACCCTCAAGGTGGTTCTATTTTATACTAAAGTTTTACCATGTCAAGAGTTTTTTCTTTTCTTAACAGATTTGTAACAAATAGCAGGAAAAGTATAAAAACGGCAAGAAATACCATTGTATTTCCTGGAAAAAGTGCTGGTATGATTTTCCACCTATCCGAATAGGATGGGACAAGAGGGGGCTGGAGACATGACGATGACGATGATTTGGACAGGGATGGTAGTGCTGTCGGTGCTGTGCGGGCTGGCCACCGGGCGGGGCCCGGAGGTAGCCGCGGCCGCTGTGGAAGGGACCTCAGCTGCGGTGGAGCTATGTCTGTCCATTGCGGGGATGCTGTGTCTGTGGACTGGGGTAATGGAAGTCATGCGCCGCTCCGGGCTGGCGGAGGGACTGTCGCGGCTCCTTGCGCCGGTGCTGCGCCGACTTTTTCCACAGGTGGCCAAGGACCGGGATATCATGGACAGTATTTCGGCCAATGTGTCCGCCAATCTGCTGGGCCTGGGCAATGCGGCCACGCCTCTTGGCATCCAGGCGGTCAAAGGGATGAGCCGGAAAAGCCCGGGCGTGGCCTCCGACTGCATGTGTATGCTGGTGGTGTGCAACACCGCGTCTATCCAGCTGATCCCCACCACAGTGGCCACGGTGCGGGCGGCGGCGGGGAGCGCCGCTCCTTTTGATATCCTGCCGGCTGTGTGGTTGGCCTCCACTCTGTCGGTGGGGGTGGGTATTTTAGCCTGTAAGCTGCTGTCCCGGCTTTGGAGAGATTGAAGTATGGATCTGTTCTTTACCATGATAGTCCCCCTTACGATTTCTGGAGTGGCTCTCTACGGTATGATTCGGAGAGTGGATGTGTATTCTGCCTTGGTCCAGGGGGCGGGAGACGGTCTTGGGACGGTGATCCGTATCCTGCCGCCCCTGGTGGGGCTGATGACGGCGGTGTATATGCTCCGGGCCTCGGGGGCCCTGGAGCTGGCGGCCCGGGCCCTGGCCCCGGCCATGGAGCGGTTGGGCCTGCCGCCGGAGCTGCTTCCCCTGATGCTGGTCCGGCCCATCAGCGGCTCGGCGGCCTTGGGGGTGGGGGCGGAGCTCATTTCCACCTATGGCCCCGACTCCACTCTGGGCCGGACAGCCGCGGTGATGCTGGGCTCTACCGAGACCACTTTCTATACCATTGCCGTCTACTTCGGTGCCGTGGGAATCACCCGGACCCGGTATGCGGTGCCCGCCGCCTTATGCGCTGATCTCACCGGCTTTCTGGCCGCCGCCTGGGCGGTGCGGCTGTGCTTTGGGGGATAAGCAACGATGAGAACGCGGTGATTCAAAGCCGGATAAATTTTGAAAAGATTGGAAAAATATTATAGAAACTGGAAAACGCTGATAAAACTGGGAAAAGGATGTCATTCTTCTGAATGACATCCTTTTTTATGGAAACCCCATGTTCGGCGCCTGTGATATGGGCATACAGGGGATGGGCACCGTGCGGAGCGCAGGTCTCGGGCTTAGACGTCCTCTTCCTCCGAAATCTGGTCGGGATCGGGAGGGGTGATAGGCTCGTCGTGTTCCACCAGCTCCAGGTAGTCCTCGTCCTGGAGAGTGGGCTTTCGATGCCGGGCGATGGCGATGATGGTGGGGTAGAGGACAATGGCCACCAGACCGCCGGAGAAGCCGTTGTTATACAAATTCATGCCGGCCACCGGGGAACCGGTGTACAGCACCACCGAGGAGTGGAGAAATCCGGCCAGCACTCCGAAGGGCCAGCCGAAGTAGCCGGAAATGGGGGCGAGAGTGGTGCAGAACAGGCAGGCCAGCTGGACGGCGGAGTCACTGAGAGACCAGTGCATGACCATACCCCCCAGGAAGACGCCGGCCATCACGGGAATGATGTTGAAGGCGTGCTTGCCGAAGGCGGAGAAGCCCATGACGGTGAGAATGCCGCCGATGGTGGGACCGTTCAGGTCTCCGCCTACTGCCAGAATAAAGGTCATGGCGATGAGGCCGTTGATCCCCGTGTTGATGAGGACGGGGGCCGGACCGAACATACGCAGATAGTCGCTGGGGGCGCGGCCGCTGGTCTGGAGCAGACGGCGATAGCCCGCCCAGGCGGCCCACACAGGCTTGCGGCACAGAAACAGTCCCCCCAGAATGGACAACGCGCACAGAGCGGCCAGCGCGGGAGCAAAGACGGCGTTGTAGCCCGTGGCCCAGCGGTAGTGGATGGTAGGGTCCGCCCCCAGGGAGCTGATGAGCGGGACACAGATGAAGGCCACAAGGCCGCAGGCGAAACCCGCGTTGTACAAGTTCATGCCGTTTTGGACCTTATAAGTGTATGCGGTCAGAGAGGGCATCAGAAAGCCAATCAGAACTCCGGCAAACAGGCCGCCCCATATGGTGCCCCAGCCGTTGTCCAGGGCGATGTAACTGACCACAGGGGCCAGAGCGGTGGACATCAGGCCGGTGGCGGCGTATTTGCCAAAGGGTTCCTTCCGGCTCTTGGCGTACAGCCAGGTGCCGAAGAGGATGGGCCAGATGTTGACGGGGTTTTTCCCGAACAGGGAGAAGCCGGACATAAGGCCGATGACCACCGGAGTCATACCGTTGAAAGGCTCCCCGGAAAAGCGCAGGATCAACACTGAGAGGAGCGTGACCAGCGCGGAGTTGATCAGGGCCGGTCCGGGTCCGGCCACCAGGATATAGTCGGTGATGAGAGCGTCCTCAGTAAGGACAATCCTCGCCAGTCCGGGCAAGATCTGGGAAAAATTTCCGAAGAGCAGGCCCGCCGTGAAGAGCAGACCGACGTACCCCAGAAGAATGGGGTACATCGTCTCGTATCGGGTGTGGGGGTGCTGGTATTCCGTCATTGCTTGGCCTTCCTTTCTCTGATAAGGTCGGTCTGGTGCCCCTGAGCAGTCCGCTGACGATCAGGGGAGACGCTGGAAGTAGTCGCGGGTCTGCTGGGCGTTGTGCCGGATCTCATTGGACAGGTCCTGGAGAGAGGGAAATTTCCGCTCTCCCCGCAGATGGGTGAAAAATTCCATCCGGACCTCGTGGCCGTACAGGTCGCCGTCAAAGTCCAGGATGAAGCCCTCCACGGTGATCCGACCGTCGTTGTCCTCCACGGTGGGCCGGACGCCCACGTTGGTGACGGCGCAGCGGCACTGGCCGTCAAACCAGACCCGGGTGGCGTAGACCCCGAAGGCGGGGACAATGACCCTGGGAGGAATACGCAGGTTGACGGTGGGGAAGCCCAGGGCGGAGCTGCCGATCTTCTTGCCGTGAGCCACCCGGTCGGTGAGGGTGTGGGGATGGCCCAGGAACTGGTTGGCACGCTCCATCTCCCCCTGGGCAATGAGGGTGCGGATATAGGTGGAGGAGATGGTGATGCCGTCCTGCTCCACCTTGCCGATGATGTCGCAGCCGATACCCAGCTCGGCACACTTGGCCTTCAGCCGCTCAGGGTTGCCCTTGCCCATGTAGCCGAAGTGGAAGTCGTGGCCCGCCACCACATGGACCACGCCCAATTCTTTCACCAGGTATTCGGTAATAAAATCCTGCCAGTCCATTTTCATCATGCCGTCGAAGGACGCCACGATGACCTCCTGGATGCCATAGTAGCGGCGCATCAGCCAGACCCGGTCCTCCACGCTGCTGAGCAGGGGGACAGTCTGTCCGGTGATAACGGCGGTAGGGCTGCGGTCGAAGGTAAAGGCGGCGGCGGTGGCCCCAAGCCGGTCAGCCGCCGTAGTGACCGCCCGGAGCAGGGCTCCGTGGCCCCGATGAACGCCGTCGAAAAAGCCAAGAGCAATAACGCGTTTCGGTGTCTTCACAGTGGGATCGTCTCCTTTGCGCTGGATGGGTTCGTAATTGCGGATGCTTTTTTCTTTAAAAACAGCCGCAACTGTTTGATCAATAAAAGTTTACACCTCAAAAAAACTTTTGATGGTAAACAGCTTGCCGTCCTCGGCTCGGCTGAGGGCCAGGAAGGCCCCGCTCTCGCCGTAGGTCCGGTATTCACCGGGGGCCGCTTCGGGCATAACTACGGTCATGCCGTTGCGGACCTTCTTCTCCAGCTCGGGGGGAAGGGTCAGGACGGGCCGGTCGGAGAAGTAGGAATCCACCGGCAGAAGGAGGGCAGTGGGGTCCTCTGACGCCTGGACCTGGTCCAGAGTGACGGCCTGGTCCAGAGTGAACCCGGCGGCCATGGTCCGCCGCAGGGAGGACATGGTGCCGCCGCAGCCCAGAGTCTGACCGATGTCGTGGCAAAGAGTCCGCACATAGGTGCCCTTGGAGCAGCGAACCCGGAGGACGAACTCGTCGGGGGCGGTCTGTTCCTCCACTGCCAGGCTGTGGATGGTGATGGACCGGGGCTGGCGCTCCACCTCACGGCCCTTGCGGGCCAACTCATAGAGCTTTTTGCCGTTGATCTTGATTGCGGAGTACATGGGCGGGATCTGCTGGATGTCCCCCCGGAACCGGTCAAGGGCGGCCTCCAGGTCCTCGCGGGTGCCGGTGAAGGGATGCTCCTCCAGCACCTCGCCGCTGGTATCCTGGGTATTTGTGATAACGCCTAGTTTTAAACCGGCTACGTACTCCTTTTCGGACTCACTGGCGAACTCCACAGCCCGGGTGGCACGGCCCAGAAAGACGGGCAGCACCCCGGTGGCCATGGGGTCCAGGGTGCCGGCGTGGCCGATGCGCTTCTCCCGGAAGATGCCCCGCAGCTTGGCGCAGACATCCATGGAGGTCCATCCGTCGGGCTTGTCGATTACTAAGATTCCATTTGGCATAGGATTTACTCCTTGTCGGTTTGCTTCACCTGGCGGATGGCGTCCAGGATGGCCTCCTTGGCCTGAGCCACGGTGCCCTCCACGGTGGCACCGGAGGCCGCGGCGTGGCCGCCGCCCCCCAGAAGGGCACATACATGGCTGGCGTTCAGGTCGTTGGGGTCGGTGCGGACGGACAGCTTGCATTTGCCGGGGGCCAGTTCCCGGATGGTGACGGAGGTCTTGACCCCCTCCAGCTGGCCCACCAGGGCGGCGATGTCCTCGGCGTCCCGCTCAGTGGCCTGGAGCCGGGCCATCATGTCCAGAGTGATGGCGGCCAGGGCGATGGTGCCGTTTTCATGGAGGTCCATGCCGTCGATAATGGCGCTCTCCAGCTTCATACGCGTTAAACTCTTGGTGCGGAAATGGCGCTTGTTCAGCTGGGTCACAGGGATACCGCAGTCAATGAGGTCGGCGGCAATCCGGTGGGTGCCGGCGGTGGTGTTGCCGTAGACGAAGCAGCCGCAGTCGGTGGAGATGGCCACGTAGAGAGCGGTCCCTATCTCTGGGGAAATCTGGCAGAATTGTTTCACAATATCGTACATCAATTCGCCGCAGGCGGCCCGGCTGGCGTCCAGACAGGTCTCTTTCGCAAAAAATTCCTGAGAGGGGTGATGGTCAATGGCCAGGTCCACCCGGGGCAGGTAGGGCAGGGCGTTTTCTGGGAACAGCCCCTTGGCGGCGATGTCCACGCTGACCACGGTGCCTGGCTCCCAGTCCTCAGGGGCCAGCAGGCCCTCCAGATAAGGGGTGAATAGGGAGGTTGCCTCCGGATTGGGTAGCACGTGGGCGGTCTTGCCCGCCTGGCGCAGAGCGCGGCACAGGGCGGCGGCACAGCCGATGGTGTCCCCGTCGGGGCGCAGGTGGGTCAGAATCAAATAGTTATCGTGGTCCAGTAAAAACTGGGCGGCCTGCTGTGAGGTCATGAAAATCACTCCTCGTCCAGATGAATGTCGGCGTTGGCGGGATTGGCGGGCTTGACAACCTCGGGGTTGCGGAGCATCTCCAGAATGTGGGCGCCCTGGTCGATAGAGTCGTCCCGTATGAAGGTCAGCTCCGGGGTATAGCGCAGGTTCAGACTGCGGCCCAGCTCCCGGCGCAGATAGCCGGAGGCGGACTTCAGGCCCTTTAGCACCTGGGCGCAGTCGCTCTTGTCCAGCACGCTGATAAAGATTTTAGCGAACCGCAGGTCGGGGGTGGTATCCACGGCGGTGACGGAGATCATGCCGGAGACACGGGGGTCTTTTACGTTGGGGATCAGGGCGGCCAGCTCACGCTGGATCTCCTCGTTGATCCGTCCGATTCGATTGCTTGCCATAATTGGTGCTCCTTTCCGGGCCAGCGGCCCGCGCAGGTAATGTTAAGTCGTAATGGTCAGCCAACACATTCCCGGTTTGTGGGGAGGGAGCAGCTGTTCCAGAGTGTCCATGTCAAAATCGGCCAGGGAGCCGCAAAAATGGGGCGGGCGGTGTCCGAGTCCGTTGTCCAGCCAGATGGACCACAGCTCCACCTCCTCGCCGGGGGTGAAGTGGCGGGTCAGGTAGGCACGGAGGTCCCGAAGGCCGGCTTCGTTCCGCTCCAGGGACAACTCATACTGATAGGGTTTGATGGGATAGCCCAATTCATCCGTGGCGCGGCGGTAGTAGCAGTGCTCCGAGACATGGAAGCCGTGGTCGGAAGAGCACAGGGGCAGCGGCTTATCCGCCGCAAGCAGCACGACTTGGCTCATATAAAGACCTCCCAAGGTAAAGATGACAAAACAGGGCGGGCGAAAACGCCCGCCCTGCTCTTGGGTGATAATAAATTGTAGAGGAGGAATTACACCTCGATCTGCTCCATGAGGAAGGCTTCGATGATGTCGCCCTCCTTGATATCCTGGAACTTCTCGAAGGTAATGCCGCACTCGTAGCCGGCGGCGACCTCCTTGACGGAATCCTTGAAGCGCTGGAGGGAGGCAATGGCGCCGTCATAGATGACGATGTTATCCCGCAGCAGACGCATCTGAGCGTTGCGCTGCATCTTGCCGTCCAGCACGTAGCAGCCGGCGACCATACCCACGCCGGTGATGCGGAACACGTTGCGGACCTCGGCCCGGCCCAGGTCCACTTCCTTGAACTTGGGGGCCAGCAT
>Ga0129308_1002104_pt1 | contig 17986 bp, 26 predicted proteins | sample L827metagenome_FD_94440 | JGI IMG/M metagenome (GOLD analysis project Ga0129308, IMG submission 94440) | Ring-tailed lemur group fecal microbial communities from Wisconsin, USA - L827 metagenome | ecosystem: Host-associated > Mammals > Digestive system > Large intestine > Fecal | place: USA... | reverse complement strand
TACATGAATATGAAGCACTTGGAGGCGGCTCTGGAAGACGTCTCTATTGCCGGCTGACCTCATTCAGCCAGAGCCTGCAAACTAATTTGCGCATAATTCTTGACACTACCAGGAAGTCAAGGAAAAAGCCGAGTATTCCTACTGGCTGTTCGGACATTACCATGACAACCGAGCCATAGACTCAAAGCATATCCTGCTCTGGGAGCAGATCGTGCAGGTCATCTAAAATAGGGCCGCAGAGGAAAGGACGGCAGCAGCTTGCCGTTTTATCCTTTGCGGCCTTCAAAAATAGAAAGAGGTGCAAAAATATGGAGACTAGCTCATTTGAGGTAAAGATCTCAAAGTACAAGTCAATTCGTATTACTCTGACTAGAAGTAATATCGGACGTCCGCGCGACTATATGTATTTCGTCGGTACCGAGGATGCAAAGGCATTTGCAAACACCTTAGAGGCTGCCGTGGCCGGCGCTTTTATTCAAAGCGCTCTCACCTTTTTTATGATTTATATAATCTAATTGTTTCTTCCAACTTTTCTGACCTTGTTTTCAAAAATCTCTGCACATTATGGAATGCCCTTTGCGCATTATTGAAATTTTCGTCAATTGGGAATGTATTGTCTTCCAAGGTTGAACAAGCTATGATTGAATCTATGTATTGTTCTACGTTGCATGGAGGGGATTGGAGAAGCCTTTCAATTTCATCGTAATCCTCTGCGGGTAATTTGTCGCGGATAATATTAAGTGATTTTGTAAATCACAATTATCTTCAAAAGCTTAACACACCTGAGTATCACATATATGATAGTGATAATACACATGCACACGCCGGAATTTGTGACCAAATTAATCGCCGCGGCGATGGTTCTTCTGCAAGAGAAACAGCAAAACGCGAAATGGAAAATTACATACATAGCGATGTTGTAAGGGACCTCTTTGGTGTCCAGATTGAGATAAGTGACACAATGGACGTGCCACGTGAAATCTCCGCACTATTGCAAGCGAGAAATCCAACGGCATATAGCCCCGAAACAGTAAAAAGGAAATTGAACAAATTAGGAGCCCCCAGAATGACAATGGAATTGCTTCACAGCCGTGATCCTGCTGATGAGGTTATAGGATGGCTGAGAGAAATTTCAGAATTTATACAGGCGTAGTTTTCAGCACCAGCGATTTTCTACATCAAAAAAGGAAAATATCCGGAATGAAGCCACCTTACACGTCGGAGCAAGCTTTATATCGCTTGCTCCGACTTTTTTCAAAAGTCAGAGCGCGCTCATGCCGCTGCTCCTCCTTCCCAAATCGAACCCGCTTCGCTGGGCTTCGATTTGGTTTTGGGTGCAGCCCTGATGAAAGCAGCGGCATCTATAGTGTTGCGATGTTACAGCTCGTCGCAAGCGTCATATCGCTTGCGACGAGTTTTTTATGCTCCGCATCAAAAACTCATCGTGCGCTCATTCTGCTGCTCCTCGCTTCCGAACCGGATTCGCTTCGCTGGATTCCGGTTCGGGTAAAAAACGAAAATATCCGGAATGAAGCCGCCTGCACACGGTACCGTGTACAGGCGGCTTTTTGCGTTTTTCTCTTAAATCACATAGTCGTTTCCCGCTTCCTCTTTCCGCATCAGATCGGCAAGAGTGACGTTGTCCAAATAGTCGCTGATGACCTTGTCCAGCCCCTTCCAAAGGGGCAGGGTCCGGCACGCCTGCATCCGCGGGCAGGCATCCGCGCTTTCTTCCAGACAGGCGACCGGGGCCAGGGACTCCTCCGTCAGGCGCAGGATAGAACCAACGGTATACTGCTCCGGTGCCTTCGTCAGCTGGTAGCCGCCGCCTTTGCCCCGCAGACCGTTCAAAAACCTGGCCTTTACCAGGAGCTTAATGATGCTTTCCAAATATTTTTCCGATATCTCCTGCCGCTGTGCGATCACTTTCAGCGGGATGAAGCCATCCGTCTGGTGCTCAGCCAGATCGATCATGACCCGCAGCGCGTAGCGGCCCTTTGTGGAAATCAGCATACCGCACCCCCCTCATCAGATAAACCTATTATACAGCGTGGTTAATAGGGAATCAACGGAAATTTTCGGAAAATACCCGTTGACAGCCAGAGCTAGGCAAATTACAATTCGTATTAACCCATTAAAAAAATTGGTATTGGCAAATATCATCTTCCCGGTAACGGAAGGCCTATACCGCAGAAGGACAAGGAGAATCGCTATGAAGATCACAAGCATCGATGTCTTTGATTTCGCAAAGTGCCTGAACTACGAGGACTGCGCCCCCATCTGCATCCGCATCAACACCGACGCGGGCATCAGCGGCTTCGGCGAAGTCGGCCTGGCCTACGGCAACGCCCATTACGCAGGCGTGGGGATGGTCCGGGATTTCGGCCAGCTCATCATCGGCATGGACCCGCTGAGAAGCGAGGCCATCCGTGAAAAGCTGTTCCGCACCACCTTCTGGGGCATGGGCGGCGGCACCGTCATCAACGCGGGCATGAGCGCCATCGACATCGCCCTGTGGGACATCAAGGGCAAATATTACAATGTGCCCGTCTACCAGATGCTGGGCGGCAAGACCAACGACAAGCTGCGGGCCTACGCCAGCCAGATCCAGTTTGACTGGGACCTGGAGGACCGCAACATGATCACCCCCGAGCAGTACGCGGAGGCTGCCAAAAAGGCCATGGCCCAGGGATACACCGCCGTCAAGGTGGACCCGGTGGGCGTGGCCGCCAGCGGCAACTGGCAGCGGACAAAGCAGGACGCGGATTGGCGGTTGCGGGGCCAACTGCCCCAGAATGTGCTGGAGCTGGTCCGGGCGCGGCTGAAGGCCATCCGGGACCTGGACAGCGCCCTGGACATCATCATTGAGCTGCACGCCTTCACGGATACCAGCACCGCCATCCAGCTGGCAAACTACATCGACGACCTGAACATCATGTACTACGAGGAGCCTGTCCATCCCCTCAACGCCGTGTCCATGCGGGAGATCAAGGATAAGATCAAGATCCCCGTGGCCTCCGGCGAGCGCATCTATACCCGTCTGGGCTACCGTCCCTTCTTTGAAAACCGCTCCCTGAGCGTTATTCAGCCGGATGTGTGCCTGTGCGGCGGCATTTCCGAGACCAAGAAGATCTGCGACATGGCCGACACCTATGACGTCAAGGTGCAGGTGCACGTGTGCGGCGGCCCCATCTCCCAGGCGGCGGCGCTGCATGTGGAGACTGTCATCCCCAACTTCCTCATCCACGAGCAGCACTCCTACGGCATCAAGCAGGGCCTGCGGGACACCTGCGTGTACGACTATCTGCCGGACGAACACGGCGACCTGGTGGTCCCGGAGCTGCCCGGCATCGGCCAGGAGATCACGGAGGAGACCATGCAGAAGACCTTCGTCTATACCATTCAGTAACCGCGCTTTCCAATACCGCCATTCCGGAGGGAGCACAGTGTGTGCTCCCTCCTTTTTTCGCGGCCCGCCGCAGGCGGCGGAAATTTTTTGCAATTTCCTATTGACAACGTGGCCCCTCCGCATTATAATCCATATCAACCTACTTGAAAGGTTGGTTTTAATGAAGGATTACAGATGGTCCCTCCGATGTTGCCCGTGTTGCTGAGCATTTTTCCAAACAACACACATGACACATCACACGGCAACGATATGCATTAGGAGGAATTGATCATGAGCAACATTTATACATCCGCCGACCAGCTGATCGGCAAGACTCCCCTGCTGGAGCTGGTCCATATTGAAAAGGAAGAGGGCCTGGAGGCCAAGGTCCTGGCGAAACTGGAGTATTTCAACCCCGCGGGCAGCGTGAAGGACCGCATCGCCAAGGCCATGATCGATGACGCGGAGCAAAAGGGCCTTCTGAAGCCCGGTTCCGTCATCATCGAGCCCACCTCCGGCAACACCGGCATCGGCCTCGCTTCCGTGGCCGCCGCCCGGGGCTACCGCATCATCATCGTCATGCCCGAGACCATGAGCGTGGAACGCCGCCAGCTGATGAAGGCCTACGGCGCGGAGCTGGTGCTGACGGAGGGCGCCAAGGGCATGAAGGGCGCCATCGCCAAGGCCGATGAGCTGGCCAAGGAGATTCCCGGCGGCTTCATCCCCGGCCAGTTTGTCAACCCCGCCAACCCCGCCGTTCACAAGGCCACCACCGGCCCTGAGATCTGGGAGGACACCGAAGGCAAGGTGGATATCTTCGTGGCCGGCGTCGGCACCGGCGGCACGGTCACCGGCACCGGCGAATACCTGAAGAGCCAGAATCCCAATGTGAAGGTGGTGGCGGTGGAGCCTGCCTCCTCCCCCGTGCTGAGCAAGGGCACTGCCGGCAGCCACAAGATTCAGGGCATCGGCGCCGGTTTTGTGCCGGATGTGCTGGATACCAAGATCTACGACGAGGTCATCGCCGTGGAGAACGACGACGCCTTCGCCACCGGAAAGCTGATCGGCAAGAAGGAGGGCGTGCTGGTAGGCATCTCCTCCGGCGCCGCCGTGTGGGCAGCCATCCAGCTTGCCAAGCGGCCGGAAAACAAGGGCAAGACCATCGTGGCCCTGCTGCCGGACACCGGTGACCGCTATCTTTCCACGCCGCTGTTTGCGGATTGAGCCTCTCTCCCCCAAAGCGAGACTGCCTTGTCAGGCAGTCTCGCTTTTTGTACGCTGCCGCATCCGCGCTTCATCCAAGCCGGCGCTATCCCGCGGACCTTTCCGCCCCGCCGGAAAACATTACCTTTGCAAAAAAGTAACAAAACGGTTACAATTTTCTTGTCCGTGCACGGGACATTCTTTTTTGTGAGGTTCTGTTATGAAAAAAACACGCACTCTTCTGGCCGCCGCTGTTCTGACGGGAAGTCTGCTCACGATGCCCGCCGAAGCCGCCTCCCTTTCCCACAAGGTTGTCCGGGGGGACACGATGTGGAAGCTGGCGGTGCAATACCAGGTAGGTACCAGCGAGATCATCCAGGCGAATCCCCAGGTCACTGACCCGGACCTCATCTATCCGGGGCAGATCCTGCAAATTCCGCAGCTGGAGAGCACCGTTTCCAGCTACGAGTCGGAGGTCATCCGGCTGGTCAACGAGATCCGGCAGAAAAACGGCCTGCGGCCGCTGACCGCCAACTGGGAGCTCTCCCGGGTGGCCCGCTATAAATCCCAGGATATGCGGGACAACGGCTATTTTTCTCACAACAGCCCTACTTACGGCACGCCCTTCCAGATGCTCTCCGCTTTCGGCCTCTCCTATCGGACCGCCGGCGAAAACATCGCCAAGGGGTATGCCTCGCCGCAGGCGGTGGTAAATGGCTGGATGAACTCCAGCGGACACCGGGCCAACATTCTGAACGCCTCCTACACGCAGATCGGCGTGGGATACGTTTCCGGAGGCAATTACTGGACCCAGCTGTTCATCGGCTGACGGCGGCAAAAGGGCCGGCGCCTAAAAGGCGCCGGCCCTTTGCTCACTGTTTTTTCATCCGCACCAGCCGGTATAAAAACGTCATCAGCTGTTCCCGGGTGCAAAAGCTCTTGTACTGTTTCCGTCCGGCGGCATCTCCCAGGATGAGCCCTGTTTCCTCCGCCCACGCCCGGGCTTCGGCGGAAAACGCCCCCGGATCCTGCTCCGCCCGGCGCTCCAGCCACGCTTCCATCATGGCGTCAAACTGCTGCTGTGTCATGTTCTCCTCCTCATAGGGCGGCCGGTACGCCCCCAGCACATACCGGTACGGCCGCTCTCTGCGCTGTACCTGCCCGCCGTTGGCGTCGCTGCCCGCGCCGGTGTTTCCCTCAATGGTCACCAGCGCATCCCGTTCCACTGCCTCCACGATGCCGGTGTGCTGCGGCCCGCCGCTGCCGGAAAACCGCAGGAACACCAGGTCGCCCGGACGGTACTCCGCCGTTACCAGCCGTCCCCGCCCGCGGGCCCATGTCATCAGCGCCCCGCAGCTGGCGGTCCGGCCGCCGTCATAAAACAGCTCCGCCGCCCCTGCTTCCCGGAACAGCCACCACAAAAACACGCAGCACCAGGGATACGCTCCGCCGGACACCTCCCGCCCGTAGTAGTCCGTGTTGTACTTCACGCGGTTGCTGCCATATGGTTCCTCCCGGGTCCCCAGCTCCCGGCGGGCCAGCTCCAGCACCTCACTGGCCGCCGCCATCCAGCGCCTCCTGGACCTTCTGGCTCTGAGTCCCGAAATAAAACGCGATGACCACCGCGTACACCGTCATAAAGTCCTGGCTGATGGTGCTCCGCAGCGCCATGACGGCAAACACCGCCGTCAGCGTCAGCGTCACCAGACTTTTGACCGACAGCAAATTTCCCAGCCGTCTTCCGATCACTTCCCGCAACGTTCTTCCTCCTTACGCATCCCAGTCTCCGTTCCTGCCCAGGGCGCTGTCATACACGATGCCGCCCCGGGTATTCTCCGCCCGGCTCTTGTTAAAATACGCCGCCAGCACCACCGCCGTGGCCGCCTGCAGGGCCCCCACGAGGCCGGTGAGATACGGCAGGCTCCCGGTAAATCCCAGGCACACCGCCAGACGGCTCACATACAGCACCCAGCAGGTGGCCAGCACGTCCGTGCCCAGCACCCCCAGGGCGATCAGGTGGGACGCCGTCCATTTTTTCATGCGCCGCCTCCCGCCAGCAAAAAGCTGACAAAGGCCCCCGCCAGCACCAGCAGCACCTTGTCCGCCAGGTTTTCCCACCGCTGGCCGGGACGACGCTCCAAGCTGTCCATTTTTTCGTTCAGCCGCTCCAGGCTCTGGCCCATGCTCTCCTGCTTGGTGGCCAGCACCTCCACCGCCGTGGCCAGGCGGTTCAGGGCCGTCTGGCCCTTTTCCAACCGCTCGGTCCGCCGGGAGAGCGCCGTCACCTTTTCCTCCAGTCCCGCCATACGGGCGCTCAGCTCCTGTTCCATGACACGCCCTCCTCCGTGGGAACCGCCAGTTCAAAGCTCTCCCAGGTGTGGAGGTCCGCCTCCACACCCGCCCAGGTCAGCCCCATGCCCTCGCACTCCTGCCAGGTCAGGTAGCGGAAATAAAACTCCACCTCCAGATGGCAGGGCAGGATGTCCAGCACGATGTCCTCAATCTCCCGGAACTCCGGCGGCACGCCGTTCACCTCCGGAAAGATGACCCGCAGGTGTCCCGTGTCCACCTCCAGGGCCTTGGCCCGGACGCCGCAGCCCTGAATGGTACGGTTGATGGCCTCCGGCGTCAGGCTGTCACCGTCGATCTGCAGCAGCGCGGCAATGGCGGCCCGGCGGCTCTCCGCCGTCACCGCCACAGGCCGGCGGGCAAACAAGCTCTCCCGCCGCTCCAGGCCCTCGCCCTCCGCCGTGGCGGTGAGGCTCTCCCGCTCCACGGCCTCCAGCCGCTGGCCCACGGTGTCCAGCAGGGCCCCCAGGGCATACAGTTCTCCCTCGCTGACTGTGCCTGCCGCCAGGTCATATACCCCCAGCGGCGCCAGCAGCGCTTTCAAATACGCTCCGTAGCCCATGCGCTCACGCTCCCAGCTCCGTCACGGCCAGGGTGCCCAGCACCGGCAGCACGCCCACTCCCGCCGCGATGTCCGCCGCAGGACTCACCAGACGCACATTCTCCACGCCCTCCTGCCGGAAGGCCAGGCTGACGAGCTCCGCCGTCAGCACCGGCTTTCCAAGGAGGTGTCCGCTGAAAAACGCCGTCACCGCCTGCTCCACCGCCGCTTTCACCGCCGAAAAGTCCCGGCCGCTCTCCGCCGCGGCCTCCAGCGTCACATTCACCGCCTGCTGTGCGGGCGCCAGCACCTGCACATCCACGGCGATCTCCCGGTTCTCCTGCAAGTCCGCCCGGACGGCCTCCAGCAAAGCCGCGTCCGGCGTGCCGTGCTCCGTGGCGATATATACATCCACCGTGCCGATACCCCGGGCTCTGCCCACCGCCTTTGCCTCCGCCACGCCGGTGTGGGCCATGGCCGACCGCTCATACCAGGCGGCATTGGCGCCGTTGGGCAGGCGGCGGTAGCTCTCCAGCACCCGGGCACGCAGGCTCTCGTCGCTCTCCGGGTCGCTGCCGCCGGAAAAGGCGCTGGGGTTGGTGCAGGCGGTGATACCCACCGGGCAAGCCGTCATGATGGTGATGGTCCCGGGAGCCGCGTTGAAGCCGCTGCCGCCCTCCAGCGCCTCCGCCGGAACGTCCACAAACAGCTCTCCCGCCTGCAAAACGCCCCGCTCCGTGGTCTGGAACCTGTATTCCGCCTCCGTCATGCACACGCTCCCCGCCGGGACCTCCAAATCCACCGCCGAAGCCGTTTCCACGGAAAACCGCAGCGTCCCCGCCGCCTTGGACGCCTCCTGCCGCTTCAGGCCCCGCATGGCGGCATGGCGCTCCAGGTAGAGCCCCTGGGCCGTCTGGGGAAAGCTCTGGTCCAGCACCCACTCCGCCTGGATGTCCAGGGCCTGCACCTGGGCGGCGGCGGCATACAGCCGTACCGCCAGGTCGCAGGATTCCTCCGGCTGAAAGCCGCACCGCTCCGCCAGCTTTGCCAGCATCTCCTGATAGATCTCGTCAACGCTTCTCAAGCCGTTCTCCTTTCATTGAATGTCCAGCGTCACCGCCAGCGCCTGCCCCTCCCAGAGGAGCCGGGCCGTCAGGGCCGTCCTGTCCCCCTGTTCCTCCAGCTCCACGGACTCCACCGTCAGATCCTCCTCCGCCAGCGCCTCCGCCACGAACTGCCGGGCGGCCGCCTGCCGCTGCTGGCGGGGGAGGGTGCCCAGCCGCCACAGGCGGCTTCCCAGGTCTTCCCGAAAGGGGAAGCGCCCCCGGCGGGCCGTCAGCTTGAACAGCACCCGCTGCAAAAGCGCCTCCCGGCCCTCGGCTTTGTCCAGGCGGCTGCCGGCTTTCACATAGTCTCCGTTTTTTAATTTCAGCTCCGCCATGTCACTTGCTTTCCTCCTCGCCGCATTGGCAGGGCGTGTACGGCTGTCCGTTGACGGTCAGCGTCCCCTCCAGCCGCACATTGCCCCGCAGGCGGATGGTACCGTCCCGCTTCAAAAAAATACTTCCGCCGGGGCTCTGGATGCAGACCTCTCCCGGCTGCATCCCCTCCGGGGCCGCCTGCTGGCGGGTACCGGCCACGCACTGTTCCTCTCCCCCGGGACCGCCCTTGATGACCAGTACCGTCCCGCCGCTCTCCGGCATCCAGATGTAGCCGCCGGGGCCGTAGACCGGCAGTGACCGCACCTCGCCCCGGGTCACCACGCCGGCGCTGCCGCCGGCGATGGTGGTAACGCCTAGGTCCGCGTCCGCCGTGGGCGGCGCGGTTTTCATTTGTCTGGAGATCCACATCTCACACACGCTCCTCCAAAGTCAGTGTCACCGTGGCGCCGCCGCTGCGGGAAAAGGCGTTTTCCGCCTCCGCCACCCGGAAGGTGCCCCGCAGCCCCATGCGCTCCATGTCCAGCTCCACGGTGTCTCCGGGAAAGGCCAGGAAGCTCCCCGGCAGCGTCACCTCCACGGTCCGCTCCCCCTTTTTCGACTGCTGAAGCTGGTACTCCCCCGTGTACCGCATAGCCGCCCAGGTGCTCTGTCCCGGCGTATACACCACCCGGCGGCACTGGCCGCCCCGGTCCAGCATGTCCCGGTTCTGGACGCTGTACGCGGCGTTCCGGGTCTTGTCAATGACCAGCACCTCCGTCAAAACGCCGTAGTGGTCCTCCCGCAGCACGCAGGAGAGCACCGGGTCCTCTCCGCCGATCCGCAGCCGCCGTCCCTCCTGCTCCGGCGCCGCCAGCAGCCGCCCGTCCCGGCCGAACCGGGGAGAAAAGCCGCCGTAGGTCCTGCAAAAGCCCTCCAGCGCCTTCCACTGGCTGCTGCCCGCCGCCACGGTGTAGACGGAGTTTGCCCGCACCGCCGCCGTCTCCGCAGCGGAGATGCCGTAGGGCGTCACATGGTTGCGGATGATCTCCTGAAGGGTGGCCCCCTGGTAGGTCAGGGGCCTGGACTCGTTGTCCAGCAGCCGGGCCGCGTAGCCCCGGCCGCTGACGGTGGCCGTCAGCCCCTCCGTTCCCATGGACACGGTGAATTCGTCCACGATGCCCCGCAGCATGACCGCTCCCCCCTCCGTGGCCAAAAAGCCCGCCGCCAGATGCAGGGGCTCCGCCATGGATTTGTCATACAAAAACGTCACCGTATAACTGTCGCAGGGCACCGTGCCCGTGTGGACCACCTTCCATGCCAGCAGGGCCGGCAGCTCCAGGGTCTCGTGGCGGCAGGTGATGATGGTTCCTTTCATGGGATGCGCACCCTGTCACCGGGATAGATCAGATTGGGGTTTTTGATCTGGGGATTGGCATCTACCAGCGCCGTTAGGGTGATGCCGTACCGCTTTGCGATCCCCCACAGGGTATCTCCTTTCCTCACAGTGTAAACGGCAGACGTTTCCACCCCCGTCATGGCAGCGGACGGTGCCTGCTCTCCGCCGGAAGCCAGGGCCGTCAACGCCTCCGCGTAGCTTCCCCGGTCCTCCCAAAAGGCGAAGCGGTAGCGCACGTAATCCGGCAGGGGCTTTTCCGTCAGCTCCAGGGACACGAAATGGGCGTTGGCCGCCGGCCATACCGGGTGGACCAGCAGACCGGGGCCCTCCTGCAAAAACACCTGCTCCAGCGCCTGGAACGTCTCATAGGCGTCCCGTCCCGCGAAGGCCCCCTCTCCCTGCAAGACCCGGTAGGTGCTCCCCAGGTCCTGCAGTACGCACCCGCCGAAGGGCACCTTGTGGACCGCCATTTCCCGGCGGCGCTCCACCTGGTAGACCTCCGGGTTGTGGGGCCAGGTGAAGTCCTTGTATCGCATGGGTGTCAGCTTCATGGCCGCACCTCCTTTCAGTACAGGGAAAATCCGCCGTCATACCGGCGGGCGTCCCGCTGGACCATGCGGGACAGGGCTTTTTCGTCGGAGCGTTCCCCGGTCTCCAGCCGCAGCCAAAGCGCCCGCTCTGTCTGTTCGCCGCCATCCGCGTCCGAAAACGGCCACCGCCGGGCGGAAGCGGCGGTCGTTTTGCCGGGCCGGTGTCCGCCCTTCTGCGCCGCAGGCTCCTCCCCGGCAGGCAGGCTGTCCATTCTTCCAAGGGCCGCTTCGCCGCCATCCTTCAGGTTTACGCCAAAGGCCCCGCCGCCCGTCAGGTCCTCCGTGAAAACCGCTCCGTTTCCGGCCGGCCATGCTGTCTGGAACGCCCAGTACCGGGCGTCTTTCCACCCGCCGCTCTCCTCCAAGAGGTCCGCGGGCCTTTCAGCCGTCCCGGCGGACACGCGCTGTTCCTCCCGCTCCTTGCCGCTGCCCAGCAGCAGGCGGGCCAGTACCGCCCGCTGCCGCAGCAGCTCCTGATAAATGTAGTCCATGCTCACGCCTCCCGCAGCGCCTGGAACCGCGCCGGGTCGAAGGCGGGATTCAGCTGCGCCGCCTCTCCCGTTCCGCCCAGCAGCCCCAGAAGCGATTCCATCTCCCGGGCCGTCAGCTCCTCCAGCACGGCATCGCTGTCCGGGAAGGCCGGCTCCCCTCGAAACCAGCAGCATTCCGCCAGCACCCGGGCATTGGAGAGCAGGCTCCGCTCCAGCGGGTCCTCCGCCTCCCGGGCGCTTTCCCGCCAGATGGCCAGCAGCCGCCCCGCTGTCAGGGGCCGCAGCTCATCCACCTCTCTCATGCGCCGGTCTCAATGCGCTTGGAGGCCACCACGGTGACCTTCTCCGCCACCATGGCGTTCAGCTGGCCATCCTCCTGAATGGCGCTCCACTCACAGCCGCTGTAAATGATCTTCCGGTCCGGCTTGCAGATGACCAGAGAGAAATCCTTCAGCTCATAAAAGTTGATGCCGTCGGATACCGCGTCATCGGTGGCATACAGCCGGGTCAGCTCCAGGGTGTACTTTTTCTGTCCCTCAATGGTGGCCACCGGCTCGCTCTCGCCGAAGGCCTCCACGCTTTGGGAGGACTTGACGGCCTTGGCCGTGTAGCTCTGCACCACCGCCACCTTCCGGCCGTCCAGCTCCAGATAGATGTCAGAGCTCGTGGGAAATCCCTTCATGCTTGTTCCCTCCTTCCGCCGTTAAACGGTGATATGCACCGTCAGGTAAATCTGGTTCAGGCCGTGGGCCACGGCAAAGCTGAACTCCACCAGGCAAACCGTAGGGTCATCGGGGTCGGCGGCGGCCGTCACCTCGCCGTAGCTGTCGATGATCTCCGCGGCCACCTTCTTTTCCAGCTCCACGATGACCTGGGAGCGGATGGCCCCCCGGTTTCTGGCGGTGTTTTTGGTACGGGCGAATTTGCTGCGCAGGGCACCGCGGACAGCGGGGATGATGTCATCCACAATGAGGATGGTGGTCAGCTCCCGCCAGGTGGCGTCCGCCGCGCCGCCGGTGGTAGTGCGGGTGGTGATGCCCCGCACCGGCGCGATGATGCCGCTCTCGCTCTCCAGGGGCGTCACGCCGCCCCGCACCAGCAGGTCGATCTCGTTGTCGCTGTAAGACGCGGCCAGGCCGCCCAGGCCCCGCAGCTCCGCGCCGTTCAGGGGCACCGCCGGGTCCGTACCGGCGGCGATGACGCCGGCCACGGCCGCCGCCGCGAACACACCGGGCAGCGTTCCGCCGTCGCTGTCCAGCGCGTCGGGGCCCACCAGCACCATCCGCTCACTGTTCAGCTCCGCGGCGTGGCTCACCAGCTCCGCCGCCGTCTCACCGCTGCCGCCCACCACGGCGATCCGCTCCCGGCGGCCGGCGGAGTCACTCTCCACGGCGGAGCGCAGGGCCTGATGCACGCTCACCTCGCCGCTGTCGCAGACCACCACCTGCACATTCTGGCCGCCAAGCACGGTAAACGCCGCCTCATAATCCGCCACGGTGCCCTCGTCCGCCACGCGCACCGCCGTCACGCTGGACGCGCCGTTCTGAAACAGCAGCTTCAAAATGGTGCTCATGCCCGCCTCCGCGTCCTCGCCGAAGGCCCGCACACCGGCGGCATAGCCGGTCAGCGTCACGACCGCCCCCACGATTCCGCCGGCGGCCTTTGCCGCCACACCGATGTTCTTGGGCGCCGCGCCGGCGGATACCACCGCCGATGCGTCATAGGCCGAATACACACCCGGCCGCTCATGTCTCGTCTCACTCAAGTGGTCAAAACTCCCTTCAGTCGAAAGTCCAAAAATGTCTCATCGTCCTCACCGGCCTCCGCCACGAACACCGCCCGGCACTGCAAGCGTCCCCGGCGCCGGAACATTCCGGCGGCTTTGTCCCAGCAAAGTCCCTCCCAGGCCAGCTCTCCGCAGCGGATGCCCTCCGCAAGCCCGCTCAGCAGCACATCCGCCGCCTGGGCGCAGGCCGCTTCGCAGTCCGCCGCCCGCTGTGCCCGGAGGTCCACCAGGATTTCCGCCTCCAGCTGCTTGCCGTACACCTCCCGTACCGTGCCGAGGGCCTGGTCATAGGTCTCGCCCAGGTAGTTGCAAAAGCCCATGGGTCCGCTTTCCGCGCCGCCCACGTCCACTGCCGCCACGGCGCCGCCGTAGTCCCGCATCCGCTCCGGAGGCCAGGCGGCAAAGGCGGTAAGCCCCGCCTCCCGCAGGGCCCGGACCACCTCGTCCCGCACCAACGCCAATTCTCTCACTCCGCCGCCTCCTTTGCCGCCTCCAGCACCGCCCACCAGTGGTTCAGCCGCCTGCCCACATACCAGGGCCGTCCGCTCCGCACCCGGAAGCGCCTTCCGTTCCATGTGACGGTGTCTCCCGTGTCCGCCGCCGTATCGCCCAGATACAGCCACAGCCGCTCATCCGTCCAGCCGATGCTGGTCACACACTCCGGTACAGTCTCGCCCCGCTCTGTCAGGGGCTGCAAAAAGGCCCTAGCCGCCGCGGTGCCGTCGGCGGTCTCCACGGTGACCTCCTGTCCCCACCGGTCCAGCAGGTCCCGCATCAGGTTTTGTCTCATCCCCGCACCCCCAGGAACGCGAAGCCGCCCGGCACGGTGTAGGGTGCCATCAGCTCCTCCGCCGCCCGGCGGAGGGATGCGGCCAGGGCGGCGGACTCCGCCGCCGTCCTGGCTTTCACCGACACCTGCCCCGCCGTAAAGGACGCCGCGCTGTCTCCGCCGCCGGAGAGCAGGTCCGCCGCGGCGGTAAAGGCCGCCGCGCAGTGGAAGGCCGTACCGCAGTCCTCGGCTGTCAGCCCCTCCCGGAGCCGTCCCCGCCAGCGGCGGATGGCAGCGCCGCACAAGGCCTCCAGCAGGGCCGCCTCATCCTCTCCGGCGCCGCTCACCGTCTCCGCCAGTTTCCGGATCGTCTGTTCCATGCGTCATGCCTCCCCGCCAAGCAGCGCTCACACCTTCAGGACCTTGGAAGCGTCCGCGGACAGCTTGGCAAAGCCGGAGATGGAGGTGATGGCCGCCCGCTCCAGCTGGCGGTCGATGAGCTTGTCGTATTCCACCAGGATGTCGCTGCTGCTGATCTGCTCCAGGGCGTAGCGCTTGTCCAGGCCGATGAGGGTGCCCGCGGGCACCACACTGCTGCGCAGCAGCTTGGCGCCCAGGGGGGTGGTCAGGGTGCCGGTGCCCTGGAAGTTCAGGCCGGTCAGGGGGTTCTGGAACTCCTGCATTTTCAGCATGGCCAGCATCATATCGCTGCCCACCAGCAGCGTATTCATGGTGTAGGGGTCAAACTGGCTCCAGAAGTCCACCATGGCCTCGTAGCTGAGGGTCCCGGCGGATCCGGAAATGGGGCTGGTGCCCACCTTGTACACCGCTGCGGCGTTGCCGTTGCCGTCGCCGTTGGTGAGGACGCCCACGGCGTCCGCCAAGTGCATCCGGCCGATGTAGGCGCCGATCTGGCGCAGGGTCACGGAAAACAGGTCCAGCCGCTGGAAGCGGATGGCCTCATAGGACGCCACCAGCATACGGCCCCGCTTGTGCAGGCGCACCAGATTCTCCTGGGTGCGGATGACGGTCTCGGGGATGGCGGCGCCCTCCTCCACCCGGCGGAGCTTCTTGTCCTCCTCCGTGGGCACGGAGGTGATGGAGCGGTAGTCCATGCCGTCAAAGTGGGTCACGGTCGCCACCAGGTCCGGCAGGATGCTGCCCTCCTCCAGTCCCTGGCGCACCACCCGGGACACGAATTCGGGAAACAGCACGGAGGACTCGGTGGTGTGGAAAAACTTCTCCACCATGTCGCTGCCGGCGCCCTTGACCTTGATGTCGAAGCGCTTGAGCTGCCGCTGGAAGGCGTCCAGTCCCTCCAGGGGCGTGCCGCGGTAGTGCTCGCTGGGGTCCAGTTCCTCCAGCGTCTTGGCAAAGCTCTGGCCGCTGCGGCCATACATGCCCTTCTCCAGATGGATATTCTCGTAATGATAAGCCATATCTCGTTCCTCCTTACAGTACGAATGTCACGGTGCCGCCGGTGCTGTCCACGTCCACCACCAGATAGCTGTGGCCGGTGCTGTCCGCCTTGACGCCGCCGGCGCCGTCGGCGGAGAGGCCGCTCCAACCCAGTGCGGGTGCCGTGCCGGTGTAGGCCGCCTGTACCATGCCGCCCAGGGCCACGGTGCAGGCCTCCCCGTCCCGGCTGACGCTCTGCGCCACGCCGCAGAAGCCGTCACCGGCAGCGCAGGGACCCACGGTCTTTCCGGCGGTGAGCTTGACCACCTGGCCCTCCTCCGTCTGGCTGCCCGCGAAGGTGGCACACCACTGTCCGATGCCCTCATAAGAATAATTCATGCCTGTTCTCCTTTCTTTGATCGTCCTCAGACGAGAAATACGGTCTCATCGCCCCGCTGCTCCGCTTCCCGGTCCCGCAGCTGGGGCATGGCGGGAAAGCGCCGGGCCGCCTGCTTTTCATAGGCCCGCTTCAGCTCCAGCAGCTCCGGCTCCTCCAGGCGGTCCGCGGCGGCGGCGAACACACCGCCGTCCAATCCGTCGTCCGCCAGCATGGCCAGGCGCACCACTTCCCGGCGCAGCTCCTTCAGATACTTCTGGCCCAGCGCCGCCTGCTTGCGCAGCAGGGCCGTCTGCCGGTCCTCCTGGCCATAGCGTTTCAAAACGCCGGCCCCCCGCTGGGCGGGCACCGCCACAAAGGACCACTCATAGGCGTCCAGGGGCTCCCGCAGCTCCGTAAAGCACAGTTTGCCGCCGTACTGCTGCCCCTTCACGTGCTGGCAGCCCCCCTCGGCGCCGCAGATGGAGCACACCTGCCGCCCCATGCTGCATCCCACGCTGACCTCCTTTTTGATGCCGCCCTCGATCTCCGCGATGAGGTCCGCGTTTTTCTCCGTCCGCAGCAGGTAGGCCCAGCCCTTCAGCCAGCGGTAGCGGTCTCCCGCCGCCGTGGTGACGGCGGGTTCCTCCACCACCTCCGTGCGGTAGATGCGGGCCGTCTGGCCCTGGGCGGACCACTGGTGGTCGAACACGCCGCTCTTGCCCACGAACAGCCTGCCCAGCTCCTCCAGCGCCTCCGGCGCGAACCGCTCCAGGTCCCGGTCCACCTCGTTGTCGCACAGCCGCAGCGTAAAGGTGTACACCTGCTCCGCCGTCAGCGGCGTCTTGGCAAACTGGTTGATGCGCTCCAGCTCCCTCTGCATTTCCTCCGTCGCCATGTTCTTTTACACGCCTCCCTCGTTTTCCTGTTCCATCCGGTCGTTTTCAATACGCAGCCGCCTGGCCTGCTCCCGGTAAAGCTCCGCCCTGGACTCCTCTACCTCGTCCTGGAGGTTGATGTCATCCCATACCACTTCGCAGCCGCAGGAATACCCGTGCATCCGCAGCCACATACGGCACACCCGCTCCACCACCGGCGTCAGCGTCCGGCGGATGGCGGTAATCTCCGTGGTCAGCAGGTCCGCCTGCTGGGCGCTCATCCGCTCCGTGGAGCTCCAGCTGAGGCCCAGCATAAAGGGCGGGATGCCGGTCTTGGCCACGATCTGCTCCAAAATCTGCCGCACGGGCACCTCGCTGTCCAGAATGGGCGCGTCTCCTCCGATGACGCGGATCTCCACATCGCCCACCGCCACAAAGTCCCGGACGCTTCCGTTGCGGCTCTCCGCCATGGCCCGGGACCACTCCCCGGCCAGCTGGCGGCTCCGCTCCGCCGCCTGCCCCTCGCCGTCCCGGCAGGTGACGGCGAAGCGCACATTGCCGCACCGCTCCCAGTTGACGCCGATGGTGTGGTAGATTTTCATAAGGATATCCGCCAGGAACGGCAAGGAGCGCAGCAGCGACACGCCGTAGGGGTTCTCCGCCTCCGGATGGAAGGGGGTGAACAGCAGCAGCTGCTGGTAGGGCAGGGGCTGGATGTGTCCGTACTCATCCGGCCCGCAAAGCACAAAGTCCAGGGGGTGTTCCCCCTCCCGGATCTCCAAGCGGTCCACCCGGCCGCACAGCAGCGCGGCGATGTCCCGGTTCCCGCCGGCGGGCACCATCTCCCCCACCGCCCTGCCGTAGGTCAGCAGGGAATCCAGGTAGCAGTCCAAAAAGGCGTTCATGCCGAACTGCCCCCGCCCCACGGGCACCGTCCGCAAAAACACCGCCAGTTCCCGCTCCGCCGCGGCGTCGCCGCAGCGGGCCGTCACGCCGCCGCACATCCGCACCAGCTTGTAAATGGCGGCGTCCACCAGGGGCACCGCCTCCCGCACCGCCCGGTACAGCCGGTCCTCCCCGCTGCGCAAAGGCACATAGTCCCCCAGCATCCCAAAGGGGTGCTGCTCTCCGCTGCGCAGCTGCACCGGTGCCGCCGATACGCTCTCCCGCTTTTTAAACCATCTCACGTTTGATATCCGCCTCCGTTTCTCTGTCATATCCGCCGCTCCACGCAGGTGGCCGCGAAGCCCCCGTGTTCCTCTCCCGCCAGGTCCATGGCAAAATACCGTAAATCGCTTTCCCATGGCCTTCGCCCATGGGAGCCCTTTTCATCTGATCCTGGGCCGCCAGGCAAAGCCCGCCGGCCCCAAGGTTTTCCGCAAGCGGAAAACGCTTGTACG
>Ga0129308_1002103_pt1 | contig 17993 bp, 18 predicted proteins | sample L827metagenome_FD_94440 | JGI IMG/M metagenome (GOLD analysis project Ga0129308, IMG submission 94440) | Ring-tailed lemur group fecal microbial communities from Wisconsin, USA - L827 metagenome | ecosystem: Host-associated > Mammals > Digestive system > Large intestine > Fecal | place: USA... | reverse complement strand
TTAATTCAATTTCATTATGAGAGATTTAGTAATTATGCCAGCTATGGCACAGCGTAGAGAATCATTAAACATGGGTGAGTTTGCAGAAGAAGCAATCATTGTAGAAGAAGTTGCAGCACCCAAGAGAGTAAACCATTTCATTGAAGCCAACACGCAAGAAGTAACCTTGCAGCACTTACAACAAGACTGCATCATTCCAAGTTTTGCATCAATGGAGGAAACCATAAGCCACCAATCCTTTATAGGTGCAGTAGTGGATGCAACTAAGGATTACTTTCATGGAGAGCAGTTTGATACACCAGAGATTAGAATCTCACACCCTATCAATGGCAGAATCCCAAGTGCATTAGGCAAGAAAGCATCTGAACTGACAGACGAAGAGAAGACTTTGTTCTATCAGAGAATGTGTTTCTGTTTTGAAATTCCATCCATTGTACATGATGAATACGGTAATCGTTTGGCATTATCCATTGGTGGAGTGAGGGCATATAACGAGATTAACCTATACAGTAAGAAGTCTGTTGAGAGATTTAAAATCTTCATAGGCTTTCGTAATCGTGTGTGCTCAAATTTAATGCTTACTACTGACGGCTTGCAGGATAAGATAGAAGTCCTAAGCGTACAGGAACTATATGCAGCAGCGTTGAATCTGTTCCATGCTTACAACCCATCCAAAGACCTGCATCTGTTAAGGACACTTGGGCAGATGTCAATCTCAACGAGTGAGTTCTGCCAGATAATAGGCAGGATGAGATTATATCAAGCTCTTACACCCAACCAACAGAAACGCTTACCTCGTCTATTGTTGGGAGACAGTCAAATTAATGCAGCTTGTAGAGCATTCGTTTCTGATGCAAACTTCAAGAGTACAGGGGACAGCATTACAGGCTGGCAGCTCTTAAACCTGCTCAATGGTTCTGTAAAGTCAAGTTACATTGATAACTTCTTGGAGAGGAATCTTAACTGTACAGAGTTTGTACAAGGCATTCAACGTGCCAAATTAGGAGATAGTGAATACGCTTGGTTCTCGGGCTGAGTGGATTGTTGATTGAGAGAGGAAAGGGCAGCTATTAGGTTAGTTGTCCTTTCTTTATTTCTACCAACTTATTAAACATTGTACATTATGGATATAGATTATACTGTGGGAGAAGTGGAACTGTCCTACAAACCCAAATTCAATAAGCTGCATAAGGTAGTCAGTTCAGAGGATGCTTATAGATACTTACTTCCTACCTATAAGGTGGGTACAATCTGTTACAAAGAATATTTCAAAGTTCTGTTCCTAAACCAATCCAACCAAGTTTTAGGCTACACTCTCATATCAGAGGGAGGAATTACTGAAACGTCTGTTGATGTCAGAATAATTCTGCAAGCTGCATTACTTACCAATTCTGTAGCCATTATCCTTGCACATAATCACCCAAGCGGCAATCTGAAACCCAGCAGGCAGGATATGGAAATAACTAAGCAGGTCAAAGAAGCGGCAAGACTTATGAGAATTACAGTAATAGACCACCTCATACTTACAGATGCAGGATATTACAGTTTCGCAGACGAAGGAGAATTATAATAAGGTAAAGGGCACTCAATTTTTAAATTGGGTGTCCTTATCATATTCACTTTCATTATTAGTGAATGTTCCTTTAGTAATCAATGAGTTAGTAAATCCAACTCAGAATTAATATTCACTTCTATTCATTAACTTATAAAACAGAACATTATGTCACTTAAATATTCAAGCACAACGGCAGACTATCTTATATGGTCTGATGCAATGAACCTCATAAGAAAATTGGCAAAGGATGAGAATCATAAAATCTCACTCCTTATAGCTTTGGGATGCTTCACAGGATTAAGAATATCTGATATTCTATCTCTAAGGTGGAAGCAGATATTAGGTGCTGACAAGTTTACAGTAATTGAGAAAAAGACAGGTAAGGTAAGAACTATCAGACTGAACCCCCAATTACAGCAACATATTAAAGAGTGCTACGAGCATATAAATCCAATTGGAATTAATGCGCCAATTCTTATAAGTCAGAAAGGCACTATCTTCACAGTTCAGAGAATCAATATCATTCTTAAAGAGGTGAAGAAGAAGTACAGATTAAAGATTAAGAACTTTAGTTGCCATTCTCTTAGAAAGACTTTTGGTAGACAGGTCTATAACATGAACAGCGATAATGCCGAACTTGCTTTAGTAAAACTGATGGAACTGTTCAACCATAGTTCTGTTGCCATTACTAAGAGATACTTGGGATTAAGGCAAGAGGAAATCTTACAGACTTATGACTGTTTGAGCTTCTAATAATTGGAATATGGGACAGGATTATTAAGATTCATCTTTATAGTGGTCTGAATGGTTCTGTCCCAAATCCATGAAATATTGAGCTTAGATACATCTAAAGTCTGATTCTTTAGGTTTGGCATTTCAGCCTTATAGAAGTAAGTCAATTCCATAAGTTTACAGAGTTTATAACTATCTCAACTCTTATTAATCATGTCGCAGGTAGCACTTCTTGAATATCCAACAATATGCAGACTTAAAAACAGTAATTCAAGGTGGGTAAGAATGTTCAGAATTTAATCCTTACATGGGAAGAAGTGAATTTGATACCCACATGGATTTAGAGATTTCAGATGCAATTCTGATTAAATACTCCATTAATTCCTTGTTTAGTAACACAATAATTACTATTTATCCTCACTCCATGCTGATAGATTTAAAACCTTTTGTTACCTTTGCACCAATTCCAATGAACTAATGAGATAAGGAGTTGGAAGGACATATTTAACGAAAGGTGTTATTGAAATTATCTTCTACTAACAAATTCTCGCAAAATTTGAAAGACTGTGAAGATGGTAGCAATAGCACCCCACCATTTGATATATACCTACCTTATACATTCTATAAGGCTTTAGATATTGTCAAAATTGGTGTGGGTAGCTATTGTTTTATCCACAGTCAAGGCAATGCGAGAAGCCAGTTAGTAGGATAAGACAGATATAGTTCCCACACCTCTTTTATTTTAACGGCTTATCCATAGGGAACAGGTAGGCGTAGATTAAATGAATATGAGAACCTACTTGTTGGATATTCTTAACAGATATAACAGATTCAGTGATAATCTGGATATAAAGACTGTGCTATGCAATAAGTCTTGGCAGATATTTAATAATACAGGATATAAAGAACTATATATCTTTCAAGAAGATGGTTCACTCATCGCGTCAAGCAAAGGAAATGTAACTAATGCCACATGGAAGTACATTTCTGCGAACAAATCTCTCATAATCTCCTTCAAGGAACAATCATATATGTTACACCCATCATTCTTGGATAATTTATTATTCGCCTTACAGAAAGATGGAACAGAGGAGTACCTCTTTATGATTAATGAAGAACATAGTAACACCTTTCAACCCAAATCATTGAATGACCTTGCGTTTTATCTTAAAAGACAAAAGGAAGCTGAGAAGAAGAAGCAATTACAGCACGAACAAGCTATAAGGGCAGAGAGGCAGCGCATCCAAGAAGAGAATAGGTTGAAGCATTATAAAGAACAATGGATAGCTTGTAGAAGCCAATTATGGGAGCAACAACGATGTAAAATATTAAATAGCAGTCTTGAATATCAAACAGCATTGAAGAATAGGATGAAGTGGAGAATTATAAAACTCATTACATTTCTAATAATGATTGCTTGTTGGACTTGGTTTATCTCCTATGGAATAGATTATATGAATAAGACACGTACAGGCTCATGGTGGGCATGGACTATTATTATAATTCAAATCTTATCTGGAGTAGCATTCTTTATAGAATTGTTTCCACCATATAAGACACCTACTCGATATGAAGAAGAATTAAAACAAAACTTTATAAATAAAATAGATTCATGAGAACAATTAGATTATTAGCAACCTCATTATTGGTTGCATTAAGCATGGGATTTAGTTCTTGCAGTGAAGAATTAGACAACCAACCTATGGTGTCTTATCCTGAAGGTGGTGAACCTTTAGATATAGTTTGTAAAGAATATGGCATTAGTGATTATAAAGATATTGAATTACTTGATTACTATAAAAACACTTTAGTAGAACAAGCTAATTTTATAGGTTTAAAGAATAATCAGTTATGGATTTCCTCATTCAATGCAGAAGATAAAACTAATATTATAGAATGGACTGATAACAAGGAATTTGATAGGATACGCAGAGTTTACAAAGGTTATGGAGAATATGAAGAATTTACCATACAAGGAATATCATTATTTCAAATAATACCTATTGATAATAACTTTGCTGCATCATTGACTTATAGCAATAATGGGAAAGTCATATCTGCCTTACTCTTTAAAAAAGATAGTGAGACTAAAGAGATTCTTACAAGAAGGACTGAAATGCATATTGGATATAATAATTCTATCATAAATGATAAGTGTTGTTATTCCTTATCTGGAGATACTATTTGTGTAGCAGAGAAAGGCTTTGGATATTCCAACATAGGAATTCTTTATTCTTCTGACTTTATATATTACAACGAAGCAATATACACTCATAGAGATAATAAAGGCTTCTTTGTGGGAAGACGGAGTTTCAAATTGGGGGAAGATTTATGGCACATCCAAGTACCACAGCTAAATGATGAACCTGCTGATGCTAAGATTGAGGTCAGTGTAGAAGATAAGTCCAAGCAAGTCTGGAAGTACAATGTCAATATTATACATTACGATGGAACTAAGAAGAATGTAACATTTGAAGTAGATATTGATAATGGTACAATCAAAGGACAGGATGATTATGCTTCCCTCATTACAGGCAAGTGGAGGATGACAAGCGGTGATGCTGTTGCTACCCATGTAACTTATAAGAATGATGGTACATTTGAATATACAAGTGCAGCAGACAGTTCTTATAGGGAAGTGGGCAAATACAAGATAGACGGTAACAAACTCTATGAAATGTACAGCGATGAAGAAGAATGGATTATCAGTGATATTCTATTACTTAATTCAATGACCTTATCAGTACAGGAGTTGGAAGCTGATGGAGTAACACCCAGCGGTAAGAAGTTTGCTTATCAACGAGTGGAATAAGAGACCTATACCAACTCTACTAAAACAGAATAGAAGCAGCATTTGAGGAAACTCTTATGCTGTTTCTTTTTATAAAGCTACCACATTTCTAAAGAATACTCTCCATATAGCCCCATTCACTAAAATGTTGTAGCCAATCATTGTGGTTTAAAGGATAATGGCTATCTTTGCCTTAAACTCATAATCATTTGATTTATGGAATATATTAACGAATTTCACAGGCAATGGATAGAGCGCACTCGCCAATCTATAACCTCTTGGAGCAAGCAGCCTGCATCGCCAGAAGAAGTAAGGAAGCAGCAGGAGAAACTGAACCAACAGAGAGCTATAAGGGAGAACAGATTAAAGAACTCATAAAGTTTGCCAATACTAATAATTTATGGATTGACTTATCACACCTCAACATTACTTATATGGATAGAGGTGGTGAGAATGAAGTGTTCCATGATGGTAATGTGTCTGTTGTAAAACTGAACAACTTTGAGTACGCAGGGGATGATTTAGAGAACTTCTTCATCCGCATTACAGCACATAATAAGTTCTTTAGTAATGTGCCCTATCAGATGATAGGTTTCGCTTATAATAGTCTGCAAGAGTTCTGTGCAGTTCTCGTGCAACCTTATATATTGGCAGAACGGGAAGCTACAGAAGATGAGATAGCCGCCTATATGCAAGCATTAGGTTTTGAAATGGACTATTACGACGAATACCACAATTCAGATTATGAAGTGTTTGATGCAGTTCCCAATAATGTACTTTATGGCATAGACGGAGATTTATACTTCATTGACACGCAAATTAGATTACGGTCTTAACTCCATTAGGAGTACTCTCATCTAAAGGATAACGCATAGGCATTTGCCCATGATGCAGCCCTTTTTGATAATTCGTTCTTTTATTTACTAACAAGGAGTTTACCCATTGCTATTATAGCATTGATTAATAACAGCTTGCAAAGACTTACAGGGATGCTGTGTCGCTGCTTCTTACGGTATGACCGATACTATGGGCCGTATGCACTCAGACGCTCAGTTCGCTGGTTCTTCATCAGTTCCCGCTCACGTAGAAATGATGGGATTCCTGGGTATCGGTAACAACCCGATGGTAGGTTGTACAGTGGCTTACGCGGTTGACGTGGCTACTGCTTTGAGCAAGTAATTTAAACAATTACAATATATTGAAATCCCTGTAACTCTATGAGTTATGGGGATTTTTATTTTAGCCAGCAATAGGTACATATCTTTGCGTAAAACAAAAGGAGGATATATGAGAACAGCTAACTATACAGATTTGAGAGCGAACCTTAAAGGGTACATTGATGCGGTAATTGATGACTACGATACAGTAATAATTAATCGTGGTAACGGGAAAGGAGTAGTAATGATTTCCTTGGATGAATACAACTCGATAAAAGAAACTGAATACATCATGTCGTCACCTGAAACGATGGAAGATGCTCCGTTTTTCCGGTTATCCGCTTATGCTTTCCTATAGTTTTTCGTCCTATAGTCTTTATCAGACAAGCCTTTCCATATTGCTTCACCACGACGGTGGTTAGAGTTAACCACAGCGGTGGTTAGAGTTATCCACGACGGTGATTAGAGTTAACCACGGCCGTGGTGAAGCAAACTTGAGCTTAAATGAAAAACTTAAGCGATGGATGAAGATAAAAACATGTACTTTCAAAGGCAAGAGTAGATTGTGCTCCTATTATATTCATTGTAAATCTTTCGATGGTGACTTACTTGCTCTCAATTTACGTAAAGAACACCCAGAATGGGAAGAGCGTTGGATAAATGAAAGTCAAGCAGACTGTAACTTGAAAAAAAACCTCAAGCCCTTTTGGGGATAAGATAAAAAAACGATAAGCTTCCGTCGTGCAGAACAACTTCTTACGAGAATATCATATTCCATTAACAGACTGCTCCCAATAATTACAAGTCACCGATTAGTACTTCAAACAAATTCTTGTTTAATCCTAAGACTTTAATTATATTTGCAGCAACTTAGAGCGAAAGGAACCACGGAATGGCATAACACAAAGCCACAGAAAACTAAATTATCAAATATATGTATGCACTGGGCTTTGACATGAATTATCCAGAGGAGCTTCATAATGAAACTTCTGAAATATTCAATGTGATTCCTAACAATGTGCTTTATGGTATAAATAATGATATTTATTGTATTGACACGCAAGTCAAACTAAAAAAGCAATAGCTCTGATTTGCATGTTCCTAATCCCATCAGGGATTTCTCTTGACAGAACTGATATTTGTAGTTAATCTATGATACAGTTCCTATAATGTATAATAAAAGAATAAACATTTGGAAAAGCGTTTCCATTCTTATACTTATTAAAAAGATATTCGAGCTTTTAGCTCTTATTCTCTCAATCTGAAAACCGCCAATTTGAAGTCCATGAGAATAAGTAGATGAAGGTTCACGCTCTATCGGGCGTGGACTGTTCTTACTTATTTGTGGACGAAGGTGCTTGGCGGTTCCTCAGATTGAAAATAGGTAATGAATGGTTCCGCCTTTTTTATTGCACTATGATACACATCGAGAAACTTATCGAAGAGGAACTTCACCGCCAAGAACGTTCCGTCACTTGGTTCGCCAATAAGCTTTATTGCGACCGAACCAATGTGTACAAAATCTTTAAGAAGCAAAGCATAGATACCGAGTTACTTCTTAGAATCTCTCAAATCCTCCACAAAGATTTCTTTCCGCTGTTTTCACAAAACATCAATGAAAAGTCCTGATTAAGAAAGAGTCCAATTGTAGCCAATTCAGCTACATATCTGTTAGTTTTCTGTCTATAGCCTTTCGAACTGAGCTCCATTCTATATACATATCTTTGCAAAGATTAAGAGCTTCTTTCCCATAAAAGATAGAGCTCATTTGATTTGATATACAAATTCTAAAAACAAAAAGCATGAAAGCATTTCAAAAACTGACAACATGGCTAATGCTATTAGTATGCCTTAGCCTGGCTACAACCGCTTGTAGCGATGACGATGAAGAGAACAATGAAATCAATAAAAGCGCCCTTGTCGGTACTTGGCAATTCCAATCGGACGAAGACATTGAGATTACGACCTTCAACAGTGACGGAACTTTCAAGTCCGCAGTCAAACTATATGATGTGTACGGTGACGGGAAATGGATTGAAGTAAATCTCAACGGTACATACGAAGTTGAGGATAATGTATTAACGCTGGCTTTTGAAAATGGAATTACGACAAGTGGAATTATAAAAAAACTAACTTCCACCTCTCTTACTATAGAAGACCAATATGGCGATTTGGTCATTTACAAAAAAGTATAACCCCGCCATACCGCAACAGCAATTTATACAACAATAATAAACTCTAACAATATGGTATTAAAACATATACGATTCCTTTTACTGCTCCCCCTGTTCCTGGCAGCGGGATGTTCAGACGATTCCCAATCGGACACTCCCGACCCGGAACCAGACCCCACACCTACCCCGGACATCACAGAAGTGACTGTCAATGAAAAAGCAGAAATGAAAACACTGAGTCTTTCAGGATTCGTGAAAGATGCTGAAGGAAACTTATTATCAGGAGTAACCGTCACTACCGGAGAAGTCTCCATACTGACAGATGAGAGCGGGACATTTAGCTTGAGCCAAGCGGGAGTGGTATCAAACCGCACCGTCATCCATTTCACCAAAAACGGTTATTTCAGCATCACACGCTCACTGGAAACAATGGAAAAAGATACTTGGGAAATCATCATGATTCAAAAAGGGAACAATGAAATCACATCTGCCACCACCTATCCGGCAACTTCTGCCACCGAACTGAAAGTGGGAAAGATGAAAATACAAATGCCCCAAAACGGATATTGCGTGCAGAACACAGGAAATAACTATACAGGAAACGTAACAGCGGATGTCGTCTACCTAAATCCTACCACCACATTGTTCAGCACTGCCATGCCCGGCGGCGACTTGGCAGCAGTGAGACAGGACAACTCCAAAGTGTCACTGGTATCTTACGGCATAGTAGGCGTGAACCTCCTGTCGGAAGACGGACGCCAGCTACAACTGGCAGACGGACAGACTGCCACCCTGACCTATCCCATCCCCGACGGAATGGACGAAAACCTGCCCGAAAGTATCCCCTTATGGTATTTTAATGAGAAGGCCGGACTATGGATAGAATCGGGCGTGGCCCAACGAAACGGAAACGAGTATGTGGGAAAGGTAAAACATTTCTCTTTCTACAACCTCGACGACCCCAAGAAGAGAGCCGCTGTGCAAGGCACCGTGCTTGACACGAAAAACCGCCCTGTGACAAACATCAAAGTAAGAGTGGGACAACTCAGCACCTATACCGACAGAGACGGAGCATACCATGTCACCGTACCGACCGGAACTTCCATGACCGCCCGGATACTACCCGACGAATACGGAAACTATGGCAATACAGTCTCACATGAGATTCCGGCTTTGGAAGGAGAAGAAACTTACACTATAGATTTTGAAGTACCTTGCGTACCCATCGTTACCGGACAAATAATAAACACCTGTAGTGGAAGTTCATCGGCAGTGGTATGGCTGAGCTATGACAATAACCAAAGAACTATCCCCTACCAAACGGAAACAGACGGTCTGTTCACTATCTACGCTCCTCAAGATTATATCGGTGCGGCAACGTTCAACATACAAACTTCCGAAAACAACAAAAAAGAAGTGGAACTGCAACTCACCGGCGAGGACATTACTCTAAGTCCCATCAACACGTGTGACGAGAACGCCATCGGAGGAGTCTTCGTTTTCAAACTGTCCGACGGAACAATCAGGACATACGAATTTAATCCGACAGAAATGGAAGGAGTTATTGTGGTAAACGATAACCAACTGATTCTTTCGTCCGAAAGTGTATACTTGGGTATTCCCAATTATTCTCCGGACAAGACTTCCTACTCGGGTGTAGACTTTGGAATATCCGACAATTATGGAGACCCTATCGTAATAGGAAGCGTAGACGTCAACATAAAATATAATGCCGAAACAAATACTTATACGATAGATGTCAACGGAACCTGTATTATAAATCCCGGAGACGAGAAAAGCAGTAATGGAACAACCGAGGGGCGCATCAATGTCTATCTGATTCTTGACACGACTACCCGGAAAGGTGTCACCTCCGTCAATGATTTGAACATTCCTTCCTTTGCGCCTGCAGTCCCGCTTCCCATTGATTTGGCAATACAAATCAATAAAGGCAAGATGGGCAAAGGAGTCATACTGAACTATAAAAGCGAGGATGCAAACCTTTATAACGATTACAAAGCACAGGCCGACAAGTTGAATTACACAGAAGTGTATTCCACTGACGAGGAGGACTATAAAGAAATCTGTTATCAGTCGGGCGAAAAAGTAATCATGATAATGTATGACACAGAAGGATTCGGTCCGTTGGGAGATGAAGACGGTGAAGATTACTATTTAGAAATCATCATACTGGACGGTTGCAAGATAGATGTAACCGAATCACGCTCGACCGATTCAAAAAAGGAAACATTCAAGCGGTTGTTCCGTCTATATCAGGCACGTCCTTCCGCTCTAGCAAAGAAATAAATTCATTCTTCTTATAACACATCCAAGCAAACCCTATTGACATAGTTAAATAATGTAGCAAATTATTCCGGCAATAAGGTTACTTGGATGTGATTAATATATTGAAGTATTATCTATGAGCCAATTTCCCCAATGACTCGGACAATCCACTCTTCTGTACCTAAAAGTAAAAGGAAGAAAGAACACAGCCATGTCGACATTTCAGCCACAGTTCCATTCCCTATACGTCTACATCATTACTTAATTTTATCAAAATACATTAATAACTTTGCAAAAATTAATCTTTTCCTCTTATAGGAAAAGATTAAGATAAGTTTATAAAAGTCTTATGGAAGCGGAGTCGTGAGACTGTGCTTCCATTTTCAGCCGAAAAACAATTAACAGAATAATATAAATGAGTATTTTAAACAGTTAAAGTTATGATAACAAATGACATCTTTACAAAACGGCAAATAACAATCTGTCACAAGGCAAAACCCGGAAACAGTTTGCTGAAATATCTTATGCTCCTTGTGGCATGCACAATTATTACTCCCGCTGCAGCTCAGGAACACGAATACTTTCAAGAAGACAAAGGTTTTTTCAATTCGCTAAGCATAGGCGCCAGTGCCAGCACTGCCGGAATAGGATTTGACGTTGTCACCCCCATCGGCAACTACTTTGAGCTCAGAACCGGCATTAATATCATGCCCAACTTCAGTTTCACATCAAAAGCCTCTACAGACATTCCCTATAATGATACTGAATATTCTACTGACATAAAGGTAAAAGGTGCATTAAAACGCACTTCAGGAGAAGTGCTACTCAATATTTATTTGTCTAAAAGAGGAGGTGTCTTTCTATGTACCGGAGCCTCTTTCGGCGGAAGCCGTCTGCTGAATATCAATGCCCGCACCGACAATGAAGAATTGCTCGCACTCATCAGACAAGGAGCGGATGTGGGTGTTGAAATCGGAAAGTATCACCTTCCGATAGATAAAAACGGAAATATTTCAGGAGGATTGAAGGTTGCTTCCTTCCGCCCCTATTTAGGTTTCGGCTTTGGACGCTCCGTACCCAAGAAACGAATCGGCTTTTCTTATGAGATAGGAGTACAATTTCAAAAAGCACCCAAGATTTATTCCAATCATGGCAACATCAGTGAACTGCCGGAAGAAGCTGATGATAGTTTTAAGGACATCATGAATATCCTGAAAGTTTACCCTGTCATCAAGTATCGGTTATGTGGAAAAATATTCTAATCAGTCAAACTATTATAATAAAAGAAACATATTATGAACTATAAAATTGCAATCATCAGCATTTTGATAATCGGAGGGCATAATGTAAGTTCTGCCCAAAAGAGAAAATCATTACCTGCCACAAGTATTCAAACCATATCAGTCGATACCATCAGACAGGACACAGTGGCTCAACCTAAAATAGAAGTGCCGAAAGACCGGATTGATACCATTTATTATGACCGCAATTGGAATGTTATCAGCAACAAGACTTTTGCAAACTATTATCGTTTTGCCCTTTATCCGGCAGACAGCAGTGTAGCACGGTACTACAAGACCTACTACATGAGCGGTGAACTTCAGGGAGAAGGAAAGTTCATCAGCATGAATGAAAAGGAAGATGCCAAGAATCTGCTCGACGGTGAAATTCTAAGTTATTTTAAGAATGGAAATATCAGCGAACGATGCTTCTATGCGCAAGGGACACAAGAAGGAGAATATACTGCCTATTACGAAAACGGAAATATCAAGGAACATTATACCTTGTCGGACGGACAGAAAAATGGCATCCATTCTTCATTTACCGAAGATGGAAAGGTGTGCCGACTAAGCATCTACAAAGACAATATACCTTCCGATTATTATGTAGTGACAGATATGGACGGCAATTATTCCAAGTATGACACCAACACCGGCAAGCCTATCTTCGAGACTCCAACACAAGAGGAGGTACAGACTGAGTATAAGAACGGAGTGGCATGGCCCTATTACAATAAAAACGGCTTGATAGTGGGGGCTAGTATTTCCAGCAACAAAGAAATAGGAACACACCGTAAGATAGGATTCTTTATTGTCAATAAAAGTATGGTCAATGTAGAGTTAAATCCTTCTCAAATAGAAGTAACCTCTACCAAGAAGGAAAATATCAAGGCGATGAAATTGATAACTGCCGACGAATATGATAAAAGGGTATTCAAGAATAAAAAGAAGAATGCCAAAAAGATTATCAAGAGAAAAGTGGTAGTCAATGAAGAACAGGAAAGTAATATAAATGCCAACTTGGGTGCGTCTGTGTTTAACGCCGGCACATCAAACACGATTAAAGCTTTTCAAGAGCGCATAATCAGCATGAAAGAATTAATCGACGAAAACCGAATGCGCTATGCAGAAGGCAGACCGGAAGATTTGGGTTATCTGGAGCGTACGACCGTTCATCCGGGAGAAATAATGTCGGGGTTTGTCCTTATCGACTTAAAAAAGGCAGACGAACTGACTGTAAAGCTGACCGTCAATGGTATTACATATACTTATAAATGGGAGAATGTTAGAAAATAAATTATAGTATCAATTCTAAAATTAGAGAATTATGAAAAAGTTTTTATTAGTAGTCGCAATGGCGTTTATCGCTTCAGTTTCTTTCGCACAAAGTGGAAAATGGGCAGCAGGTGTTAACCTCGGTTATGGTTCTGATATTTCAAAACCATCCATCGGAGCAAAAATATTATACGACATCTCAGACCAATTCACTATTGCTCCCTCTTTTAATTATTATTTCCAAAAGAAAGAAGAAGGTGTGAAGTTAAATTTTTGGGATCTCAATTGCGATTTACATTGGAATGTAGTAAGCAAAGACAATTTCAAGCTTTATCCGTTAGCCGGTGTCACTTACCTTCATGGAAAAGGTTCTTATGAGGATATAAGTTCTTCAGACAGTTGGTTTGGAGCAAACATCGGTATAGGTGCACAGCTAAATCTTGGTGGTAATTGGGCTGCCGCAGCAGAAGTAAAATATCAAATTGTAGATTCATCACAATTAGTACCTTCCTTATCTTTAATGTACAGATTCTGACATAATGCAGAAGTCATTTAAAGCATCTCCGGACTCATCGTTATAATCTGAGTTCCCCTCTAATCCGTCAATCGCTCCTCCCCCCACCCAAAGGGGCTCCGAGCCGGCTGACGGATTATTCCATTTATTCATTTTTATGTGATATCCTATTAACAAACTGCCCATCAGCCAACATTTAAATAACGGTATAAACCAAGACCAATAACCGTGAACAATATAACATGGGAAAAGCATGATATAGAGGGAATTTATATCATGGCAAAATCTAAAGATGAAGCAAAGAATTATAATAATGTGCTCAGAGAAGGAGCCGATTATTAAATGTATATCCTGTTCAGCTTCCCGCCTTTCCTCTCTGATTCTGACGAAGGAATGATGGAAATAAAAGAGAATAAAGGAATATTTTATAAAAAGCCTGCCTTATAAAGGCTATTATATGGTTTTCAATCATTACCTTTACAGAGTTAAAAAAAACTCTGTGAATATGAATTTAGACAAGCATATCATTAAAGAATTTCTGTCTTTCCAGAAAAACGAAATAACAGAAAGCATAGTTTATACTCATTTGGCTACCATTGAAAAAGACAGTACAAACCAAAAGATAATGCAACAGATAGCCTTGGAAGAAAAGCAGCATTATGAGGTATTAAAATGCTATACGGGACAGGACATACGCCCCGACCAAAGAAGAATTTCCAAATTTGTCTGGCTGGCCCGCCTGTTTGGAGTTACTTTTGCAATCAAACTAATGGAAAGCAGCGAAATAAGTTCATACAAAGGATATGCCCGATATCCTGAAATGGCCGATTTAGTGAGGCTGGCACAAGATGAAGAAATACATGAAGCCAAACTGATTGGACTTATCAATGAAGAACGATTGGAATATATGGGGTCGGTAGTGCTGGGGCTGAATGATGCATTGGTGGAATTCACAGGTGCACTGGCCGGTTTCACGCTTGCGCTGAGCGATTCCAAATTAATAGCCCTGACAGGAAGTATAACAGGCATTGCCGCAGCACTCTCTATGGCCTCTTCCGAATATCTGTCTACAAAATCGGAAGGCGGACAAGGAAAGCATCCTGTCAAAGCAGCCATTTACACAGGCATTGCCTATATCATCACCGTCGTGGCACTTGTCACTCCTTTTATTATTATAAAGAATGTGATAGCAGCACTCATCCTCATGCTGATAATGGCGTTATTAATCATCGCATTATTCAATTACTATTATTCAGTAGCGAGAGGGGAAAGTTTTAAAAAACGATTCACCGAAATGGCAGTCCTCAGCTTCAGTGTGGCGGCTGTCAGTTTTTTAATCGGCTATGCCCTGAAAACAATTACAGGGATAGAAGTTTAAATAAGCAGTATCAGTTCATAAGCTTTTTCCCATAATTTTCATATATATCTTAAAAAACATAGAAAATCGCCTTACGATCCGAATTATTATACTAATTTTGAACAAATTTCTAACCTTAAGAACAAAACTTAATATGCAAAAATTAGCATTCAGTCTATTACTATGCTGCTTTACATTACAAAGCTATGCAAAAGTAGAACCCCTGAAAGGCTTTCATTATGCCTCGGAACAAGCTCCAAAAGGGAACGAATGGGAATCCCCTGAAAATGTGGCGCTGAACAAAGAACAACCTCATGCCTATTTCTTCTCTTTCCAAGATAAGGCAAGTGCACGGAAAGTATTGCCGGAAAACAGTGCTTACTGGCAATCATTGAATGGAGACTGGAAATTCAATTGGGTTCCAAATCCGGAAGAACGACCCAAAGATTTCTACAAAACAGAATTTGATGTTTCAGGATGGGATAACATTCCGGTTCCTTCAAGCTGGAATATTTATGGTATCCAAAAAGACGGAACACAAAAGTACGGAACCCCTATCTATGTGAACCAACCGGTTATTTTCCAACATAAAGTGGCTGTGGACGACTGGCGCGGAGGTGTAATGCGTACACCGCCCAGCAATTGGACTACTTTCAAAGCCCGTAATGAAGTAGGCTCTTACCGCCGCGAATTTACAATTCCTGAAGATTGGAACGGAAAAGAAATCTTCATCAACTTTGATGGTGTGGATTCATTCTTCTATCTTTGGATAAACGGACAATATGTAGGTTTTTCAAAGAACTCACGCAATACTGCCAGTTTCGATATCACCAAATATCTGGTGAAAGGCACTAACGTGGTAGCTGTTGAAGTATACCGTAGCTCGGACGGTTCTTTCCTCGAAGCTCAGGATATGTTCCGCTTGCCGGGTATTTATCGTACAGTCGCTTTGCAGGCTGTACCGCAGTTGCACGTACGCGACTTGGTTGTAACTCCCGACTTGGACGCAACTTATACCGACGGTGAACTGAAAATCAATGCAGATATCCGCAACCTCGGAAAGAAAGCTGCCAAAGGCTATTCTATGGTATATTCATTGTATGCCAACCAGTTGTATTCCGACGACAATACCGAAGTGACCAATGCCGGTATCACAACTCCGGTAGCAGTGGTGGAAGCCGGTCAGGAAATAACTGCCGAAACAATACTGAAAGTACAAAAGCCCAACAAATGGTCGGCTGAGAAACCGTACCTTTATACATTGGTGGGAGAACTGAAAGATAAAAAAGGACGTACCCTCGAAACTGTTTCTACCCATATAGGTTTCCGCAAAGTGGAAATCAAAGACACTCCCGCATCGGAAGATGAATTCGGATTGGCCGGACGTTACTATTATGTAAATGGTAAAACGGTAAAACTGAAAGGTGTAAACCGTCATGAAACCAATCCGGGTGTAGGTCACGCCATCACCCGCAAAATGATGGAAGACGAAGTCATGATGATGAAACGTGCCAATATCAACCATGTGCGTAACTCTCACTATCCGGATGACCCGTATTGGTATTATCTGTGTAATAAATACGGTATTTATCTGGAAGATGAAGCCAATATCGAATCACACGAATATTATTACGGAAAGGCATCTTTGTCTCACCCTATCGAATGGCAGAATGCTCATGTGGCACGTGTGATGGAAATGGTTCACGCCAATATCAACAATCCATCTATCGTTATCTGGTCTTTGGGAAATGAAGCCGGTCCGGGCCAAAACTTCGTAGCGGCTTATGATGCGTTGAAAGTTGCCGACAAATCTCGCCCTGTTCAATATGAACGTAACAATGACATTGTAGATATGGGTTCTAACCAGTATCCTTCCATTTCATGGGTACGCGGTGCCGTGAAAGGTGATTATGACATCAAATATCCTTTCCACATCTCGGAATATGCACACTCTATGGGTAATGCTTGCGGTAACTTGATTGATTACTGGGATGCTATTGAATCTACCAACTTCTTCTGCGGTGGAGCTATCTGGGACTGGGTAGACCAGGCTATGTATAATTATACCAAAGATGGCAAACGTTACTTGGCATACGGTGGTGACTTCGGCGATACTCCAAACGACGGACAGTTTGTAATGAACGGTATCGTATTTGCCGACTTGGAACCGAAACCACAATATTTTGAAACCAAGAAAGTGTACCAGCATATTGGTGTAAAAGCTATTGACGAAAAGCAAGGGCGCTTCGAAATCTTCAATAAATACTACTTTAAGGACCTTTCGGAATATGAAATCAGATGGGCTTTGTATGAAAACGGCAAAGAAGCAGAAAGCGGTGTTCTAAATACTGAAAATATCGCTCCGCGCACCCGTGTTCAGGTTACGATACCTTACAGATATAATAATCTGAAAGCCAATGCTGAATACTTTATAAAAGTTCAGTTTGTATTAAGAAACAATATGCCATGGGCTGAAAAGGGTTATGTAATGGCTGAGGAACAGCTTCCGGTTAAAACTGCTACCGGTATCGCTCCTATCAATGAAGTAACAGACGGCAACGGAAAGCTTGTAATGGCAAAACAGTCAGACCCGCGTTTCTCTACCATCAAGGGTGACAACTTTGAAGCTAAGTTTGACAATGAAACCGGAACAATCTATAGCCTGAACTATGGCGGTGAAACCATTATCGCTGACGGCAATGGTCCGAAACTTGACGCAATGCGTGCTTTCACCAACAATGACAACTGGTTCTATGCCAGCTGGTTCGAATGTGGTTTGCACAACCTGAAGCATCAAGTTACCGCTTCTAAGGTTATCAACAGAAAAGACGGTGCTATCGTATTGTTCTACACAGTAGAATCTCAAGCTCCT
>Ga0129308_1002102_pt1 | contig 18012 bp, 13 predicted proteins | sample L827metagenome_FD_94440 | JGI IMG/M metagenome (GOLD analysis project Ga0129308, IMG submission 94440) | Ring-tailed lemur group fecal microbial communities from Wisconsin, USA - L827 metagenome | ecosystem: Host-associated > Mammals > Digestive system > Large intestine > Fecal | place: USA... | reverse complement strand
TGACTATAGATTCAAAGAGGGCAAAATCGGTTCTTATTACTGAGGAGGGAATATCTCGTGCTAAGGAGATAGCTGAAAAGTACGGAATAAGTGTAAAATAATGGGAATTTATGGAGAATGAAAACGGAACATGGATCATGAAAGGGCTTGCTTGGGACGATCCATACAGAATACGCACATGGCAGGAGCTTATCAACTGGGTGAATGAAGTGGGATTTCTGCCGCTGTTTGCGAATGAGATAGAGGGATTTTCAGCTGAGGAGCATACTTCTCCGAACTATTGGTGGACGGGCGATACCGAGCAGGATCCGTGGGAGTGGCGTGAGATCATTGCGCGGAGCAAGAAAGTTGCCTACGGTAAATTTTTCGGCGGTAAGGCTGGCTTTATCAGCAAGGAGTGTCTACCATATTTTGCAAATTATCGCAGAAACGGTTACGATTTTGATTCCAGATATGCAGACGGACTTGCAAATTTCCGTGAAAAGGTCATCATGGACTTTTATCTTGGTGAGGACAGCAATGGCGAAATGCTCTGGAAGCAGGATAAGATTCTCTCAACTGATTTGAAGAAAATAGCAGGATTCGGAAAAGGCGGACTGAAAAACTATCCCGGCATCATCACCGGGCTGCAAATGCAGCTCTATCTTGTTATTACTGATTTCAGGCGGCGTAAGAATAAAAAAGGTGCCGAATATGGCATGAGCGTGTCCGTAATGTTTCCACCTGAAACGGTTTGGGGTTATGATTTGGTGACTTCCGCATATGGAGAAGAACCGATTCAGTCGTGGCAGAGGATATACGATCATGTGAAAGCTTTATATCCGAATACAGATGATAATGCGATAGTTGGTTTGATTGGAAAGAAGCCAAAAGTAGATTGACGGCCAGATTACGTTTTTTCGGTGGTGCAGTGTGGTGCTGTACCACTTTTTTTATGCTTTGGAACCGGAACAATTTATTCTTGACGGCACATTCACGTTTTTTACCTATAGCTGCGGATATGGGACTTTTTATATTCTGACGGTCATTTTACGTTTTTTCTTGTCACGGCAGTAAGAAAAATACCTGACAGCACTTTTCCGTTATTCCAGCGGCTAACCTCCACAAATACCACCTGAAATTCTTGTTGATTATAGTAATTGACTTGTACTCAAATAATGCGTAATATAGGTAGTAATACCCTAAAAAGGGCATAAAAAATTTCGTAAAATTCGGGATTTTACGAAAAATCTGACTGCAAATATTATAGCACATTTTGTTCAATATGTCAAATGAAATTTCAGGAGGTCGGCATGAATATTTATCAGAGACGGGACGGGCGATTCGAAGGAAGAATCTCACGAGGAAAACGAAGCAACGGAACAAGGCGTTTTCAGTATTTTTTCGGCAAAACAAAGGAAGATGTCCGTGAAAAAATGGCGAAAGAACGCTGTAAAAAGAGCAATTGTACGCTGACTGTCACGCAGCTTTTCAGTGAGTGGCATAAAAGCATCAGGCACAATATCAAGGAGTCTACGGCAGCAAATTATTATTTGAAAGCAAACAAGCATATTTTGCCTACATTTGGCAGTAAATCAGCGGAAAATCTTACTGATACCGAGATTTACGCATTTATTGAGTCCAAGCAGCAGGCTGGTTTGTCCAATCGCTATATATCGGATATGCTCATAGTTATGAAATCTATGTTCAAGTACGCTGTCCGCAACTATCATATCTACAATCCAATGGAATGCATTGAGATGCCTCGTGCAAAAATGCCCGAAATTACGCTGCTTGATGAGAAAGAACAGACGAAATTGCAGGAATATATCGCTCATAACCAGAACAAAGCCACTCTTGGGGTGGCTCTTTCTATGACTACTGGTATCAGAATAGGCGAGCTTTGCGCTTTGCAGTGGAAAGATGTTGATCTTGAAAAACGCATTTTGACCGTCAGCAAGACCATGCAGCGAGTGCAGATTCAGGGATGCGATAAGAAAACAAAACTGGTCATCACTGAGCCGAAAAGCGAATCGTCACGCAGAAAGATACCAATTCCACAGGGGATGGTTGCATTTCTGGAGAAATTCAAGGGCAAAGACAGCGAATATATCATTTCAGGCAAGGAAAAGCCAATCGAGCCGAGAACAATGCAGTACCGCTTTCAGAAAATCTTAAAAAACGTAAATTTGCCGTCAGTTCATTTTCACGCACTCCGCCATATTTTTGCATCGACCTGCGTTAAGTTAGGATTCGATGTGAAAGCACTTTCCGAATTACTGGGACATTCTACGGTAGAATTGACGCTGAATCGATACGTTCATTCCTCATTTGAGCAGAAAATCAAGTATATGGAGCGATTAGCGGTCAATTTCTGAGCGAAAATTCGTTAAATCCCGAATTCTACGAAATATCTGCTGAGAATTCTTGCAAGAAGAGATATATCCGTGATTTTGATTGGTATAATTCACCAGAGGAAATGCTCATGAAACGAATTGCAGTTCTGATTTTTGTCTTAATTTCGATGATTTTGTGCGTGAGTTGTGATAGCTCAGATAGTTCCGAAATCAATAAGATAGTTATCTATACTGAGTCTGCGACCACAACAGAAACAGTTGGAATCGACTATATCATCAACCGAAACACAGGTAAATTCCACTATCCAGACTGTCCGAGTGTAGACTTAATGGCAGAACACAACAAAAAAGAGTATACCGGTGACCGTGATGACCTCATCTCACAGGGATATGAGCCTTGCAAACGTTGTGATCCGTAAATATTATACACTGTTTTGATGGTTGGTGTCAAGATTGATGGTACAATTCCGTTTTTGGGTACAAAAAAGCCGAATTGTACTCTGTATGAGGTACGATTCGGTGTTTACTGACCTTTCGCAAAATGTGTCCTTTTGTGAAAAGGTGATATAATTATACATATAGCTTTTCTTTATCATATCACATTTTTCCTTAAAAGTCAAGCTGTATCAGCAAATTTCGTCACTTGAATTGTGTAGAAATTTATCTTGTTTTTTTGTTAATTTTGAATAATATGCTTTCATCAAGGAGGTAAAGAAATGGAAAGGTTTAATATCTATCATAGACATGATGGGCGTTACGAAGGACGCATTTCAAGAGGAAAACGCAAAAACGGAAAAAGGTGTTTTTCAGTATTTTTTCGGTCGCAGCCGTGAAGAGGTTCAGAATAAGATGACAACAGCTCGCAGGCAGGATTTGAGCGGCAATTGCTGCAAAACCGTTGGACAAATATTCTCCGAATGGTTCCAGAGCATTCAGCACAGAGTCAAGGAATCCACCGCTGCAAATTACCGTATGAAGGCTGAAAAGCACGTGCTTCCTGCGTTTTCAGATGCAAAAGCGGATGCGATTACTGCGTCAGATATCTACGGTTTTATTGAATTAAAACAGAATTCTGGGCTTTCAAACCGCTATATTTCGGATATTCTTATCATGATAAAATCGGTTTTTAAATATGCCTCGAAAACCTATCATTTCTTGAATCCATTGGACGGTATCACATTACCGAAGCAGCAGAAACCAGAGATTGAGCTGCTTGATGAAATGCAGCAGGGAAAGTTACAGCGATATATTGCCGAAAATCTCAATCATTCAACGCTTGGAATAGCTCTGTCCATGTCAACTGGAATCAGAATTGGTGAGCTTTGTGCCTTGCAGTGGGAGGATATTGATTTTGAAAAACGTATTTTGACCGTCAGGAAAACAATGCAGCGGATACAGACTCCGGATGGTGAAACAAAGACAAAGCTGATAATTGCAGAACCTAAGAGCGAATCTTCCAAGAGAAAGATTCCTATACCCGACTGCGTTGTTTCAATTCTTGAAAAATTCAAGGGAAAAGCCAAAGAATACCTTGTTTCGGGAGAAGAAAATCCTGTTGAACCAAGAACCATGCAGTACCGTTTTGCGAGCATTTTGAAAAACGTAAAATTGCCGTCAATCCATTTTCATGCTTTAAGACATATGTTTGCTTCAAAATGCGTAAAGCTAGGATTCGACATCAAAACTTTATCTGAAATTTTGGGACATTCAAAGGTGGAAATTACTTTGAACAGGTATGTCCATTCGTCCTTTGAGCAGAAAAAGCAGTATATGAGCCGGATTGCTATGGGTTTTTGAAGAAAATTGCATCTTGAAAACTGATTAGGTGTTTGTGGTTGCTTTCACAAAAGGACACATTTTGCGAAAGAGAAAGAAATGCTTTATTTATTGTGACTAAGATTCACGATTTGACTATCGTACTATTTTGATAAAAAGCAAATTCAAAATTTATCTAACTACATACTTCAGTTTATTTGGCTTTCATCAGTATTATATGCTTTTCTAAATAAAAATGTTACTAGCATCATCTTTTTGTTATTGTAATGTTGATGGTAACAGAATGTAGATATTATAAATAAAACTAATGGAGTAATTAGAGCGTGTTCACATAAAATGAATGTGCGGGTTTTTGAGCATAATTTTGGTGAATAGAAGGCGAAAATATGCAGATGAGCTGACGCCCTGCGAATGTTTTTTAACGCAGTAGTCATCAAAATTTGCCGAAAATACGTGCGGAACTTTGGGCAGAAAGATGGCAAAACTTCAAAAATTTCTGTAGCAACGTTTGGGAAGTTATCAACCAGCGGTTATCAGCAGAAATATTATTGCAATTGGCGTAACCTCGCGTTGGAGTTGTGCTGATGTCCGGATATTGATAGGTGGAACGAAGGAAGTTAGATCTCTGCAAAACAGGTGATCCTGTTGAAAATAGGAGATTCGTTACCGTAACGGGATTGCATCAGGTTGTTGAAAAAAATATTGATAATGTTTTCGTCTTTATACCCATTTCACGTTACGATCAGCGTTTTATGCATTGATTAATCCATAAGCTTGATTATACTTTTATTTACATTTATAAAAAACGGAGATTGAGTGAGTATTCACAATATTTCGCAAGATATTATAGTAGGAGGTTTTTAGTATATGAATTATACGATATATGAGATTTTTAAACATATTGTAGAGAAGAATAAGAACTCTCCTGCAATTGTAGAAAACGAACGCATTCTGACCTTTGCCGAACTGTCAAATATGGTAGATATGATAGCTGAAAGATTTCCTACTCATACGCATTCGGTGGGTATCGTAATGCACCACTGCGCTGAGATGATTGCTTCTATCTTTGCGGTATTGAAAATTGGTGCGATGTATGTGCCAGCAGAGCCAACCTTTCCCATAGGTCGTATCAAATATATGATGCAGGAAGCGAAAGGAAATTTTGTGTTGACCGAAATGCGGTATTCCCGTAAGCTTGGTAATCTTGAGCAAATTTATTGCGATTGTTTGAGCCATGTGGCTACTCAGGAGAGTGAGAAAAGGATTTACAGTCAATCTCCCGATGATCTTGCGTATGTTCTTTATACTTCGGGAACAACAGGCTGTCCGAAGGGGATTTCGGTGACGAATAAAAATGTCTGTCACTATGTCAGGGCTTTTGCGAACGAGTTTCATCCAAAGCAGGGTGACATTATGCTTCAATACTCTGTTTGCTCCTTTGATATATTTGTTGAAGAGGTCTTTGCAAGTATGTTGAATGGTGCTGCTCTTGCGATACCCTCAGATGAGGACAAAAAAGACATTCACAGCCTTATGGAATTTGTAGAACGCTTTAATGTTACGATGCTGTCAGGATTTCCATATCTTTTGGCAGAGATGAATCATTTGCCAGATATTCCTTCTTCACTTCGTTTGCTTATAAGTGGTGGCGATGTTTTGAGACAGCGTTATGTTAGTAATCTTGTAAATCAAACAGAAGTTTACAACACCTATGGTCCGAGCGAAACAACGGTCTGTGCCTCATATTATCGTTGTAGTAATGGTCAGGTACTTGAGAATGACACTTATCCGATTGGCATGGCTGTGCTTGGCACAGAGATTAGGATACTCGATCAGGATGGGAACGATGTTCCATATGGTGAAATTGGTGAAATCTGTATTTTGGGTGGTGGAGTATCAATGGGCTATATTGGAGAACATTATGAGGAAAACAAGGCATTTGTAAAGCTATCCAACGGAAGCATGATGTACCGCAGTGGGGACCTCGGATATTTTCTTCCTGACGGAAATATTGTCTTTATGTACCGAAAAGATACACAGGTCATGATATACGGCAAGCGTGTCGAGATTATGGAGGTTGAGTCGAAACTCTCTCAGTGTAGTGGTGTGGAACAAGCAATTGTACGTGCTTTTACAGACGAGGAAGGTCTTTCCTACATGATTGCCTACATCGTTCCAAATAACAAAGAGATAAAAGTCTCACAGATACGACGTGAACTTTCTGAAAATTTGACTGATTTCATGATACCTGAATTTATCGTGAAAATATCTGCCATACCGCTGAACTCAAACGGCAAGCCTGATTTTACAAGAATGCCCATTGTTATGAAATAGAGCTGAACATACATGACTAAAAACAACAGGTGCAGATTTTTTGCCAATGCTTACTGATTTTTGTTCACAATTTGTTCGCTTATAAAAATGGATATTATTTTTTATTTCATTTGACAATCACAGTTTAATTGTGACATGATAGTATTAGTATATTGAGAACATGTTTTAACTGTTGTCTTTGAAATACATGTATTACCTACCTAATCGGTGCTTTTTAAAGCTGAGATGGAGTGCATATGTACATATTTGTTAGTTGGAAATATGAAGAAAGAAGAATGGTTAAATGAAAATTTCTCTTGTTGTTCCGAATTATATGTGTTCACGGACTTTTTTGCAGCCACCCGTAGAATTGTATACAAGTGCTGCTTTGATTGAGAAATGTGGTTATTCCGTTGAAGTTTACGATTTCCGCATTTTGAATCAGACAGCCATTGAGGCTGCACGTACGATTTCTGATGATACAGATATAATTATCATTTCTGTATCACCATATGATATGGCACAAATGTATCATATGGATTATCGCTATCGTTATGTAGAGCACTTCACGAAAATAGTGAAACAGATTTTCCCGAATGTTTATGTTTTTGGTGAAGGGGCTCAATGTACGTTGAAGCCTGAATATTTCCTTGAGCGTACTGGTGCGGACGGAGTGATTCTGTGGGAAATAGAGTACACACTGTGTGAGCTTGTTGAAGCCGTTGCATCACACATGGACCTTACAAAGATTCCCAACCTAGTGTTTCGTACAGGTGGTCATCATTACATCAGGACAGAATTCTCAAATTGTTATGCTCATCCTAACACGAAGTATTTTGATGTGATTCCTAAGTGGGAATCCGTAGATTTTTCAAAGTATTTTGGCTATGACCTTGAAAAAACAAAGCATACACGTCTCAATTACTGGGGTGTAATTCTCGGATCACGTGGATGCGCATTCTCTTGTTCTTTCTGCTTTAACTTTTACAAGAAAAACACACGATATCGCAATGTACGCAGTATTGTGGATGAGATGGAATTGCTACAGAGGTCAGGGGTACAAAGAGTATTCTTTTTAGATATGACGTTTTCCCAGAATCGTCAATGGGCAATATCTTTATGCAACGAAATGATTGTACGCAATAATCAATTAAAATGGCTATGCCAGACACGCTGTGATTGTGTAGACGAAGAACTATTGCTGCTCATGAAACGTGCAGGGTGTTGTGGGGTTGAGTTTGGCGTTGAGACATATGATGATAATGGTCTTGCTAAGTTGAATAAGCAGATTGACACATCGCTGATTGTGGATACAATCCATCTGTGTCAGAAATATAATATTGCTACCAGTGCATTTTTGATGGTTGGTACGCCATATGACTCAGAAGAGAGTATTCACAGCACGATGGATATGCTGAAAAGACATGGCATTGCATTTATCCCTATCATCTACACACCGAGGATTGGCTCAGAATTAGGGAACTCAATTGCAACGCAATACAATGCTGACGACTGGAATCAACTTCTTGGTTTAAGAGGAAAACTCTCTGATCAATACCATATGATAAATTTGATTAAGGATCACTCAATTATGAAAGGAGAAAGTATGGGAACCGTTTCTACTGATTTTGAAAACATGAACCTCAAATGCGATATGTCTCATCATCGCTTACAATTCACTGAATCGCCTGTTATCACGGAACAGTCCGACCTTGCGGATTACATCAGGAATGGCGAAGTAAAACGACAGGAACAAGATATGCCGTTTGTTTCCTTTCCGATTGTGTCAAATTGTCCCTTCTCTTGTATCTATTGCGGGCAGGGCGGTGAAAACACAATTAGCCCAGTTTCGACGATGAAACTGGAGACGCTCATGGATATTGCAGTGCATCTGAAGCGTGCAGGTGTTAAGAAAGTCAGACTGACTGGCGGTGAACCACTGTGTCACCCGCAGATTGGGGATATTATTCGTTTCTTATCCGAGTCTGGGTTCTATGTGTTGATCAATACCAACGGATTACTGATTGAAGATAAGGTGGATTCTTTAATGCGTACCGCATCCAACATTCATTTTGCAGTGAGTCTTGATACATTGGATTCCGCTAAGTTCGATAAAATATCTCGCACTACAGGGAATTTTGATAAAGTTATGCGGGGTATTGAGATTCTAAAAGAGCTAGGCTATTTGATGCGCATCAATATGGTTGTTGGTGTTTTTAATCTTGATGAAGTGAATGACGTGATAGATTTCTGCAGAAAAATTGGTTGCGATCTTAAGTTACAGGAGGTTGCATCAGTACCATACCCGAATTCTGAGTGGAATGATATTCATGTCGATCTGAGTTGCCTTGAAAGTGTCTTAGGGTCAAAGGCAAAACAAATCATAGTTCACGATTATGCCCGTTCTTTTGGGATTCCAGTCAAAGTATTTGACATGGATGGTGTTTTTGTTACACTAAAATCTATGGGTGTTGGTTCACGATATGATACTGATGGTATTTGCAAGGATTGTCCGCACCTACTCTGCCATGAAGGGCTGTATGATATCTATATTCTTGCAGACGGCTCCATTGCAACATGTCGCTGGTGCAGATTTGGCAGTTTAGAAACCTTTGGAGAAGATTTAAACAAGGCAATTAATGCCTTCCAGAATGCGGAATATATCGGAAAACACAAACTGACGAAAATGACTAGGGTTGAAAGTAATAATGAGAGGGTTAATAGACTATAATGCTTAAACGTAATCTCTATTTTAATCCAATAACAGGAGAATTTCGGTTTGATCAGGAGTATGGGCAGTTTACGGATATTCCGCAGACAATCTCCTGGCAACCGGACGATGGCATCAATAAAAAGGCGTATGGATTTAAAAATCTCACATTGAACCTTACCATGAACTGTAATCTGCAATGTAAATATTGCTGGCAGCAGCATGGATGTTGTCCGGATATGACAAAGCAAGTGATTGACAGATGGCTCGACTTTTTTTTAGATGAAAAATGTAATTCACCAGCTAAAGTCTTGTATTTTGGTGGAGAGCCGCTTTTAAGGTTAGATTTAATACAGTATTCTTCTGAACATGTTGCTGAAATCTGTAAAAAAAGAGGGATAAAAAAACCGCAACAACAGATTTTTACAAACGCCACACTGCTTTCTGATGAGGCAATAGCTCTAGTGAAAAAAGAAGGAATCTATCTGATTCTGTCTATAGATGGTAATGATGAGATCAATTCATTGAATAGGGTCGATCCGTATGGCAAGTCCGTACAGCAGCAGATTCACGATGGCATTCAAAGACTAAAGCAACAAGGTGTTCCTTTTGGTGTGTGCAGCACAATGAGCGACATCGAATTTAATGTAGATAAAACAATCCGTTACATTATTGAGGAGATACATCCGACATCCATTGAGTTTAATGTTCGATATGACCGAGATTTTATGAACAAGTATCGTAACAGCAGCGAGTTATCATTTTCCAGTTTTTTTCAGGCGTGGGATTTAATTAGGGAATCCGATGTGGAGAATGTAAACTTCAAGAAACGCATTCGCCCGTTAGCTCTAAGAAAACCGCTTCAGAATAGTTCAAGCGGATCAAAAAACAAGATTGCTATTATGCCTGATGGAAAAGTGAGCCCGTTCAATAGCGCAATACAATATCCAAACTTGCAAATTGACCCGGTAGGAGATTGGCTTGCAGGCTTTAGGACACAATGGAAAAGGAATATTCTTTTAGGGAATCAGTGCAGAAATTGTACTGCGGCTTTTATATGCGGACAAGGAAGCGCTTTCTCCTCTTTCCTTGAATATGGAGATTTCATGCATGTGCCATTCCTTCACTGTGAATATTGTGCAGCGATGATGACATATGTTATGCGGACTTTGAGAAATACGTTGGGGAATACTGTTCCGGAAGGTTATGTTGTATCGACTGAAGATATAGTTCAGATTTTCAAGTTATCAATTGCAAAGTAATGAGGCAGTGTTATCAGCACAATAAAACTATGAAAATTGTTTCTACAGATGAGAAGTGCTAATGAGATAGTGAGGTGGTGTATTATGAAGATTATCGGTGCAAATTTATGTCGCAGACCTTCTGGAAAGAAAATCAGGGATGCCGGTGCATGTTTGGTTGAAGATGGAATCATAAAAGTCGCAATTGCTGAAGAACGGATAACCCGGATAAAACATGATGGGGCAATTGTTAATTCCATTTTGTATTGTATGAATGCTGTACAAAGTAGCGTGGATGACATTGATTTATTTGTGTTCAGCATGTGTGGAACGTTACCTCCAACAGTTGACTATGTTTATCAGTATCTGCAGGGGGAGGGGCTTACAATCCCAGAATCCAAAATCAGCATTTGCCCCTCACATCATTTGTCTCACGCTGCCAGTGCATTTTTTGCTTCTGGATTTCAAGAAAGTTTGATTGTTGTAGCAGACAGAGACGGAAGCATTCTAAGCGGAGAGGAGCCCATGCCATTTTCAAATTCGGTTGAACATATTTCCTATTATAGAGGAACAGGTAACCGTATCGAATTGATTGAACGTGATGAAACCATGGTGGGTGACATCGGATTAGGTTTGGGATATTCCTATGTAACGGAATGGCTCGGTTTTGACGGTCATAGTATGCCAGGAAAAACGATGGCATTGGCTGCGTACGGTGATTATAAGTCGCTACTGCCGGCTCATTTTTTCTCTTTGGAACAAAACCATATCCACTGTCATTTGGAGCCAATTGATTGTGATAAATCACTGGCTGTCAGACGGTTGATTCTAAAGGAAACAGGAAAGGATATTGGAGCTCATTGTATGGATCCTTGCGAACAAGTTGCTTGTGATGTTGCAAGCTTGGTACAGCATGATCTTGAAACAGTAATGATTGAGAAGCTGATGTACCTAAAGAATCAAACCGGTTTGCATAATTTATGCTTTGCCGGCGGTGTTGCTTTGAATTGTAAGCTGAATTATCAGATTCTTCAATCAAATCTGTTTGATTATGTTTTCATCCAACCTGCCGCAGGCGATACCGGACAGTGTTTGGGCAATGCCTTGTATGGATACCGTATGTTATGTAACGGATCTCATTCTTTTGCAATGACGCATGCCTATTTTGGAGCACCGTATCTAGACGACCAGATGGAAGAAGCAATCCAGGCATACGCAGATGAAATTGTCATTGAAAAGACGGAAACTCTGTGTGCATCTGTCGCCCAGAGATTGATGGAAGATAAGGTGGTTGCCTGGTTTCAAGGTGGCTCTGAGTTTGGACCGAGGGCATTGGGACACAGGAGTATTATTGCAAGTCCGGTTCATCAACATATGCGTGATTATCTGAATTGTAAGATTAAATACAGAGAAAGATTTCGTCCATTCGGCGTGTTTGTTTTATCGGAAGATGTGGCAAACTACTTTGATTTTCAAGCAAACAGCCCATTTATGCTAATTGCACCACAGGTTTTAGAGCAAGCAGTTGATCTGATTCCGAGTGCAGTTCATGTGGATGAAAGTTGCAGAATCCAGACTGTAGATTCCTCCACAGATCAGAAACTATTTCAGCTTCTCCTGGAATTTAAAAAGATCTCAGGAATATCTGTTTTAATCAATACTTCATTTAATATTAAGGGCGAACCAATCGTGGAAACACCTATGGATGCCTTACGCAGTTTTGTGGATTCTCAGATGGATGTGTTAGTCTTGGGAGATTATGTGATTACACATAAATATGATCACAATTATAGAAAATGAGGGTTGGAAATGAATTCTCAGTTTAAGAAACCAGACTTTTTATGCAGAGAAGCAGGTGTGACGGTTGGTGATGAGGTGATATTCGGTTCATGGAAAAGAAAAGGAATCCGTTGGATAATCCTTGAAATCAAGGATGGAATAGCTACTGTCCTCAGTCGAGAGATACTGTGTAATAAAGCATATCATTCACTGGGCGGAAACACAACATGGGAAACATGTTCGCTGAGAAAGTGGCTGAATGAGGATTTCTATTTCGATAGCTTTGACGAAAATGATAGAGCACGGATTGTAGATGTACAGTTAAAAGACCATATACTTTATGAAAATGTAACAGACCATGTCTATTTACTCAGCAACGATGAAATTCAGCGTCTCATTCCAGATCCTCGCGTACGGGAAAAGGGAACATGGTGGTGGTTACGGTCTTCAGGCTGTCAGCCTAATCGTGCCAGTTATATTCACGACTTTGGAAATATAATTTCCGTTGGATATTATGTAGATAATTACATTGGTGTACGACCTGTTTTACAAATTGTACTATAGTCTATACTGTAGCATGTTTGTAAGCGTAGCCAGAAGAGGAGCTAACATGATTATTTCAATTACAGGTTTTGATGGTGTTGGAAAAAGCACAAGCGTTGAACATGTACGTGAACAAATTTGCAACTGTTTCAACTTAAAAGGAATCTCAGCGAAAGCTGTGAATCAGGATTCGATTATTTATCAGACAGTCGAAGAGTTAGATCAAATCTATCATCAGTTGAACGCATATGATGTCATTTCGTGTCCGTTCTATTTTCGCACAAAGGAATACCATTCTCTTCAAAATGAACTTATGTTTGCAGACAGAGATATTTTCTCTGATACTAAATTGATAACTCGAATATCTAATATGGCTAAAGGACTTGCAGATATCTGGTTCGATCGTGTTATCAAAAAACTTCATGCGGCTGGAAAAATCATTGTCTGCGACCGCTACTATTATGATGAAATTGCATATAGATCATTGTATATGCTTGGTCAAACATATCTGGAGAATTTGTATCGGAGATTTTCTGATGCAGATATAAGAATATTTTTATATGCCGAATATGAGACAATTTTGCAACGAAATAAGAACCGTGATGATTTAAAAGGTGCATTATTTCAACGACCAGATAAAATGCGTGAATTGTTAAATAATCTTGATGAGATTTGTACGAAATATGAAATGACAACTATTAATATTCGTCATAAAAATAAGGCTGAAGTGACTAATGAAATTTTTGAAGCAGTAGAACCATTTCTGGAACAAAGAATGGCAAGGTTCACAGATTAACCTGAATAGAAACACTTAATCCTTTTGCGAATAAATTGTTTTATACAGTTAAATCACAGAAAGGACAAGCAAATGATTACAAGAATCTAGGTGAATATAATGCATAATGTATCCGATTGGGAAGACATGATTTTGCCGGGAGGCATTATAATCCAAAACACCTTCTATCCCAAAAAACTTTTTTATTCCGCTACTTTGAGGATTATTCTGACTACAGACTGCAATTTCAAATGTGTTTATTGTTATGCAGAAGGCGAAAAAAATAAGATTCATCGGCTTCTGAAAGTAAATGATGTTATTGCTGTACTGAATGTGGCAAAAAAAATTGGCGTTAGGAATATAAAGCTCACTGGTGGTGAACCTTTATGCTATCCAGAATTAGAAGAACTACTTGACTATCTGATGAAATCGGGGTTTGTATATGACATCACAACGAATGCGTCACTGCTCTCTCCGCAGTGCATTGACCTGTTGAACCAGTATCATGTGAGTGCAGTTAATATCAGCTTGGATTCATTGGATAGCACAAGGTATACATCTCTTACTGGATACAAAGACTTTAATAAAATTGTATTAAATATTAGAAATGCAATTTCACTGTTCCATGGACGAGTGAGAATTAATTGCATTGTTTTTGACGATACGAATAATCTGCACGATTATGAACATATTATCCGTTTTTGTATTGACAATGCAATTGACATCAGGCTGATTGAACCAACTTCTGTGACAAACCAACCGATTACTTGCCAAAAAACAAACTTTCACAAACTTTTGTCAACTTTGAGAAATACTGCTTCCCGTGTTGTTTTGTCTGATTGTGGAACGGTAGATTATTTTTTTATGGAGGATGCTTGCATTACTGCATTACACAGTTTATGTGATAATTGTTTGTGCGGCATATGCGAAAAATATATGTATATGAGGCTTACTTCGGAATTGAAATTGAAGCCTTGTTTAATAAGAGAAGATACTGAAATTGCAATTGATGTATCATCTGAAGAAACCATTATGGCAGCGTTTTTGTCTGCGGTAGAAAAGTGGATTCATTTTTCAGAATATCACTAAGAGCGGATTATTATACACAAGATTAATTGCTGGTAATGCATTAATCGTTGTATTACAATACTCAAAGAGTGAATAAGAAGAAAGTAAAGATTGAGTCTCATTTTTGATTTTTATTGATAGATTAGATTGTAATAAAAATATGTAAATTATTTTTGTGTTTTGAAAATGCACGTAATATAGAACGTTATTGAAGTTAGAAAAGTCATATTTGGTTTATTTGTCAAAGACAAAATTGTAATAATGCAAAAACTGCCTGTTTGAATACATAAACTTAAATTAAGGATAAATTTATAATAATCGCTTTATAACGATTATCTGTTTATTTTGTAATTAGCCTTATGAAAAAGTGATTTCGCATTATAATAAAAACATTAAACCACATAAAGGAGATAATATTATGCATTGGGCAGAAGCTATAGCTGAAGAACTAATCACACGTAGACCAGACAAGGAAGAATATGTCTGTGCCGCCGGAATAAGCCCATCAGGTTCTATTCATATCGGAAATTTTCGAGATATCGCAACCAGCTTTTTCGTAGTAAAAGCACTTCATAAAAAGGGGAAGAAAGCAAAACTCCTGTTCTCATGGGACGAGTTTGATCGGCTCCGTAAGGTACCTGTAAACGTAGCAAAGGCTACAGAGAACTTCGAAAAGTATATCGGTTTCCCATACGTTGACGTGCCAAATCCATTCGGTACAGAGGAGTCTACATATGCAGCATATTTCGAGAATGAATTTGAACAGTCAATCAAGCGTTTCGGCATCGAAATGGACTATCGTCATCAGGCTGAGATGTACCGTTCAGGAAAGTATCAGCAGCACGTTCTTACCGCACTTGACAAGCGTGGTGAGATTTTCGATATACTTGATTCCTTCCGTACACAGGATGCTCAGGATGGAGAGAGAGAAGCATATTTCCCTGTATCAATCTATTGCCCTGAGTGCAAACGTGACACAACAATAATCACCGCTTACGATAAGGCAACACACGTTGCAAAGTTCTCTTGCAAGTGCGGACACTGCGGAAAGTTCGACTTCATCAAGGACACCAACTGCAAGCTGGCATGGAAAATCGACTGGCCGATGCGTTGGATGTACGAGGGGGTAGACTTTGAGCCAGGCGGAAAGGACCATGCGGCTCCGGGCGGTTCATACGATACGAGCAAGGTAATCGCAGAGAAGATTTTCGGTATTCAGGCACCAATGTTCAAGGGATACGAGTTCATCGGTATTCGTGGCACAACAGGCAAGATGTCAGGCTCATCGGGACTCAATCTCACACCTGACACACTTCTGAAAATCTACCAGCCTGAGGTGCTTCTATGGCTTTATTCCAAGGTTGAGCCGAACAAGGCATTCAACCTCTGTTTCGACGATGGAATCCTCCGCCAGTACTTTGAATTTGACAAGCAGTACACCGATTACACCAACGGCACTGACAACGAGCATATCAAGTCAATCATCGAGTACTCCCTCATCTCCGACAGAAAGATAAACACAGTACCAATGGGACTTCTTGTTCAGCTTGGTTCAATCGTAGACTTCAACGTGGAGATGCTGGAGACTGTATTCAGCAAAATCGACCAGCCGTACAAGTACGAGGACTTCGCAGAGCGTCTTTACCTTGCGAAATACTGGCTCGAGAATTGTGCCCCCGAGAATGCAAACAAGCTAGTTAATTACCGCAACTGGGAGGTATACAAAGAGCTTTCTGAGGATATCCGCAAGGAAATTGCAATGCTCCACGACTATCTCAAGAACAACACATATACTCTCGACGAGCTTAACGCAGAGCTTTACGCAATCCCGAAGAAGATGTTCGGTGAGGATGCACCTGAGTTAAAGGCATTACAGGGAGAATTTTTCAAGAGCGTGTATCGCCTGCTCATCGGTAAGGAAAAGGGACCAAGACTTTACCTGTTCCTCTACGCAATTGACAAGGACAGCTATGTTCGACTCCTAGACTTCTCCACACCGATAACAGAGGAGGAGAAGAATCCTGTAGTCGAGGAGATAGCACCTGCCGAGAAAAAAATTGTATATGGCGATCCTGATACTGTTGCAGAGATAAAGCCTGAAATCCAGTATGATGACTTCTCAAAGATGGATTTAAGAGTATGCAAAATCGTAAAATGCACCGAGATTCGTAAGTCACACAGTTGTTACAAGCTGACACTTAACGATGGCTTAAAGGAGAGAGTAATAGTCTCCAGTATCAAACACTACTACAAGCCTGAGGATCTCATCGGCAAGAAGATAATCGTAATCGCAAACCTTGCCTCAACCAGAATCACAGGCGTAACAAGCGAGGGAATGCTCCTTGCGGCAACAAACAATGCCTGTGGATGCAAAGTAATCTTCGTGGACGATGCAGTTCCTGAGGGAACACCAATCACATAATTCCAAAATTTGTATTAACCTAAAGAAAAGCTAGTGTTTGTATTCTAATTATATTTGACTGTTTTCAGCGTTATACTGTTCAGTGTTTCGACGAAATAAAGTTCAAAAATCATGCTTAATATTTTATTTTTTTATGGAGACGCATGAACATGATGTGTATGTTTACTACTGGAAAGAGAAAATCAAAAAAAGTAAATTTTGTTGTGAGCAATTAAAACGATTGCAACAATGGTGATTCCTAATCGTGAAATAATGGCAGCTTACCGTAGGACAATTTCTGTTTGGTTCAATGAAAAAGTCAAGAAGGAAGGTACATCAAATCTTCTGAGAGCCTTACTTGATGAAAAGCCTGATGAATTTCAGAAATCAGTGAATCTCTGGCTTAGAAAAAGCATCAGCTATCATGATGAAAATGAAAGTTTTTATCACGATAGCTGATAGGTTTTGAGGAATATGAGGTGAAATCTAATCGTGAAAATGGTGATGGCAGGACGAATATCACGATTTGTGAATTTTAGACATGGGAAATTACAGTCGTGATTAAGGTGAAAGTTTCAGACAGTTTCAAATAATTGGAGTATAAATGTGATGAGGCTTTGTAGCAGATCAAAGAAAAGAAGTATGCAGAACAGCTGATGGACGCTGTTATCAGAAATATGGCATGGATTTTTACAAGAAAGTTCGCAAGGTGAAAATATCAATGGAAAACTGCTATGACCAAAAGAAAACGACAAATGCGAAAGAAAACGCTAATTAGATTGTATCAAAATAAGCGTTCTTTGGCATCTTGTTGTAACAAAATAGATGACAACGCTGAAAAGCCCGAATTATCGGGCTTTTTTGGTGTTCAAATGCCGAAAAAGTTATAGTAAAAATCGTAGATGACATTTGCCTTTGAACTGGATTTGAACCCACGATTTTAGTAATTCAGAACTAATTACGAGAAAAATCAGAGAGTTGAAAAAGACTTCCAAGGAAAATGAGCAGAAAATATTTGTAGAAATTTAAAGGCTGAATTTGTTGGTTTCTCACAAAGTTTGAGAAACAGC
>Ga0129308_1002101_pt1 | contig 18016 bp, 20 predicted proteins | sample L827metagenome_FD_94440 | JGI IMG/M metagenome (GOLD analysis project Ga0129308, IMG submission 94440) | Ring-tailed lemur group fecal microbial communities from Wisconsin, USA - L827 metagenome | ecosystem: Host-associated > Mammals > Digestive system > Large intestine > Fecal | place: USA... | reverse complement strand
GCCCGCTCCATCGCCGCCACCGCCCTGAACGGCGGCAGGATCACCCCCGCCACGGACATCGATTACGCTCCCGTCCACCTGGACTACCACTTTGACAAGGGCGTTTACGACCGCCGGGTGTACAACGGCTTCGGCAATGCGGACCCGGAGGTAAGCCTCATTATGGGACCCAACATCACCGACTGGCCCAAGATGGATCCCCTGGCGGAAAACCTGCTGGTGGAGCTGGCGGCGGTGCTCCACGACCCCGTCACCACCACGGACGAGCTCATCCCCTCCGGCGAGACTTCCTCTTACCGCTCCAACCCCCTGCGGCTGGCGGAATTCACCCTCTCCCGCCGGGAGCCCGCCTATGTGGGCCGGGCCAAGGCCGCGGCGGCCCAGGAGGCAATGCGCCGGGACGGCAAGGCCCCGGAAGCACTGAAAGCCCTTTTGGACCGGGTGGGCGACGGCAGCGCCCTGCTGGGCAGCACCCAGTTTGGCTCCTGCGTGTTCGCCAACAAGCCCGGCGACGGCTCCGCCCGGGAGCAGGCGGCCTCCTGCCAGAAGGTGCTGGGCGGCTTCGCCAACATCTGCTACGAGTTCGCCACCAAACGCTACCGCTCCAACTGCATCAACTGGGGCATCCTGCCCTTTACCCTGGATAAGGATACGCCCTTTGACTACCAGCCGGGGGACTGCGTGTTCGTTCCCGGCATCCGGCAGGCCATTGAAAGCGGCTGTGAGGACATTCCCGCCAAGGTCCTGTTGGCAGACGGCGGCGTGGAGGACATCACCCTCCACGTGAAAGGGCTGACCCCTGACGAGCAGGAGATCATTCTGGACGGCTGTCTCATGAACTACTACGCAAAGCGCTCCTAAAGAGGGGACTTCGTCCCCCCTTTAGATTCCCCCCACCAGTGACATCGGTCACTGGTGAACGCCGCCCAAGGCGGCTGAGTCAATGTATTTTCGCCACGTACACGCCGCGGCGAAAATAATTGAAATTCCGGAGGTTACTCTATTATGGAAAAAATTAAAATGACCACTCCCCTGGTGGAGATGGACGGCGACGAGATGACCCGGGTACTGTGGGCCATGATTAAGGAAAAGCTGATCTTGCCCTTTGTGGACCTGAAAACGGAGTACTACGACCTGGGGCTGCTGCACCGCAATGAGACCCGGGACCAGGTGACCATCGACGCCGCCAACGCCACCAAGCGCCTGGGCGTGGCCGTCAAATGCGCCACCATTACCCCCAACAAGCAGCGGATGGAGGAATATCCCCAGCTGACAGAAATGTGGAAATCTCCCAACGGCACCATCCGGGCCATTCTGGACGGCACCGCCTTCCGGGCTCCCATCCTGCTGCCCTTTATCCATCCGGCGGTGAAAAACTGGGAGGCCCCCATCACCATCGCCCGCCACGCCTACGGCGATATGTACAAGGCGGTGGACATGACCACCGATGAGCCCGGCACCGCCACGCTGACCTTCAAAGGGGACAGCGGCGCGGAAAAGACGCTGACAGTCCAAACCGTCAAGGGCCCCGCTGTCTGGCAGGCCCAGCACAACACGGAGGCCAGCATCCGGGCCTTTGCCCGCAGCTGCTTCCAGTACGCCATCAACTGCAAGCAGGACCTGTGGTTCTCCACAAAAGACACCATTGCCAAGGTGTATGACGGGGAATTCAAGCGCATTTTTGAGGAAGAATACGAAAGCACCTACAAGGCGGAGTTTGAGAAGCTGGGCCTGACGTATTTTTACACCCTCATCGACGACGCCGTGGCCCGTGTCATCCGCTCCAAGGGCGGCTTCATCTGGGCGCTGAAAAACTATGACGGCGATGTCATGAGCGACATGGTGGCCACCGCCTTCGGTAGCCTTGCCATGATGACCTCCGTGCTGGTGTCTCCCGACGGCACCATGGAGTTTGAGGCCTCCCACGGCACCGTCACCCGCCACTATTACCGCTACCTCAAGGGGGAAAAGACCTCCACCAACCCCATCGCCACCATCTTCGCCTGGTCCGGCGCCTTGAAACGCCGGGGCGAATTGGACGGCCTGCCCCAGCTGGTCCGCTTCGGCCAGGCCATGGAGGACGCCTCCTTGGAGGCTCTCTCCGGCGGCGTCATGACCGGAGACCTCCTTCCCCTGGTGGAGCCCGGTTTCCAGGCCCACGCCGTCAACAGTGAGGAATTTCTGGATGCCATCGCGGCGCGTCTGGCGGAAAAGCTGGCATAAAATCAAAAAGGAGACAGCGGCTGCTGTCTCCTTTTTTCGTTCACAGCGCCGACAGGCCGGCAGCCTCCGCGTTGCCCGCGGCGGTGTTCCGCTCCAGGCTCTGCAAAGCGGACAGGACGGACAGGGTGGTACCCAGCTGGGTGAAGGCCAGCGCCGCCCGGGTCAACTCCTCCGGCGCTAGGCATTTCGCCATGGCTACCGCCAGGGCATACACTCCACTGGTCTGCTCAATGGCGTCCATGGTCTCCCTCCTCCCCCGCCAGTGTATGCGGCGGCGGGAAGGCTGTTACTCCCTCATTGCAGCGGCAGCGGCAGCGATGCTGTCCGTCAGGTCCGCCGGGAAGTCCAGCCACAGTGCATAGACCACCTTCCCCGACCGGGCCAGGAACAGCCGCTCCTCCCCAGAGCGCAGCACTACCGCCTGGTCAAAGGCGGCGTTTTCCACCGCCGTCTCGATGGTCGGCCGGTCATCCTCCCGAAAGGACTTCTCCCGCTCCCGGTACAGCGCCTTCGCCAGAAATTCAAACCGCAGGCGGTCGGCGGCGTTGCGGACGCATTCGCCCTGTTGGCCCCGGTACTGAATACCGAAGCGGGCCGGAGCCAGGGATGTGCTCCGGCAAACGTAGTGGTCCGTTTCAAATTCCCAGTAGGATCTGTCCGTGCCCTCCACTAGGTCCATGGGGGCGGTGAAGGGCAGGCTGGTGACATCCGGCTCCGCCCTCCAGAGGGGAAGCATACCGCCGATCAGCGGCAGCATCCAGCATACCAGAAACAGGACAACGACCATCTGCTGCCACCGGCGGTCCCGCCGCCAGTTCCCCGGGTCGGGCACCAGACCCGCCGCCAGCTGCCGCCGCATCTGCCTGAGATACCGCAGCCGCCGGAGCATCACCACGCCCAGGAGGCACAGGGCCGACAGCCACAGCAGCCGGGACAGATTTTCATTCAGCAGGAAGTCCAGCGCCGGCCGGCCGGGGAGCACCGCTTTCAGCAGCAGCGCCGCCAATAACAGCCCCAGCACCGCCCAGGCCGTCCGCCAGCTGCGGCGCAGGGGCTTTTCCCAGGCCCAGCTCCGGGCCACCGGGTCGGTGTCCAGCTCCGGAGCCGATGGGTCGCCGCAGTAAAATACCTCGCAGTCATAATCGTCGCCGCCGGTGATGACGGCGGTGCAGTCCCAGCCCATCTCCCGGCAGGTCTCGCCCCGCTCCCGGCGGGCCTCCGGCGTTTCCGGCCGCTGGGGCCGGAGCCGCACCCGGTATATTCCCGGCTCCATGGCCCGGAAGGTGGCCAGCACCCGGCCGCAATCCTCCAGCCGCCAGCCCCTGGCGGCCTCATCCTCCAGCCACTTCTCGATGGTCCCGGGGTTCCACAGCTCCAGCGGCCGCAGGGTCCGTTTCCGGTCTTTCATACCCTGTCCTCCTCCCTGTCGCCGTCGGCGACGCATAGCTTCAGACGGCTCAACTCCTGCCGGAACAGCGCCCGGCCCCGGTCCGTGATGGCGTAGGTCCGCTTCCAGCCCTCCACCGCCGTCTCCCGGATCAGGCCCTCCTCCTGAAATTTTGCCAGAATGGTGTACAGCGTCCCGGGCCCCAGGGGCACCCGGCCCGCCGTGGTGTCATCCACGAACTGGACGATCTCCGTGCCGCACCGCTCCCGCCGCAGCAGGCTCAGCAGGACGTAAAACATACTCTCCGTCAGGACTTTCAGCGGTTCCCTCGCCATGGTCTCTCCTCCAATATCGAAGCACGATATCATCTTGTCTCCAATATAATATCGTTTTACGATATTGTCAAGGAGCTATGAAAAAACTGGGGGTTCGCCCAGGTTTTGAGGGTTGCTTCCTTCCATTGGGATTCGGTATGATGGTATCCATCCAAAGAAAGGAAGGTCTGTTATGAAAAAACTCCTGTGTTCTTTGCTGCTGGCCGCCTGCCTGGCCGTACCCGCCCGTGCCGCCCGGACCGTACCTGTCCAGGTGGACGGCCAGCTGCTGGCCGTGCGGGGCACGCTGGAAAGCGGCGTCACCTACTTTCCCCTGCGGACCCTGCTGGATACCCTGGGGGGCTGGTCCGTATGGTGGGACAGTGCCGAAAAGGAAGCCGTGGCGGTCTCAAACGATGTGCGTCTTACGGCGGACCCGGAGGAGAATACCGTCACCGTGAACGGACAGACCTACGACGGCCGGGTATACGTGAAAAGCGGCCGGACCTACGTGCCTCTGCGGCTGACCATGAACCTGCTGGGCGGCAGCGCCGCCTGGGACCCCTGGCTGGGGGGCGCCGCCGTCACCTCCCGGGACGCCGGGCACGACGCCGCCGACCTCTACTGGCTCAGCCGCATCATCAGCGCCGAGAGCCGGGGCGAAAGCCTGCACGGCCAGATCGCCGTGGGCAATGTGGTGCTGAACCGGGTGGAAAGCCCGGATTTTCCGGACACCATCCCCGGCGTCATCTTCGACCGGGTGGATGGCGTCCAGTTTGAGCCGGTGAAAAACGGCACCGTGTACGACACGCCCACGGCCCAGTCCGTGGAGGCCGCCCGCCGGGCCCTGGACGGGGAAACTGTCATCGGCGATGCCCTGTATTTCTACGCCCCCGCCCTGTCCCAAGGCGTGTGGATCAACGCCAACCGCACCTATGCCCAGACCATCGGCTGCCACCGCTTCTACCTGTGAATTGACTTTTCCGGGCTGCGGGACTACAATAAGGGCATCAAGTTGAAAAGGAGCATGCCACATGCTGTTTTCCGGTCGTTCCCGCACGCAGTACCGCAACGCCCCGGTCCACGAGGTCATCTGCCAGCTGCGCTTTCCCACCATTCTCACCATCAACGCCGTGGAGCCCGCTGAGTTTCAGGAGGCCATCCGTGCGGAGTTTCCCAACTATGCCCGCCGGCAGGATGTAACGCCTCCCAAGATCACCCTGGTCAACGGCGGCGCCCCCAAGGTGGAGCAGCAGCCTCCTGTCATCAACTATCATTTCCTCTCCGCCGACAACCAGTGGAAGCTGAACCTGACCAAGGACTTTATTGCCCTGTCCACCCTGCATTACGCCGGCTGGGAGGATTTTGCCCGCCACCTGGACAAGCCCCTGGCGGCATTCATCAAGCTGTACAAGCCCGCCTACTTCCAGCGGGTGGGCCTCCGGTACGTGAACATCTTCTCCCGTTCCAAGCTGGGCATTGAAGGTGCCAAGTGGTCTGACCTCATCGCGCCCGCCTATGCCGGTCCCTTATATGAGCCGGATGTGATCGAGGAGAATTTCCTCAACTGCGCCAGTGACCTGCTGTTCCAGTTGGATTCCAGCTGCCGGGCCAAGATCCACGCCGGTCCCGGCCGGGTGAAAAACAACGCCCAGGGCGCGCCCCAGGACCAGGAGGTCAAGTTCATTTTCGACATGGACCTGTCCATGGGCGGCAATGTGCCCTGCACGCTGTCCGCCGCCGGACTGGAAACCCTCCACGGCCACGCCACCCGCATTTTCGAAGGCGCCGTCACGGACCGGCTCCGCACCGCCATGGACCCCGTTTGAGCGTTTTTTCCAGAAAAACAAATACAGGCACCCATGTCCGCAAGCAGATATGGGTGCCTGTTATTTTGTAAAAAATGCAGGAAAACGTTTGTATTTGGGTTTTTGATTTTAGGGATTTTCAATCTTGTGCAAAATACCTATTATCCGCTATTCTAAGGGTGTAAATTTAGCACGTTAAACCGTGCGAAAAAGAGGGGCAATTGTGTATGTTGAAAAGTGAGTACCTGCAGCGGGTTTATTCCCAGGTCGTCACCCGCGATCCCGACCAGAAAGAGTTCCACCAGGCCGTTCTGGAGGTTCTGGAGAGCCTGGACCTGATCGTGGACAAGCATCCCGAGTACGAGGCCAACGGTGTCATTGAATCCTTCGTGGAGCCGGAGCGCGTGGTGACCTTCCGCGTGCCCTGGGTGGACGATGAGGGGCATGTCCAGGTGAACCGCGGCTACCGTGTCCAGTTCAACTCCGCCATCGGTCCTTACAAGGGCGGCCTGCGCTTCCATCCCACTGTGAACCTGTCCATTCTGAAGTTCCTGGGTTTTGAACAGATCCTGAAAAACAGCCTCACCGGCCTGCCCATCGGCGGCGCCAAGGGCGGCAGCGACTTTGACCCCAAGGGCAAGAGCGACGCCGAGGTCATGCGCTTCTGCCAGAGCTTCATGACAGAGCTGTCCCGCCACATCGGCCAGTTCGTGGACGTGCCCGCCGGCGACATCGGCGTGGGCGGCCGTGAGATCGGCTACCTGTTCGGCCAGTACCGCCGCATCCGCGACGCCCACGAGGCCGGCATCCTCACCGGTAAGGGTCTGACCTACGGCGGCTCCCTGGCCCGTACCGAGGCCACCGGCTTCGGCCTTTGCTACCTGACCCAGGAAATGCTCAAGTGCATGCGCAATGACAGCTTCGCCGGCAAGACCGTCGTCATCTCCGGCAGCGGCAACGTGGCCATTTTCGCCTGCCAGAAGGCCACGGAGTTGGGCGCCAAGGTGGTGGCCATGAGCGACTCCAACGGCTATATCCACGACCCCAACGGCATCGACCTGGATGTGGTGAAGGACATCAAGCTGGGCCACCGGGGCCGCATCAAGGAGTACGCCGACCGGGTGCCCGGCAGCACCTACACCGAGGGCTTCCGGGGCATTTGGACCATTCCCTGCGACATCGCCCTGCCCTGCGCCACCCAGAATGAGATCGACGGCGACATCGCCAAGACCATCGTGGAAAACGGCGCCATCGCCGTGGCGGAAGGCGCCAACATGCCCTCCCGTCCCGAGGCCATCCATGTGTTCCAGGATGCCGGCTTGCTGTTTGCGCCCGCCAAGGCCGCCAACGCCGGCGGCGTGGCCACCAGCGCGCTGGAGATGAGCCAGAACAGCATGCGCTACTCCTGGACCTTCCAGGAAGTCGACGCCAAGCTCCAGGAGATCATGGCCAACATTTTCCACAACGCCTACGACGCCTCTGTGGAGTGCGGCGTGGAGGGCGACCTGGTAGTGGGCGCCAACATTGCCGGCTTCAAGAAGGTCGTGGACGCCATGCTGGCCCAGGGTATTGTGTAAGTTCTCTATCCCCCGCTTTGAAAAGAAAGCCAGGACGCGGAACCGGTCTCGGTTCCGCGTCCTGGTCTTTTTCGTCAATCCCGGAACATAGGCGTGGAGAGATACCGCTCGCCGCTGTCCGGCAGCAGGGCCACGATGACCTTGCCCCGGTTTTCCGGACGCCGGGCCAGCTCTGCCGCCGCCCACACGGCGGCGCCGGAGGTGATGCCCACCAGGATGCCCTCCCGCCGGGCCAGCTCCCGGCCGGCGGCGTAGGCGTCCTCATCCGTCACGGGGATGATCTCGTCCAGCACGGAGCGGTCCAGGTTGGCAGGGATGAAATTGGCGCCGATGCCCTGGAGGCCGTGGGGGCCGGCGTGGCCCTCGGTCAGCAGCGGCGAGGAGGCCGGCTCCACCGCCACCACCTGTACGGCCGGATTCTGTGCCTTCAGATACCGGCCGGTGCCGGTGAGGGTCCCGCCGGTGCCGGCGCCCGCCACGAAGATATCCACCTTTCCATCGGTATCCGCCCAGATCTCCGGGCCGGTGGTGGCCTCATGGGCCGCGGGATTGGCGGGATTTTCAAATTGTCCGGCAATGATGCTGCCGGGAATCTCCTTTTGCAGTTCCTCCGCCTTGGCCACGGCGCCGGACATGCCCTCCGCCCCGGGGGTCAGCACGATTTGGGCGCCGTAGGCGGCAATCAGGTTCCGCCGCTCCACACTCATGGTATCCGGCATGGTGAGGATGACCCGGTAGCCCTTGGCGGCACCGACGGCGGCCAGGCCGATGCCGGTATTGCCGGAGGTGGGCTCAATAATCGTACCGCCGGGGGAAAGGCGTCCCTCCGCCTCCGCGCAGGCGATCATGCGAGCCGCCACACGGTCCTTGGCGCTGCCGGCGGGGTTGGCCCGCTCCAGCTTGGCGAGGATGGCGGCAGGCAAGCCATGGGCCTCCCCGTACCGTTCCAGCTCCAGCAGCGGCGTGTGGCCGATGAGGTCTGTGATGCTGTGGGCAATATTCATAACAGAGTCCCTCCATGATTTCAGATTGGGACCATCATACACCTCCGCCGCTTTGTTTGCAACGCGGAACTTTCCGGGTAGATTTCCCTCTCCATTCATGGTATGATTTTTTCGACACTTTTCGGAGGTGAACAGGCAGATATGAACAAGCAGGATATCCTGAACTTACTGGACGCAAAAGGCATCCCCTATGACCTGACGGAACATGCACCGGTCTTTACCATTGATGAAATGATGGCGGAGGATCTGCCCCACCCGGAGGCTGTGGCAAAAAACCTGTTCGTTCGGGACGGCAGTCATCGCAGCTATTATCTGCTCTCCGTGCAGGAGGAAAAACGGGTGGACCTCAAGGCGTTTTCTAAGGCGCATGGGACCCGCAGGCTGAGCTTTGCCTCGGAGGAAGACCTTTTCTCCATTCTGGGCCTTACCCGCGGCTCCGTCACCCCCTTTGGCCTTTTGAATGACACCGCCCACCAGGTGTTCTTTTATCTGGACAAGGATTTTACCGAAGGCATCATCGGCGTCCATCCCAATGACAACACAGCCACCGTCTGGCTGAACACCGGCGACCTGTTGGCGCTTCTTGCTTCCTTCGGCTGCCGTTATGAGCTGGCCTCATTTTGAAAACAGTACAGCAGGCGCCTCTCATGGGTTTCTTTTGTAACGCTTCTTCCTGCTATACAAGGGTTGCAGGTCTATCAACAGTCACAGCGCCGGAGCGGTATATCCGCTCCGGCGCTGCTGTTATGAATTCATGGATTGTTTGCTTATTTTGCGATCTCAAACTCCACGGTGCCCATGGCGCCGATAGCCACGGTATAGGGCGGGAACACCACCACAGGATTTCCGCTTTCATTGATATAAAAGCTGGTGGCCTTGTCCACAGTGGCAAAGCCGCCCGCACTTTCATCAAAGTACACAGAGGGGTCCTCCGCCGCTGCCATCTGGGCGCGGATGGCAGCGTTGCAGATCTTCACCCAATCAGCCCCCAGCAGGTCCTGAAGGGTCAGCTCCCTGCCCGCTGCCAGGTCCAGGTTGTAATAGGTCTGCTCCTGATAGGCGCTGGCAATACTGACGGCGCTGCTGACCACAAAGGAAACCGTGGTATCCGTCTGGGATTTGATGTCATAGGTCACTGTGACCTTGTTGTCATGCTTCGCCCAGTCTTCCTCCGTACCGCCGGTGGCAAAGTAGGCCTCCTTATAGTCTGCGATGATCTGCTCGCCCTCGGCGATTTTTTCATCCACCTTCTCCTGGATGCGGGCGCTGACCGCATCGGCATAGTCACTGCCGGTGACGGCGGGCTGCTCCACCTCCACAGTGCGGTCACTGTCGGTGTCCGTGAAATCACGGACCGTCAGCACCTGGAAAAGGCTGCCCAGCACCGGCACATCAGCGGCGGCAGCCGCCACGGCGGGGCTGAGGTTCAGCGCGCCGAACACCACCACGAAGCAGGCGGCCGCGGTACCCAGGGTGCGCCGCACATAGCGGCTGCGGCGGTTTTTCCGCCCCTGGCGGATGCCCGCCCGGACCCGCTGGTCCAGCTCCTCCGGAATGGGGATGGACTCATAGTTCTCTCTTGCTTCCTTAAATTCTTTCATCATACTTCTCCTTCCACAGCGATACGCAGCTTTTTCAAGCCGGTGTATAGTCGGGTCTTCACGGTGCTCAGCGGGCAGTCCACGATCTGGCTGATCTCCTTTAAAGACAGGTCCTCGTAAAACCGCAGCTTCACAATGGCAGCCACCTCCGGCGGCAGGGCGTCCACCCGGCGGGCCAGGGAGCCGTCCTCCGGCAGCGGGTCTTCATAGCTGCCGGCGTCCAGCGCCTCCGGCGGCACCAGCGTCACCCGTTTGCGCTGCCGCAGCTGGTCCATGCACACGTTGACCAGAATGCGGGTAAACCAGGTCCGTATGGCGCCGGCGTCCCGCAGCCCATCCTGTTTTTCCAGTGCTTTGCAGACGGCGGTCTGTACCGCGTCCAAAGCCTCTTCCCTGTTATGCAGATAGCTGTACGCCAGACGGTAAAACCGTGCCTGGTCTTCCACAAGATATGCCGTCAATTCACTTTCCCGGATATGAGACATACACGCAAGGTCCTTTCTGTTCGTTCTGCCTGATAGACGGAGCAAGGGTGAAAAAAGTTTTCCTGCTTCCGAAAAAAATTTGAAAAAAGAGTCCGTTCATTTAGTTGACAAAATCCACTAATTGTGTTATGGTCCATTTAGTGGATTTTGTCAACTAAGCAAAAAAGGAGGAACTTGGATGCGCAATGGAGAAATTGTACAGCGGGTCCGGGCCTTTAACCGCTTTTATATGCCTTCCATGCATCTGCTGGGCAACCACTATCTGGGGTCGGAGTATTCCGTCACGGAAGCCCGTATCTTCTTTGAGATCTATGAAAACGGAGGCTGCAACGCCGCGCACATCGCGCAGGCCATGAATATTGATAAAAGTTACCTGAGCCGGATTATCAAAGCCCATGAGAACAGCGGATTTGTACGGAGGCTGCCTTCCCCCGGAGATGGGCGTGCCTATGCGCTTTACCTGACGGACAGCGGGAAAAAACGCGCAGAGGAATTTATACGCAGGTCAGACGAAGAAATCGGCAGCATTCTCCAATCCTTGTCAGAGGAGGAGCAAGACCGTTTGTCGGAGGCTCTGGACACGGTCACACAGCTTTTACAAAAAGGAAAGGACACCCGTCAGTTATGAAGATCGTATCTTATGCGCCCAAATATAAAAGCGCGTTTTTGGAACTGAACCGGGCATGGATCTCCGGGATGTTCGTGCTGGAGGAGGAAGATATCCGGGAAATGGAAAACATGGAGCCGGCGCTCCAAAAGGGCGGCCAGATATTTTTCGCCGTGAACGAAAACGACCAGGTCCTGGCCTGCTGTATGATCGCGCCCCGGGATGACGGAGACTGGGAGATCATGAAATTCGCCGCCAGAGGCATGTATACGGGAACCGGTGCCGGCAGCGCATGCCTGAATGCCTGTATGCAATACGCGAAGGAAAAGCACCTTCCAAAAGTTCTTATCGTCTCTAACAGGAAATGTGAGCACGCAGTACACCTGTACCGCAAATTCGGTTTTCAGGAGATCCCCGTGGACAAAAAAAGATTCCCCTTTGACCGGGCTGACATCGCCTTTGAACAGTCTTTTTCCTGACCGCGCATATTCTTACCCCGCTGTCTGATATTCGAAAACCCGCCTATTCAAAAATAGGCGGGTTTTTTCCGCGCAGCGGCGCCGGCGCATTCCGGCTCATTCATACCGCAGGGCGTCGATGGGGTTCAGCTTGGCTGCCTTGTTGGCGGGCAGGTAGCCAAACAGCACACCGATGCCCACGCTGACGCCGAAGCTCACCAGCACCGCACCCAAGGTGGGCGTTGCATTGAAGGTGATGCCGCTGGCGCCCAGCGACTGCACCAGCATCCCCCCGAACAGGGAGCCGATGCCCATGGCAACCAGGCAGCCCAGCAAAATGCCCGCGAAGCCGCCCAGGGCGGAGGTGGTGCCCGCCTCGATGATAAACTGGCGGCGGATATCCTTCCGCTTGGCCCCCAGGGATTTACGGATGCCGATCTCCCGTGTCCGCTCTGTGACAGACACCAGCATGATGTTCATAATGCCGATGCCGCCTACCAGCAGGGAGATGGCCGCGATGGCGATGAGCACCATCATGGCAATGCCCATCATGGCGTTGATCTGATTCACCTGGTCCAGCATGGACTGCACGTAATAGTAATCGTAGATGTGCTCTCCGGCTTCGTCCTGATAGAACGTCTGGAGGAAATCCAGAAGCAGCGCCTGCGCCTCCATGACCGTGTCCCGGGAAGCAGCAGTAATTTGGTAAAGGGAAACAAAGCGGCTTCCGCTGAGCTGCATGGCGTTTTCGTAGGGGATATAGACCCGGTCATCTCCGCCGCCCTCGGACATAGTCTCGCTGTTTTGCTTCAGCACACCCACCACGGTATAGGGAATGCCGCCAAGGGAGAGGGTCCTGCCCAGAGCGTCGCCCCGAAAGGCCTCCTGTTCCAGATAGGCGCCGATGACACAGACATTCTGCCGGTTGACCACATCCACATATTGCAGGTACCGCCCCCTGGCCAGGGTGTCGCCGTCCAGGGTGGTGCCGGTTTCAGGACGGTACATGGCCTCGCTGACGCCGTAGATTCCCGTCTTCTCGTACTCCTCACTGCCGCAGCGGATACCCTGACCGCCGCTGACCCAGGGGGTGATGCCGTCAAACAGGTCCGGGTGGGCGTCGATGAAGGCATACATCTCCTCCGGCGTGACATTTTTGGTAGTGCCGTCGCCCATGCCCCAGGTATAGGCGTAGATTTGGTTCACGCCAACCTTTTCTACCTGCTGCTCCACCATGCCGGTGAGGCCGTTGCCCAGGGAGATGATGATAATGACCGCCGCCACGCCGATGATGATGCCCAGCATGGTGAGGAAGGCGCGCATTTTGCTGGTCCGCAGGGACTTGATGGCAAGCCGGAAGGATTGGGTCACATTCATGCTCCCGCCTCCTCTGCGCTCTCCTCCGGCCGGACCACGGCCCGGGGGTCTTTGGCGTCGCCGTCATAGATGACCCTGCCGTCCTGCAAACGGACGATGCGCTTGGCTTTCACGGCGATGGAATTGTCGTGGGTGATGAGGATGACGGTGTCTCCCTCGGCGTTGAGCTTCTGCAAAAAGCCCAGCACCTCCCGGCCCGTGCGGGAATCCAGTGCGCCGGTGGGCTCATCCGCCAGGATGACCGACGGCTCTCCCGCCAGGGCACGGGCAATGGACACCCGCTGCTGCTGGCCGCCGGAAAGCTGGCTGGGCAGGTGTTTTTCCTTGTCCGCCAGGCCCACCCGCTCCAGTGCCTTGCGCGCCCGCTCCCGGCGTTCCCCCGCGTCCATGCCGGCGTACAGCAGCGGCAGCTCCACGTTTTCCAGCACCGTCAGCTTGGGGATGAGGTTGTACTGCTGGAAAATAAAGCCCAGCATTTTATTGCGGATCTCCGCCTGCTGGTCGTCGTTCATGGTGGATACATCCACGCCGCCCAGACGGTAGGTGCCGGAGGTGGGCACATCCAGACAGCCGATGATGTTCATGGCCGTGGACTTGCCGGAGCCGGACTGGCCCACGATGGCCACGAATTCCCCCCGGTCAACGGTGAGGCTGACGCCGTCCAGCGCGTGAACGTCCTCGCTGCCCATGGGGTAGATCTTATAGACTTCCTTTAATTCAATGAGATGCTCCAAGCTCCTCACCCCACTGTCTCCGCCGGCTGGACGGGCACCAGCACGGTGTCTCCCGCCTCCAGTCCGCCGGTGATCTCAATGTACGCCGCGTCGCTGCGGCCCAGGGTCACCGGACGTTCTTCCGCTTTGGAAATATCCACCACCGTGGTGCCGTCCTCGCCCAGGGCGCCCGCTCCGGCCACCAGTACCGTATTGCCCCGGTTCACGGCGGCCACCGGCACGGCCAGCACCTGCTTCGCCGTATCACCCAGGATGGTGGCGGAGACATTCATGCCGGGCTTCAGCTCTCCATACTCCTCCAGCACGATGGTCACCGGATAGGTGGTAAAGCCGCTGGTGGTGGTGCCGTTGACACTGACCCGCTCCACGGTTCCGGTAAAGGTCTGGCCCGGCAGGGCCGCCGCCGTGATCTCCACCGTCTGGCCTGGGCGGACCTTGCCGATGTCCAGCTCGTTGACGTTCATCTCCATTTTCAGATAGCTCAAGTCGTAAATCACCGCCAGTGTGCCGGAGCTGGCGCCGTCCACCTTGTCACCGGCCTTGCGGTTTTTCTCAATGACCGTGCCGGCGATGGGAGAACGGATGGTATAGTCGTCCACGGCGGAGGCGGCGGTGCCGGCGGACAGCTGTGCGGACTCCACGGTGAGCTTCGCCGCGGCCAGCTGGCTGCGGATGGACTCAGAGTCCACGGTGCACAGCTGTTCCCCCTTGGTCACGGTGCTGCCGGAGAGTTTGGAAAAGCCGGAGACCGTACCGGAGCCGGAGGCATATACCACGGCGGAGGCCGCCATGGAAATGGGGGCGTTGCCGTAGCTGGTATAGCTGCCAATGACGGCGGAGGCGGTGAAGCTGTCAGACACGATGCCGGGGTTGGGCAGCTTCACCCGCACGGTGCAGGACTGCTTGCCGTTGGAGGTGACAGAGGTATTGTCGGACACGGAGACCACCGTGCCCTGTACAGTGCCGTCAAAGTTCCCGATGAACACCGTGGCCGGCTGTCCGGCATAAAACTGGTCCGGAGAGGCATAGGTAAACAAAAAGTCGATGGTCAGGTCTGTGCTGGCCACGATCTTGGCCAGGGCCGTACCTGCGGAAACGCTGTCCCCGTCGTGCACATAGACCTCGTTCAAAATACCGGAGATGGGCGCCGTGGGGTTTTGCGCCTCCAGAGCCTGCTGGTAGCTCAGCCGCGCCTGCTCCACGGAGATATTGGCCCGGGCCACGGAATCCCGGGCGCTGCCGCTGTCCAGGGTGTACAGCAGCGTATCCTTTTCCACCTGCTGGTCCTCCTCAAAGGGCGCCGACAGAATGGTGCCGGATACCAGCGTCCCCACCTGATAGGCGTCCGCCGGCTCCAGAGTGGCGCTGCCGGTAACGGTGACGCCCAGGTCCCGCTGCTGTACCGGCTCCGCCTCATAGGGCACCGCCTGGGGCGCCGTCCCGCTTTTCAGCTTCCACACCTGGCTGCCCAGCAGGGCCGCGGCCAGCAATACCGCCGCCGGTACAATCCACTTGCGCCTTTTCTTGCCGCCGAGCCCCGGCAGCCGGTTCTTTTTTTCAGGTTTTGCCGCCTCGGGCAAACGCTCCGCCCGCATGTGCTTTTCTTCCATATCGCTGCTCCCTTTCACTTCTGTTCTTCCAAAGTTCCTTTTTCCCGAGCCATGCCGTGCTTCATCAGCATGAGCACGTTTTCCAGCCGCTCCCGGACAGCGCCCTGGCTGTCTCCCTGGAGGCCGCTGTAAAGCAAGGGGCCCGCCACCGTCAGCACCGCCGCCAGAATGTCCCCCAGGTCCCGGTCATGCCGCAGGTCCAGCATATCCTGGTCCACCGCGTCCCCCAGGCCGGCCAGAACAGACTCCCGGTCCAGCAGGCCCAGCAGCATGTTTTTCTGTAAGCCGCTGTTGCAGGCCAGAATGGCCGCCATGGCGCCCATATCACCGGGCTCCTGGCCCTGCCCCTGCCGCAGCAGAAAATCGTACAGGTCCAGCATCCCCTGAAACAGGTCGCCGCCGGCCCGGAGCACGCTCTCCCGCACCACCATCAAAAGCTGGTCCACATAGCCGCTCATGACGTAGCAGAACAGGTCCTCCTTATCGTCGAAATACATGTAAAAGCTGCCCCGTGGGATACCGGCGTCCTTAATAATTTGGTTGATAGATGCCTCGGCGAAAGAGCGGCGGGAAAATTCCCGGGTGGCGGCCTCCAGCAGCCGCTCCTGCTTTTCAGGGGCTAGACGGCAAAATGTACTGCGCGGCATATCCTTTCCCTCCTGATACGAAACAGCCGCCCCCTTTTCTTCACTTTCCGGGAAAACCCTATCACTTCCACCTGCTGGAAGGTCAAGGACTTTTTGCACGGCTGCAAAAAATAATATGACAAGTTGTCACATAGCATACATGACAACTTGTCATATTTCAAGAGGTTTTTCAAAAATTCACAGTTTCGTCACAGTTTCTCCCTGCTGATACAAGGGGACCGTCCGGTAAAGAGACTGGGGCCGGTATGTAACGGAGGCGATCCGCCGGCCGGAGACACCGTATCTGGGGGAGTAGCCAAACAGGTCCAAATAGGACGCCAGGTCATCCCGCTCCGCGGCCATGGCTTCCAGCAGCTGGACTGTTGCCCGGGCATCGTCCACGGCCCGGTGGCTGTTCACTGCCGTCTGTCCCAGGCCGTAGGCCTCGATGGCGTTTTCCAGCTTGTGGGGGTAATCCCGCCGGTCCCGGTATACCGTGAGGGCATCCAGAAAACGGGGAGATTGCAGCATCTCCACCTTCCCGAAAGGCCGCAGAAAATAATAGAGAAAATTCAGGTCGAATTGGGCGTTGTAAGCCACCAACAGCGGCCGTTTCGCTCCTTCCAGAAGGCGGCAGAAGGCGCCGCAGGCCGCGCCCTTGTCCACGCCTTCCCGCTCCAGCTGCTCCGGCGTGATGCCCGTCAGATTTGTGATGAACGGCGGCAGACGTTTTCCCGGCGACAGGCGGATCAAGGTATCCAGGCAATCCGCCTCCCCCGCCGCTGTCACGCTGACGGCTCCCAGTTCGATGATCTCGTCCCGGCCAAATTCCAGGCCGGTGGTCTCCGTGTCGAACACCACGACCCGGTCAAACAGCGAAAACAGACTCATCAGCATCTCATACCTCCCAGGGCATTTTATTTATCATACCACAGAGGGGTGTCCCTTGGTAAGGAGGTATCGTGCAGATCCGGTATTTTCTTCAGGCCATGGACTTTCCCATTTCATAGACTCCCGCCATATCGTCCTTGAGCACACAGGCGCCGCTTTTGCAGCCGTAGCAGCCGCGGCAAAAGCCGATGTTCTTTTCCGCCACGCGGATCTTTTGCACCTGATGCCCCGCTTCCAGGGCGCCTTTCATGAATGCATCGCAGAGCATACCGGAATTCCCATTCTTTCCGGGACTGCCGGATAAAATCAAAACATACTTGTTCATGGTTTTTGCTTCTTTACCAGTTTTTTATCTCCTGCCCGCAATTCTTCCGCTGTTTGTGTTCCTCCACCATCTTTACGAACCACTCCACCATATTGGGGTCGGTATGGGAGAAGAAAGCGCTTTGTTTCTTGTCGAGCGCCACGATAGCCGCCATATCCGCCTCATCCAGCGCAAAATTAAACACCTGCAAGTTTTCTTTCATGCGCTCGATGTGCGTGGACAACGCTCCCCCGCTGCAAATGCCAGCAGAGGGGCCCTGGGCTGCTGTCTTTCCATATTTTTCGCCGATAGCTTTTAATTCCGGCAAGCTGAACATATCGCCCCGCCCCTCGCCGAAGGGAGCCCACGCTTCCATCCGGACACCGTATTTGTCATGCCAGGCCTTGCTCTCAGCTTGCCGGTTGCGGGGATGGATCTCCCGGGCTTCACGCGGGTGAATGAAGCAAGGTCCATCATGCGGTCCGCATAAAAGTTGGAAACGCCAATGGCGCTATACAGTCGGTGAGACGGCAAAGCGCTTGGGAATTTCCGCGTCGGCGCTGCGGTACTATGTTGCCCGATCCATTCCGTGCTGTGTGAAAACGGCTGCGGAGAGAATAAGGCGTATCCTCCGCTCCCATTGATTGCACAGGAAAAAGCCGCACTCAATGAGTACGGCTTTTTATATCCAGGCAAACAAGACACGGTGTAAGGATACAGATTTCAGGGGAAAAGCAGAATATGCAGTAGGCTGGAATTGTAATCTGCGGAAACGAGCCGTACAGTAGCGTCAACCACGTCGCAGCTGCCAGTACCACCCGGCGGCCAGGAACACAACCGGTCAAATGATATGCCGGTCCGCCGCGCAGGCGGTGGCCCAGGTCATTTGGGCCGCGGGATAGTGGTCCGTGATGTAGTCCGCTCTGCGGCGGGCCTCCTCCACCTGGCCGGCGTATGCCGGGTCGCCGGCGAGATTCTTCGTTTCACCGGGGTCCCGCTCCAGGTCGTAG
>Ga0129308_1002099_pt1 | contig 18032 bp, 15 predicted proteins | sample L827metagenome_FD_94440 | JGI IMG/M metagenome (GOLD analysis project Ga0129308, IMG submission 94440) | Ring-tailed lemur group fecal microbial communities from Wisconsin, USA - L827 metagenome | ecosystem: Host-associated > Mammals > Digestive system > Large intestine > Fecal | place: USA... | reverse complement strand
GTGGGAAAGGGGTATGGAAAGGAAACCCTGAATCTTCTGACCCAGATTGCAAAAGCAGACTATGGCGCTGTGCGCTTCGTCGCCAGCTGCCGCAGTGAGAACGAAGCCTCCCGAAGCATGATTCTTGGCTGCGGATTCCGCTTCACTCACCAGGAAGACCGAACCGATCCCCGAGACGCAGCACCCTACATCCTGGAGTTTTACGAGAAAGAACTGTAAGGGCAACAGCGCACAGTGGGAACTGCACCGACATCCTCGCCTACTACAAAAGCGAAGAAGGCCAGTGGGAGTTTCGGCAGTGGCTGGCTCAGCGTGAAGCGGAAGCATCGGAAAGGAAGGAAAAAGCAAGTAGCCGTACAGGGCGCCCACAGCTTGGCGGCGCCTTTTTCTCATGCAGAAGGCACTTCCACCCACACATTTCGGTGGTAGAAAAATGGTTAATATTTAACTCACAAGAGATTATCTTGTCTAAGTTGTCCTCCCAAAAGCAAAAATAATCCGAACCCTTCTCCTACTGAGATAAGGTTCGGATTATTCTTCTTTGGTGTGAGTATGCTTATAGGACTTTTTGAAAAAGTGCGACATACCAACACCTTTCGGCACCGGACCTGTTCCGGTTTCATCCACATCCCTACGGGATGCGTCTGAAACCGGAGGGACTCTCCCACGAGCTAAAGAAGTGTCCACCGGACACTTCTTTACCCGGCCTGTGGCCGGGCCGCTCTTTCGAGTCCCTTCTGACACATCAAAAACGGGTTACCCCGGATGGGATAACCCGTTTTTGGTACGCCAGAAGGGACTCGAACCCCCGACCTACTGATTCGTAGTCAGTCACTCTATCCAGCTGAGCTACTGGCGCATGCACTGCATCATCAAGTGCCAGAGTATAATAGCACACAGGGGCAAAAAATGCAAGTGTTTTTTTCCAAAATCTTAGAATTTTTCTTTTTCATCCGGGGCATTCAGACAAACAGTGAGTAGCGTCAGCAGAGCGGTGCCCACAGCGGGGAGGAGAATCCAGGCTTTCTCCCTTGGCGTGCAGGGTTTTTGCGGTCCCGACTCCGGCTGGGTGGAGGGCTGGGTTACTGGCGGCTCGGTGAGGAGCTCGGGTTGGCTGGGCTGTGTGGGAGCAGGGGCAGGCTCTTCAAAATAGGCTTCCAGGTTCTCAAAGAAATCTCCCTTGCCCGTGTCCGTTCCCACGGTTGTGTGGAACAGGCCATAGCGGCAGGGACTGTATCTCGTTACCTCCGTTGCCTGGTCGGCCCCCCGGAAATACCAGGCAAAGTCCGCAATTTGGCTGGCGTGGCAGGGGAATCCCCGCTCCTTGGTGACTTCATAGGCCGTCATTCCATCAAACGCTTTCATGGGAATATCCCAGTCCATGGTAATGGAGTTTTCCGGATAGAGGTGCAGATAGGTTTTCGGTACCTGCCAGGGGGCGTACCGATCCAGCTGCTCCGGGAAGGCATCCGCATCGCCGCTGATTAGCGCCGCCTGCTTCAAAAGGTCCGCTGTCAGCTGGTGCATTCCGTGTCCATACTCCCCCTTCTGATCGTGGCCCACCGCCACCAGAGGGCGGTAATACCGCAGCAGCTCTGTCACAAACGCCAGCAGCGCCTGCTTGGGGCAGCCTTTTTCCTCATAATAACGGTAGGCATCCTCCAAATCAAAGGTGTAGTAATCATCGTAGTGTCCGAATACGGGGTAATCCCGCACCCCCACCGCCCAGAGGCCATTCAGCATCTCATGAACCCGATGGGCGGTAAGATTCCGATGGTCGGTGAAATACACAACCTGAACCCGGTAGTCCTTCTCCCCGGCATACCAGGGCAGCAGCCCGGCAAAGAACAGCTGCTCGTCATCCCCATGAGTGGACAGCAGCAGCAGATCCGCCTGCCCTGGGGGGATTTTATCCCACCGCTGCACCCAGTCCGGCACCTGCCCCGGAGCGAACACCCCCAATTCATTCAACAGCGCCTCTCCAGTGGAGAAGCTCACCGTCACCGACTGGGAAAGCTGCCAGTTTTCCAAATCCACATAAAAGTGGAGCATCCCCTCTGTAGGTACTTCCAACACCGCTCCGGTTTCCTCATTCGTCAGATTCAGGGTTCCGTACTCCCGGTCAAAAACAAAATAGAGGGACGCAATTCCCTCCTCCCGGCAGACTGTGATACTGGCATTCTCCTCCAATCGCTGAGTGGTTTCCATATCCTCATCAAACAGCTGCTCCACCGACGGGATGCCGCTGCTCCCCTCCACCAAATCCGGCATGACCTCCGCCCCGGCAGCGGGGGCCAGGAGCAGGGTTGTGAGTAAAACCAACATCAATTTGCCCATAGATCTTTCCTCCGGTATGGTGTTCTTTCCCGCTTGACAAGCTGATTTTTCCCCTGTAGAATAGGAGACAATCTGACGAAAGGGGGCGAGCGTATGCGGGAATATTCTCTCCCCCCTTCTCTTCCGGCGCAGCTGCTGCCCTGGTATCAGGAGAACCGGCGGGCCCTGCCCTGGCGGGAGGATCGGCAGGCGTACCACGTCTGGATTTCTGAAATCATGCTCCAGCAGACCCGGGTGGAGGCCGTCAAGGGGTATTATGCCCGATTTCTGGAAGAACTTCCAACCATTGAGGCCCTTGCCCGGTGTGATGACGGGAAGCTGCATAAGCTCTGGGAGGGGTTGGGCTACTACAGCCGGGTGCGGAATCTGAAAAAAGCGGCTCAGGTCATTCTGACCCAGTACGGTGGCGTCTTTCCCAATACCTACCAGGAGATTCTGAAGCTGCCCGGCATCGGGGCCTACACTGCCGGCGCCATCGGCTCCATTGCCTTCAATCTGCCCACCCCGGCAGTGGACGGGAACGTGCTCCGGGTCTGTGCCCGGCTGACGGAGGATCGCTCACCCATTGATCTTCCCGATACCAAGGAAAAGGTTCGGGAGGCCCTGAAACAGATATACCCCAAAAGTGCCGGAGATTTTACCCAGGCTCTGATGGAGCTTGGCGCTACTCTCTGCGGCCCCAACTGGAAACCAAAATGCGAAAGCTGCCCCTGTGCTTCCCTTTGCCTGGCCTGTCAGGCAGGGACAGCGGAAGCTCTTCCCGTGAAATCTCCCAAAAGGCCCAAGCGGCAGGAGGACAGGACGGTGTTTCTTTTCTCCTGTGAAGGACTCTATGCTCTCTCCAAGCGACCTCCCTCGGGGCTGCTGGCTGAGCTCTGGGAATTTCCCAATGTATCCGGGAAGCTGGAGCTGCCCCAGGCGCTGGAAGCGGCCCAGGGCATGGGGCTGCGGCCCCGGAATCTGCTGCGTCAGGTGGAGCGGAAACACATTTTCACCCACATTCAATGGAATCTGCGAGGCTATTACATAGAGGTATCGGAAAGGAACGACCGCTTTCAGTGGTTCTCTGGAGCGGAAATCCGGAGTCAGGCGGCGCTGCCCACTGCGTTCCGTCAATTTTGGGAGGAGATTGACCATGTATGATTTTCACATTCATTCCAGAGTGTCCTTCGACGGTCACGACACTGGTGCACAGCTGGCCCAGGCCGCTCTGAAAGCAGGGCTCAAGGAAATCTGCTTTACTGACCACAGAGATTACCTCCGGGGACAGCCGGAGCAGCCCATGGTCTTTGATCTGGAGGCCTACAATGCGGAATACGATTCCCTGTACCTGCCCGGGCTGACCATCCGCCGGGGGGTGGAATACGGCCTCTACCCCGACAACCAGGCCCGCATGAAAGAGGACTTGGGTCAGCGAAGCTACGACTTTGTTCTGGGCTCCATCCACTTTGTGGATGATATGGATGTGTATTTTGGGGAATACTGGCAGGGCAAGACCATCCTCCAGGCCCAGCGGCGGTATTTCGAGACCATGCTGGAATGCGTCCGGGTTCACCAGGATTATGACGTGCTGGCCCATATGACCTATCTGCACAAGGGCTCCGGAAGTCCCGTCAAGACACCCCTGCCCTATGAGGATCACCGGGAGATCATCGACGAGATTCTCCGGATTCTGGCTGCCAAGGGAAAAGGGCTGGAATTAAACACCAGCGGCATGGATCGGTGCGGCGGCTTTCTCCCCACTCCGGACTATTTCCGCCGGTTCAAGGAATTGGGAGGCGAAATCGTGACCATCGGCTCCGATGCTCACCGGAGTGACCGGGTGGGGCAGTACAGCCGGGCAGGCTGCCAGGTTCTGGGGGACATCTTCGGGTATGTGTGCACCTTTGAAGGAAGGAAGCCCATCTTCCACAAGCTGTGAGTCTTCTCCCCTGTTCAAAATACCAGCCGTGAGATTCCACACATTTTGTATTTCTGTTTTGTACATTTTTACGAACCGTCCGCCCATCACGGGCGGATGATTTTTCTATAAAGACATTTTTGTCTTTTTCTGTTGACAAGCCAGGAAGAAATGGATATACTAATCTCTGCTATACAATCACGAAACAGAAAGAGGGAACAATGGTTCATGGTCAGAAAGTGGAGTGTTACCATTCCCAAACTCTCTGGGGATGCCGAGCGTACCGCCTACATCTATCTGCCGGAATCCTATGACAGAGAACCCGACCGGCGTTACAGTGTCATGTATATGTTCGACGGACACAATGTCTTCTTCGATGAGGATGCCACCTTCGGAAAATCCTGGGGCATGAACAAGTACATGGAGGAGAGCAAGAAGGATTTGATTATCGTGGCCGTGGAGTGCAACCACGAGGGCAACCGTCGTCTGGTGGAGTATTCTCCCCTGAACTACGAGAATTCCTCCCTGGGGAGAATCCGGGGCAAGGGGAATGTGTACATGAACTGGATGGTCAAGGAGCTAAAGCCCTACATTGACCAGAACTACCGGACCCTGCCAGATCGGTGCAACACCATCATCGCCGGTTCCTCCATGGGCGGTCTCATGGCCTTGTACGCCGCCACCACCTACAATCACGTGTTCCAGCGGGCCGCCTGTCTCAGCCCCAGTTTGTGGGTCTCCTCCGGCAAGGTGCTGGAAATGATCGCCCGTGCCCACATCCGGCGGGACACCTGCATCTATATGGACTACGGCGAGCTGGAAATGTTCAACCACGCCGCCAATGCCGAGGCCCTGATCTCTACAGCCCATCTGCTGATGACCAAGCGGGTGAATCTTGCCATGCGGATTGTCCCCGGCGGCACCCATTCCGAGGCCTCTTGGGAAAAGCAGATTCCCATTTTTATGGACTGCCTGGGCCTGTAATCGGCCCCCAACATAGACACGAGGAGAGAAGCCAATGGAGATTCGTTACTACAAGCACTACAGCAGCCACCTGAACCGGGACATGGAATTCAAGGTCTACGGCCATGGCGGAAAGCCGGTTCTGTTCATCCCCTGCCAGGGGGGCCGGTTCTTTGATTTTGAAAACTTCCACATGCTGGATCACTGGGCCGGCTGGATTGAAGCGGGCCGCTGCACCGTCTATGCCTGCGACTGCATCGACAATGAAGCCTGGGCCGCCAAGGGCGCCGACAACCGCTGGCGGATTGAGAACCACGAGCGTTGGTTTGGCTACATCACTCAGGAGCTGGTCCCCTACATCAAGCATCTCAGCGGGGAGCGCAACGGCTATGACCAGGGTATCCTCACCTTCGGCGCCTCCATGGGCGCCATGCACGCCGCCAATCTGTACTACCGCCGCCCGGACCTGTTCGACAGCTGCTTCGCCATCTCCGGTCTGTACGACAACAAGGAGTTCTTCGGCGACTACTGCGACGATCTGGTTTATAACAACTGCCCGGTATTTTACCTGGCCAATATGTCCCCCGACCACCCCTGGATGGACATGTACAACCACCAGAAGTCCCTGATTGTCTGCGGTCAGGGCGCCTGGGAGGACATTCTGCTGGAGAGCACCCGGAAGCTGGATACCGTCTGTGCCCAGAAGGGCATCCACACCCGGTTTGAATACTGGGGCTACGACGTCAACCACGACTGGCCCTGGTGGTTTAAAATGGTCGAAACCTATCTGCCCTGGTTCCTGGGCTGATGAACTTATCGGAAAGAGAGTGCGCTATGAAGAATTTTGTTTTTATCTCCCCAAACTTCCCCATGACCTACTGGCGGTTCTGCCGGGAGCTCCGCAACAACGGAATGCGGGTTCTGGGCATTGGCGACAGCCCCTACAACGACCTGGTAAAGGAGCTGAAGGAGTCGCTGGATGAATACTACAAGGTTTCCAGCCTGGAAAATTACGACGAGGTGTTCAAGGCCGTGGCCTTCTTCACCTTCAAATACGGCAAGATCGACTGGCTGGAATCCAACAACGAATACTGGCTGATGCGGGATGCCCAGCTGCGCACCGAGTTCAACATCACCACCGGTCCCAAGATCGACGATATGGCAAAGATCAAGTTCAAATCCGCCATGAAGGAATACTACGCCAAGGCGGGGCTCCCCACCGCCCGCTATCACCTGGTGGAGGGGCTGGACGACTCTCTGGAATTTGCGGGCTATGTAGGCTACCCTGTGGTGGTGAAGCCGGACAACGGCGTGGGTGCCAACAACACCTATAAGCTGAACTCTGACGACGATGTGCGCTGGTTCATCCAGACCAAGGATGACCAGGTGTACATCATGGAGGAGTTCGTCAACGGCCATATCCAGACCTACGACGCCATCATCGACTCCCAGGGCAATCCCCTCTTCGAGTCCGGCAACGTCACCCCCCTGTCCCTGATGGACATTGTGAACGAGGGCGGCGACTCCGTGTACTACCTGGTGAAGGATCTGCCCGACCGGATTCGGGATGCCGGTCTGCGCACCGTGAAGTCCTTTGGGGTGAAGAGCCGGTTCATCCACCTGGAATTCTTCATTCTCAATGAGGATCAGGAGGGTCTGGGCAAGAAGGGGGACATTCTGGGCCTGGAGGTCAATATGCGTCCCGCCGGCGGCTACACCCCCGAGATGTACAACTACAGCCAGGAGACTGATGTCTATAAGATCTGGGCGGACATGGTGGCCTTTGACGCCAACACCAAGCCCATCGGCAACCACCACTACTGCGCCTTCTATGGCCGCCGGGACGGCAAAACCTACAAAATGGACGATTACGAGATCACCATGAAGTACGGCCACTGCCTGAAAATGACCGGCCGCATCCCCGAGGCGCTCTCTGGCGCCATGGCCAACCAGATGTATGTCTGTAATTTCGACACCGAGGAAGAAATGAGCGAATTCTACCACGACATGTCCGCCACCTATTGACAAAAATGCCACGCACTCAGCCGGAAAACCGGAGGAATGCGTGGCATTTCTATTGGTAAATTTAGCTCAGGGCGTTCACGGTCAGCACCACGGCCCCCAGGATGATGAGGATAACGCCTGTGACACGGTTGAGAAATTTGGCATCAGCCCTGTTGGCGATCCGGGCGGCAACCCGTGCCCAGATCAGGGTAAAGACGACGCACAACCCCAGCACCAGCCAATCAGGGGCCCCGCCAATGACAAAATGACTGACAGAGCCGGTCAGAGCGGTGAAGGACATGATGAACACACTGGTCCCCACGGCGGTTTTCAACTCATAGCCCAGCACAGTGGTGAGAATCAGCAGCATCATCATTCCGCCGCCGGCCCCCACAAAGCCGCAGATAAAGCCAATGGCAACACCGCAGAGCAGACTTTGGACAAATCGCTTTTTCGCAGAAACCTGCTCCATGGATTCCTTGGTGGTCATTACGGGCTTGACGATGAACTTCACGCCCAGAATCATGGTCATAAACACGGAGAAGCCACCCATGGCATTGCTGGGCACCAGGCTGGAAACATAGCTGCCCACCATGGTGAACACCAGCACCGCCGCCATCATCACCAAGCCGTTTTTCACATCCAGATTCTTGTTCTTTCCATAGGTGTAGGCGCTGACGGCGCTGGCCAAAACATCGGAGGCCAGGGCGATACCCACGGCGTCATAGGCCTCCATGCCCAAAAAGGTGACCAGCAGCGGGGTAATCACCGCCGCTGCGCTCATCCCGGCAAAACCGGTGCCCAGCCCTGCTCCCATGCCGGCAAAAAAACAGACCAAAATGGTAATAAAAAGGTTCATATGCTCTTAATCTCCTGACCTGCCTTGGATTTTAACACGTTTTGATAAATTAGTTCCAGCTTCCGATCAATTTCCGAGCAGCTTTCGGCGCATTCATAGAGGGCCTGGTGATCCTGAGGGGAGAGGAAATTGTCCTTCTTGTAGCGAATCTTGTGCTCAGTACTGGCCCAGAGGTCCATGGCCAGGGTGCGCAGCTGAACCTCCACCTTCATGGACTTCTTCTCATTGTGCAGGAAGATGGGCACGCTGACAATCAGGTGCAGGCTTCGGTAGCCGTTGGGCTTGGGATTGCGGAAATAGTCCTTGCGCTGGATCAGTGTCACGTCATCCTGCACCAAAAAGGCATTCGCCAGCATATAGATGTCCGACTGGAAGGAGCACACCACCCGCACTCCGGCAATGTCGTGGATATTTTCCTGAATGCTCTCCACAGACAGTGGCAGCTGACGGCGCATCAGCTTGTTCATGATGCTCTCAGGACTTTTCAGACGGGTATGGATGGTTTCGATGGGGTTACGCTCGAAGGCCAGAGACAAATCCTCGCTGAGAACCCGGAATTTTGTCTCCACCTCCATGATGGCGCAGCTGTAAAAAGACATCATCTCCCGGTAGGGCCGGGCAGATTGCTTCATCCACTGATTGAAATTCTGGACGTGATCCATGTTGGCAAATTCATCCCTGCCAATCAGCACAGTTCCCGCTTCCATTGTTTCCATATGCTCTACCAACTCTCTTTTTTGTTTCCGCCCTGCCGTGAACCGGGTCGAGAATTGCTTCAAATTTGATATAATTATTATACCGCCAAAGCCTGTGCGATTCAAGACATGTTTATGGCAGAACTGTAAAAAAATTATGACTTTGCCCCTTGCAGGGAAATCATCCTTGCACGCTGTCATCTGACCGTAAAACAGAATTTATCCTTCATTTTTCCAGTCAAAAGAACTGTTTTTCTTTCATCTTTCCAGAATTTATTAATTTTTCCAGGTCTATTGACAGTCAGGAGGCAACGAGGTACAATGAAGAAAATTAAAAGGAAAGAAGAGATTCCCGTATGCTCACCGTAGAACATTTGACCAAAAAATATGGCAAGGTTTTGGCCTGCAACGACGTAAACCTTCACCTGGATCCGGGTAGCGTCACGGTGCTCCTGGGCCCCAACGGCGCAGGAAAAAGTACCCTGATGAAATCCATCATTGGCTTTTTGCAGTATGAGGGCAATATCACCGTGGATGGCTTCTCTAACAAGTCCACCCAGGCCCGGGCGGTGATGGGTTACATTCCGGAGCTTCCCAGCCTGTACCCCAATTTGACGGTTTCGGAACACATGGAATTTCTGGCCAGGGCCTACCGTCTGAAGGACTATCAGGATCGGATCAGGCAGTTGTTCACCCGCTTTGAGCTGGAGGACAAGCGGAAGAAATTCGGCGACGAGCTGTCCAAGGGAATGCAGCAGAAGCTCAACATCTGCCTGGGACTGCTGCCCCAGCCCAGTCTGCTGCTGCTGGACGAACCCATGATCGGCCTGGACCCCCATGCCATCAAGGAACTCAAAGAATGTATGGAGGAAATGCGCCAGGAGGGCCGGACGCTGCTGGTCTCCACCCACATCATCGACAGCGTGGACATGCTGTGGGATCGGGCTCTGATTATGCAAAACGGCGTCATTCACGCCAACCTCACCCGCCAGGAGCTGGAAGCAGACGGACGAACCCTGGAGCAGCTGTTCTTCGACGTCACCGAGGGCGGCCGGGAGGAATGAGGGCATGAGATTATTTGGATATTACGCCCTGCACAGCTTTGTCAATCAGATACGCAAGCTCTGCAAAACCTGGGTGCTGGTGTTTCTAGCGGTCTGTGTGCTCTTTGGCGTGGTCATCGGCATCTTTGCCGCCACTCTGGAAGACACCATGGAAGCAAACCGGGAGCCGGAATTCACCGTGGAAACCCCGTTGGAGGACATGCCGGAAGAAGAGGAGGAATCCTTCTCCATGAGCATTTCTCCCACCGCTCTGGCAGAGCTGATTGCCGGCGGGATGATTCTGTTTCTGTTCTTCTTTGAGGCAGTGAGTGCGGATAAAAACGGCAGCAGGATTTTTCTCCCTGCCGATGTGAATCTGCTTTTCCCCTCCCCCATGAAACCCCAGTCCGTGCTGATGTTCCGGCTGGCCACCCAGCTGGGCACAGCCCTGATTGCCACCATATACATCGTATTTCAGCTGCCGAACCTGATGCTGAATCTGGGGCTCTCCGGGTGGGATGCTGCGGCAATCCTGGTCACCTGGTTCTGCGCCATTTTGATTGGAAAGCTGCTCCAAGTGCTGCTATACACCGTCTGCTCCACCCACGCCGAGTTCAAAAAGCATCTGCGCCACGGCGTCTACGCCGTTTTGCTCCTGTTGGTAGGGTCCTTTCTGGTGTTCTTCAAGGCCAGCGGGCTGGACGCCCTGAGTGCCGCCGACAAGTTTTTCAATCCCGCTTTCAGCCGGTGGATTCCCTTCTGGGGCTGGCTGAAGGGGCTGACCGCATTCGTCATGGAGGGCAGCTGGGCCGAAGCCGGCATCTGCCTGGGACTGCTGGTACTGGGCTGTATCGGAATCGTATACTTTATCTGGCACATCAATGCGGATTTCTATGAGGACGCCATGGCCAAATCCGAAGAGACCGCCGCCCTGATGGAGCGGGCGAAATCCGAGAAAACCAGCGGCACCGCCGCCACCGGCCGGCGGAAAAAGGAGCGCAAATCCTCCCTCCGGCGGGACGGCCTGAACCATGGCTGGGGTGCCAGCGTCTATTTCCACAAAACCATGTATAACCGGTTCCGCTTTGCCCATTTTGGCTTTCTCACCAAAACCATGGAAACATACCTGGTAGCAGGCCTGGGCATGGCGGCCGTCCTGCGGTTCTATTTTGATACCACCAATCCCCTGGCCGTGGTGCTGAGTCTGGGCGTTCTGGTCTTCTTCCGGGCCATGGCAGACCCTCTGGCCGAGGACACCGGGCTGGACTACTTCCGCCTGATTCCCGAATCCACCTGGCAAAAGCTTTTCTATTCCCTGCTGGGCGGCACGGTAAGCTGTCTCTTGGATTTGCTGCTGCCCCTGCTGGGGGCCAGCGCCATCCTGATGGTGAATCCCTTGGAGCTGCTGAAATGGCTGCCGCTGATTGTCTCCGTGGATTTCTACGCTACCAGCATGGTCACATTTATCGACCTCTCCATCCCCGCCTCCATCGGCAAGACCATTAAGCAGCTGATTACCATTCTGTTCATCTACTTTGGCCTGCTGCCGGATATTGGCATTCTGGCCTTCGGCGTTGTCCTGGGCCACACCCTCCCGGCGGCCCTGGGGGCCACGGCGGTAAATCTGCTGCTGGGTGTGGTGGCCTTCAGCCTGGCCTCTGTTTTCTTGCAGCCCAAGGGAAAGAACGTTGCCATCGCCAAGGAGCAGGATTTGAAGGCCGCACGACGGAATTTCTCCCGGGTGGGGTTTGGCCTTTTCTCCATCCTTCCGCTGACCACATTGGGGCAGTGGGGGCTGATCCTGGCAGCGGATACCTGGTTTCCCCAGCTTTACGAAAACAGCTGGGGCATCTGGCTGCTGACCTTTGCTCCCCAGTATCTGCTGGGCATTCCCGTGGGGCTGCTGCTTTTGAAGCGGGCCCCGGCCCATCCCCCCGAAAAACAGAAGCTGGGCGGCGCCAGAGCCGTTAAATTTGGATTCATTTGCGTATTCCTGATGTATGGGGGCAACCTGATCGGCACAGCGTTCACCGCTCTGATGGGAGCCATTCAGGGAGGCACTGTGGGCAATCCCCTGATGAGCTATGTCACCGGCGAGAATCTGGCGGCCCAGATTCTGCTGATAACCGTTCTCGCTCCTCTGGTGGAGGAGTATGTGTTCCGCAAGCAGCTCATCGACCGGATGGGTATCTACGGCGGCAAAACGGCAGTGCTGCTCTCCGCCCTGCTATTCGGCCTGTTCCACGGGAATTTCTCCCAGTTCTTCTACGCCTTTGGGCTGGGACTGGCCTTTGGCTACATCTATCTGAACACCGGAAAGCTCCGCTATACCGTCATCGCCCACATGTGCATCAATTTCATGGGGTCCGTATTTGGCCCTGAGCTGGTGCGGCGTGCCTCCCTGGATGAAGCCGGTATTACTCTCCAGGCGCTGCAAAATCCCTGGCTGCGGGGGTATTTGGGCTATGCGCTGCTGCTGTTTAGCGCCGCTCTGGCGGGATTGGTGCAGCTGTGCATGAATGCCCGGAATCTCCGCTTCCCGGAGGCGGCTTTGGAGCTGCCCAGAGGAAAGCGTTTCCGGACTGCCGTGCTCAACATTGGTATGCTCCTGATGATTCTCCTCAGTGTGGTGATTATGGCAATGTCGCTGGTGGCGTAAGGTGGGCATATGGCCGGAAGAATCATCATTTTCCTCTCCTGTCTGCTGTGCGCCAGTGCCTTTCTGCTGCTTCGATACCTGTGCGGCATCAGTGCCAATCCGGTGCAGTTCTGGACAGGAAGCGAAGAAAGGCTGAGGCAGGTCGTAAAGGATGTGCCGCTCTACAACCGGAAACTGGGCGCCGCATTTCAGCGGTATGGGCTATGCTGGCTGATAAACGCCGCTCTGGGAGCGGCCTATCCCCCGGCTGGTATCCTGGGCATTGGCATTCTTTGCACCCTGGGGCTGTATCTGCTGTACCGAAGCTACCGGAAAACATTATTAAAATGCTCCTGACATTCTGGCACCGGCGGAAAACCGCCGGTGCCGCAGGCCGTCGAAAATCCCCTCTGGGGCTTTCCGACGGAAGGATTGCAGTCTGCTTAGCGCACTCCTTATGCGCCTGTGGCGCACAACTCGCACACACGCAGCCTGAGATGTATGTTTTGCCACACACATGTCGCGACAAAACATGCTCCGATTTTATTCGCCGCTGCGACGGCGAACTCTGCGAGGCCTTTTTCGACATGCTGTGGCACCGGCGGAAAACCGCCGGTGCCGTTTTTATGGAAAGCTCTTTAGGTTACATAATACCAAAAATTAGAAATTTCGGGTAAAAAGCTGTGGATTTGAATATTGATTTTTTGTTAATTCTCCTTTCTGATTTCAGTTTTCGACCAAATAGCATTGACTTTATGGGCGAAATGTGTTACAATTCGGTTACATTGCGGTCAAAGGCTTTCTGAGACCAATCTATAATGGAGATAGATGCAAATGATTGAATTTACCGATGTGGTTAAGTCCTACGGTCATGGCTCACCGGCGCTGAATGGTGTAACCATGCAGATTGAGGACGGAGAGTTTTGCTTCCTGGTGGGCCCCTCCGGCTCCGGCAAATCCACCATCATCAAGCTCATCAGCGGTGAGCTCCGGCCCACCTCCGGCACCGTCCATGTCAACGGCTATAATTTGGAGCGCATCCGCAAGCGGGAGATTCCCTATCTGCGCCGCACCACCGGCGTGGTGTTCCAGGATTTCCGTCTGATTCCCAAGATGAGCGTTTATGACAACGTGGCCTTTGCCATGCGTGTCATCGGCGCCAAGGAGCGGGAAATCCGGGATCGGGTGCCCTATGTGCTGGAGCTGGTAGGGCTGGAAAACAAAGCCAAGCGCCTGCCCAGTGAGATGTCCGGCGGCGAGCAGCAGCGTCTGGCCATCGCCCGGGCCTTGGTGAACAATCCCTCCACCATCATTGCCGACGAGCCCACCGGCAACCTGGATCCGGCCCGTTCCTTTGAAATCATGTCCCTGCTTCAGGAAATCAACAACCTGGGTACCACTGTGTTGGTTGTAACCCACGAGAAGGATTTGGTTCACCTGTTCTCCAAGCGGGTGATCGTCATCGACGACGGCATTGTTGTCAGCGACGGGGAGGGATACTACGATGAAGATTAACAATTTAGGCTATCTGATTAAGGAGGGCTTCCACGGCATCTTCCTCCACGGCTTCATGTCCTTCGCCGCCATCTGTGTCACCATCGCCTGTCTTTTAATTGTGGGCAGCTTTTCCATCCTGGCCTACAACCTGGACGTGATGGTGGACAAGCTGAACCAGACCAGTGAGATCATGGTGTATGTGGACAGCAGCCTGTCCGACGCTGAGGCCAGAAGCATCAGCACCAGAATCAATCAATTGGGCAATGTCCAAAAGTCCGTGTTCATCTCCCGGGAGGAGGCTCTGGAAAACTTTATCAGCGACCACAACAACAACGCCGCTTTCAACGGGGTCCAGGCCCAGGATCTGCGCCACCGCTATGTGGTCACCTTGGAGGACAACTCCCTGATGGAGCAGACCGACAGTCAGCTTCAGCAGATTCCCGGTGTGGCCAAAACCAACGCCGCCTACGAGCTGGCAGAGGGCTTCACCACCATCCAAAACGTTCTGAACATCGCCTCCGTGGCACTAATCGCCATGCTGCTGGTCATCTCCCTGCTGATTATCTCCAACACCATCAAGCTGGCCATGTATGACCGCAGAGACGAGATTGCCATCATGAAAATGGTGGGCGCCACCAACAGCTTCATCCGCCTTCCCTTCGTGGTGGAGGGCTTCACCCTGGGCATGACCGGCGCCGTGCTGGCCTTTGGCCTGGAATGGGTGCTGTATGACACTCTGGTAGAGCGAATTTCCTCCGTGGATGCTCTGCGCCTGTTCAGCTTCGTCCCCTTCACAGGAGATTTGATGATTCCCATGCTGCTGACCTTCGGCTCTGCCGGACTGTTCGTGGGCATCGTGGGCAGCTGGACCTCCATCCGGAAATTTATGGATGTGTAAGCTGACAAACAGGAGCCGGCATAACCGACTCCTCAAGGAGAGACTATGAGAAAACGAACCCTTTCTCGGTCTGTTGTCGCTGCCCTTTTGTCAGCTGTGACGGTTTTCTGCACCCTTTCCCCTGCGGCTCACGCCGCAACCACCTCAGAGATCAAAGAAGAAATCACCGATCTTAAAGTAGAAAACGCCGTCATCCAGGCACAGATCGATGCAGTCAGAAGTCAATACAACGCCAATGCAAACGAAATTCAGGCTTTGGTTGACAAGAAAAACGCCGTGGATCAGGAGATTTCCCTGCTCCATGAGCAGATCATCAACGTCAACGAGCAGCTTCGCATCTATGGTCAGATGATCGCCGACACCCAGGATCGGCTGGACGAATCCAGCGCCCAGCTGAATCACCTGAACCGGCAGTACAAGGACCGGATTCGCGCCATGGAGGAGGAGGGCGAGATCACCTATTGGCAGGTGATCTTTGAATCCAGCAGCTTTACAGATTTCCTGGATCGCATGAACATGGTTGACGAAATTGCTGCCGCCGACACCCAGCGCCTGCTGGATTTGCAGATTGCCGCCGCCAACGTAGAGGAGAACCAGCGGATCCTCAATGAAGAAATGTTGGATTTGCAAGAGACCCGCCAGATGCTCTCCGAAAGCGAGGAAATGCTTTCCGTAAAACGCACGGAGTCCGACGACATCCTCCGGGAGCTCATCTCCAAGCAGGCGGAGTTCCAGGTGATGCTGGATGAGTCCGAGGCGCTTCAGGATCAGCTGATGAACGAGCTGGCTCAAAAGCAGAAGGAGCTCCAGGCTGCCCAGTACAAGGAAGAGCTGGTAAAAATGGCACTGCGGGGCGAAAATCCCCCCTCCAATGCCACCTGGCTGGAACCGGTTTCCGGCTACACCATCACCAGTCCCTTCGGTTACCGGAAGGCCCCCACCGCCGGTGCCTCCACCTATCACCAGGGCATCGACATGGCCTGTGACTCCGGCACCCCCATCTACGCCACCCGCAGCGGCACCATCACCAAGGCCTCCTACCAGGCTGGCGGTGCCGGCTACTACGTCTCCATCAATCATGGAGATGGCTTTGGTTCCATCTATATGCACATGACCCGTTATGTAGTCTCTGCGGGGCAGTCCGTGTCCCAGGGGCAGCTGATTGGCTATGTGGGCAGCACCGGCATCTCCACCGGCCCCCATCTGCACTTCGGCATCTCCTACGGCGGCACCTACGTCAACCCGATGGCATACCTCTAAGGAAGCTTTGAAAAATTGTCGAGCGCTGACGATCGGCCGCAGACAATTTATTCAAAGGTTCTTCACGCAAAAAAGGAGCATACTATGAAAAATCGCAAACGACTTGTGGCCATTCTGGCCGGCGTCATGGCAGGCATCATGATTCTGTCCCTGTTGCTGAGCATCCTCCCCACCCGGGCCTGGGCCATGTCTTCCAGCGAAATCCGGAAGCAGATCAATGCCCTGCAGCAGGATCGAAAGGACATCAAGTCCCAGATTTCGGATTTGAAAGTTCAGTACGAGGCCACCTCTGACGAAATCTCCGACATGGTGGCAAGGAAAAACATCATCGACCAGGAGATCGGCCTGCTGCACACCGACATCATCAACATCAACGAGCAGCTATCCGCCTACAGCGTCCTCATTGCCGACCAGCAGGAGGAGCTGGATCAGGCCCAGGCACGGTTTAATCAGCTGAATGCGGACTGCAAGACCCGCATCCAGGCCATGGAAGAGGAAGGCACCGTCTCCTATTGGGCCGTGCTCTTCAAGGCAAACAGCTTTTCTGATCTGCTGGATCGACTGAACATGGTGGAGGAAATCGCCTCCTCCGACACCCGCCGTCTTCAGGAGCTCAGTGAGGCTGCCAAAGCTGTGGAAGCGGCGCAGAACGAGCTGGCCCAGGAAAAGAGTGAGCTGGAGCAGACCCGTACCGAGCTGAACGCTACCCAGGCTGAACTGGATGTAAAGCGGGCCGAGGCCGACGAGCTGATTTTGCAGCTGATTGCCAAGAGTGACGAGCTGAAGCTCCAGGAAGATCACCTGATGGAGGAAGACCAAGCGCTTCTGGATGCAATTGCCCTGAAGGAGCAGGAGTACAATGAGGCCAAGGAGGCCGAATGGATTGCCTATATGGCCACCTATGTTCCCCCCACCACCCAGGCTCCCTCCATTCCCATCAGCAACCCTGACGGAAGCAACAATGCCTCCGGTGGCGGCAATACCAACAACTCCGGCGGCTCCAATAACAATGTGAATATTGGCAGCTCCTGGATGGTTCCGTGCAGCTATAAGAAGCTGACCAGCCCCTTCGGCTTCCGGGATACTGGCATTGCCGGCGCCTCCACCTATCACCAAGGCGTTGACCTCTCCGCCAATGCGGGCACACCCATCGTGGCTTCCCGGGGCGGTACGGTGACCATCGCCACTTACTCGAACTCCGCCGGCTACTATGTCACCATCAATCACGGCGACGGTTTCTCCTCCGTTTACATGCACATGACCAATTACATCGTCAGCGCCGGACAAACGGTGAACCAGGGCCAGACCATTGGCTACGTTGGCAAAAGCGGCATTGCATCCGGCAACCACCTGCACTTTGGCATCGCCAAAAACGGCTCTTACGTAAATCCCTGCAACTACGTCAGTCTCTACTAACCCCGTGCCCACAGCCGAATGCGGCTGTGGGCATATTCTCAATCTCAGGTGATGAATATGAAAACATTTGTCCGTGTACTGTCCTATCTTGTCACTGCCTTGGCAGCCTGCGCTCTGACGCTGCATCTGTGCGCCGGGAATCTGTCCGGAGTCTCCAAGCTGGATCAGGTGAAATACCTAATTGAAACACGCTTCATCGGTGAGGCGGATATGGGGAAGGCAGATGATGCGGCGGCAAAGGCCATGGTTTCCTCCCTGGGGGATCGGTGGAGCCAATACCTCACTGCTCAGGAGCTTGCTGCTCACAAAGAGCAGATGGACAATGCCTATGTGGGCATCGGTATTACCATTTCACCCGATGAAGACGGCCGGGGCTTTCTTGTAACCCTGGTTCAGCCCGACAGCGGTGCTCTGGAGGCAGGTATCCTCCCTGGGGACATTGTCATTGGCGCCCAGGGGCAAAGCGCCCAGGGAATCACCTCTTCCCAGCTGCGGGATTTGATACGGGGGCCGGAGGGAACC
>Ga0129308_1002097_pt1 | contig 18038 bp, 11 predicted proteins | sample L827metagenome_FD_94440 | JGI IMG/M metagenome (GOLD analysis project Ga0129308, IMG submission 94440) | Ring-tailed lemur group fecal microbial communities from Wisconsin, USA - L827 metagenome | ecosystem: Host-associated > Mammals > Digestive system > Large intestine > Fecal | place: USA... | reverse complement strand
TGTAATTCTCCGGTCGGAACGTTCCGTCTGTATAGCCCTGAACCCAGCCCAGCGTTGCTGCGCGCTCAATGTATGACTGGGCCCAATGTCCGGATATATCCGTAAAATTGCTGCTTCCGTCGATGCTGCTGTTATCGAACTGCGCACAGACAGTTGCAAATTCCGCCCGGGTAATCGGAGCGTCCGGGTCAAACACCTGGCTGCTGCGGCCTTTGACAACTCCCATTTTTGCCATGGTGGAAATGGGGATATTGTGCCACATTCCCGCTTTTACATCTGCAAAATGATTTGTTTTGGACAGTTGTTCATCCCGCACATCCTCTTTTAACAAATGGAAGAAAATAGTAGTAACCTCGCCCCGGGTGATATCGCTCAGCGGGCGAACCCGGCCGTCTGTATAGCCCACCGCATAGGCAAAGTGATCATCGCCATTGAGCAGTTCAGGCGCTGTAGAAATTCGCCAGCCGGCGTAGACCTTCTTGTCGGAGGTCATCTTGATCTCTGTGATTTTATCTGCCAGCGCCTTATCGGCGTACCAGCCAGTAAAGGCATAGCCGGTTCGGCCAGGAACCTTATCCAATTTGACGGTGGTCCCGGCAGAATACCGCTCGTCCTTGTATGCAGTGCCGCCGTTGGACTCATAGGACAGCGTATAATGGGCGGAGCTTCCGCCGCCGCTACCGCTGCCGCCACCGCCGCTGGTGGACGTTTTGATCCATTGCAGAGCAAAGGGAGAGAAACAGCCGTTTTCCGCATCGGCTTTCAAGGTAAATTTTACGCCTTTTTCTGTCTTCTCCACTGCGGTGATAGGCCCAATTTGAGAGTTCGCCACATCCGTCTCTATATCAGCAGAGTATTCCCGATGCAGACCTGCGAAGTGAAGCAGGCTGAAGTCATAGTCTCTGTAATTTTTCTTTACCTCATCGGGATAGGGCCAGAACACGGTGACGTCCCTGTCGGCGCTTACCCATGCGTTGCCGTCGTTTTCGTTGATGAGATCGAGATACTTGAACTGATATTGCCCGTCAGTCAAATTAAAGCCTTTGGTTTTGGCATGATCGATGAGCAGCTGGGTCCGCTCCTCTGCACTGCTTCCCAGCGAAACGATATCGTCAAAGAGCAGCGCGATCTGCGGGTCCTGAACAGGATCCTGCGGATCGCTGCCCAGCACGCCCAGGTAGGCCTTCTGAGCTCCGTTGGTGTAAAATTTTGCGTCTGCAGGAATCACCGCCGCCGCGGCGCCGTTTGAAGTATCGGCGTCGGCTTCTCCGTGTACGATGGGCTTGGCAATATCGACTGCGCTATTGAGTACCCCCTCCGGGTCGGACAGGTGGCGGACGGTGAGTTTACCGGGCGTATTGCCCACCTGTATGCCGTAAGTCTTCTGCCCGTCGGAAGCGGTCAGCTGATCGGCGTTTTTGACCGTCACATTATAAACGCCAGCCTTGGCGTCGTGTTCAGCGGCAGCGGCTCTGGCGCGGCGCATATCCGATTCCGGGAAGAACTCATTTTCCAGCGCAGGAATGACGCAGCTGGCCTTATTTTCACCCTTCTCCAGTAAATGTCCCTGGCATTCCACCCCGTTTATGAACAGTTTGAGATCGGATACATCGACGCCATCGGGCGCTTCGATCGCATACCGCACGGCGGGGAAGGGCTTGTTATGTATGCTGACGCCGCCAGTGTAGGAGGCGATGTCCAGCGGAGTGAGCGTGATCGCACTGACGCTGGCCTTCTGCCACTGGGCATACAGCGTCACCCTTTTTTCAGGCATAAGGAAGGTATCGCCTTTTTGATATCCTGTGCCTGCGCCGTCCGCCATTGTGTTCCACCCTGTGAAGACCATATCCTGGTAAGTAAAGGTATTTTCCAGCACGGTAACGGGATCGTCTTTTTTATAGGGAGAATTCGGATCTGTCATCACGCCCTTGCCGCCGTTGGGGGAATAAGTCACGGTATATTTCGGATTCGGATCCAGCGCGATATACCACACATCCTGTTGTATGTTGGGATCCTTCTCTTTCCGGTGGACATACAGCCCATTTTCGGCGTTCGCCAAATCCAGCGTCATATTCGAGCCGCTCTTTGCAGCATAGACGTATTCCTCGTTCACCACGGGCAGCGAGGGCGAGACTGTCCCCAAAGACAATTGAGACGCGTCGACCGGCAGCAGGGTGCCGGTTCCGGCAGCCGTTCCTGCTGCGGTCAGAGTAATGGTAGTCCCCGGAAGCGTCGCATCGGACTTATTGTTGGTGCGTCCCAAGACCAGGGTTCCCGCCATGGACAGGTCTCCGTAGATCTTGCCGTCTTTGAGCAGCGCAAGGGTAGAACCGGCGTCCACGGACAGGTTTTTTACGCTCTCATCGTCATAAAAAGGCTTTTTGCTTGCGCTCCCACGCAGCGCAACCGTGCTGGCGTTTTCCAAACTCATCTGATCAAAGTAACCCGCATAGCTCAGACTTTTATTGCTGTTTTCGGTCAGGCAGCCATAGCTGTCAAAGAGCAAATTTGAAACGTGTCCACTTTTCAGCACGCCGTCCTTGACCTTACCGCCCAGTATGTAATCCATAGTTCCGCCGGTTATTTTTACGTCAATGTCGCCGTCCACCTGCAGAATACAACTGGGATAGTCGCAATCTACACAGTAGAAACTGCCGCCGTTTACCTCGAAATATACGTCGCCGTCGATCTGCGCGGGACTGTATGCAGGAGAATTGAAGTTCCTGTCAATATTTTCTGCCGGAATGATAAATCCATCCGGGGCGCTGCCATCCTCGGACAAGGTACCGTTGTTTTGAATGATCGAAAGGGCGCGGCTTTTCAGATCCAGATTTTTGATGGCGCCGCTCTGAAGACAGCCGACCAGGCCCCATGGAGATTCTGCGCCGTTGTTGGTTATATTAACGGCGCCATATACGATGCTGTTAATACCCACGCCGTAGATGACGGGGTTTTCCCAACCTGAGCTCACCTGAAACTTGACGGAGGGCTCTATGCAGATGCTCACGTCTCCGCCTGCAATAGGGCCTTTAATGCTGCTGAAATCTTCGTATGAGTAGTCCATCTCAAAGCCGCAGCCCATAACGGCCATCATGCCACCGTTGAGCGCTATGATCATCGGGGCGGCATTGGGAGTATCATCCCCAATGATGATAGAGATATTTCCGCCTACGCTGCATGTATCGCCGGCGTTGCGGTTTTGAAAGGAGCTTTTTTCCCAATGGCCTGTTCCCATGATGGATCGTATCTTTCCAGATATGGCGTTTATCGTAACGTTGCCGTAGACGTTTCCAAGTCCTGTTTTTGAGGGACTGCCCGTGTTCGTGGCAATGCCCGCGCCTTTGATGTGTTCTGCAAGAAACTGATCTGTACGGTCAGACGCGATATTGATGGTCACATCGCCGCCTACATTGGCATTGAGACCGCCCCCCTGCACGTTACGTTTAAGATTTGCATTTTTTCCAATATCAATAACGACGTTATTACGCACATCTCCGATATCTTCAATAAATTCAGGAGGCTGATAGCCGGGGGTATCGGGTTGGGTATCGCCCATTGGCTTACCCAACCCTTTTGTTCTTTTAAACGGCTCTATATACTGGTCACGCTGGGCGCCGCCGCCATTTCCGCCTCCGTAGACCCATTTGGGAAAGCCAGATCCGCCGCCCTCAGCAGTCCCCCCATTGAGAATGAGATGCGTATTGTCAACCGCACGCCGATTGCTGCCGCCATACAGACCGCTGGTTATGGAACCCTTAAAATTTTCCGTCAATTCAAGGGTGAACCCATTTGCATAAAGGATTTGCACGGATAGATTTACATTGTCAAGAGTCAGGTCTCCTACCAGATATTGACCTCTGATTCCCAGCCGATAGGCTGCTTCGCCCTGGCTTTTAACAGTCAGATGTTTGCCAACAATTCCCATAATAGTTTCGTTTTCCGGGGACGCGCCGTCAACGAGATTCTTTTCCTCAGGGGTGGTTGCTCTTCGGGTAAATTGACCGTTCGCATTCGTTATATCTTTGGTCAGTACGATAGTGAAGTCCTTTGCGCCGCTGTCGTCAGCCTTGATTGCGTCCACAGCGTCGGCGAATTCCTGCTCCGAAGAGACCGTATATGAGTTCGGACCCTCGATATACAGCGTGGGTTCCTCATTGGGATCAGGTGCGTTTAGCGCAGAATTATTTGACGGAGGGACGTCTGCCATTGTTACGCATTGGTGGATGCAGGGCGCGCCCGCGTCCGCAGCCACGAAGCCGCAGTCCGCATCGTGCACATGGGCGCATGACTGCTCCCCAACGGCTGCGTCGTAGCCGCAGTTTTCATCGTGCGCATGGGTACAGGGCTGTTCCTCCACGGCCGCGCGGTATCCGCAAGTATTATCATGCGTGTGCCCGCAGATTTCGCAGACGGTCTCTGCGCCGCTTTCCTCTTCCAAAGGTACTGCTCCGCCTGCAAAAACTACGGTGTTGAACATTGAAGCCGCCATTGCTGCAGTCAGAATCAACGATAAGAATCTTTGCTTCATAATCATTCATCTCCTAGTTTATGTTATTTATTTAAACGCCGCGGGGTCTTTTTCAAGTCCATGGGCGATTATTTTCAACGATAAAGGTGCAAATATCTCTTCTCCCATCTCTCTGGCCAAGAGAAATATTGTCCAGGTCGAGGACAAAAAAATAAAGTAAAGGTACACCTTTCTTTTACCTTTTCCTAAGAAATAGTTCGCTGTAATCGGCAGAAAGTAGGGGTATTTTGTTGCATTTTGTCGAAGGCGTATATATAATATAGGTGCTGAATATAGGGTAAAGCCCCCACTGAAAAAGGTGTACCTATCTACAACTCATGCAAGCGGATCTTCTGTACAATAGAATTGTACAGGAGGTTTTTTTATGGGAAAAATATACGGATACATACGAGTCTCCAGCGCAGAGCAAAACGAGGACCGGCAGCAGATCGAGATGAAGTCGCTTGAAATTCCGCCCGCCAACATATATATGGACAAACAATCGGGCAAGGATTTCAACCGTCCTCAGTACCAGAGACTAAAAAAGCGACTTTGCGCAGGCGATCTGCTCGTGGTGAAATCCATCGATCGTCTGGGCCGCAATTACAAGGACATACAGGAGGAATGGCGCGTCATCACCAAGATGATCGGTGCAGACGTGGTGGTTCTGGATATGCCGCTGCTGGACACGAGGAAAGATAAAGACCTGATCGGCACTTTGATCTCGGATATTGTATTACAGCTGCTCTCCTATGTCGCGGAGACAGAACGGCTCAATATTCGCCAGAGACAGGCCGAAGGAATTGCCGCCGCTCGATTGAGGGGCGTTCACTTGGGGAGATTCCCCAATCCCATCCCAGAAAGCTTTTATCCCGCCTACGCCCGCTGGGAACGCAAACTGATCACCCGTAAGCAGGCAGCCGATGAAATGGGCGTTTCGCTGAACCAATTTGATTGGATGAAACGCAATTATTTGAAAAACAGAAAAGACATTGACTCTGATCACAGTTAAGAAAAGCCCCACTCGTAACCGAGTGAGGCTTTTTCAGTTTTATTTGCCGTGAAGACACCAGGGATCTAATCGTAAAACGTGTCGATCACCTTCAGCACTTTTTCATACGCTTCGCACACATCGACCAGAAACGCTCCCGCCTCCTGTGTGATCTGTCCGTCTCTGAGAGACTCCGTGAGCGCGCTTGCAGCGCCGCTCAGTTCTTCCAGTCCCAGAAACATGGCAAGTCCTTTCAGCGAATGGGCGGCGCAGAACGCCCCTTCCGCATTCTCCTCCTCGATCGCCTGACACAGCAGGGAAAAATTCTGATCCTTCGACAGTCTTTTAAAAAACTTTTCTACGCGTTCCGCCGTTACGAGCCGGTCGAGCGCCCCGGCATAATCTTCGCCCAGACATCTGTAACATTCCTGTATCGTCATCGTAAATTCCTCCCACACATAGCCGACGATTCTCCGCTGAGAAAATGAACTCTGAACGCGGCCGTCCTTCCAGTTCATATGTTCCGGCGCCCGCGTCCCCTATTTTACCGCGTTCGGCTATATTCCGCAAGGGCAAGTAAAGACTGTCTGTGCAGAAACCTGCCCTTTTCTCTCCTGCAGGCGAAGGACGGAACAGAAAAGACGGCTTTCCTGTGAAAAGCCGTCTCCGCCGCTCTTAACTTACAGGCTTCCCCAGACTCTTCCCACGGGTACCGGATCCCCCGGCCGGTCAGGCAGCCCGGAAACTTAAATGCTGAGATAGGAGCCTTTTTCCAATATTTCTTCCATCAGCGCCAGTCTGTTCTTCGTGTTCTCATAATCCTCCGCCATCACCGCCGTGATGAGATAGTTGGAGAGGAACATCGCCGGGATCAGGCTGTCCTTGGACATGATGCCGTTCTCCACATCGCAGAACAGGAAAATATCGCCCAGATGCCGTATGGTGTCGTTTGACGGCGTGGATATGATCACCGTCCTGACGTTTCTGGACTTCAGCCACTCCAGAGAATTGACCATTATTTTCTGGTAACGAGGAAACATATAGGCGATGCAGACGTCCCCCTCCCCCGCGTTGACCAGTTCCTCCGGATGCATGCCTCCTATGCCTCCCACCAGCGTCACGTTGTCGCAGATCTGACTCATGTAGGCGGCCGTGTAGCAGGCCAGACTGAATGTGGCGCGGCAGCCCAGGATATAGATCCTCCGCGCGCCGGAAACGGCCTTTACAGCCTGATCCAGCGCTTCCGGCGAGACGTATTTCACCGTCTTATTCAGACGGCCAATCTCCTCCGTCAGAATATCATCCATCAGGTGGCCTTTCTCTATTTTCGGATAACTTCCCTCGTACCGCTCCGGCAGACTCACCTTTTTCATGAGTTCCTTCTGGATGCTCTGCTGCATCTGCGTGTACCCTTCGAATCCCAGAGTCCGGGCAAACCGGATCACCGAGGTGGTGCTGACTCCTGCCTTGTCGGCCACCTCCTCCAGCGTGGAAAACGCCACCACATTTCCATTCTTTATAATATAGTCCGCGATCTTCTTTTCGCCTCTTGTAAAATCCGGATAATTTTCATTGATCTTCACGAGAACCAGCATCTGCAGCAATTACCTTTCCCTTAACATTCACCGGCGCGGGTGTTTCCGGCGCGCCGGGCCGGACGATATGCGGCAGATCCCTTAAAACCTGATCCAGCGTGACAGATCCGCAAAGGGAACGTCCGGATACTCATCGGCCGCCCGATACAGGCAGTTCATGGCGTAAACGCTCTCCCCTCCCCGGGGAGCGCAGCTCTTGCAGGCCTCTGCACCGAGACCTACCGCCAGATCGATGACCACATCCCAGATGGTTCCGCCGCCGCGCTGAGACGGTATGGTCATCATGCCGTGCTCCCCAGCGAAGCGTCTGGCCTCGATCGCCTCCGTTATCGTCCCCACCTGGTTGGGCTTGAAGATAAATCCTTCCGCCGCCTGTTCCTCACAGGCCCGCCGCAGCAGCTCCCGGTCGGAAACGATCAGGTCGTCCCCGATCAGCGTTGTGCGGCAGATCTCCCTGCGCGCCCTGCGGTGCCCCTCCCAGTCGTCCTGATCCAGCACGTCTTCAATAAACAGAAAATCGTATTTTTCCGTCAGCCGTTTTATATATGCGATCTGCCCGTCGGCAGTCAGTTCCCTGCCGTTCATATAGTACGTCTTCGTTTCTTTATTATACATTTCACTGGAAGCCATGTCCAGCACGAACGCTACTTTATCAGAGAACCCACAGTTCCTGACAGCTTCATCCATCATCTGCATGATGGCCTCCGGGTCCTCTGTAGGCGGTTTCCACCCGTGTCCGTTTCCCTTCTGCACGGGAACGCCTCCCTGCTCTCTGGTGAAGATCGCTCCGATCTCCCGGTGCACGTGGAAAATGATCTCCATGGCTTCCTCCATGCTCTCCGCTTTATAGGGACAGAAGGAAAATTCCTGAAAGCATACGGTCCGATCCCCATACCGGCCTCCCAGTATGCTGTTGGCCACAGGCAGCGGCAGGCATGCGGGAGTCCCTCCGGCTACAGACTGGTACAGGCTGACATTTTCCGCCCTGGCCGCCGCCTGGGCGCAGGCGATGGAAACGCTGTAGACTGCGTTTCCCCCCAGCCGCGATTTGTCCGGCGTGCCGTCCAGCTCGATCATTCTTCGGTCCACGGCTTCCTGATCCGTGACGTCCATCCCGGCGATGGCCGGTCCCAACACCCGATCCACATTGTCGATGGCCTGAAATACGCTGAGCCCGCAGAATCTTGCGGGATCGTTGTCTCTCAGCACGGCCGCCTCATGGATGCCCACGGAATTGCCCGTGGGCGCCGCCCCGCGGCCCACTACGCCGTTTTCCAGCACTACGTCCGCTTCCAGAACAGGACGAAAGTTGCAGTCCATGACCTGCCGCGCGTGAACGGACCTGATCTTTGTACTATTGTTCATGTCTATCCCTCCTTCGCGTCAGAATCTCTTGATCTGGGAAAAATCGTACAGCTTTGCCTGCGGGTTCTCATCGGCGGCCCGGTACAGCATATTGCAGGCGTAGATCCGCTCTCCGGACCGGGGAGCGCTGTTTTTGACTGCAGGCACCTGCATGGCCAGGCACAGATCCATCACCACATCGTCGATGACTCCGCCTCCTCGCTGGGAGGGAATGGTGATCATGCCGTGTTCCTCCGCAAAGCGGTGGGTGCGCAGGCTTTCCGTGATCGTTCCCACCTGATTGGGCTTGAAGATGAATCCCTCCGCGGCGTGAAGCTCGTAAGCTCTGCGCAGGCGGTCTTCGCTGGTCACAATAAAATCGTCCCCGATGATGATGGACCGTTTCACTTCCCGGACCGCCCGCTGGTAGCCCTCCCAGTCGTTTTCGTCCAGAAGGTCCTCTATGTAGAGGAAGGGATACCGCTCGCTGAGTTCGCGGGCCAGGCCGATCATTTCATCGGCCGTCAGCCGGTCTCCCGCCATGTAATAGGTGCCGCTGGCCTCGTCGTAGACTTCGCTGGAGGCAAAATCCAGCGCGTAAGCCACCTTGTCCTCATACCCACAGCGCACTACCGCCTCGTGCAGCAGCTCCATAGTGACGGCCGGATCCTCCGTGGGCGGCTGCCAGCCGTAATAGTGTCCCACCAACGCCTGCTTCCCTTTCTGGTATTCGGTGATCACCCTGCCGATCATGGGAAAGACGTGCATGGCGATATCGACCGCCTCCTCCATACTTTCCGCCCGGTAAGGACAGAAGGTGAACTCCTGAACTCCCATCCAGAAATCGCCGTACTTTCCGCCGTTGATGCTGTTGAACGTGGGAATGGGAAGCGTCCTGAGACTGCCGCCCGCCAGATAGCGGTACAGAGCCATTCCCTCCGTCTCCGCCGCCGCCCTGACACAGGCGGTGGAGACGGCATAGACGGCGTTTCCGCCCAGCTTTTCTTTCTGCGGCGTCCCATCCAGCCCGATCATCCTCAGGTCGATGGCCTCCTGATCGTAAATATCCATGCCGCGGATGGCGGGCCCGATGATATTATTTACATTGTCGATGGCCTTGTAAACGCTTTTCCCTGAAAAGCGCGACGGGTCGCCGTCGGTCAATATCTTCGCCTCATACATTCCCACAGAGGTGCCTGTGGAGGCCGATCCCCGGCCCAGTTTTCCGTTCTCTGTCGTCACGTCCACTTCTATGATCGGCCGGCATTTGCTGTCGAAGATCTGCCGAGCGTGGACGCTCTTGATCTTATTTCCATTCATCATTCATTCTGGTCTCCTTTTTCCCGCCGGATCTCCGGAACATACATCAAATTAAAATCACACACATTTGTGCCCGTATTCCCCGTGAGCACCGCCCCGTCGATGGATGAAAGGGCTTCGTAACACCCATGGGTCCTCAGGGCCTCATGGAGATCGATCCCCTTCTCCCGTGCACGCCTGTAAGACGTGGAATCTGCAATGCCTCCCGCGGCCGGCGAGGTGCCGTCGGTTCCCTCGCTGTCGATAGAAAGCATGCAGGCTCCGGGAGCCTTCTCCGCGGCGATGGCGAAGGCTGCGGTCAATTCCTGACCCGGCCCCCCGTGTCCGCTCACCGTGCTCTCCGGACCGATCTTCGTGGTCGTCTCCCCGGCGCTGATGATCACGCAGGGCGGCGGGACCGGATTGCCGTAGGCCTGGATCTCTCTGGCAATGGACGCAAACATGGTTCCCGCGTCCCGGCTTTCCCCCTCCAGAAACGAGGTAAGGATCACCGCCCGCAGACCCATCTCCTCCGCGGCCTCTTTTGCGTAACAGCAGGAATCCGGAAGAGAATTAAGCGCAAAATACGTAAACTCCGGGAATGCCTTCACGGTCTCCCCCTCCGGCCCGCAGTTCATCAGATAATCCACCACGCTTTTGGGCAGCCGGTCCGCCACATTATAATCCCGTATCACGCGTCTGGCGTCCTCCAGCGTGGTATCGTCCGCTCCTATGGGCGTTCCCGTGAGATTCGGATAAGGCACGCCGATGTCTCCCGTTTTCTCGTAGCCTACCACGTCAAAGATGGAAAATCCGATCATCTCCGCCCCCGCCGCGCGGATGCGCTTTGCCAGATTTCCCCCGTTCATCTGGGAAATATGACGGCGTATGGCGTTGATCTCCATGATCCCCGCCCCGGATTTCAGCATAATATCCGTGGTCTTCTTCTCATCCTCCAGCGTGATGCCGGGGATCGGACAGCTCAGAAGGGCGGAACTTCCGCCGCTCATCAGGGTGATAAACAGGTCCTCCGGTCCCGCTCTGTCCACGGTGTCCAGAATGATCCCGCAGGCCCGCAGCCCTTCCTCGTTAGGGATGGGATGGCCGCCCACAAAGACCTCTGTATTTCTGTAAACGTCCTCCGGCTCCGCGATCTTTACCACGGCGAAGCCTCTGGTCAGCCGGTCTCCCAGGATCTCATCCACTGCCATGGCCATTGCGTTGGCCGCCTTCCCCGCCGCGATGAGATAAACGTTCCGCTTCCGGTCCAGGTCCCAGCTCTTCTTTCCGATCCGAAGCGTCGCCCCCTCAAGGCTCATAATGCTTTTTATGCGCGTTCCCGCGTCCAGCCTCTGCAGTACTTTCTCCGTAATATCCAGCACGATGCCCTTTGATCCCGTGTCGCCTGCCCATAACAGCCGGTCCGTGTTGCGGATCTTTTTCTTTGCCGTCGTCTCATTTTTCATTTTTTCTTCCAGTCTCTCCATAATCCTGTCCTCGTCTCCGCACCGATGGCGCGCTCACCTTTCCTGTCCCCGTCTCCGCGACCATGGCGCGCTCACCTTTCCTATCCTCGTCTCCGCACCCATGGCGCGCTCACCTTTCCTATCCTCATTCCGCCCCGAGTCCGCGTTCCTTCTCCAGAGCATCCTCCCTTTCCGCCTCCTTTTTCTGACTGCGTCTGTGGGAGATGACAGAGAAGATCATCATGCCCACCGCCACCGCTATAAGCGCTATGGCAATGGGATGTTCCAGAAATATCCCGATATCGTCCCCGCCCACCTGCAGCGACCGGCGGAATTCACTCTCAAATTTGGCGCCCAGCACCAGGCCCAGCACCGCCGGAGCCATGGGAAAATCGGCCTTGCTCATGATAAAGCCCACCAATCCCAGCACCAGCGCCACGATCACGTCAAAAAAGTTGTTGTTCAGCGCATAAGAGCCCACCAGAGAGAGAACTACCAGCATAGCGCTGAGGAAATTGATCGGAACGCTCAGGATGCGGATGAAGATCCGGATACCGAACATCTGAAGCAGTACCATGAACAGCGTGGCCATCAGCAGCGTGGTAAACAGACCGTATACCACGCCGGGGTTTTCCGCAAAGAGCAGGGGCCCCGGCTGCAGACCGTGGATGATCAATCCGCCCAGCAGCATAGCCGTCACACTGTCGCCCGGTATGCCCAGCGTGGTCAGCGGTATCATAGCGCCGCCGCACACGCCGTTGTTGGCGGCCTCCGCCGAGATCACCCCGCGGACATTGCCCTTACCAAAGCTCTCCGGGTCCTTAGACCATTTTTTAGACTGGTCGTAGGCGATGTAGGCGGCGATATTTCCTCCCGTGGCCGGGATCGCTCCGATGACAGTTCCGATGACCGAGGAACGGATGATCGTAAATTTCTCCCGCCACAGCTGCCGGGGGGACGGCACGAAATCGCGCAGGCGTATCCTTCCCCCTTCCACCTTGACGCTCTGTCCCAGACATCCGTTGAGTATCTGCGGAATGGAATAAAATCCGATCAGCGCCGGCATGAGACTGATGCCGCTCAGCAGATTCACATTGCTGAATGTAAACCGCATATTGCCCCAGATGGGATCGATGCCGATAAACGAGATCCCGATCCCCAGCAGTCCGGCCAGCAGGCCCTTCAAAATGGATTTTCCTGATACGGCGATAATGATCGACAATCCGAAAAACGCCAGGGCGCAGTATTCCGGCGATCCGAACTTGATGCAGGCGCTGGCCAGCAGCGGCGCCGCCAGCACCAGGATCATCCAGCTGAAAAACGTGCCGATCCCAGAGGAAAACGCCGCCCAGCCCAGGGCCTTTGCCCCCATGCCCTGCATGGCCAGGGGATGGCCGTCCATGGTCGTGACGCAGGCGTCCGGCGTACCCGGAATGTTCAGCAGGATCGCGGGGATCGCCCCTCCGGCGATTCCGCCCACGTAGCAGCCCAGCATCATTCCTATAGCCTGCACCGGTTCCATATTGTAGGTAATGGGAATGAGCAGGGCCACTCCCATGGTTGCGGTCAGTCCCGGCAGAGACCCGAAAATGAGCCCCATGCAGGTTCCGGCCAGAATGACCAGCAGTGTGGAAGGGTCAGTGACCACATCCGCCGCCGCGGCAAATACAACAGAAAAATCAGTCATGTCGGGTGCACCTCTCCCTTCTTATAAAATGCCCTTCAAAAATGTTTCCGGCAGATTGATCGAGAACAATTCCACAAAGATCATGTGAACGATGAAGACCGCGCCTGCCGTCACAGCGGCGCAGGCCTTCCAGGAGGTCTGTCTGCGAAGAACCTTCGCCTCCGCCATGATGAAAAGAACAGAGGACAGCGTGAAGCCGATCACATTCCAGAGCGCCGCGTACAGGATGATCAGACCGATGGTGATGACCACGCGGCGGTCCAGCCCCTGAAAGTGGAATCTGTTTCTCTCTTCCTCGCTCAGCATCGCTTCTTCTCCATCTGACATTTTAAGGAATTCTTTCTTCATTTTCAAAGACAGCATTATATTTTTAACAAGCAAAATAATGCTCACAAGCAACATTATGGAATAGATGATCACAGGAAAAGTGTAGGAATCCATGCCGGTGACCTTGATCGTCGAGGGATTGCTCCGTGCATAGAGAATCATCACCGCACTGTACGCCCCCAAAATGACGCATGCGATCAGCTCGTATACACGCGCCGTCTTGTCCTTCATCGTGTACGCTCCTTTCCCCGCTCCGCCGTTCTCGCCCCATGGCGCCTGCGGGCAGTCTCATTGAAAAGGAGCGCCGCAAAATAACTGTTGACTGAAAATCCGGGACGCCCCGGAGCTGTTTCAGCGATTTGTTTTTGCGGCGCTCCCGCTAAGAGGAGAACCCTGTCCCGCCGGCTATTTCCCAGCGAAATAGGAATCGTATGCTTCTTTCAGGCCGTCATAGACCTCCGTGACGATGCCGTCCAGATCTTCGCCGGTGGCTCCCGAGGAAGTAAAGCTTCTGGAAGTGGCAAATTCCTGGTATTCTTCGCTCTGACAAGCCTGCTGGAACATGTCGCAGAGGATATCTTTCACCGCAGGATCCAGCCCCTTGGGCGCTATCATGAAGCTCATCTGACGGATATATCCCAGCGAAAATACGTCGTATCCGCACTCCTGAATAGTAGGAACATCGGGCAGAACTTCAGAACGCTCCTGGGTCATCAGCGCCAGGACCTTCATCTCGCCTGCGGCGACCTGATCCGCAAAATCCGTGTAGTTGCTGCACGCCACTTCCACGTGTCCGCCCAGCACCTCCGTCACGCAGCGGGAGCCGCTGTCATAGCAGACAAGTTTGGAGTCCATGCCCGTCAATTCGTTGAGGATCGTGCAGTAGACCGGCGCTGTACCGAAGGTATTGGACATGGCTACCACAGCCTTGCCGGGTCTGCCGGCAGCGTCGTTCACAAAGTCCTCCATGGTCTCGTACCTGCCTGTTTTGCAGACCACCGCGATAGGGTCTTCCATGACCAGACAGATGTTCTCAAAATCATCGCTCAGCGCGTCGGATACAGTGCCCTGAGCAGCCAGGCCCAGATATGTACTGGTCATAAATCCCAAAGTGTAGCCGTCTGCCTCAGAGTTGATCGCCTGAGTCAGGCCCACCGCGCTGGATCCGCCGGCCACATTCTCGATGACCAGATCCACGCCGAACATGTCTTTAAAGATCGGCTGCAGTTCACGCGCCGCCACGTCGTTTCCTCCGCCTGCGTTCCAGGGGACGATCACCTTGATCTCCTTCGTGGGGAAATCCACCTTCTGCGTTCCGCCGGAACCGCCGGAACCGCTGTCTCCGCCGCAGCCTGTGACCAGCGCCAGAACCATGATAAGCGACAGTGCCACTCCAAGAATCTTCTTCATTGTTTTACCTCCTCATCAAATACACGCATTCTGATCAGAATGCTTCATATAAAAACCCGCTTGCGGGCAGGTTCCCCGTCTCCCTGTCAAAGGGCAGGCTGTACGGCTCCGTGGCCAGCTCAACGTTGGGCAGTTCCCGCGCCTCAGCGGCCAGCGCCTCGGACAGTTCCATGCGGTCCATGCACAGCGTATTTCGGATGCGCACGATCCGCATGCGTTCATAATCCACGTCCGGCGCCGTCTTGATACCCGCCTTCAGCGCCATGAGGTCATTTTCCATGAAAATAGGCATCTTGCTGGGTATGGTCGTACGGGCGGTCAGCGAATTGGGATAAGTCTTCTCCATTTCCATCTTTTCATATACCTGCATCGAGGCGATATCCGCAAATCCGGCCCCCGCCGCGTTTCCGTCCGTGGCGTCGGTCATGCGGAGAATGACCAGTCTCTTGATAAAGGGATCCGCCGGCATATGCTCTGAAGAAAAGCGCTGAATGATATTGGGATCCATCCCCGTCCCCGTGATGTTCTTACCGATCTCGTCCACCACCAGCATGTCCAGCTCCCCAAAAGGGATGCGGGGCATCAGCCTTCCGGCCGTTTCCAGCAGTCCCGTCTCTTCCTCCAGAATGCGTTCTTTCGGTACGGCCCGGATCAGATACGTCTGGTCGTAAGCGTTTTCCACCACTGCAAGAGACAGCAGCAGATTGGATCTTTCCAGCGAGACCCTGCCGATCTTCAACAGATTGTCCGGCATATTGGCCATCCCCCGGATGTGGCAGAAATCCGCGCCCCGCTGCTTTCCCAGACCGATCACGTTCATCTTTACCATGCCGCTCTCGTACGATCCCCGAAACGTGGTGTGCGGCTTTATCCTCGCTATAGTGACAGTGTAGTCTGCCCCAGCCGCGTTGGCGTCAAAATACACAGGCACGCCGTCCCCGGTCTCGCCGATCACTACCGGCTCCATGTCGGAGCGGATCTCCGCTCCCACCGCCTCGGGGGTCACGCCTAGATGGCGGAGGAGACTGGCCTGCCCTTCGGCGTCGGCTCCTCCGTGGCTTCCCATGGCAGGGACGATAAAGACATCCGCCCCGTGAGCCCGCAGAACGCCGACGGTGGTCCGCACCAGCAGAGGAAGATTCCGTATCCCTCTGCTTCCCACTCCCAGCGCCACGGTTTTTCCACTCACCCGTTCCAGACAGCCGCAGCCTTCCAGCTGAGCTCTTGTTTCCGCCTCCACATCCATGACACAGTGCGGATCGTAGGCGAGTCTGACCCCGATCATACGCGGAAGCCGGACGTCTTCCAGCATTCGGTCGTAGTACCCCTTCCGAGCCAGCTTCACAGTCCATCCCCCTCCTTTCTTCCCGCAGATACAGCGCGGGTTTTGTGCCGTCGTCTCAAATGTATTTTTTACTTCTTAATTGAACTATATAATACATTTTAGTCTTAGTCAATACATTTCCGAATAATTTAATAATTTAGGTTTGTCCCTCTTTCCCTTCCTGTCCAGCTCCCTTTAAAACCGCCGGCGGCCCGCTCGTCCCTGCCTGCGGCAGGCAAAAAAAGGCCGGGCCGGCAGCTTTTCAACTGCCGGCCCGGCCTTTTCCCCATCTCTGTGGCCTGTCCGCCCCGCGGTCTCCTATCGCGGTCTCCTATATATAGTGCCGCAGATACCCGTTCATCAATTCCTCCCAGCTCTCGGGGTCCCTTACCCGCCTGCAGACCTGGTCGATCTTCTGATCCATCTCCCTGTCCAGAAACATCATGTCTTCCATCGTCTCGACCAGATTGGCCCTGCGGGCCAGCTGAAAACGACGCTGCTCGCCTTCCGGAAGCCCCAGAAAGCTGTCGATGACCGCCAGCATATGCTCCCGGCCGCTTTCGAGACTACCCTCCACAGCGGGCAGCAGATTGATGATATGATCGCTTTTCAAAACCCCGGTACAACCGGAAACCCTCTCGATCAGCTCCCGGATCTCAAGGACTTTCTCTCTGTCCGTACAGGGGATCAGCCGTCCTTCCTCCACGTCCGTCCACAGACCGGTCCCCGGTTTGATCACGCTGGTGCGCAGCCGGACAAAGTCAGGATCGATGGCGCTGACCACCCTCGCCGTCTCCCGGGCGTTCTCCGCGGACAACGCTCTGCCTCCCACACCGGGCATAAAATAGACGGACAGCTCGATCCCCGCCTCCCTGATCTTTCTCCCCGCCGTGATCTCCTGCTCCGCGGTGGCTCCCTTGTTGATCAGAGCCAGAACCGCGTCAGAACCCGACTCGAAACCGGAATGGATGCGGTCGAGCCCCGCCTCAGCCAGTTCCTTCAGCTGCTCCGCCGGCACACGGGCCAGACTCTCCGCCCGGCCGTAAGAGGTAATGCGCCGGATGCCCGGAATTTTTTCTTTCAGGTAGCGCAGCACGTCCGCCAGACGGCCCGATGACAGGCCCACGGTGTTTCCATCCTGCAGAAAAACCGTATCGCCGCCGCTGCGCAGCCAATTGTAGACCATAAAGTAACAATTCTGTTCCTCTGGTCCCAGCGTTCTCATGTCCGCCATCGCCGCCCGGTGATCCGGTACCGGCAGCGGTGCCCCTTCCCCGCTCGCTTCCCCGTCCGCCGTATCTTTGCAGGCCATACCTTTGCAGGCCGTGTCTTTGCAGGCTGTACCCCTGCCGGCCGCGTCTTTGCCGGCTGTGCCGCTGCCAGCCGCATCTTTGTCGGCGGCGTTTCTTCCGGCCGCCGTCCGCGCGCCCAATTCCAGGATCCGCTGCCGGTACGCCGCTATCATATCCACAGACCGTTTGACCTCCTGGGCGGAATACGCCCGAAACGGCGTGCCCCTGTAGACGTCGCAGAATTTACACTTGTTCCACGTGCAGCCCTGGGTCACCCGCAGAAGCAGGCTGCCCGCCTCGCTGGGAGGCCGGATGGGACCTATCTCAAATACCATTTCTTCTCTGCTCATCTCTGCTCTCCCTCCCGTTTGCGCTCCGCGCCCAGCGGTATGCCCGCTATTGCGCCCGACCTATGTCTGACGGTTGGACCGGTCCGCGTCTGCCAGCTCGACTGGCGGCATGTCCTGCGGCGCGCCCGGCCTACGTCTGACGATTCGACCGGCCACGTCTGACGGCGCGACTGGCGGCATGTCCTGCGGCGCATCTTGGCTACGTCTGACGGTTCGGCCGGTCCGCGTCTGCCTGCGCGACTGGCGGCATGTCCTGCGGCGCATCTTGGCTACGTCTGACGATTCGACCGGCCACGTCTGACGGCGCCACTGGCGGCATGTCCGGCGGCGCATCTTAGCTAAGTCTGACGGTTCGGCCGGTCCGCATCTGCCTGCGCCACTGGCGGCATGCCCTGCGGCGCATCTTGGCTACGTCTGACGATTCGACCGGCCACGTCTGACGGCGC
>Ga0129308_1002096_pt1 | contig 18049 bp, 14 predicted proteins | sample L827metagenome_FD_94440 | JGI IMG/M metagenome (GOLD analysis project Ga0129308, IMG submission 94440) | Ring-tailed lemur group fecal microbial communities from Wisconsin, USA - L827 metagenome | ecosystem: Host-associated > Mammals > Digestive system > Large intestine > Fecal | place: USA... | reverse complement strand
GATATGCATTACTTCCTTACTGAGGACGATGACCTTGGTGATGACGAATTTGAAGAAGGTTTTTATATCTTCTAAAAGCATTCGTCTTGTCTGCGTGCCCGCCTTTGGCGGGCTATTTTAATTCATGGTTCCTCCGCCGGGAGGAATTTCCTATACCAAAAAAAACAAGGACTTATAGCCCTTGTTTTAATTATCCTCTTCTTCTTTGATTGTTGGCATATAATCTAAATAGTCTTTCAACTTCCTACTTCGCGACGGATGCCTTAATTTGCGCAATGCTTTTGCTTCAATTTGGCGAATTCTTTCTCTTGTAACATTAAATATCATTCCGACTTCCTCAAGAGTTTTTTCCTGCCCATCAGATAAACCATAACGTAGTGCTAACACTTCTTGCTCTCTCTCGCTAAGTGTCTTTAATACCTCCGCCAACTGCTCTTTAAGCATTGCCTTCGTTATTCTTTCATCTAAATCTTCTTCAGCAATCAACTCATCCGGTATAAAGTCTTCTTCGTCCGATTCAGTTTGATGTTTTTCAAAAACATCGTTGTTTTTAAAAGACATCAAATACTGCTCTTCAAATGACACAAATGGAATCGCAGCATTCAAAACATCATCTGTTTGTTCGTTGGTAAAGGAAAGTTTTTCCTGTAACAACTCCCGTACCGATTCATTCGTAAGCAAATTTGTTTCTCCGATATATCCATATTTTTTTAAAATTGGATATGCTGAAAAATAGGGTTCCTTCTTATGTACCGGATAATACATTAATGGCCTTTTCGTAGGCTGATGTCGAGTCAAATTCTGCAATATCCACATCGATGCATATGAACCAAACGGACCATTCATATCAGGATTATATTTGTCAACAGCAATAACTAATCCTATGCACGCTTCGCCAATTGCATCTTGAATATCCATATCGTAATTCTCAACTCGTTGTAGTGCTATCTTCACTGCAATTCTAAGATGCATGCCTATCATTCGCTCTCTTGCATGTTGATTTCCTTCAAATGCTTGATATTTTAATTGTGTAAATTCCCGCCACTGAGGTGGCATTATATTCCTTATTTCCGTAATGAACGGTTCTAACGAATTATCTAATTCAATTATTCGATCATAAACTGCTTCATAATCACTCTGTGCATAATCATCATACTCGTCATCCTCATAATTTACAGAAATATGACTTGTAGGCGCTTCGTCATAAATAATTATTCCACGTGTTGTTATTGCACTTGATAGCCAATCAAAATCCTGTATAGGAAGGGATTTTTCATCAGCGCAATCCATAATATCATCAAATGTGACATATCCTTGTTTCTCTGCTTTATTAAGCAGATACCCAAGCGCCTCCTGTCTTAGATCTCTTCCCATAAGTATTTCTCCTAATTATTTTTTAATACATAGTTGTAAGATATCATCATTTGATACTTCAGAATTAAACCTATCCTGAAATTCTTCCACAAATTCAAACAAATTATTAATATAGTCTTCCGGATCAGTTGCTCCCTCTATGAGTTTTTCATACAGAACATCTACACCACCTCGTACATAGCTATCAAATCTTTCTTCATCCGCAGGATTTTCTCCCATATGTCTGAACGCCTTATCAATGCGCTTGTCCTCATCAGGTTCGTACTGTTTATCCAAAAGCATAATTAACCTAAAATTAAACATAAGCTCTTCTTGCGAATAAATAACTCTATCACCCATAACATTTTGGTTGTAAACTTGATTTGTTTCAGGATTTTTTGTATCATCCTGTTCTGCTGTTCTTCCATATAAAAATCCAACAAGAGGTGCATTCGTATACACATCAACATTTCTTCCAAATAACTGTGCTTTACTCTCGCCATCAAATGCACTTGTCAACTGATCGACACGCAATGCATGTCTACCTTTAAATCGATATTGTTTATCAAACATAACGTGCCTCCTAAACTAAAACTGTCTCAAATTCATTCTTTTTGTCGAAGTGATGCCTGCTACCAATCTTTGCACCCATATAGTCCTCAGCAAGTTCTCCGTCCGTATCCTTTATGAAGATAATAACCTGCTCTGCTGTTTCCGGAAGCGCTTCACATACTGTTTTTATTCTTCTCTTATCAAATGCTGACAAAGGTGCATCCATCACTAATGGATATGGCTCTGATGAAAGTAACTGTGCATCTTCATTAGTTGCATTTCTATTATCTCTTGCCATTTTAATTATACCGGTAATGAATGCAAAAATAACGGAAATACTCTGTGCGGTCGATGTTTCTACATCACCATCATAATCAGTAGCATAAACAGAAATATGATATTTTTCATCAATTGTAAGATACAATCCACCTTCATATATCTGCTTAAAAATATCATTTATTGTTGTCTGCAGGCGGTCACGAATCTCAGCCTCACTTGTTGCATATACTTCCTGCAACTCCTTGTATATTCTCTCAGCATATGCCTTATAAATTTCAATTTTCTTATTGTTATCATCAAGAAGTGTTAAATTACGACGTTCTGTATCCGCCCTTTCCATTTCACTTTCTTTTCTTCCCTTTTCAGCAAATTTCCTATCACGTTCAGCGTTATCCTTGCGAATAATCTGATCACATATTTGAATCTCATTATTAATTGCACGAACCTTAGCTCTTACATCTCCACCACTTAGTTTTCCTTCTACAATAGCCAATTCATCTCTTAAATCCATTAAATCATCGTCTTGTTGGCTGATTACCGCTAAGTGATCTCTAATTTGTGTATAAACATCATGACGCTCATTTGCTCTTCTACGGGATTCTTTCTTAAAATCACCAATTGTAGTGCTAATTGACTGAGGTGGCAAAAAATCTATTAATTCTTTGACTTTTGCATGCGCTATTGTTCCCTCATCCAAACGAGTACCACACAAGCACACTTTCTGTCTAAGTAAGTATTCTATTGTCTTAGCATGCATATATGGTATGTCTTTCCCTGCAAAATCTTTTTCAGACAACAATTGCAAAGCCCTCTCCACTAATGAAATGGAGAAGAATGAACTTAGACTTCCATTAAAATCCTTACTTATCATTTTGTATATAGTGGACTTTGATCTCTCTGCTACTGCAATCTTTTTAAGCAATTTCTCTTTTTTGTCCTGAAGTTCTTCCCCTTCAGCATATTGCTTTATTTCTTCTGATTTTTCAGTTTTGCGCGCACGTGCAGACTCAATCTCACTATCTAATTCTTCAATTCTCGCATCAATCGCTACAATTTCAGTTTTACAACGCTCAATTGTATCCGTATATTCCTTTATTTTCACATCACTTTGGGAACTATAACTAGCTTCATAACGACCAATTACACTCAACTTCCCTTTTGGGTTAAGATGCTGAATTGCACTATACATAGCGTTCAATCCAAGTAATCCCTTTACAGCTTCTGCAAAATCGGTAGATTTTTTACCGGAGGAAATATCTTTACTCATTTTTTCAATACGTTCTCCATCGAAAAAGAAGTATCTCGATAATTCTTTTGGTAAAATACTCTTTACTTCACTCTCACATTGAAATTTCTTTACATAAGTGGTCTCACCCGAAGAATCTTTCTTTGCAATATCAAAAACCGCATTATCCGCTTTAATTCTATTAGCATTATCCTTACGATATATCTGTTCGCGAATCAAAGTATAATCTACTTCACCATGACGTAACTTAAGTGTTACCTGAACCTTTTTTTCCTGACCCGGTCTCATCTCTGTTGCAACCAGCTTATTTAACATACTTTTGTCAGAAAATTCTGTTTCTCCGTACAAGCACCAGAAAAACGCCTGGGCAAATGTAGTTTTTCCTGTACCATTTTCACCAATAATAATCGTTACATTTTTCCCATCACTTCCATCAGCAAAATCAATGGATTCATTACGAAACTGACGGAAGTTTTCCAACTTTATCGATTGAAGTAACATTGTGCTTCCTCCTCAATTTTCTCTTTAATCCAACTAACCATCTGCTGATCGGACTTGGTTCGTGTTTTCAAGTTCATATTCTCTTGAATGATTATCTTTCTTTTCAGTCTTTCAATAGCCTTATCATCAATTTTAATTTCTTCCATATTTACTGTCCCGCCTTTTCTACAGATTCATCATCTATAATGTGATACGCTTCCTGTATGTCCCAAATAAGATCATTTGCCTCCATCGAATTCATTGACAGTCTACCAAATTCCTTAATCCTTGCCAGCTCATTTTTTACTAAAGACAAATCTCTTTGTGCCTGTTCAGTTGTTAATCCTGATACAGAATCCAGTTCTCTAGGAAGTGTTACAAAATCATAAATTTCTGCAAAGGGCTTGTTCTCTGCTTTTCTAAGAACTCTTCCTCTCCTTTGTATGTATTCCTTAGGGTTTGTAGTGCTTGCAAGAATAAAGGCTGTTCTGATTCCGGGAATATTAACACCTTCATCCAAACATTTGATTGCTACAATTGCTTGAAGTCTATCTCCTTTTTGGAACTGTTCTTTGATGGTTGCCCTGGTTTCCATATTTTCTTCTGATGTAAACTTAGCCACCTCCATGCCAAATTCATTTCCAAGAATCCGTGTAACAGCTTCTATCTGGCGAACATCTTCTTCATCAGCACTTGAATAGTCCTCCTTTTCGTCTATTACATTTGTTGCTCCACAATAAACCAATATATTATTATCCTGTGCATAAGGAGCAATGTATTCTCTTAGCTTTTCGAGTTTTTGACTTGCGCCTGCAACAATCCTTGCCCTTTCCATCGCAAGAATTTCACCACGCTTATTTAACTTGTATTTTCCATCCTTCCCCTTAATCAAACATTTTGACATTTCATATGACTTTTGCTCATATTTTTCCAACTCTTCCTCCGTTAAGAAAACCGGAATTGGATAATACTTATATTTTGTAAGCTTATCCTCATCGATTGCTTTATCCAATGAATATTCAATGCATTTTTTCCCGAAGAAGTCATAAAGCATTGCTGTTCCTTCATCATCTCTGTGACGATCTAATGTCGCAGAAAGAGCCAATCTATATGTGAATCTATCGTCTAATAATCTTGCATATGTTCGTGCCCCGAAATTATGTGCTTCGTCCACTACCAATAATATCGGTGACTGAATTTTACTGATTTCATCCTGAACATAGTCTTTCGCAAATGTGGCATTCGTACAGACTAAACAGAAAAAACTCTTATCTCTTCTCAACTTCTGATCTCGCACTGCTCTGGATAGTCTTTTTTTCCAATCCTTTTGCGGTGAATCTCCATAAGCTATAATCGGTTTTATATTAAAACGAACAATATCCTCAACCCACTGTTCAACCAGATGTTGATACGGACAAACAATAACAACCGCAAGTATATCATCCAAATCCTCAGATAATTTTGAAATAGCCCCCAGTCCCGTCAATGTTTTTCCCGTACCAGTTGCCATATCATATATTCCCCTATAGTTTTCTCCAACCCAAACTGATATAGCCTCCTTTTGATATTCTCTAAGAGTAATATCATCCGGAACTCTCGCTCCTATCGGGCCTCTGTAAGTTGAACTTATATCGGAAATCTTACTTGCATATGTAAGCATCCTCCTTACAAACTGTTCATCATCTATCGCAAAGTTGGCAGGTTTTCTTCGATACCTTTCTATTAAGGCATCTGTTATATTCGGAAACTTCAACACTTTTATATTAGGTTCTGTATCATGCCAGATGGAATAAAATGCATTTTCCTTTAACCGCACTCTTTCTATTTCACTTGAATCTCCCCAACTTGTAAAAACATCCATTGTTTCATAGTTTATCGTCATAGCCGTTGCAGATTCATTATTGGAGCCAGAAAAAGCAATCTTATCACCATGAACATCTTCAATAATTCCCATTTTTTCATGGTACATCCCGATTCTGTTTTTATCCTCTGTGTATGCAATCTGAATATCCATTACTCCATCTGCAATTAATGCTGCTAACAAATTTAATCGTTCCATAGAGTAATAATCCGTCGGTTTCTCTGAGATTTGTGTTAATAGTGCCCTTTCTATTATCTTATTTCTGTCTTCATACCCATGTCTTATTGCATCTATATCTTCATCAGACAGATATGGAGATGCCACTATTTGAATCTTTCCACCTTCCGCTGCCATTCCAGCAATACCTTTAGATATTTCGACAAGTGATGACGATGAAAAAAAACCAACTGCTCTTTTATATGATACTGCTTCCTTAAGCAGAGGAATGTAAAAGTCTTGTACCACATTGTCTATGAGTGATCGATATTCGCTTTTCACCTTATGATCTTTAAGTCCCACTGTATGGCCTCCTCTCTTACAAATTCTCTTCTATGAAATCTAACGCTTCTATCAGTTGCTCAAAGTCTTCCTCTGATGTAAAATAATTAACACTAAACCTAATGGTTCCTGCTGGATACGTCCCCATAAATCTATGTGCCAATGGTGCACAATGAAGCCCCGTTCTAACCGCTATTCCTTGACGGTCAAATATATTTCCTGCACTATCACTGCTGATGCCTTCTATTAAGCACGATACAATTCCCACATATTCATGATTTTTATAGTTGCCAACTATACGAATAAAATCATAGTTGCTTAATATTTCAAGCAATTTTTCTCTGTTCTCTTTCTCCTTTTGGGCAAGAGCTTCCATCGTTTTTTCTTGTATCCACTTTAGAGATGCATTTAATCCTGCTATGCCAACAATATTAAGTGTTCCCATCTCATATTTTTCAGGAATACTTTCTGGCATATCTTGATTAGCTGATTCATATCCAGTCCCACCAAATAAAACCGCAGGCAGTTTAATAGAAGGTTCCATCACGAATCCTGATATTCCAGTCGGACCATATAAAGTCTTATGCCCAGCAAATACGGCAAAATCAATACAATTCTGCCCAATATTACAATCAACCAATCCTGCACTCTGCGCCATATCAACTAACGTATATGCATCATATTTCTTTGCTAAAGAAAAAATATCTTCTATCGGTGCAATTAAACCGATTGTATTACTTGCATGGCTTACAATAACTAAATCTGGCTTTACTGCATCAAATTGATAGCGGATCTTTTCCAAATCATATTTCAAATCTTTAGTCACCGAAAGCTGGGTAACAGATATTCTTTCTATTTGATCATAATGATGAAGAGTTCTGGTCACCGCATTATGCTCAAACGGACTAATATAAACATTTTTTACACCCGAAGCAATTATGCCTTGTATAATAATATTCAAGGCAATTGTTGCTGTCGGAGTAAAAACTACTTGCTTCGCTGGACAGTGTAATAGTTCTTGAATTCTTTTTCGTGTGTCCAAAATCAATCCACCGGCTGACTGTGCTATGGAATAATGACCACGACCAGCATTCCCGCCACTTTGCCTATAAAATTGATCCATAAAAGAATAAACACATTCTGGTTTAGGATATGTCGTTGCGGCATTATCAAAATATGCCATACAGTAGCCTCCTAACAAAGTTTTTTTAGAATCTCCATTAATATCTGTCTTTTTTCCTGGTCAGATATTGAACGTCCCATTGAATCCAGAGCTGCTGTTACCTGATTATGTAATAACTTACCTTTACCAGTTCCCTCAACTCTATCAAATCGTTTCGTAACCACCTCTCCATTTTCATCAGCAAAAGATATCTGATACGCACTTGTTTCTTGCTCATGTGCAATATTCTCTTCCAATGCATGATATTCCTCAGCGGTCTGTTTATATTTTCTAATATTAGAACTAAATAATTCTTTTACTCGTTCATCCCAATCTTCAATTCTCAGATCAGTAGCCAACTTCGCCAATCTTGTAATAGTAAAATCATTATCATTGGTAATAGTTTTAAACAAGCCCAAACACTTTTCTGTGCCATCAGTAAATAATTGTTCAAACACTGTTTGCTCTAGTGACTCACACCAATCCTTGATTATAGAAGACAAAGACATTTTATTCACATTATCCTGGTCTTTCGGCAAGACAAAGATTTCTTTAACTTCCTTACACAAGACTTTTTTAGTCTCAGAAAGATAACCATCATAAAACTCTTTTGCAAGTTTTACATTATCCGCAAGTGATTCCTGAAAATCAACAAAGCCAAATATTTTAGGTAGCTTCTCGAATAATAATTCGTTTCCACTTACATTTTGCTTCAACAGTTTCAACATTTCCAGATGAGCCTTTCGTATCTTTCCGCCATCAGGTTTTGTTTTACTATCCTTCGCATATTTAGGCAATGCCATATACCATCGTCTCATCGCAGAAACAACATAATCATATGAATTAGCACCTTTTTCGGCATCAACAACATAATCAGAGAAATAATCCGCTAATCTTTGAACAAATGCTTCTTTTTCAGGATTCCAATCTAAATATGATAATGTGAACATATTCGGTTTTGAATTAATTTGTAACATTAACTCAGCAGATACCGGAACCTGTCCATATTGATCAGAAATTATAACTTCTCTCTTATATTCATGAATTACAGCCGCCAGATAAATTGGTATTAACCCTTTTCTAAGACCAATATGATACTCCGGAGCTGTCAAACGTGTATATAACTCCTCAAAATTCATTGCTCCATTCTGACGTGCTTCCACAATAAAAGTTTCTATCGTTCCTAACACGTCCGCCATATGTTCCACTTTATCTGGTCTTAAATTTATTCTTGGCAATCCATCATTCTCTTCCCAGACACCTGTTCTTATAAGAGTACTTCTCATGATAGAGACTTCTTGCCCTGAACCCGTTAATCCTAAATTCGGCTCTAATTCATTACGTAACAACGCCGATACAATTTTGTTTCTGCTATTGTTGGCTATTACGGTAATTTCATTTTTATTCATTGCCTCATTATTAATAACCGGAGTACAAGAATACACTTGGTCACATATTTGAGACATCAGTTCAGTCAATGCTGCCTTTCTGCTTACTAATACTTCCTTTCCATTATACACATATCTGGACTTATATTCTTCCGGTCTTGTATATCCGCGCATAAAAGAATTTATTACTTCTCTTAGATCCTCATACACTACTTCGTACTCATCGAATAGCACCTTATCATCCGCAGCATTATCCCGAAGAATCGATACGGCATTGAACTCTCTAACAATATCTTCTATTTCCAAAAAATGTCTTGGCAAGATAAAAATAAATCGATCACATTCTTTACTCGTTGAGATAATTATATCCTTCAGTTTTGTTATCGATTCTTCACTATGAGGAATAATTCCATAAATAACACCGTCAGCCTCAATACACTCACTTTTTATTTTCCAATTTATATCCTCCGTCACTTCAGTTTCATCAATAAACTCAAATGAGAAAAATCGAATCATATCATGTTCGTTATTGTAACGTGATGGATACACATAATTGTCAAAATTTGAATTGTTAAGCGTTTCTTTTACTGTAACCCTCTTGCTTTGTACCTCTACCAAATCATATATCTTCTGGCGAATATCCACACCAGATGTCTGTTTTAGCCGAAGATAGTTGTTACTCCTCTTTAGATAGATTACATATTCCTCTTCTATGAGGTTATCGATTGCCTGATTAATTTCCTCTGGTGAATAGCTTATTGAATATATACTTATAAGTTCATCCTTTGAAGGACGTAATTTTTCAAACTGCTCCAATATATATACAAGTGCCAATGTTTTAACAATTTTTTTCTCCAATGATTCATCACTGAGTTTTTCAAGAATCAGTTCGGTCAAAACATAATTTTCGTGAATACTTCCGCCATACACTTCTTTCTTAAAAAGAGGTTCAAAATAATCATAAATCAAATCCGGGGTAATTACCTCAAAATGATCATCTTGATATTTATCTAAGAAAGCCGGTAAGGTAGAAGTTCCCGATGCAGAAATAAAAGTAAACAAAGTTCTTTCATTTTGCGCAACCCTCTCTGATAATCTCGGCAAGATAAACGTCGATACTGGATGTAACGGATAGCATCCATACACGGTCTTTTCAACTTGCTCCAGAGCAACATCACCAAAAATATTATGTTTCTTGTATCTCTGATACAATCCGCCAAAACTTGCTTGATATTCTTCACAGAATTCATCCCAATTAGGTTCTTTCTTCTGAATTGCAGATTCAATGATTTCATAAGTCTGCATAAAGTTATTATTTAAGTGAATATGCTTAAATCGTTCAGATACACCTCTCCAACCATCTACTTTTTGCTTTGGAAGTTTATCGATATAATTAGCAATTTCCTTATGTGAAATTAACATCAAATGCATCTGCTTTTCGCCACTTCTGTTACACTTTTCAGCGAAATCTTGAAGCATTTTGGTATCACTAATAGAGGCCTCCGTTATATTGGCTTCAAGGAATTTACTAAATTCATCATAAATTACATAAATTCCTGTATATCCCTTAGTTTTAAGACCTCTTACTGCTTCTTCATATAAATCAACAACATCAAATCCTAAAAACGGATTAAATACGCTACCTGCAGTTAATGTTGGATAAATCTTTTCAAATCTCTCATACGCCTCTGTACTATAGTTTTGAAGTTCTTCCACAAACTTCTTAACGGGCATATCTACAATTTCTTTTAATTTCTTATATGTGTCTGGAAATTCCTTTTCCCATCTTTCTATTACTTTTACAGCAGCCTTATAGTTCGTTTCAGGCATAACATCTAAAAGTCCATTCATTGACAATGTTCTTTGAAGTGCCAGCAAAAACGCCTGCGGAAGGCTAGTGTTACTTCCCGTAATAATAACCGGGAGAATCTTGTTGTTTGATTCATAGTAATTCTGAACAATCTGATGCAGTCTAGGATTTTCGCCTATTTTAGGCATCGTTTTTCTAAAAAGTCCCAAATCTCGCTTCATCAGCATAGCTAATATCGTAAGAACAATATGGGATTTTCCCTTACCATATGCTCCAATAAGAACACGAGCTCTTTCTGTTGATGTAGAATTTGTGCTTAAAAGGATATCTTCTAATAATGCCAAAGCAGATTTGGTTGGTATAAAATTCTTTAATTTATCATCATTATTCAGGTCATATCCTATATTTACAGAATATTGAAATCCTGAAGCGACAGAAATCATTTTACTCATTGACCGTCACCTACACTCCTTCATCAATGGTTTCATAATATTTTTTCACACAATCCTCAAAAGTTAATTGTATATTTAAGTGGATAACATCCAGACCGGCAGTTCTAATAATCTTAATAAGTCCAAGATTCTCAATCTCATGCAAAACATCCAGCATAGTTATTGCATCCAAATTAAAAACTTTTCCTATATTGCATGGTTTTGTGAGCAGCTCATTAAGACCTATTTCCTCTCGACCTTCCGCTTGGTCCACAATCACTGCAAGTACTACCCACGGATTCAAAGAACTCACTGCCGGAATAGATTTCTTATAAGTTTTTTGTTTTCTATTTGATACATCTATTAGACCTAATTCTCCAAACGGACAGTCAATATTGTTTTCTGGAGATACTTTGCCCGGATTCGATTTATATCTCGGCAAATATGTGTTAATGATACAAGCAAAATCATCATTAAGCGATCTTATTGCAACAGAACTTCCATCATCTGCCATAAGAATATAATTCTGTAATGCCTGCACAAACTCTTCTCTCGTAAATTCAGACATTGAAAATTCATTAAAGAAAAAATACCAAGCCGTAGCCTCTCCTTTCTGTTTCGCTAATTTGTATTGAAGCAAATACAGTGTTCCTAATTCCTCTATATATCGGTCCTTTTGATAAATCTGTTCCCCTAGTTTTGTTAATGTTTGTTTCCTCTTTCCCTTATTAGGTTCAGAAGTAAGTTCTACTGCTTGAAGCCAATATCTCAGTGCTTTTACCATATTAGAACCTATTCCCAACACATCCATTGGATTTTCTTCTTTGTCTACAAATAAATCGGGCTTTTCAACTATGCGCTCCATGCCCTTGCTAAGCCAACCTTTCCTTATGAAAAATGTATCATGAGCACGAAACTTCATGGCCATTACTCAAAACCTCCTACTTAGTTCTCAAATACTTGTCCATCATACAACCGCCATCTAAATACTTTGCGGTCATACACATTTTACAGTGAACACACTTTTCTGGATCTATATAGTAACTATCTCCTATGATTGAAATAGCACCTGCCCTACAAATCGATTCACATTTTAAGCATTTTCTGCATGCATTAAACTTCCTAATCTGATACCCTACCATTCTTTGAAGTTCTTCATGATCCTGTACATTCATCGTCCGAACTTTAACTGCATAATCATAACCATCCTGACTAAACGGCTGTATTGAAAGAATAGGTACGTTAATTCTTACATCAAGAACAATGACCTCATTCAATAACTTCTTACCTAGTTCAGGAGCCACCCTACCAAACGGAGTAAACATACCGATCAATTCATCATCAAATGGTCTTACTAATCTATATATTTTTGCATACTCTTCTGTCGTGCAATTTGTGAATTTGATTTTTACATCGCCGGCAGCGGCTAATCCATTTCCACCCTGACGTGCTTTCCACATGCCTGTATCAACATAAACTTCTGCATCTTTTTTACCAACTTTTTTTGCAAAGTCAATTAAAAAAACTCTCCATTTTTTCGACTGCTCTGGCATATATATACGAGATAAAAACTGTGCTCTCTGGTTATTATTTGGACAACACCAACAACCAACTCTATCATACCCTAATCTATAGGCTTCATTAAAATCAACCTCTTCTGCCAAGATATAGAGCCAAATGTCAATGTCTTTCCAAAAGAAAATAGGCGAAGCAACTGTCTGTTGCTGAATCTTAACAGACTCCGCATCATCCTCAACTCGATTATATTTACTTCTGCTGACAGATTCCCATTTTCTAATTCCATAGAATGTCAAAATCTGCTGACTTCTATATAAGCTATTAATGACTCTTGTGATAGGTCCCGTCTTAAACATTGAACAACACCATCTCATTAATCTTGCTGGTGGCCCAATGTCTTCACAAACATCTATAAACACTTGCTCATCATTCTTTGCAAAAAGAAAAATTGCCTGTGGATGATTTTCCCTGAAACGCTCAGCGTATGTAACGGTTGACGGAAATTCCAATGTTGTATTTCCAAAAATATGAACAAGACTTGGATTGCTCAATGCTTTTACAACCACATCCGCTGTAACCGTGGAATCCTTACCACCAGAAAAAGAAATAACAATTTTTTCCTCATCAAATTTTGACGCAGTCTCTCTCACAAATTCAAACGACTCTGTCCTTAAATAATTCAATCTATTAGTATTAGCAGCAATAAATGTTTTTATATGTTCATTAAAGTATTTATATGTGTTTGTATCCTGATAGTCATTAAGTTTTTCACGAATAGCATCTGCATCCACTGTTTGAAAAAGTTCACTTGGAACTGATATACTTTTCCCATCAATATAATATCTACTGTCTGCAGCCCAAACAGAACTCTTGATAAACTCATGTGGTTCCTTATCTAAAAGAATCTCTAATAATAATCTTTCTTCTGGAAATACCGGTCTAATATCTGTAGTTAAGTATTTTGTCTTTTTCCCACAAATAGGACATATGCCTTTATCAATCTGATTCATCTTATGTATTATGGGCGTATTACAATATTTGCACCAATATACTTGAAGAGGAACACCTTCTACTGTCTCTTTTCCGCAAACAGGGCATTCTTTTTCAGATGTTTCTATTTTACATTCAGCACACCAATACTCGCTACGCTTTTCTATCGTTTCTTCTTCATCAGGTGAGTATATTTCTTCTGTTTCTGCATCATAATTCTTATGTAACATTTTGTAACCCACCTCCACTTCTTAATAATACATTTCTTACTGTACAATAATACGGACTTCTATTTTTTACTGACACCACTATTCATAACTCATGATATCATTCACGTTACATTCCAGATAATCACAAATTTTTACCAAAACCTTATTAGAAACAGGTTCCCCTCTTCCCATTTTGGCAACAGTTGCAGAACTTAGCCCTGCGTGATTTACTAAATCTTGCTTTTGAAGCCCCTTTTCAATTATTAATTTCCACAATCCTTTATACGTTACTGTCATAAATAAAGTGCCTCTCCTATCAAAAAAAGAACATTATAACCCACTTTTTCTAATATAATACAAAAAGGCACTTTATTCTAGCAAAATCTTCATTTTTTTAAAGTTTTGTTTTCTCTTTGCAGTTGCCATCTATCATGATTTTGTATATTACGAATTGCTTGTCCCAGAGTTTTCGCCCTTCCATGCAAATGGTATGGATGGGAATACTTATGCTTATGGAAAATTACACAGGCATTTGCGTTAGGCTGTGTAACATTATGCAAGTACCAGAAGTGCCCTGTGTTTTTTGACTGCACAGTTACATCATACTCACTAGTACAGATTATATTGAAATAGTCCTGAGAAATAGCATCCAAATCCTTTATATCAAACATCCACTTCCCCCTCTCTGCCAAACCATGTGGTTAGTGCCTGTTCCAAAACTCCCATTATTTCATCAGCAGACTTACCTTTAAAGTATTTCTTTTTTATCTGCGCAAACATCTTTGCATCAGATATCTGCTTTTCTTTTACGTCTCCTGTCAGAATATTTTTCACTTTATCTTCTGTAAGAGAGCCTGCCTCTTTATGCAATTCCGTAGCCTGAGCATTTTTTATTTTCCAGCCGTGCTCATTCATGACCGAACACACCTGTCTCTGTTCTTTTTCTGACAGATAGGATAATTCCACTGCTGTCACCATTGCCATAGTGCCGGCATCCACCATTTTCTTTATCTGCTCTATGGTCTGATTCAATCGCATGTATCTTGCAATATTGCGTCCGGTCATTCCATAATCTTCTCCAATGGAATCTCTGTTTTTTGACTTGTGGACATCATGTCCACAAGAGTCTGTTGTGCCCACACCACTCAGCTTTGCAATCTCTTCCAGTATGTCATTTCTCTTTCCCTGACACATGACCTTTTCATATCTCTCTGCCAGAACTGATGCCTTCTCTGACGGCAAGAGGTCCGTAAAAGACCTCTGCATCAGATTGGTTTCAATCACATAGATATATGCCTCTTCTTCGGATAATCCCTCTTTCACGATTGCCGGGATCTCTTTGATCCCAACAATCTTTGCCGCATTCCATCTGTTATGACCGGCAAGCATTTCATATCCATCTGCTACCTTCTGTACAATTACCGGACTGAGCACTCCATGCTCTTTGATACTCTCCACCATATCATCAAGGCGTTCTCCCTCATACAAACGAAACGGATGATTATGGAATGGAACTATCTTCTCCACAGGAATCATTGCCTGTCCATCAACAGACAAATTTATCTTTTCTTCTGGTGGACTGATTAAATCCACCGCATCTTGAAACACTTTTCTTTTTGGTGCATTAGCCTTCATCCGCAATCAACTCCTTTGCTAAATTCTGATACGCTCTGCAAGCCTTCGTTCTCGGTGCGTATTCCAACAATGGTTCTCCATAGTAGACCGATTCTCCCACTTTCACCGTATTTGGAATTTTGCTGTCAAAGATACGAATTTTTCCATTGAATGTTTCTGCCACTTCCTCAGTAATAACTTTGCAAAGGTTGGTTCTCTCCTCACACATGGTCAACAGAATCCCGGATACATCCAATTTGGAATTGACACGGTTCTTAATCTTCTTAACGGTCAGAAGGAAGTCTTCCAAGCCTACCATTGCCCAGAACTGCGGATTTGCCGCTATAATGACTTCATCCGCAGCAGAAAGAGCATTGATTGTTAAAGTATTCAGAGATGGGCATGTATCAATCAGAATGTAATCATATTTCTCTCTGAACGGTTCCAGAATACACGCAAGTATCTTCTCCGCTCCCATTTCCAGTCTTAATTTTGCGTCTACAGCAGACAGAACCTTGGATGATGGTATAAAATCAACCCCATTTCTGTTTATGATATATTCAGCCGGATTTGGCTGTTTCTCTTCATCCATCTGGTTCATCATCAAATCTCCAATGCTGATTTCAACTGTTTTTATATCCTCCACCACACATCTGGTAATATTAGCCGAACTATCAAAATCTACCACTAAAACATTCTTTCCTAACTTTTTCAATGAATATGCAAAGTTGTAAGTGGAGACGGACTTGCCGACTCCACCCTTCATGGCACCCAATACGATAACCTTTGCCATAATTACTTTCTCCCTTTCTTGCCATACGCCACACATTTTTCAGCTGCACAGGAACACACACCGCAAGGTGGTACGAACTCCACCACTTCCTCTTCTCTCGGAGTGATAATCAATTTTCCGTTCTCACATTCCACCTGAATCAAGCCACCAATATCAAAACCAGATTCTTTCAACCAGTCTCCCTTTAAAATAATGGATGGTGTGTTTTTATAGTTGTAACCGCTTGAGCTATATACTTTCATTTTTCTAAATTTCTTAAATGCCATAGTATGCCTCCATAGATTTGACTTATTTTCAGATTAGCGTTCCAGACCTTGTATCGGATATAGATTCATCCGAGAATACATGTTTCACAGCTCAACGGCACCACCTCCCTTACACGAAAAAAAGAACTGCTAATGCTTTGACGCACTAACAGTTCTCTTCTATAAGTTCAGTGTATTAAATTTTTTCTCCGTTCTTTACTCTCTGTAGTTCTTCTGTGTCTACGCTGAGTTTAACACGGGTATCCGGCTTTGCATTTCGGTTGCCCAAGAGGCACACAGTCTCCACATGCACCCCCTGCGGAAAATTGTCAAACGCCCTTGCCTTCACCAGCTCATATCCATTCGCACACAAATACTTCAGATCCCGCGCCAGCGTCGCAGAATCACAGCTCACATACACGATCCGCCCCGGCCTCATACGCACCATGGTAGAAAGGCATGCTTCGTCACAGCCCTTCCGAGGCGGATCCACCACGATTACATCGGCAAAAACGCCCTCCTTCTCATATTTTTCCGGCAATACCTCTTCCGCCTTTCCTACATAAAAATGCGCGTTTGAAATGCCGTTTCGCACCGCATTCTGCCTGGCATCTTCAATCGCCTGGGGCACAACTTCCACACCGTATACCGTCTTCGCCTTCCGGGCCAGAAACAGCGATATTGTTCCGATTCCACAGTAAAGATCCCACACGATCTCTTTTCCCGTCAACTGCGCATAGGAAAGCGCCTGGCTGTAAATATTTTCTGTCTGCACCGGATTCACCTGATAGAACGAAAGAGGTGAAATGGAAAAGGTCAGACCGCCGATGGTATCTTCGATGCGCTCATTTCCCCGAACCAGTCTCGTCTTCTTCCCCATGATCACATTGGTCACATCCGTATTGCTGTTGATCGAAAAGCTCGTCATGCCCCTCACCTGCGCAAACAGCCTGTCGGCAAGCTGCCCTTCCTGCGGCAGCGAAGCTCCGTTAACAATCAGGCAGACCATGATCTGCCCTGTAGAAAACCCCTTCCTGATCAGCACATGGCGCAGCAGCCCTTTTCCGCTTGCTTCATCGTAGGCGGACACACCTGTTTCTTCGCAGAAATCCAGCACAATATCAAGTACCTGCTTATTCTCCGGCACGCCCAGCGCACAGTCCCGGTTTTCGATGATCATATGAGTCCGCCCGGCATAAAAGCCTGCGGTCAGGCGTCCGTCCTTATTTGTTCCAACAGGAAACTGAGCCTTATTACGGTAATGAAAGGGATCTTCCATTCCCACGGGCGCTTCCATACGCTGTTCGATAAAATCCGCATCAAATCCGCCGATGCGGATCAGATTATTCTTCACCTTCCGATTTTTAAATTCCAGCTGCTTTTCATAGGAAAGAGCCTGGATCTGACAGCCGCCGCACTGACGCGCAAAGGGACAGACAGTCTCCACCCGGTCGCCGGACGATTCCACGATTTCTTCCAGACGTGCAAAGGCATAGCCCTTTTTGGCTTTTACAATCCGTGCCTTCACCACATCTCCAATCACCGCATCCTTCACGAAAAGGGTATATCCCCCTTCAAGATGCCCGATTCCTTCTCCGTCTGCGCCCATATCTTCAATTT
>Ga0129308_1002095_pt1 | contig 18049 bp, 17 predicted proteins | sample L827metagenome_FD_94440 | JGI IMG/M metagenome (GOLD analysis project Ga0129308, IMG submission 94440) | Ring-tailed lemur group fecal microbial communities from Wisconsin, USA - L827 metagenome | ecosystem: Host-associated > Mammals > Digestive system > Large intestine > Fecal | place: USA... | reverse complement strand
TCGGAAATCGCCAGTTCAGTGCCGTCCAGACCTGCATATTTCTTCGGAACCTTGTCCAGATCCACCGTAAGGCCGTCCGCCAGCTCGCCGATGGCTACGGACACACCGCCTGCGCCAAAGTCATTGCACTTCTTAATCAGCCTGCTGACCTCACTTCTGCGGAACAGTCTCTGAATCTTTCTTTCCGTAGGAGCATTACCCTTCTGCACCTCCGCACCGCAGGTCTCAATGCTCTTCTCCGTATGCACTTTGGAGGAACCGGTCGCACCGCCGCAGCCATCGCGTCCGGTCCGGCCGCCCAGAAGGATGATGATGTCACCCGGATCGGAATTTTCACGGATGACGTTGCGTCTGGGAGCTGCGCCCATCACCGCACCGATCTCCATGCGCTTCGCCACATAGTTGGGATGATAAACCTCTTTTACATAGCCGGTCGCAAGACCGATCTGGTTGCCGTAGGAAGAATAACCGCTGGCAGCGCCGCGCACCAGCTTTTTCTGGGACAGCTTGCCCTTTAAGGTTTCTGCCACAGCAACTGTAGGGTCTGCCGCTCCGGTCACACGCATTGCCTGATAAACGTAGCCGCGCCCGGAAAGGGGATCGCGGATCGCGCCGCCAAGACAGGTGGCAGCGCCGCCGAAGGGCTCGATTTCCGTCGGATGGTTGTGAGTTTCATTTTTGAAAAACACGAGCCATTCTTCTGTTACAGGACCTTCGCCATAATCCATCTCCACAGGAACAATGACGGAGCACGCATTGATTTCATCGGACTGCTCCATGTCCTCCAGCCTGCCCTCTTTTTTGAGCTTACGCATCGCCATCAGCGCCAGATCCATCAGACAGACAAACTTGTCCGGCCTATCCTTAAAAATATCCGCCCTGGTATCCAGATAGCTCTGATAGGTGGTTTCGATCGGAGTCCTGTAAAAGCCGTCCCCAAACTCCACATTTTTCAGTTCTGTGGAAAATGTGGTGTGGCGGCAGTGATCGGACCAGTAAGTATCGAGCACGCGGATCTCCGTCATGGAAGGATCACGCTTCTCTTCTTTTTTGAAATAATTCTGAATATGCTGAAAATCCTTGAAGGTCATCGCAAGCCCCAGAGAATCATACAGGCCTTTCAGTTCCTTCTCAGCAAGGCCAATGAAGCCGTCAAAAATCTTCACATCAGCAGGCTCCGCAAACTCCGTTATCAGAGTCACAGGCTTCGTCATATCGGTTTCCCTGGAATCCACGGGGTTGATGCAGTAAGCTTTAATCTTTGCAAATTCATCCTCCGTCAGCTTGCCTGTAATCAGATAGGTCACAGCAGTCCTGATGATCGGCTCTTCATCCGCTTTCAAAAACTGTACGCACTGTACGGCAGAATCCGCGCGCTGATCGAACTGACCCGGTAAAAATTCTACGCTGAAAACATGGCCGTCAGCCGGAATATCAATCGTCTCTCTGTAAAGAATATCCACCGGCGGCTCTGAAAATACGGTGCGGCATGCCTGCTCAAAAATTTCATCACTCAGATTCTCCACATCGTAGCGGATGAACATGCGGACATCTTCAATGCTGTTCATATTCAGGTAGTTAATCAGATCTTCCTTCAATTCCAGCGCCTTGACCGCAAAGCCTTCCTTTTTTTCCACATAGATACGTTTTACGTTTCCCATATTTCTCCTTTTCTCCTGCTATTTTTATGTCATAAAGAATGCTATCGGCATTCCTGTAAACGAAATCCGGGGCATCGTCCTTCCAAAGCTTCTTCCATGCCTACTCGGCCACAAGCCCGCTCACCAATGTGAGCAGCTCATCATCCACCGCGCTTTCCGTAACTCCCATCGTATGCGCACAGATGCGAAGGCCCTCGAGAACGAACATGATATTGTTTGCCGCCGCCGCTGCATCCACATCATAAAATTCCCCGTTGGCTATGCCAACCTCAATGAGCTGCGTCAGCGCTTTGACGGCTTCTTCAAACCGGCCTTTCAGCGGATTGTCCTCTTCCATCGTCTGCCTGGCAAAATAGTATTCATAGGTCGCCACAGAAAGGTCATCCTTTCTGCGCATAATCTCCTTTTTCTGCTCCTTCAAAAAAATCATGAGCACATCAACAGCCGTCGCATCCTCCTTTAACTCACTGGAAAACACATCGTCCGTCTCCGCTTCCTCCGCATTCATCACGGCTCGAAACAGCTCGTCCGTACTGTTAAAATACAGATACAGGCCGCCTCTGCTGATGTCACAGGCCTCCACAATATCCTTCATCGTGACATCCTTATACCCCTTCTCCATAAAAATGCGCCGGGCGGTCTCAATGATGAACTGCTTTTTCTGTTCTGATTTTTCGCCCATACCCTCAACCTCAAAAAACCCCAATTTTTCTACATCATATCATAAAATTCAAAAATAGAACACCTTTCGCCCACATTTTTTTTACCTAAACTCACTTTTTTGTATTTTCAGAAAATCTTAAGAGAATAATTAAGGCAGAAACCTTGCGTTTAAATTCAAAATACGCTATATTGTACAAAAACGAGGTGTTTATTTTATGAAGATAAAAAATCTTTTCCGCCGTCTGCCGAAGCCCCTTTCCTTCGTGCCGGCGATGTGTATTTTATATATTATTTTTGTTTTTTCGGCTCAGAACGGCGATGACTCGGCTGTGGTCAGCAGATCCGTAGGAGAACTGCTCGTCACTGCCTTCAATGATATTCTGAAGCTGAACCTGAGCGCTTCTCAGATCGTATATCATTCAGAGTCCCTGCAGACCCTCATCCGCAAAACGGCCCACATAACGGAATATTTTCTGCTCGCCCTTTCCATCGCATTTCCGCTGTATGTCTACCGGATGCGCGCTGTGCGGCTGCTCCTCGTGACAGGGATTTCTTCTGTTATCTTTGCGGGATTGGACGAGCTGCACCAGTCCTTTGTATCGGACCGCATTGCTTCCCTCAGCGATGTGGGAATCGACAGCATCGGCGTCCTTCTTGCCATCCTGGCACTCCTGCTTGGGAATCATATCCACCATAAGAGAGTTACCGGACAGCAGCGCGTTTGCAGCACTTCCCCTCAGGAACCCATCACTGCAAAACAAAGTGACAAAAAATGAAATTTACTCTTGCGAAAATCGACAGACCTGTGTTATAATACATTTCGTCAGTCCGATAGGGATTGCAAATAGGGGCATAGTTCAAAGGTAGAACAGCGGTCTCCAAAACCGTCGATGTGGGTTCGATTCCTACTGCCCCTGTTTTTTTATTGCCGCATTCAAAGAGCCGAACAAACATGCCTGCATGTTCGTCCGGCCCTTTTATTTTCCAGACAAAGCGCGCTATTGCGCACCGCCGTCCTCATAAAATTCAAAAATTTCCTCCAGATACGGCTCCAGCACTTCGTTGGGCGCGCGGTAAATCTCATGTCTTACGCCCTTCACCAGCACCAGTCTTCCGTCTGTGATCCGCTGTATAAATTTCTTCTGCGCGGCAGGCTTCACCAGCGTATCCTGCTGCGCCTGAAACAACAATACCGGAATCTGCACCTTCTTCGTCTGTGCAGGACTGATCACAAACTCCCCGGCGTTGATCGCTTCTTTACCCCAATAATAGCTGGCAGAACAGGTCTGATAGGTCGGGTCCTCCCGGCGCTGCTTTTTATAATAGTCATGCCGTGCTTCTGAGCTGGCTGAACTTTCCGCAAAAGGCTCTTCAGGATCAAAAGTGGACTGGGTAAAAAGACGTTCTTTCCCGCTTCCCTTCATCACCTTCAGATCACACAGAATCCGTGCCGCCCAGGCAGGACATGCTCCCAGCTTCAGCCCCAGCATGGGGGCATTTAAAACGGCCTTCTCAAAATCCTCCGGATACTGCTCCAGATAAAAAGCGCCGATGCAGCCTCCCATGGAATGTGCATACAGATAAAGGGGCTTATCCTGAGCTGTCGGTCTGACGATATTCTGCACGAACCTGTGCAGATCCTTCACATATCTGGAAAAAAGATCAATATGCACGATTGTGACGTCTTCCACTTCCCGCAGGGATTTTCCGTGTCCGCGATGGTCCATCACTGCCACCTGGTACCCCTGCTGAAAAAAGTAATAAATCAGTTCGTGATATTTCAGGCAGGATTCCGTGAACCCATAGCTGATCACTATCGTTCCTTTGTCCGTCTTCTGAGGATATAATTCGTAATACAGCTCTTCGGCAGCCCTGCTGTCTGCATCCCCGCTCTCCTGCCCGCCGCTCTTTCTGTCCGGCCGGCCGGCCTTCATTTTTCCGCACCGGCAGACGCCCGTCAGAAAAGGTTCTGCGATCTCCTGCATCTGCCGTTCCAGATCTTCCTCCGCGAAGCAGTGAACCCTGCTTTGCTTTGACACATCAAGTATTTCTTTCTTCATACGTCCCAATCCCGTTCCAATTTGCACCGGGCAGCCGCCTTGATCAGTTCCACTGTACCCTGAATGCCGAATTCGCTGCTGTCGATCAGCAAATCCTTGCCCTCCTTCTGATCCCAGTTGCTGTCCGTAAAATATTCATAATAATTTCTTCTCGTCTTGTCCATATGACGGATCACTTTTTCCGCCTCGTCCCGTTTGAAATGATAACGCTCCATAACAGTTTCGATCCTGCTTTCCAAAGGCGCGTAAATGTACACCTTCAAAACCTCGTGCCGGTTTCTGAGCACATAATCCGCTCCTCTTCCGACAATCACACAGGATTCTCCTCTCTTTACTATAGAACGGATCACTTCCGCCTGCGCCCGGTATATTTTCTCATTTTTGCTTTCCTGAATCAGATCCAGCCCCGGCGACAGCTCTAAAAAGCGTCCGATCAGCTTCTCATCCGCGCTTCCCACAACCGCTCTGTCCAGCCCGCTCTTGCGCGCTGCCATGTCGATCAGATTCCTGTCATAAAATCCGATTCCCAGGGCCTCCGACAGCCGTTCCCCGATTTCCCGTCCATTGCTTCCAAAACTTCTGCCGATTGTAATGATCATCTGTTTCTTCATTGCCGTATCCTCCCGTTTTTTACTTCATACCCCAATTTCTTCCTTTTCTTAAGTATATCGGATTTATCCTCCTGATACAAGTGCCGCTTTTTACGCAGTCAAAATGAACGCAGCAATCGACAAAAAACTGTGATAATTTACATTTTTTTGGACAAACTATGATTGCCGATCATTTCAGGATCAGCATTCATTGCAGCCCTGCTGCCGCCCGGCGTTGTACGGCTGCAATCATCAGCCTGTCAACAAACTGCAGGTTGAATCAGGAAGCAGGATCACAGTTCAGCCTCCGGCTGAACCATAACGAATCAGGAGGTCAGATCAGATGGAATATATGAACAGAGAAAAACCCGACGATATGGCGGATGATACCGTTATCTCCATCGACGGCGTCAATCCCGTTGCAAAGGACGACGAAAATCCCAACACCCATAACGGCTATGAAAACGGCATTGACATCGCATTTCCCGGTGTCGTACCACCCGCCTATTTTCCCGGCTTTCCGGGAGGTCCGTCCATCGGATGAGACGGCTTCGCCTTATTGAGCGCAGCATCTGTGCTCCGCTTCGGCCGGTGCTAAACGTGCGCCCCCGGCGCACAGCATCGCCGCAAACTTTGAAACGCCCCATAACGGGGCGTTTCATATGTTACCATATTATCTTCTCAAAATCTGACGCGGCCGGATATACCGGGAGGCACCTCAAAACTGCTGCGCCGCATCCGCCACGCTGCTCACGCCGACGAGGCGGATTCCCTCGACTCTGTTCATATGATCCAGACAGACCTTTGGCAGAATACAGGTTGAAAATCCAAGCTTTTTCGCCTCATTCACCCGAGCCTCAGCCATGCTCACAGCACGCACTTCCCCGCTTAAGCCGACCTCGCCGAATGCCAGCACGCTGTCCGGCACCGGACGGTTTTTAAAGCTGGAAATGATCGCCATCACGATTCCCAGGTCAATGGCTGGTTCCGTGATCTTAATTCCTCCGGCAATGTTCACATAGGCATCACAGCCGCCGATCTGCAGTCCCAGGCGTTTTTCCAGCACCGCCATCAAAAGATTTACCCTGTTGAAATCGGTTCCTGTGGTTTGTCTTCTGGGAATGCCGAAATTGCTGTGGCAGACCAGAGCCTGAATCTCTGTCAGGATGGGACGCGTTCCTTCCATGGAACAGGATACCACGGAACCGCTTGCTCCCTCGGGCCTGCCGTTTAACATATATTCGGAGGGATTCTTCACTTCTGTCAGCCCCTCCTGGCGCATTTCAAACACACCGATCTCATTGGTGGAACCGAATCGATTCTTCACTCCGCGGAGAATCCGATAGGAAGCGTGGCGGTCTCCCTCAAAGTAGAGCACCGTATCCACCATATGCTCCAGCACTCTCGGCCCCGCCACAGTGCCCTCCTTCGTCACATGTCCCACAATAAAAATGGAAATGCCAAACCCCTTTGCCAGTCTCAGAAGTACGCCCGTTGACTCCCTCACCTGGGAAACGCTGCCCGGCGCGGCGCCGACGGATTCATTGTACATCGTCTGGATCGAATCGATGATGACGACTTCCGGACGTTCCTTTTCAATCACCGTTTCTATTTCTGTGAGATTTGTTTCACAGTAAAGGCGCAGCGAATCTTTAAACTGCCCGATGCGCTGTGCCCGCATCTTAATCTGCCTCAGCGATTCCTCCCCCGAGATATAGAGGACTCTCCGGTTATTCTGCGACAGATTGCGGCAAACCTGCAAAAGCAGCGTGGATTTGCCGATTCCGGGATCTCCGCCTACCAAAGTCAGCGATCCGGTCACAATTCCGCCTCCCAGTACCCTGTCGAGTTCCTCAATGGAAGTCGGAATCCTGTGTTCTTCCTCCATGGATATTTCATTCAGAAGGGTCGGCCGGCTTTTGGGGCCGGCCGTATTTTTATTCACGTCTTTGCTGCCTTTTGCCGTTGCAGGTTCTTCCACAAAAGAGTTCCAAGCCCGGCATGCCGGGCATTGTCCCATCCATTTGGCCGATTCATAGCCGCATTCCTGACAGAAAAAAACTGTTTTTGATTTTTCCTTCGCCATTTATCTGGAAATTTCCACCTTCACCTCTCCGATGCCTGCCAGTTCCACGCTGACACTCAGTTTGCCGCCCAGATTGGTGCGCACCCTGCCTGCATCCTCTCCGTTGATCTTTACATCGTATTCCGCATCATCTTCCAGCCCCAGTGTCAGCTGTGCATCCTCTTCGCCTTCCACCAGGAAGCTGATTCCGTTTTCATCCTCCATAAAGTGCTCCACGCTTGTTCCGGGCACGGACTCATACACGAACATGCCGTTGCGTTCCAGCTTCGTGATCTCCCTGTAGGTTTTCACCTTATACTGATCGCCGCCGCACTCAAAGCCTTCCTTCTTGCTCTTTGCCGCCAGCAAATGATTGCCGAAGCTTAAAGATCCGTCGCTTTCTGTTCTGATGAGTTCTGTTACTGCTGCCATTCTTTTATCCTCCTGTCTGTCCCTCTATTTGACCTTAAAGGTCACTTTTCCTTCCCTGCATCCGACGCTGACATTATCTCCTGCCTTCACTCGTCCGGACAGGATTTCTTCCGCAAGGGCATCCTCAATCATGGTCTGAATCGCACGCTTTAATGGCCTTGCTCCCATTTTCAGATCGCTGTGCTGCTCCACAATATATTCCTTCAGTGCCGGGGTGATGGTCAGCCGGATGCTCATCTGCTCCCTGCACCGTTTTACCAGATTCTCCGAAAGCAGGGTAATGATCTGCTTCATATCCTCCTTCGTCAACTGATGAAATACCATAATCTCATCAATTCTGTTGATGAACTCAGGCTTGAACAGGCGCTTTACTTCTTCCATTACGCCCGTCTTCATTCTTTCATAATTCTTAGCCGCATCCTCCTTCGCCGCGAAGCCCAGATTTTTGGGTTCCACGATGCGCTGCGCTCCGGCATTGGAAGTCATGATGATAACTGTATTCTTAAAGCTCACTTTCCTGCCCTTCGCATCGGTGATATGCCCGTCATCCAGCACCTGAAGCAGAATGTTGAACACGTCCGGATGAGCCTTCTCTATCTCATCAAACAATACGACGGAATAAGGGTTGCGGCGCACTTTCTCGGAAAGCTGTCCGCCGTCTTCAAACCCCACATATCCCGGAGGGGAACCGATCATCTTGGAAACGGAATGTCCCTCCATATACTCGGACATATCCACCCGGATCAGCGCATTCTCAGAGCCAAACATCGCTTCCGCAAGCGCCTTGGACAGCTCCGTTTTTCCCACACCGGTAGGCCCCAGAAACAGAAATGAGCCGATGGGCCTTCTGGGGTCCTGCAGTCCGACCCTGCCCCGCCGCATGGCTTTTGCCACCGCAGTCACGGCCTCCTCCTGCCCGATCACCCGCTTATGAAGAATGGATTCAAGCTTCAACAATCTCTCGCCTTCCTTCTCCGTCAGCTTGCTGACAGGAATCTTCGTCCAGGTGGAAACCACCCCGGCGATGTCTTCAGCCGTCACCACATACGCTTCTTTCACCAGCTTCTTCTCCTGGCGCTGCAGCACCTTTTCATATTTCAGCAGAAGCTCATCCTGCTTCTTTTTCAGTTCTCCCGCCTGTGAATACACCTCCATGCGTATGGAACGTTCGATCTGCTGATCCAGCTTCTCTATCTCCGCCAGCAGTTCATTGGCTTCGCGGGGCGCCTGCAGCGTCCTCATCCGCACGGCTGCTCCCGCCTCATCCATCAGGTCAATGGCCTTATCCGGAAGCTTTCTGTCATTAATATAGCGATTGGACAGCTTCACTGCAGCTTCCAGGGCTTCCGGCAAAATCCGCACATGGTGATGTTCCTCGTATCCGGGTGCGATTCCTTTCAAAATGCCGATTGCTTCCTCTTCGGAAGGCTCTTCCACGGTCACCGGCTGGAACCGGCGCTCCAGCGCTGCATCCTTCTCAATATATTTACGATATTCCTCAATCGTGGTAGCGCCAATCAACTGAATCTCGCCTCTCGCCAGAGAAGGCTTTAAAATATTGGAAGCGTCAATCGCCCCCTCCGCGCCGCCCGCTCCGATCAGGGTGTGCAGCTCATCCAGGAAAAGCAGAATATTCCCATCCTCTGTCACTTCCCGGATCACCTTCTTAATTCGCTCCTCAAACTCCCCGCGGTATTTGCTGCCCGCTATCATGCCGGACAGATCCAACATGAGCACCCGTTTGTTCTTCACCGTCTCAGGAACCGTTCCGGCCACGATACGGGCGGAAAGTCCCTCCACAATGGCTGTCTTTCCCACGCCCGGCTCTCCTACCAGACAGGGATTATTTTTGGTTCTGCGGCTTAATATCTGAATCACGCGCCGGATCTCCTCATCCCGTCCGATCACCGGGTCCAGCTTTCCCTCTCTGGCCAGCCTGGTCAAATCCCTGCTGTATTGTTCCAGCGTCGCAGTGCCGCCCTTTTTCTTCTGCTTCTTCACAAATTCTTCCTTATAAGCGGCGGGATCCTGCCCGATTGCCATGAGAGTATCCGCATAAATCTTCTGAACCGGAAGAGAAAGCGTATTGATAATTCGAAGCGCCACGTTGTCGCCATCGCTTAAAATGGCCATCAAAATGTGCTCCGTACCTGTCAAAAGGCTGCCCATCTTCCGGGCCAGCCTGTGGCTTGCCTCCAGCACTTCCTGCGCGCGGGGAGAAAATCCGTCTCTCTCTGCGACAGAAATGTCGCCCGCCGGCGCAATCAAATCCCGGATCATTTCCCGGATCGAATCCTCGCTGGCTCCATTCGCTGTCAGCACTCTGGCCGCCACTCCGGTACCTTCCCTGATCAGGCCGAGTAAAATATGCTCCGTGCCCGTATAACTCTGGTGCAGGCTCTTCGCTGCCCGACCGGCCAGCAAAAGAGCAGTTCTCGCCTTGTCCGTAAACTGTGCCTGCATAGGTCAATATCCTCCATATCCGCAATCGTCCGTAAGATCGGACAATCACCCATATTCTTCAAAAATCTCATCAATAAGAGCATGCACTTCCTGCCGGGAAATATTCTTACAACTCGCTTTTGCGAGCGTCATCCGCAGTTCCTGCCGCACCTCTTCCACATCCTGCAGCCGGTCCGCATCTATCGCAATGACCGCCCCGCGCCGTCTGTCAACCTTGACAAATCCTTCCTGCTTTAATACCGTATAGGCTTTATTCACAGTATGCATATTGATGCCGATGGATTCCGCCAGCTGACGTACGCTCGGCAAAACATCCCCTTCTCTGAGCTGACAGGTTGCTATTCCGATAATAATCTGATTGCGCAGCTGTATATACAACGCCTCTTCACTGTTAAAATCAACTTCTATCAGCATATTCTCCCCCATTTCATTTTGTTATAGAGATACTATAACAGAATATCCTGAAAATGACAAGGCCGGAAATGCGCTATTTACCTGCTGCATCTCCGGCCAATATGTCCGTTATTTCAGATCCAGAAATTCAAATTCCAGATCGTCATCATCCAGAAAATTTTTGGACTGCCAGTTCTTTTCTCCCTGCGATTTAGAAGCTTTGCCGCTGCGGCGGGGACGATATTCTTCCTCTTCTTCGTCCTCATCCTCTTCTTCCTCGTAGCGGGCACGGCGGGACGGCTTTTCCTTTACAGGTCTGGAAGCAGGTGCCTTCTTCCTGGGACGATACTCTTCTTCCTCTTCCTCCTCGTCATCCTCCTCTTCTTCGTCCTCGTCATCCTCTTCATAACGGGCACGGCGGGAGGCTATCTTTCCAAAACGACGCTTCCTCGGACGTTCTTCCTCCTCGTCCTCCTCTTCTTCCTCATCGTCATCCTCGTCTTCATCATCATCGTCATCATCATCGTCATCGCTGTAGGCATTTCTCAGCTTCAGAATAAAGATGGTAACAACCACAATCAAAATGAGGATAACCACTGCCATCACAATGATAATCAGCCTCAGAGTGCCGGTCTGCTCCTCCATGAGTTTTTCATTATTCTGGTTTATTTCCTGCGCGCTCAAAAGCTCTTCCACTTTCACCTTCTTGCCCATGATCGTGTCATTCAGATACCATGCGCTGGTTCCTGTCTCGGTTCCGTCATCCTCATAGGACAGGAAATAATCCTCGGAGGGCGCAACAGGCTCTACAGGCTCTGCAGGCTGCTCTTCCGGCTGCTGCTCTGCGGGAGCTTCCGGCTCCACAACAGATTCATGCGCTTCTACCATATCAGAACGGATATAACCGGTGACCGTGCTTCCATTGCTGTCAAAGCTCACCGCGTACCAGAGCATACCGTCGCCATCGGTTTTATCCCCGGTCACAGTCACTTCCGTTCCTCTGGCAGCCTTTCCGACAATATCCGAACTGGTAGACGAATCGCCTCTGACATTTACGCTGCTCGCAGTGACGGTCGCGCTGGTCACCACCGTGACAGCCACCTCTGAGGGGGTCTCTGCCTGGGGCTCTTCAGCCTGAGCCTCTCCGCCTTCCCCGGCATCCTGACCCGCTTCGCCGCCCTCCTGGCCTTCCTCCCCTGCCGGCTGTGAAGTTCCTGCAGGCTGGCTTCCAATGGGAACAGCCTTTACCTCGACAGGCATCGCCAGGAATAAAAGTGCTGCTGTCAGCGTGCATCCCAGAGCCGTCATCATTTTCTGTATCAGTTTCTTTTTGTTCATCTCTTTCAACCTCTTTTGCTTTTTTACCGGATTTGACTGCAGCGTTATGCTTCATCAATCGCCTTTCCAATATCGTGCCTCATATATTTATTCGCAAAATCTACCCATTGCGTTGCCGCATAAGCATTCTCTCTCGCTTCTTTCAGAGTCGCCCCCTTGGCCGTAACGCCCAGCACCCTTCCCCCGTTCGTAAGAATGGTCTTCCGGTCCTGATCCAGCTTCGTGCCCGCATGGAAACAATAATAGCCTTCTTTTCCTTCAAAATTCTCAAGCCCCGTGATCGGAAGTCCCTTTTCATATTTCACGGGGTATCCTTCCGATGCCAGCACCACACAGACCGCAGCGTTATCCTCAAACTGCAGGTCAATCTGATCCAGCGTGCCGTCAATGCATGCCTCACAGACATCTATGATGTCATTCTTCATTCTCGGCAGCACCACCTGCGCCTCCGGATCTCCGAAACGCGCATTATATTCCAGAACCCGGGGACCATCTTTTGTCAGCATCAGCCCGAAGAAAATAACCCCTTTGAAAGGCCTTCCCTCCGCTGCCATTGCGTCCACCGTAGCCTGATAAATGTATTTGCGGCAAAATTCATCCACTTCCTCAGTATAAAAAGGAGAGGGGGAGAAATTACCCATGCCGCCTGTATTTAAACCCTTATCGCCGTCCAGCGCGCGCTTATGATCCTGTGCGGAGGACATGATTTTGATTGTCTTTCCATCCACAAAAGAGAGTACGGAAACCTCCCGGCCGGTCATGAATTCTTCAATAACCATCCTGTTTCCTGCTGTTCCGAACTGTTTGTTGGTCATAATAGCACATACGCCGTCTTCCGCTTCCTGCAGCGTATTGCAGATCAGCACGCCCTTGCCCAGCGCCAGTCCATCAGCCTTGAGCACGATGGGGAACTTCGCCTGGGTATGAAGATATTCCAGCGCCTCCTCCGCCACATCAAAAGTCTCATATGCTGCGGTGGGAATGTTGTATTTTTTCATAAGATCCTTGGAAAATGCCTTACTGCCTTCCAGAATCGCCGCATTCTTTTTCGGGCCAAAGGCTCTGATTCCTTCCGCCTCCAAAACATCTACGAGTCCGCCCACCAACGGATCATCCATGCCCACGATCACCAGATCCACGGCATTCTTCTTTGCAAACTCCGCAATTCTGTCAAATTCCATCGCGCCGATGGGCACACACTCCGCGATCTGTCCAATTCCCGCATTGCCGGGTGCACAGTAAATTTTATCCACCCTGTCACTTTTTGCCACACTGGCTGCGATGGCATGTTCCCTGCCGCCGCTTCCTACGATCAATACTTTCATATGATTCTCGCCTTTCCTTCTACTACCTGCACTCTGCCGTTTGCAATCAGATCAATCGCTCGCGGCAGAATCTGCCATTCCGCTTCTTCCATCACCCGAAGCTGCAATTCCTTAGGCGTATCGTCCGGCCTCACCTCCACAGCCTTCTGCAAAAGAATCGGCCCGGTGTCCATTCCGCCGTCCACAAAATGTACGGTAGCTCCTGTCACCTTCACTCCTCTTTCCAGTACAGCCTCATGCACCCGCAGGCCATAAAAGCCCACGCCGCAGAAGGAAGGAATCAGAGACGGGTGAATATTGATGATTCTGTCCGGAAAAGCTTCGATCATCGCAGCCGGAACCGCCACCAGAAAGCCGGCCAGCACAATCAGATCCGGCGCCAGCTCTTTTACCTTTTCCACAAAGGCCTGATTGAAAAGTTCCCTGTTCTCAAAGCTTTTGGGAGAAAGACAAATCGCCTCTATTCCTCTGTTTCTGGCACGTTCCAGCGCATAAGCGCCTGCATTGTTGCAGATGACGGTCTCCACCCTTGCATTGGTAATCCGTCCCTGGTCGATCGCGTCCAGAATCGCCTGAAGATTCGTACCGCCGCCGGAAACACACACGAGAAGTCTTAACATAAAGTAACTCCTTTTTCGCCCTCTTCAACGGAACCGATCACATAAGGGGTCTCTCCCGCTTCCTTCATCGCAGCCATGGTCCGGTCCACATCCGCAGGATCCACAGCCACAATCATGCCGATTCCCATATTATAAGTGTTGTACATGATCTTCTCTTCAATATCGCCCTTTTGAGCCAGCAGTCTGAAAATCGCAGGCACCTCATAGCTGTCCTTGCGGATCACCGCATGGGTTCCCTCTTTTAACATGCGGGGAACATTCTCATAAAAACCGCCGCCCGTGATATGGCTGCAGGCCTTCACAGTCACGCCCGCATTCTTCACCGCTTTCAACGCTTTCACATAAATTCTGGTAGGCGCAAGGAGCGCTTCGCCCAGAGTCTTGCCCAGTTCATCATAGTAGGTGTCCAGGCTTTCCTTCGTCATCTCAAAAACCTTGCGGACAAGGGAAAATCCGTTGGAATGTACGCCGGAGCTGGCCATGCCGATCAGCACATCGCCGGCCTTTAAATTCGCACCTGTGATCAGATCCTTCTCATCCACGATTCCCACCGAGAAACCTGCAAGATCGTATTCTTCTTCCGGCATCAGTCCCGGATGCTCCGCTGTCTCACCGCCGATCAGCGCTGATTCCGCCTGTATGCAGCCCTCTGCCACACCCTTGACAATCGCAGCGATCTTCTCGGGATAATTCTTGCCGCATGCGATATAATCCAGGAAGAACAGAGGCTCACCGCCCGCACATGCAATATCATTCACACACATCGCCACGCAGTCAATGCCGATCGTATCGTGCTTGTCCATCAGAAAAGCCAGCTTTAACTTCGTTCCGACGCCGTCGGTTCCGGAAACCAGCGTGGGTTTCTCCATTTCCTTAAATCTTTCCATCGAAAATGCACCGGAAAAACCACCCAGACCTCCGAGCACCTCCGGACGCATTGTACCTTTTACATACTGTTTCATCAACTCTACAGACTGATATCCGGCTTCAATATCCACTCCAGAACTCTTGTAATCCATTTCGTCCTCCTACTGCGCCCCTGCGCTCACTATTTTGTGTAATTTTTCCAGCCTGTTTCCTTAAGCTTCGCATCCTTGGCAAGAACGCCGTCCTTCATTTCCGCGCTGTACGCCTTCAGCTTTGCGAGCAGCTCCGGATCGGATACTGCCAGGATCTTCGCAGCCAGAATTCCGGCATTGGCACCGCCGTTAATCGCCACAGTCGCTACCGGAATACCGGAGGGCATCTGTACGATTGAATATAAAGAATCCCTTCCTCCCAGGGAAGTGGTGTGCATCGGAATGCCGATTACAGGCATCGGAAAAAGCGCCGCACACATGCCGGGCAGATGCGCGGCCATGCCTGCACCTGCAATGACTACTTTAATGCCGCGTTCCTCCGCAGTCGTCGCATACTCAAAAAAAGTATCGGGCATCCGGTGGGCAGAGATGATGCGCATCTCATAAGAAATGCCGAATTTATCCAGAATCTCTGCAGCCTTCGCCATAACGGGCATATCGGAATCACTGCCCATCACAATGCTGACCTGTGCCATAATATATAACCTCCATTAAAGTGTTGAAAAATGTCATAACTTATCATCCTACAGTGTACTAGACTTTTCTTTTTAATGCAAGCCCTTTTTGGCCGGCAGTAAAACAGCATATTTTGGCTAACAGTAAAACGGCATATTCAGTTCTTCCGTGCCGTCCAGCACAAACTGTCCATCCTGAATGATCACGTATTCTGTACCGTCCGCCGCCACCGCGGTCAGCTCTTTGAGCTCATCATAAGGGATCGTGATATCCGTATGACAGTTGAAGTAGGCCTTTGACAGATCCGTATGACGCAGTGCGGAAACCTCATTTTCTCTGGCCACGATCGCCTTTCCGTCCGGATTATAGGTCACCAGCTCTTCCTCATGGCTGTAGCAGGTATCTCCCACTGCAAAATGAGGTCCCATCTTTTCTGCTATCAGAATCGGCATCTTATCATTGATGTCATATTTGCGTGCCGCCACATAGGCCGTCGTATTAGTACCGATGGCAAATTCTCCGATGGGAAGCGTTTCATGCTGAAACAGCACATTATCCCGTATCAGTTTTCTGCCCTCTTCCCTGGATTCAAAGTTGGCGCAGCTATAGTCTGCAATCATTCCATCCTTAAAAGTGAGTTCCAGATCCCGGTATTTCAGATCGTTTAAATAGACTTCCGTCACATGCAGCACGCCGTTCGTTCCCGCCAGCACAGGGGAAGTAAACACCTCTCCCACCGGAATGTTCACATCCGCCACACAGTTCTCAAAATTGGTTTCCTGTGACGGATTCTTTAAAGGATGCAGCATTACCTTCAAATCGGTGCGGTTGCCGTTACAGCCCCTGATGCGCACATAGGAGGCCTTATCCAGAGTATCAATGATGCACTGCTGAATCGTCTCATATTTTTTATAATCCAACGTATTGATTTTCAGAATTTCATCAAAAATTGCCGGGAAGTCTTCGCCGATTTCCGGCACAGGAAACGCGATAATGGTAAAGCTGCGCTCCTCCGGATTGATGTACTCATTGGTCATAATGCCCGACTGGCTTTGATATTCCACGGAAAGCTTCTGCTGTTCCTCTGAGAGCTGAAGCTTCTCAGGTTTGTTAGCCGGCTCAAAGGGCTGCTCCCCGAAGCACTCGATCACGGCCGGTCCGGCATGCAGAGCCGCCTTTTCCCGGTAAGCCTCCCAGGCGTTTTTCCTGCATTCCAGCTTATGATGTACAAATTTCTTATCCAGATACAGCGCCTGATCCTTTTCATGATCATAGTCAAACTGCTTATTCACCGATGCGCCGAAAAATCCGTTCTTATAAACACTGCGCCCCGCCAGAAAGCTGGCAGGAGCCCGATAGATGACCGGTTCAAGCCCCATCCTTCTGAAATTCGCGATTGCGGCCTTCACCACCCGCTCAAATCCCAGCGGATATCGGATATTGACGGACTTCTTCTTCTCCAGCGGTTTTTTTGCCAGTTCAAAGCCTTTTCTGTATCCTTCGGTATATGTATCCGCAATCTCCTGGATTTTTTCTTCCGGCAGGCCGTTTAAATGCTCCGCCATCTTCCACTGATTGTCCGTAATATACTCCCCGAATTTAAACAGATAACCGATATCCGTCAGATCACTTTCCTCAATGAGACGTACCGCAAAATCCCGCTCCCAGTCCACCGCATCCGCTATGGATCTTTCGGCAATCAGCTCCGCATAATCGCTGGCAAACCAGTAAAAAATCTCCCGGATGTCCGCGGCTGCGGGAAGCTGCCCTTCCTCCTCCATAGCATAGACAAAAGCGTGATAAATTTCCAGAAACAGCTCCAGGCGGATCGTCACCGCTTCCAGATCCTGCTCGTAGACGAAAGCCGGCAGACTGTGCAGCTCCGCACTCACCGCACAGAGCAGCTGCCCGAAATCATTTCCCAGCTTCAAAACCGCCCAGGCAGGATTTGCAAAACTGGTATCATAATTCCTGCCGGCCAGATCGATGAAGCAGATTTCGTTGTGCCGCTGCAGCTCCATCAGCTCCGCCTTATCCAGATTTCCTTCCGCAATCCATTCATATTCTTCAATCATAATTGCAAGAAATTCTGCATTTTCTGTAAAATATGATTGAAATCCGTCGTTCAATACATGTTCACCGGCAACCTCCTGTATTCTTTCCGCCGCCAGTTTAAAACGTTCTTCCATAATTGTCATAATCCATACGCTCCTGCATACAAAATAAAACTGATTCCCGCCAGAGTCAGGAGATTTAAAATAATCCCAAGCCAGGCAAAGAGATAAAATTTGTCCTCTTCCATCTTGGCCATGATGCCCAGCACCAGTCCCACGCCTGAAAAAATCAGACACAAAAAGCCGACCACTCCATATTTTACAAATGCAGCCCCCTCATTCACAAAGGTCAGATGTACCGCCATGATCAGGGAGGCCAGCGACAAAATTCCAAAGAAGGTTGACATCATCCCTCTTTTGGACTCCACCTTGTCGGTAAAAATATATCCTTTCCGCGCCATATGCACCTCCGCGCCGCCGTTTAAGTAAAGTATGAAAGGGCACCCTTACCGGGGTGCCCCAACTCAGAACATGATTTTATTTCTGTGCGCCAAAAGCTTCGCGCCTCCGACCACGAGCAGTATCCCGCTCGCAATTCCTGTCACCAGAACCACGACTCCCAACGCAATATTCAATGCTCCACAGCCGCCCATCACTTTATAAATCTTTTCTTCCATTAAGTCTCCTCCTGCTTTGCTCCATACTGTTCATAGTAAGAATCAAGCGCCGCCTTCAGCGCGTCATCAATATAAATCTTTCCATTATAAGGCTTATTATACAGATAGTCCGTTACTTCCGCCATGGAAACGATCGCATTGGCTCCAAAGCCATATTTCTCCCTGATTTCTTC
>Ga0129308_1002093_pt1 | contig 18062 bp, 14 predicted proteins | sample L827metagenome_FD_94440 | JGI IMG/M metagenome (GOLD analysis project Ga0129308, IMG submission 94440) | Ring-tailed lemur group fecal microbial communities from Wisconsin, USA - L827 metagenome | ecosystem: Host-associated > Mammals > Digestive system > Large intestine > Fecal | place: USA... | reverse complement strand
TGCATTTTAAATTTTGCCGTGAAGAAGCCCGCAATCGTCGTGAAAAACGTACACAGGACAATACATACCAGTAACGCCAGAAATACCCTCGCCAGAATCGGAAGCCCGGTAAAATCAAACACATGGCCGAATACGGAACCGGTATTGATGCCCTGATGCATAATAATGGTTGCCGCCGTCATCCCCATCCCCACCATACGTCCGATCGACAGGTCGGTCCCGGTCAGAAGGATCAGCCCTGCCACGCCGAGCGCGAGGAACATACGCGGCGACGCCTGCTGCAGAATGTTCAGCACGTTGTTGTAGGTAAGCAGCGGCGTATGCTTCACAATCGGTGCAATGATACAGAGTGCAATAAAGATCAGGATGATTGCAATGTACAGGCCGTTCCGCAGAAGGAATGCCCTGCGGTTAAAATTGTACTGATAGTTTTCCCATTTCTGCGCCCTGTTTTCCATAAAGCTGAATTTCGACATGCGCAGCAGATCGAGCAGATGATATTTCCAGGTATAAGCCGCATGTTTTCTGTCCTTGATCTGCTGCAGGTCCTTTTCCAGGCTCATCTTCGCATCGAACAGGCGGTTCTTCTGCACATAATTCTCATCCTTGATTTCCTGACGGTTCGACAGCTTCGAGACAACCGCCTCATGATCCGCCTTTAATTTCGCAACCTTTTCTTCATACGCTGTCTTCGCAAGCGCTTTTTCCTGTTCACAGCTTTCCCTGACAGCCTGATAATAATCCTTGTCAAAGTGTACCTTCAGATAATTTTCCGCGTTCGAAATCAGATCGGCGATTTCCTTTTTGTTTCCCGCCTCCACCGACTTCGCCTTCTTCAGACCGATGCGCAGCTTCGCGAGCGCCATTTCCTTTTCTCCCTCGCCGAGAATCCGGTCTCTCTTTACCGCATCCATCTGATTCTGAATGGAGATCACCTTATCCGTGCCATCCACCCGGAGCGCGTCTATTTTTTTCTGAATCTTACCAATATAGTCCTCGATTGGCTGACGCAGCTTCTTTTCCTGTTCAGCCGTCAGAATCTTTCCGTTTCCATTAGCCATATCCAATCCTCTCCCTCACTATAGGTATTTTGCGCTGAGTCTCAACAGCTCCTCCTGATTTGTCTCCCTGGTATTCACAATTCCGGAAAGATGCCCGTTCGACATCACTCCGATGCGGTTCGTGATTCCCAGAATCTCCGGCATTTCCGAGGAAACAACGATAATCGTTTTGCCCTGCTTCGCCATACGGATAATCAGCTCATAAATCTCGTATTTGGCGCCTACGTCGATGCCTCTCGTCGGCTCATCCATCATGAACACCTTCGGAGCGCGCTCCAGCCACTTGCCGAAAATAACCTTCTGCTGGTTTCCGCCGGAAAGGCTGGAAATCATATCCTCCGGCCCCATACACTTTGTGTGCATGATTTTAATTTCCCTGGTTGTCGCCTTCACCATCTTCGCGTCCGAAAGCGCAATGCCCGTTTTGTACTGGTCAAGGTTGGCAATGGTCGTATTGAACGTAAGATCCCCTTTGATGAAAAGCCCGTTCGCTTTCCGTTCTTCCGTAATCAGCGCAAAGCCATGATCCATCGCCTCTCTCGCACTGTTAAAATTCATAAGATGACCATTAAAGTACACACGCCCTGCCGCTCTGGTACGGATACCGAAGATCGTTTCGAGAAGCTCGGTACGTCCGGCGCCGACCAGGCCGTATAGTCCAAAGATCTCGCCTTCTCTCACATCAAAGGTGATGTCCTGCAGATGCGGTTCGAATTTGGTGGACAGATTCTGGATCGACAAAACCGGTCCCTTCGGCTGATTGTCCACCGGCGGGAAACGGTTCTCGAGCGAACGGCCCACCATCGCGGCAATCAGCTCGTTCATATCCGTCTCCTTTGTCTTTTTCGTCATGACCAGGTTGCCGTCCCGCAGGACAGAAATCTCGTCACAGATTTCGAACACCTCATCCATCTTGTGAGAAATGTAAATCAGCGCAATCCCCTGTGTCTTCAGCATGCGCATCATCTCAAACAGCTTGCCTACCTCCTGCACCGTCAGAGAGGAGGTCGGCTCATCCAGAACGATCACCTTTGCATTGTAGGAAATCGCTTTGGCAATCTCACACATCTGGCGCTGCGACACGGACATGTTCCGCATCGGCTGCGTCAGATTGACCGTCATACCAAGCTTACGGAACAAATCGGAAGCCTCTTTTTTCATTCTGCCTTCATCAATTACGCCCATGGAATTTACCGGATAGCGGCCCAGAAACAGATTGTCGATTACGTTCCGTTCCAGACACTGGTTCAGCTCCTGATGCACCATCGCGATGCCGTTTTCCAGCGCATCCTTCGGCCCCGAGAAGCTGACCTCCTTCCCGTCCAGGAAAATCATTCCCTCATCCTTCTGGTAGGTTCCGAAAAGGCATTTCATCATGGTCGATTTCCCGGCGCCGTTCTCACCCATCAGGCCCATGACCGTTCCCGGCTTCACATCCAGATGAATGTGATCCAGAACACGGTTTCTGCCGAAGGATTTGCACATTCCGCGTATGGACAAGACATTTACTTCTTTCTTATCTGCCATTTTTTTACTCCCTGTCTCATGAATTACCGTAGTAGTGACGTTTGAAAAAAGCATTAGGGAGAATTTCTTCCCCCTAATGACCTTTACCTCTTTATCCGACTGATCTTACTGGCTAAGCAGAGATGTATAGGAAGCTGCATTGTCCGTCTTAACCATGTTGATTGCAAAAGCATCATACTGCCCCGGGTTGCCGAGACGGTTCGTGATATTGGACTCCGTCTGTCCGTCGCCCGCAATATACTCAACCTCCAGATTCAGGATATCATCGTACTTCTGAAGCAGCGGCTGGTAGGTTGCGCCGAGGAAATTGTCTGCTGAGTTGTAAATGTTCAGCCAGATCTTCTTAACCGCATGTGCGCTCTCGTCAAGCTGGTTCGATACCGGAGCATATACCATTGTAGAATCCAGGAAATCCTCATAGTTCTCCGCCGTAACTGCTACGTTCAGGGCGTAGTAGGAATGCTGCTCATCATTGTATACATATACATCTTCACTGAGTACGTTGCCCGCGTCGTCTGCCGTGCCGATACCCGTGTCAATATCGGCGCCGTCCAGAGCGTTGCGGAGAACGCGAAGCGTCAGGTAAGCCTGCACGTCTGCATGCTGACTGATCGTTCCGCCGTACCCCTCGCCGATCGCCGCAACCGCGTCGCTGTTCGCATCATAGCCGAATGTCGGAACACCCTGATCCCTGGACCAGCCGTTGAACATGGACATTCCCATACCGTCATTATTCGAAGCAACGATATCGATCTGGTCGCCGAAGGACGCCGACCACGTATTAATTGCGTTTCCTGCCGTCGCCGCATCCCATGTAGCGCCCGCGGAATTTTTCATTTCCTGAGAAGCAAGCTCGCGTACCACATAGGTCTTTCCGCCGATTTCCAGCGAGCCGTCCTGTACCGCCGTCGCAGAGCCGTCCGTATTTGTTCCGACCGGCTCACTGTTGATGTCACCGTCCTTGTCAATCCCGGTACCGAGCGCCTTGCGAACGCCTCTTGTACGCGCGATGGAATCATTATGTCCGATATCGCCGATCGCCAGAACGTAGCCGATGATGCCGTCGCCGTTGCGGTCGATCGTATCAGCATGCGCCTCAATGTAATCCTTGACCATCGTTCCCTGAAGCTCCGCGCCCTGATCTGCATCAAAGCCCACATAATACGTGTTCACGTTAAAGCTGAGCGCTGCCATATCAAGATCTCCGGTCGAGCTGTTGGACGGCTGACGGTTGTACCATACCAGCGGCTTATCCTTATTTGCCACTTCGCCCTCGGCGAATGCAGTCAAAGAAAGGCCCATAAGCGCCGCCATTGCCAGTGCAAAAATTTTCCTTTTCATCATTGAAGTTCTCCCTTCTTGCCGTATATTGGTCCGCTTCGTCTATAGATGCTGACATTATATCGGACGCCCTTTCAGAAAAACATAGATTATTTTTCGGTCTTCATTAGAATTCTTCCGATACCATTCGGCAGATCCAGCAAGAAGGGACAGAATTTCCGGATAATTCCGGTTGATGAGACAAAGTTTACTGCCTGTGCACGTACATTCTCGACACCTCCGGCTCCCCGTCTCCCTGAACCATGCACAAATATTCCCACCCGTATCTTTCATAGAAATTCACATGGTCCGTAATCAGATACAAGGTGTCTATTCCCGAAGCCTTCATATCATCACAAACAAACCGAAGCAATTCCCCGGCGATTCCTCTGCAGCGGTATTCTTCCTCCGTGTATACCGCGCAGACATTGGGCGCGAGATCCTTCCTGTTATGGAAATCATTTTCGATCACGCCCATCCCGGCAACAATTCTGTCCCCGTCCATACATAAGTACCAGGACGGAACCGCCGTATTCGTCTTAAAAGATTCCTCGATGCTCTCCCGATAAGCCTCCAACGGGATGCCCCATTTACTGTGAAACCACTGGGATGCACGGGACTTCAGGTGCTGGTGGTCTTTTATTTTGATGATTTCGTAACGCATAGTATGTCCTCCTTTGAAATCTGGCAACTTTTTATTCTCAATATAGTCGTTCTGTCATATGCTGTCAATTTGGCTGTCCTTATTATTACAAGTTCATCCTTCCAAAATAAAAGAACCGCCTATTTTATAACAATAAGCGATTCTAAAAATCTATAATCACAAAATTTCTTCGATATGAGAAACATATTCCAGCGTCCCCAGCGCTTCGATGATTTCACTGTGCTTTTTGTATTTTTTCAGTTCTACCTTGGTAATGGTAAACGAGACGGAATACACGCTGAGCCCTGAATGGACGTATGCCGGATTCAGTTCAATATCATCAATTTTCAGACCGATCCGGCGGATTGTCGTGATAAAATCCTGCAGATGGCTGACGTTTTTCAGCTCCAGGTGTACTTCAAAATGGTTCGAACGGTCGATCAGCCCTCTCTCCATCGGCGGCAGCGCTGACAGGCAGAATAAAAATGCTGCAAAGCTGATGAGCGCCGCCGTATAAAAGCCGCCGCCAAAAGCCAGTCCGATAAAAGCACTCTGCCATAATGCCACCGCCGTTGTCAGTCCTTTGATCTGGTTCCTTGAACTGTACAGGAAGGAGTTGCCGCTGATGATTGCGATTCCCACCAGGCATGCTCCCGAGATCATCGTCTGACCTGAAATTCCAAGCAGGCTGCCGTACACATCCAGCAGCATGGCCGACACCGAAGCGATCGAAACAAGGATGAATGTCCTGAGACCTGCGGAATGTCTCTTATGAGCGCGTTCACAACCGATCACCGCCGCGCACACAAATGCCAGCGCATAGCGCAGCAGCACCGAATATACGTTAAGCTCCGATGACCAGTTTCCAAGAAGCCTCGAAACCGGATCTGCATAATCACTCCAATTCATCGCCATCCTCCTATCTCCCGTTTAAGAATCTGCCGTGGTTTATCATCTCAGCAGCTTCATACTGCTCCTGCGCCGCCATCAGAAATGCCTGCTCATTCTCATTTTCATGCATTGCTTCTTCCTGCAGCTCCTTCTGAATCTGCTGAAGACGCTCAATCAAAAGCTCTACCTGTGTCTTCGGAGTCCCACTCTCCGTAACCGGACTTACCTCCGTCACCACCTCCAGCTTATTGGAATACGAGTGTGACAGATACAGTGCCAGCTTTGCACATCCGGGGCCAATCAACTCATACATAACACTTGATGCCAGGATGATCGTCTGCAGATTACCGCCTACATCTTCCCCCAGCGTCCGCACACACAGAGCCGCAAGTCCGATCGCCACGCCAGCCTGCGGGATCAACGCCAGTCCCAGATAATTTCGTACTTCCCGCGGTTTTCCTGCCGTCATACAGCCCAGAAATGCTCCGGCATACTTGCCGGCAATGCGCACCAGGAAATAGAGAACCCCCACCGTAAGCAAGGAAACATTGCCCACGTTTCCGCCTGCATGGAACAGACTTCCAAGGTCAAAGCTCAGTCCGGAACGCACAAAGAACAAGAGCAGGATCGGCGGACTGAAATAATTCAACTGTTTGAACAGCTTGTCATCCTCTGTGATATTGATATAGACCATGCCCATCGCCATGCAGCCAAGCAGCGGCGACACATCCAGCAGAGCGCAGATGCCGCAGAACAGGAACAGCACGCTGACCGAAATAATCAGGCGGTTATCTGTAGAACGCTTTTTCGGCATCAGAAACTTCAAAAGAAAAGCAAAGCCTCCGCCCAGCACCAGCACACCGAGATTTGTCAGTATCGGAATAAAAACAGAGGATGCATTGCTGCTCCCTTCTGCCCCGAAAAGATAGGATGCCGCAAATGAAATAGCAATACTGTACGCCACCAGTCCCACCACATCGTCCATCGCAACGACCTGCAGGAGCGTATCTACAAAGTCGCCTTTTGCATGTGTCTGCCGGATCGTCATCATCGTGGATGCCGGCGCTGTCGCAGATGCCAGCGCCGCCAGAACAACCGAAAACGCAATATCCAGCTTCAGGATGTAATACATCAGCACAAAGATCAGCACGGACGCTGCGATGGATTCAAACAGCGTGATCACCACTGCTTTTAATCCGTTCTTTTTCAGCGTCGAGAGCTTAAAGAACTCACCCACGCTGAATGCGATAAAGGCCAGTGCGATATCCGCCAGGAAATCTGTCCCCCGTATAAAATCATCCGGAATCAGATTCAGGCAGTACGGCCCGATCAGAATACCAGTGATGATGTATGCCGTCACATTCGGCAGCCGGACACATTTTGTCACCCTCGTCATCGCAAAGCCAAGAAACAGCATCAGTGCGATGGAGATGATGATCCACGCTACTCCTGACGAACCATAATTTGTATAAATCTGATCCAGCATATCCAACTCACCTTCTCTCTCCTTTAGTCTCTTTTCAAACTCTTTTTTCACCTATTATCTTCAAGATATCCGCTATAGGATGATGGTTGTTATCCACCGTTACATAATCCGCCATAGCTTTCAACTGCTCATGCGCATTTCCCACCGCAACTCCAAAATCCGCCTCTTTGATCATCGTCTCATCATTATCATAGTCGCCTGCCGCAATAATCTTTATATCTTCTTCCAGGCAGGCTTTGCGGATCCAGTAAAGCGCCGTTCCCTTCGAATGATTTTTCGGTGTGATCTCAAAGAAAAAATCCTGTGAGTAAAAACAATTACAGATATCTGTCAAATTCTTATCTGCCAACTGTTTTTCTGTCTTCTCCAAAGCATCATGCGTGTCACACAGTAAAATCTTAATCCATTCCTGCTCCTGTACCTGCTCAAGAGTACTCTGAATATAAGGATCATGTTCTTCCTCCAGATAGGGATCCTTCCTTGCCGGATCCGAGACAACGAACACTCCCTGGCCCGTAAAGATTTCAACTACTGTACCCGGACTGTCCTCCAGAATCCCTCTGATACAGGGAAGCAGGTATTCCCGATCCAGATACGCACAGTTCAGCACCTGCTCCTTTTCCACATCCCTGACCATACTCCCATTGTAAAATACGCACGGCGAATTGATCGGAAGCTGAGTCAGCCATCGTCCGGCACTCGCCGGCGAGCGTCCGGTTGCCACAGAAAACTTGCCGCCCTGTTCCACAAATTCTAAAATCGCACGCTTGTTTTCCGGAGATATCTCCTTATTCCCATTCAGCAGCGTCCCATCCATATCTGTAATCAGAAAATACCCGCTATATTTTTTCATTCCCTGCTTCTTCCTTATCGAACCTTTCCTGCTGAGCCTCTACTCCTTCACTCCACCTTCCATAATTCCTCCCAGAATATTTTTCTGGAATAACAGCACTAATATCATAAGAGGTAATACAGTAATCATACCGGCCGCCGCCACAACTCCAAAAGGAATCGTGTGCGTTGTCTGATATAACGTAAGCCCTACTACTACCGTGCGGTACTGTTCATACTGATTCAAAACCTGCGAAAGGAGGAAGCGATTCCATGCGCCTATAAATACCAGAATACTTATAGAGAATATGCTCGCTTTTAAAAGCGGAATAATAACGTAAATAAACAACTGGAATAAGTTTGCTCCATCGAGTTTTGCGCTTTCTTCAAAAGATACCGGTATTCCTTTCAGTGCCGCCGTCAGGAACCAGATTGTCATCGGCAGATCCAACACGGAAATGATCAGTGCCAGTCCGATATGTGTGTTCAACAGTCCAAATTTACTATACATTTTGAAAATAGGATTAATCAGCGTGATTGTCGGCAGCAGGGAAATTGCCAGCACAAATACCAAAAATAATTTCTTAAACCGGATATTGGTTCTCGTCAGAGCATAGGACGCCATACATCCCGCCGTAATGCAGATAACCATCGCAATTATCGTAATCACAAAACTATTGAATACATACTTCAGAAGCGGCTGCTGCGCAAAAGCCGCCACATAATTTTTTAATGTCCATACAGAAGGTATCAATTTAGGCGGAATATGATTCAGATCGCCCTCTGTCATAAAAGAGGCAAATGCCATATAAAGCATGGGAGAAATCATCGTAAACAGAAACAGTATCACAAACAGCCAGCAAACGATTTTCTTCCCGATTTTTTTCTGTTTCATTCAGACACTCCCTTTCAGTTTCAGGCTGTTTGTAAACAACAAACTGATTCCGACAGAAAGGATCAGCATCAATACTGATAATGTTGCGCCATAGCCTGTATTTCCATAAGTAAAATATGTATTAACCGCATACATCGAAACCGTCTCTGTTCTTCCTGCCGGTCCTCCGCCTGTCATCGCCACGATCAGATCATATACCCGCATAGCAGAAATGATCCGGAACAAAATCGTCACTGACATAGTCGAACGAATCAACGGAAGTGTAATCCTTGTAAATTTCTTCCATTTCCCTGCTCCGTCCAGATCTGCCGCTTCATAGTAGTCCTTTGATATCGTAATCAGTCCGGATAAAAGCAGCAATGACATATACGGCGTATTCTTCCAGACATCTGCAATGAGTATCGACAATTTCGCCAGCCACTCATTTCCAAGCCAGTTCAAAGACTCGCCGATCATATTTGATACTTTCAATACATAATTCACTATTCCGTTCTGTGAAAAAAATTGCGTCCATATAATACCAGACACTACCGTAGGAATTGCCCACGGAACAAGAATTGCCGTTCGGATGATTCCCTGCCCCGGAATACTTTTATTCATAATCAGCGCCAGTCCCATACCGATCAGCAGTTCAATAAACACCGATACAACCGTAAAAATCAATGTCCACCACAAAGTATCCCAGAAATGTTCATCATGAAATGTGCGGATATAGTTTTTAACCCCTACAAATTTCGGTCCAAGCGCTGCAGTCTGCGTCCTTATCTCAAAAAAGCTTTGATAGATGGTGTTGACTGCCGGATAGACAATCAACACCCCGATCAGCAACACGCTGGGCAGAAGGAGGAGATATCCCGCTCTTTTTGCTCTTCGTTCCATTATTATACCCTCTCCGTATTTTTATCCGTTACATCAAAATCTGCTGCACCTGCTGTACGATTTTCGCTGCACTCTCTTCTGCAGTCCCGAGTCCTGTGATAACGCTGTGGATCTCCAACTGCATAACTCCTGAAATTTCTGCATAGAACGGGGACTGCGGTCTTGGTCTGGACTGCTCCAGTGCCGGAAGGTATTTCGGCAGTTCCGGATTCTGACTTAAGAATTCTTCATCTTCATATGTTTCTTTGAGTGTCGGCTTGATATCTACCAGTTCAAATGCTGTCATCTGACTCTCATAGTTTGCTCTGAATTTTGCAAATTCTACTGCTTCTTCCTGATGCTCAGAGTATGCCGACACCATGACTCCCCATCCGCCAAGGCATCCATAGCTCGGAAGAGGTGCAATTTCCATATTACCGGCAACTACTGAAGTTTCCGAATCATTATATGGCCCATAACCGCTCAGCCAGTCTCTTGCAAACACTGCATTTCCGGCACATACCACGTCTCTGGCCGCTTTGGTATCAAAAGTCTCTATTCCGTCGACCGCAACACCTGTATCGATCATATTCTTCATATCTGTCAATGTTTCTTCCAGAAGCTGCTGGTCAATTACACATTCCCCATTCTCGTCAATAATCTGGCCGCCCTTTTCCCAATAGATTTCCAGCATCGAACTGGTAAGGCTCTCATTCTGTTTCCAGTAAGAAGCAAATCCTCTCAGGTTCGGATCTCCTTCCCCCTCTACAATCTCGTTTGCCGTCTCTATCAGTTCCGCCCATGTCTTCGGAACTTCTTTTCCGTATTTATCCAGCAGATCTTTGCGGTAATACAGTGCTCCTGTATCCGCCATAAAAGGAAGCCCATATGTATTCCCCAGAATCTGGAATGCACTCAGCGGTCCCTCCAGATAACTGTCCAATTCTCCTTCTTCCAGATAGTCGTCCAACGGGATTACCCAGCCAGCCGATGCAAAAATCGGCGGCCATACCACGTCTCCTGCAAACACATCGATTGACGAATCTCCTGCCTGAAGCACTGTGTTAATTGTCATCAGTCTGTCATTGGATGAATCCGGCAGTTCAACATAATTCACATGGATCTCAGGATGGGAAGCCTCAAACGCCTCAACAATTGTAGTTTCTACATTATTATCATCCGGTCTGCCGTAATAATTGATCGTCACCTGCGTCTCTGTTCCCTCCGCAGCCGCTGTCAGCGAATATCCTCCCAGCGCAGTTGCAAGCATCGCTGTACTCAGCACCATACCTATCATACTTTTTGTTCTCATTTTTGTCCTCCTTCTCTTTGCTTTCCGCATTATTTACATTTTTCCATATAGTTTTTCAGAAGCAACGGCCAGTCCGTCTGAATGATATCGTATCCTTTTTCCAACAGCCATCCCCATGCGCCATCCATACCTTCCAAAATAGCGCTGTTGTCATCATGTCCTGCCGTAAGCTTTGTCCTGTCATCCAATGTGATCGCATTCACCCAAAGCTTTCTGCCCTTCCGATGCATCTGCTCAATATATTCCTCCGAAGCAAACACATGCTCTTCCGTCTCAAAAATCACCTCTGCGCCGTATAGATTCACACGGTACTGTTCTACCAATTCAAGCTTTTCCGGTTCCCGCAGGATAGGAAGATACATTAATTTTGCCCCTTCCGCTTCCAGCACCTCCAGCTCTTCTTTCACCGGATGACTTTTCAAAATGATCTGGTCATACATTTGGTGACGGTTTAATAATTGAATTACATCGCGCCAGTAGAACCAGCTTCGGTCAATATTAATCAAACACCGCCCCTTAAAATGTTCCAGAATATCATCCAGACGATTAACCGGTTCCGCAATCTGAGTCTGCATTCCGTTGAAAAACCGAAGCTGCTCCACCTCTGTGGTACTCATAGTCCTGATGTCCCTGTCTGTCCCGATCAGTCCCGGCTCCTGCCCATTGTGGAATGCAAAGAAATCTCCGTCTGTCGTCTGAATCACATCCACTTCAATAATGTCTGCTCCATGCAACAGCGCATTCTCATATGCTCCAATGGTATTTTGAATAATATTAGCTCCTGATGTGCCACGATGTGCGGCAATTAATGCACGATTTTTCATCTTCCCCCTCCTTTTTCTTTGTTATGCCGTCATTATATATCATATTTTGGAACGTGTCAATATCATTTTCAAGCTTTATGCTGAAATTTTTTCCTGTTTTTTCGTTTTTATCGGTTTTTTTATTATTTTTTCGCTTTTGATGAATTGGTACGTTCTATTCCAAGTCCATAAAGAAAGCTGTCCATCCGAATATCAGATGCAGCAGCCTCTATCCTTTATCTTTTCATCATCCACGCGCAGCGTTCCTGCGCTGCTTCCAGCGCTTCTTCTTTCTCCATAATTCCGGAAACAACAAAACGAACTGCGTTTCCCAGAATTTCCTCAAAAGCAAACTCGCTAAATCCATCCACCTCCCGCTCTTCTTCTCTTCTCCACCCGATCGTAAATGCCCTTTCCATATCTTCGATCCACGGATACAGCTCCAGAATTTCCAGATTTTCCTGCAGCTTTTTGTGATTCACATAGCCCCCGAGATATGTGATCAGCGCAGAGGTTTTTTCGCTATACAGCCATTGTAAAAATATCTCGCACGGCTTCTGTTTTTGAGAATAACGCGAAATTCCAATAACGCCTCCGCCAAGCATCGGATGTCCTCCCGGCACTTCAGCAAACCCAATCTTTCCCAGCATTTCCGAATTTTCGCCCTTCAGCAGGATAGACGCATAATTAGAGAAAACAATATTCATCGCCACCTGTCCATTCGCAAAACATTCTACCGTATCCCGCCACCATAAGTTCGTCTCCTTATTGGTATAATCGAATGCCTTTTTATAATCGTCCAGTGTTTGCAGCACTTTTTCATTCTTCAGCAGCATCCCGCTGCTCCCGGCAAAGATATTTCTGCTTTCTGCTTTTAATCTTGGTAGATAATCGCAGGCCGCCACCACAGCGCCGCCAAAAGCCTGTGTAATTCCATAGCGGACCGGCGATGTCTCATTGTATGTTCTCGTAAAAAATCGTGCAATTTCATCTAATTCCCGGAACGTCTTCGGCACTTCAAGCTGTCTTTTGTACTTTTCGTAAAATTCGCGGCAGATTTTGGGTGATTCGAAAAGGTCTTTTCGATAAAAAAGGATCTGTACACTGGGATCAAACGGAAATGCCACATGGCTGTTCCCCACCCGGTAGTAATCGTCACTCAGGCTGTCTGAGAGCCCGCTGCGTATTCCCCGATACCATTCTGACCGCTCATCCAAAGGACGATACACCTGCCGTCCAAGTTCTGACATCCACGCCATATCCATACGGATCAGATCATACGGTGAGGAAATCGTGCAATTCTTTGCCATTTGATAAAGCTCATCATAGTTCACTTCCATCAATCGCACCCTGATACCCGTCTGTTCCGTAAACTGTGGCAGAAGATATCCAAGCGCTCTGGAGGTAGGGCCCGATATCATCAGAATCTTCAATTCCTGTCCAGCCGCACAGGCCGCTATTTTTCTGTCGCAAAAACCATCATTTTCCAATTCCAGTATACTTTGCTGTAATGTTCCGCCTGCCTCAATCTGTTCGATATATTTTCCAATGCGTTTTCCTCTCAGGCGGTAATTCAACTCATACTTTTCTATGCCGGTTTCATCTAATACGCTCTTTCCCGCCAGCACGTAGCATCGCAATGCAGGCATTTTCCCGCAGCTCTTAGCTGCCTGGAAAATTGAAGAGATCATTTCCGGTTCCATAGCAATAACTGCCTCAAATCCCTCACGGTCAAACCAAAACTCAAAGCTTCGGTGATCACCAAGAAAATCCTCTCCCGAAAAAATACGATACTCTATTCCGCGATACGACAGTTCTTTTTCCACTCCGCGCACAAAATCCGCACAGTTCGAATATTTTAAATGACCGGCAAAAACAGCCACTCTTCCTTTTCCCGCCCCGCTGCACCTTGCAGCAAGTTCTTTTCCGGCCTTTTCATAATCAAATCCGCAAAAAACAGCATTTGCAGGCAGTACATGCGGTTTCCTCTCTGCAAATATTATCGGCACATCGCCCAGCATGTTGTCCGCCGTATCTGTAAACGTACTCACCAAAACTACCGCCATCGGGTTTGTGCTTTCTATATTTCGCAGAATCTGTTCTTCATTATAATTGAGATTATCGCTATAATAAAGATTTACTTCATATCCCCGGCTTTGCAGTTCCTGCTCCAATCCCAGAAATAAATCACTATACTTTTTCAATTTGACCTGCGGCACCACAATTCCAACCCGCTTCGTCTTTCCCTTGCGAAGTTGTCTTGCCTGCGCATTGATGGTATACCCCAATTTCTTCGCCGCATTTTCCACCAGAGTTATTTTCTCCACACTGACATTTCCTCTTCCATTGAGTACATTGGAAACTGTCCCGTGAGAAACTCCTGCCAAAAGCGCTATATCTTTGATCGTTGCCATTTTCTACCTCCCTTCCCATTTATTTTACGCCAAAAAATGTATCGTTTCAATTATTTTCTTTGAAAAATTTTCCGGTTCGGATTCTGTATACTTCATCAAGCAAAAAAGGGATCGCAAAACCATCACATCTCATGATCTCGCAACTCCCTTTTAATGTATCAGAAACTTATTTGAACTCAGCCTTATTTCTTTTCAAAAAACTGATGTCATTGCCATATTGCGCCGCCAGTTCAAAATCATTGTCAAGAAACCGCTGATATTCCTCCGCCGCTATCCGGTCAGGGCTTTTCCGTTCATACACCGTCAGATTCCATGTCTTTTTGCATTTCTCACATTGGTAAATCAACCATACATCCACATGCCTGCCATTTGCATTCACACGGAACTTTCCGGTATTCACAAATCTTTTCTTTTTGCCGCATTTGGAACAGCGATGGAATATTGCAATCGTATCACAGCCCACATTCTCCTCCGTTTCCGGATCCGGGCTGTTTACTTTTTCTTACCTTTTCATAAAGTCCTCCCATTTTATTCTACTCAACATAAACGGCCAACACAGCTTATTCTAAAGAATTTTCATAGCTTTGTCCACCGCATTCTTAATTATAAAAAAGTGTGTTCCATGCCATCATTGATTGAACTGCAGCTTTATTGTTCACAGAAATTTTTTTGAAAATAGTCACGTTGACAGCGGTCCGGATTTAGGATAAAATAAAACAGACTTTATATTTTCATAATCTCATGAGGAGGGCATATCATGAAATATATGGAACGCGCATTGGAGCGCAAATTTTTACGCATGAGTTCTTTTTTTAAAGCGGTGCTCGTAACAGGCGCCAGACAGGTTGGCAAGACAACCATGCTAAAGCATCTCGCGGCAGAACAGAGCCGGACTTATGTTTCAATGGATAACACGATGGCCCGCAGCCTCGCGAAATCCGATCCCGTCCTGTTTTTTCAGACTTATAAGCCGCCGATCATCATTGATGAAATTCAAAAAGCGCCGGAGCTGTTCGAGCAGATCAAAATTATGTGCGATGCAAGCGAAGAGCGCGGCCTGTTCTGGCTTACCGGTTCACAGCAATACAAGATGATGAAAAATATCCGTGAAACGCTGGCCGGAAGAATTGGAATTCTGGAGCTTTACAGTCTTTCAAAAAACGAAGTGGATGGACTGACCTTCCCGAATGAACTGGACTTTTCTTTATCCTGCTTACAGGCACGGCAGCCTCTTACGAAGAAGAATGACATTGTGGATGTATTTGAACATATCTGGCGTGGAGGTATGCCGGATGCCCTGAACGCAGATGCAGAGCAAAGACAGGAATACTTTAATTCTTACATTGAAACCTATCTCATGCGGGATGTATCCGAGGAAGGCGGTATCACTGATTCCGTATGTTTTCGGAAATTTCTGAATGCCTGCGCTGCCCTTGTTGCAGAACAGGTTAATTATAAGACTTTGGCAGAGGCAGCCGGCATTTCCCAGCCAACGGCAAAGGAATGGGTTCGGCTGCTGCAGGGCTTAGGCATTCTCTATCTGCTGCCTCCTTATGCCAACAATGAGCTGAAACGTCTGGCGAAAACACCAAAGCTGTATTTTTGCGACACAGGTTTGTGTGCTTACCTGTCCATGTGGCTTACCAGAGACACCTTGATGCATGGGGCCGCCAGCGGACATTATTTTGAAAATTATGTAGTAATTGAACTGCTCAAAAACTATGCTTACGCACCTTCTAAGGCCAACCTGACCTATTACCGGGATTCCAACGCAAAAGAGATTGATGTGTTTGTAGAGGAAAACGGAGTAATCCACCCGCTGGAAATCAAGAAATCCGCAAATCCGGATCGTCGTGAGGTACGAAAATATGAGCTTCTGGATAAAGCAAAGCTGGAGCGGGGCAGCGGCGGTATCGTCTGCATGTGCGAAGAGGTCATTCCGATTGATACAAAGAACTGTTTTATTCCGTGCAATTTAATCTAGGCAAACGGCGGGGCGCCCTCTCACAGATCCTGATTCGTGAGAGAGCGCCCCGTCGTCTATTTATGTGAATGGCAGGAGCCGTGCATCGCGCAGTGCGCGCAATTACAGCCGCAGGAGGTGTTGCCCTGCTTTTTCTGCCGGATCAGATACCGGACGATCAGGATCATGATTACAATCAGGACGATGCAGATCAGTATCGTCGCGAGATTTGCTCCGATCCACTGCAGCATGGGGGATCACTCCTTTCTGAGAGAATGTGCGCTGGGCGGCGGAGGGCCTGCAATCTGTTGCATCCGCCGCGCCTGCGCAATTCTGCAAATCATTTCTTTCCGATTGCGGGCCGCCGGAAGCGGCATCCCTGTCGCAATCGTGTGCATCGATGTATTTATCGCAATGTTTTACGTGATTACTGTAGATCAGGCTTTGCTGACCGCTCTGCTCGTAAGCTTCGTCGCCTCTTTATAAGGCTTAAACAGCATGTAGAGCATGAAGGCCAGCGCCGCAACCGCCGCAGCCAGTCCGAGGACATTCAGATTGCCGGTAAACGCATTGCCGAACTGTGTCACCATCAGAGCGACGGCATAGGCAAAGCCGCACTGATAGCTGATCGCGAACCACGTCCACTTCGCGTTGTTCATCTCACGCTTGATCGCGCCGATCGCGGCGAAGCACGGTGCGCAGAGCAGATTGAACACGAGGAACGAGTAGCCTGTGACCTTTGTAAAGTTCGCTGCGATCTCAGGCCAGCCCTCCGAGTACAGGATCCCCATCGTGCCGACAATATTTTCCTTGGCTACGAGGCCGGTAACGGAAGCCACCGCTGCCTGCCAGCTGCCCCAGCCGAGAGGCTTGAAGATCCATGCAATCGCACCGCCGACCGCCGCCAGAAGGGACATGTCGATCTCCTCCTCGCTCAGCATACGGAAGCCGTCCTCGGTGAAGCCGAAATATGTTGCGAACCAGACCAGAATCGTCGAAAGCAGAATGATCGTACCTGCCTTTTTAATGAAGCTCCAGCCGCGCTCCCACATGCTGCGCAGAACGTTTGATACGGTCGGCCAGTGGTAGGCGGGCAGCTCCATAACGAACGGAGCCGGATCGCCGGAGAACATTTTCGTCTTTTTCAGCATAATACCGGAAAAAATAATTGCCGCCATGCCGACAAAGTAGGCAGAGGTAGCAACCCACGCCGAGCCGCCGAAGATCGCACCTGCAATCATCGAGATAAACGGAACCTTCGCGCCGCACGGGATAAAGGTCGTCGTCATGATCGTCATACGGCGGTCGCGCTCATTTTCAATCGTACGCGAAGCCATAACGCCCGGGATACCGCAGCCGGTGCCGATCAGCATCGGAATGAAGGACTTGCCGGACAGGCCGAACTTGCGGAACAGACGGTCCAGGACGAACGCGATACGCGCCATATAGCCGCACGCCTCCAGAAACGCCAGCAGTAAGAACAGAACCAACATCTGCGGAACGAAGCCGAGAACCGCGCCGACGCCTGCGACAATACCGTCATTGATCAGGCCGGACAGCCAGTCAGCAGCGCCGACTGCTTCAAGTGCATTGCCCACGAGTACCGGGATCCCGGGAACCCATGTGCCGTAATCGGCAGGATCCGGCTCATCGCCGTATTCCTCCATCGTCTTAACTGCGTTCTCGTAATCCTCAAGGGTGGCCGTCTCGACCGTCACCTCCAGCGTCTCCTCATCCTGTACCTCGTACGGGAAATCCTCTGTCGGCGCCGCGCCGTTTTCCTCTGTGTAAGCGTCGTATCCGTCCACGATCAGCGACGCAGCGCCGTACTCCTCCGACGCTTCGCCGTAGGAGGCGGAACCCATGCCGAACAGATGCCAGCCGTCTCCGAACAGCCCGTCATTCGCCCAGTCCGTAGCCGCCGTACCGACCGTTACCATTGAAATGTAGTATACGAGGAACATGACCGCCGCAAAGATCGGCAGGCCCAGGAAACGGTTGGTCACAACCTTGTCAATTTTATCCGATGCGGAAAGCTTCCCGGCAGAATGCTTTTTG
>Ga0129308_1002092_pt1 | contig 18063 bp, 11 predicted proteins | sample L827metagenome_FD_94440 | JGI IMG/M metagenome (GOLD analysis project Ga0129308, IMG submission 94440) | Ring-tailed lemur group fecal microbial communities from Wisconsin, USA - L827 metagenome | ecosystem: Host-associated > Mammals > Digestive system > Large intestine > Fecal | place: USA... | reverse complement strand
CCTGGATTTCACCGCCGCCCAGGAGCGCACGGCCTACAACAGCTACATCGACATGCTGGGTCATGTGAACAATTGCCGCTACACCGAATTCGCCTATGACGCCTTCAGCGAGGAAGAAAAAGCGCGGTTAGGCGACATGAAGCACATGGAGATCTACTTTGCCTCCGAGCTGCGCTGCGGCGACTCCTTCACCATCGGCAAAGCCTATGACGGGGGCAGGCTCTATATCCGCGGCCACAACAACTCGAAAGACGACACTTCCTTTGATATCGTGATCTACTGACGATCCCTTCCTTCAGCGGACAGGGACACGCACGCCCGAACAGCACAATAACAGTTCAGCACAAAAACAGTTACCGTCCGCCGCGCCTTTTGCGGCGGGCGGTTTTTTTAACATAGGAAATATCGTCCGCTGATATTTCCGTATGTTCTAAAAAAGTTCACCTTGTGAAGGTGAGCCCCCAGGGCGAATATGTCTCCGAAGGAGACTTTGTTATGAAAAGATCTCCGGAGGCGCTCCGGTCCATCGACGAAATGATATTCTTCTGTATTTACCCGTTCTTAGTAATATCTGAAAAGACGATATCCCTTAAAATGGACAGTAACGACCGGGTTCTATCGGCACTCTGATCCATCCGCTAAAAGATATGCTATCAAAGGGAGAATAAATGAAAAAAAACAGTTATGGATATATCCGGGTTTCCAGCACCGATCAGAATGAAGACAGACAGCTTATAGCCCTGCGGGGGAAAAACGTACCTGATTCGCATCTCTATATCGACAAGCAGTCTGGCAAGGATTTCGAACGGCCTCAATACAAAAAACTGGTAAAACGACTGAGACAGGGCGATCTGCTGTATATTCTCAGCATCGACAGACTGGGACGAAACTACGAAGAAATACAACACCAGTGGCGAATTCTCACAAAAGAGATCGGTACGGACATCTGCGTCATCGATATGCCCCTGTTGGACACCCGCAACGGAAAGGACCTGATGGGCACCTTTATCGCCGACCTGGTGCTGCAGATCCTCTCCTTCGTGGCCCAGAGCGAGCGGGAGAACATCAGAAAACGGCAGGCGGAGGGCATCACGGCCGCCAAGGCCCGGGGCGTGGTCTTCGGCAGACCACCCGTCCCCATTCCCGACAACTTTCCTGAGCTGGTGATCGCCTGGGAAAAAAAGCAGATCCCGCTCTTCCTTCTGCTGGAACAATGTGGCATGAGCGGATCGACTTTTTACAGGCGGCTGCGGGATTACAAGCGGTTCACGCGGATAGAAAACCGTCTATAATGCTAAAATGTGTACTTTTTGACAGTAAAAACTTTCATTTTCCCTATTCATTATACTGTATAACATATTCCTGAAACAACTAGATTCTGACACTTTTTTAGAATTACCGCTATCTTATTTTATATTTTTTACCATCCTCAATCAGTTTATCTATGTTTTCAAAAAGTACACGTTTTGATTATTTTTCCGATCTGCATCAAACTCAGATCTCTGCGATCGGACAAACAATAGAGGGGGTCAAAAAATGAAAAAACGATTACTGGTATTCCTGCTGACGCTGTGCATGACAGCGTCAATGTGTCCTGCCTATGCACAGGCGGATCCGGAAACGCCGGACGCTTCTCACAGCGGACAAGGGCCTTCCGCCGAGGGACAAGTCTTTCCTGCGGGCTCCGCAGGCGTGGCCGGCGAAACGGAGTCCGGCGGCGAGACAAAGACCGGCGGCGAAATCGCGCCCTGCACGGGGGACGCCGCGTGTACCGCTACGGAGCACTCGAAAGACTGTCCGCTGTATACGCCGCCCGCCCAAAAGGACGTGGATGAGTCCACCGTGGGCGATCCCGGCATTGAAAACAAAAGGTCCGCAGAGCCGCCGGCGCAGCCGGCCACGGTTCAGGACGACCCTGGAGAAACGCCGGCGTACAGCAAAACGCTGGTTGTCTCCAACGACGGGTTTTCAGATATCCAGACGGCCCTTGCCAGCCTGAAGGAAACGGTAGGAGGTCCGGTGCTCCTCCAGGTGGATAAAAATCTCGATCCTTCAAGCAGAACGGCGTACTCGATCCCCGCGGACAAGGGGATCACCAGTTTCACCATCGGAACGTCCATCGCAAGCGGCGTCTCCATCGGACAGTATGCTGAATTCTATCTCTATGCAAACGGAGTTCCGCTGATCATCGACAAGAATATTACCTTCAAGGGCGCCATTTACGGCGGCGGCGATCAGCCGGTGACGGAAGGCGGCGCCCACATCACCGTCAACGAAGGCGCCCGGGTCACCGGAACAATCTACGGCGGCGGCAGAAACAGCGACGTGACCGGCGATGTTGAAATCAGGATCATGGGATCCATTTCCTCCATCTACGGCGGCGGTTATGCAGCCGCCTTCACCAACGACGGCGATCTGGACATCTCTGCCAATGTAGACGGAAATATATCTCTTGCGCTCACCGGAGAAGGTTCCGAGCTCAGCGGAGACCTGTATGGCGGCGGTTATGCCTATTCAAGCAGTCAGGCGGATGTGACGCAGAGCATACACGCCGACGTAACCGGTTCTGTTAACGTCACGCTGGACTGCTCTCAAATGCCTTCATCCATCCGCTACATCTGCGGCGGCGGCCGCGCCGAGCTGTCTGCTGTTGCCAGCTATTATTCAAATCTGAACAATCGTACATTGACTGCCAACGTCGCGAAATCCATACGAGTCAAGGTGGCGGGCAACACCACGGCAAAGGGCAGTTCCGACCGGTTTTCACTCTGGGGCGGCGGCCGCGCCGTCACTCCCCTCAACGGAAATCGGGAGGACATCGTTTTAGAAAACACCCTTGTCTCCGCCGATACCGCCGGAGACGTCACCGTGGATGCGGCGGAGGATTTCAAAGGGAACAGCGGCGCGAATGACTGGGACAACGCCATGTTTACACGGCTGTACGGCGGCGGACTGTCCAGCGGAAGATACACGCAGGCTCTGGTAAAGGGCAGCACTTACGTGACCACCTCCCGCAAAGCCACAAACAGCGCCACCGGCGCTTTCGGCGGCGGCTGCGCCTGGCAGGGCGGCGTGGCCCGGGTCGGAGGCGATACGCACCTCACCGTCTGCCGGGCCGTACGCCAAAGCGGAGAACAGCCCGCAGGACATGAGAACGCCAAGGGAATAGTCGGCGGCGGTGAGGGCGGCGCTTACGGCGACGCCACCGTCGAAGGCAGCTCCTATCTCGTTGTCGGGGACAATATCTCCTTTGAAGAAAACAACGGTATCGGCATGATCGGCGGCGGGCGGGTAACGGAACATCACGGCCGGGCCGACGTATTGGGAAACGTCAGCCTGACGATTGGAAAAAATGTCACCCTCCCCGGCAATTCCGCAGTCGTAGGCGGCGGCTGCGTCTACGAAGAAAGAAATTCTGCTGACCACGGTTCCGCCAACGTAGCCGGAAACATTACGATCTCTGTGGCAGGTGGACTCAACAGCAAGTCGATGTTTGTGGGCGGCGGCTACATTAATGCTTCAAGCTCTGACGCCAGCACGGCCACCGTGGGCTCCCCCGGCCGAAACGCCACGATCACTACCACCCTCACGGGCGACGCCGCGGCGGACAAATTCTATTTCAGCATGTTTTTCGGCGGCGCTTACGGGGACAACAGCGGCGCGGCGCCGGATGTGACGATCTACGGCAATGTGAAAACGATCCTCGATCAGGCGGCGATCGCCGGTACCTGGATCAGAAACGGCAGTTACGGCGCAGAGGGCGTCGCGGCAGTCATCACCGGCGATGCCACGCTGGACATACGAAACGACAGCAAACTCACAGGCAACGTGGCCCTGGGCGGCGGTCAGGGTCCGGGTTCCGCGGTCCAAGGAAAATCCACGGTAAACGTGGACGGCAGCGCCTGCGATACGGTCTACGGCGGCGGCTATCAATCCGCCAGATCCGGTCAGACCGAAGTAAATGTGTCCGGATCGTCTATCACGGCGGCTCTGCGCGGCGGAGGATATCTGGCGTCTGCGGAGCAGACAAATCTGAATCTGTTCCATTCTTCCGTGAAAGAAGTCTACGGCGGCGGTTACAAGAGCGACGCCGGCAACGCTCAGATCCGGCTGGACCATACGGAATCCACCTTTGTGTTCGGCGGCGGCACCAACGGAAGCGTGGGAGATACCCATATCCTGGCCGCCGGCGGCTCCAGGATAACCTATCTCTACGGCGGCGGTTACGGCAGCGATGACGCTCTGGAAGCCTCCGCAGGCCATGCGGACATCACCGTGGCAGACTCTGTCGTCTCCACTGTGTACGGCGGCGGCAACGTCAAAAACGGCAGTACCCGGTCCGCTGCCATCACAGCCCTGGGCGACTGCACCTTCACAGTCAACAGCAGTACAGCCCCCCTGGAGGGCGTCACGTTCCAGGCGGGAGACGGGAGTACGGCGACGGACGCCAAGATCTACTACATCTACGATCCCAGCGTCAAAAAGGTACAGGTGACCAACAACGCCGCCCTCACCCACTTGCTCGACAGCTCAGGCGATCCGCTGTTCTGGAACACGCAGGACCTGACAGTTGAGCCAGGCGGCGTTCTCTCCATAGAAAATGGCAGCGAACGCATCTCCGGCAGCTTTACCGGGGGCGGCGGCCTGCGCATGAAAGCCGGAACGACCCTGACCGTAGGCGGCGCCGTTTCCGGGCAGACCGGCGTGACGATCAGCGGAACGCCCGCCGAGGGTCAGACCTACATCGCTGCCGCATCTGCCGGGGAAAATGACGGTTTCACCCTCACCTCCAGTCCGTTCATGCTGCTCAAGGTCAAGGAGGGCGGCCTGACAAAATGGAAGACGGCAACTGGAATTACCATCTCCATCGCAGAGACGGCTCACGGTTCCGTGGAACCCTCCGGCAGCGTCACAGCAGCTCCCGGAACGGCGGCGACTTTCCGCTTCAGGCCCGATTACGGGTATAAACTCAGCTCGCTCACGGTAGACGGCCAGGAGGTGATCGGTGATGTGACAGATCTCTCCTATGACCTGCAGGTGACGAAAGCCTGCACGCTGGCGGCAGTCTTTGAACAGATGAGATCAGACGACATCGGCAGTATGATCGAAAACCTGCCGAAGGACCCGACTGTGGATCCCGGCAAGAAGAAAGAAGGCGTCCTGGACGCCAAACTGCATTATGAGGCCCTTCCGGACGATGTCAAAAAAGAGGTCTCCCCGGACCGGCTGTCTGATCTGAACGAAAAGCTGGCGCAGCTTCCCGAGGTCAATGTAGATGTGGCCGTAGAAGTGCAGATCGAGGGTTCGGACGCCGCCGACGTGCCTGACGCCCACATGCTGCTGCAGTCCATGTCAACAGACGACGCAGAAGGCATTCGATCCGGCAATATCGATCAGTACACCCTTTCCATGATCATTGCAGAAGCCGGTGGATTGACCCAGGAACAGCAGGACTCTCTTTCCGCTTCGCTGGAAGGGAAACAGCAGGGGCCGCAGTTTAACATCAGCGTCAAAAAGACGATCCTTCGCAGCAGCAGTGTGGACGAAGAGACAACTGTGCTGGAAAGGCTGGCACACCCTGTCACACTGGTGTTTGACGTAAGGGATCAGCAGCCGGCGGCCGGCTTTTCACGCTGCTGGCAGGTCCTCAATCTCCACGGTCAGACCGACAGTCCTGCATTATATATCCTGCCTGACGAGGACTCGAACGCCGCTACCGTCACCGTATCCAGCAGCTTGTTTTCCGTCTACACGCTGGCCTACAGCGACTCCAAAACAGCCGCCGGCAGCACCGGCGGCAGCGGCGGCGGATCCGGTTCTTCCTCCCGCGTTATCACGGCGAAGGCAGGAGACGGCGGTTCGGTCAGCCCCAGCGGACGGGTGAGCGTCTCCCGCGGCAGCGACAAGACATTTACTTTTACCGCGGGCCCCGGCTACGAGATCGCAGACGTGCTGGTGGACGGCAAAAGCGTGGGAACTCCGTCTTCCTACACATTTAAAAATGTCACGGCGGCCCACTCCGTCGAGGTAACGTTCAGAGAACAGACCGCAGACAATACATCAAGAGCCGCCTGGAATCCATTTACCGACGTAAAAAGCTCCGACTGGTTCTATGAGAGCGCTAAATATGCCTATGAAAACGGGCTGATGTCCGGGACCTCCGCCACACTTTTCTCGCCGGAAACAGACACCAGCCGCGCCATGCTCGTCACGATCCTGTGGCATCTGGACGGCAGTCCGGATCCTGCGAAAACAGCGGTTTTCTCCGATGTGGAAAGCGACGCGTACTACGCGCAGGCTGTGTCCTGGGCCGTTGAAAACACTGTGGCCAAAGGTTACGGCGACGGCTCCTTCGGTCCCGGAGACCCGATCACAAGGGAACAGATGGCCACAGTCCTCTATCAATACGCCCGTTACAAAGACTTCGACAACGCAGACTCCACTGAAGCTGCAGACGGCGAAGACAGTCTGGCGGCCTTTCTGGACAGGGGCTCCGTTTCCCCCTATGCGGCCGTCCCCCTTCGCTGGGCGGCGGATCAGGGGCTGATCTCCGGCATGGGAGACGGCTCCCTCGATCCGGCGGGCAGCGCTTCCCGTGCGCAGATCGCTTCTGTTCTGAGACTCTTCTGTCAGAAGTACAGTCGCTGATCCTTCCGGCCAGGTTCCAAAGACTGGCTCCCGGATAGGAGCGGCGTGCGCCCGCGCGGCCCGGGAACGCGCCGCCTTCGATGCTGCCGCTTGTATATTCGGCCGTCAAGGCGTAGGCCCGCGCCGCCGGGGAACGCCGCCGGGCGCACGCAAAAAGGCGAGGTTCCATATGACAATGGTCCCTCGCCTTTTTAACATCATTCGGAGCTTTTCACCTCGCTGTCACAGCCGGCTCTCAGCGCGCTTCTGCTTCCTCCGCCGGGAGCGCCGTAAAAACTTTCCCGGCGGCCGGATATCCTTCGTATCTTACTGCGCGTCTCTCTTCAGGAAAGCGGTCATGCAGTGCACGGATCCCCTGCCCTTGTTCAGTTCGGAGAGATCCAGCACGTCTACCTTGATCCCTGCCTTTTCCATCATTTCCACCGTTCTGGGCGCGCCCACGCTCATCACCACGTGGCCGGGCTCGATGGGAACGAAATTGGTTGCGTAGCAGTATTTCGTCTCCGTGAGGGAGGGTGTTTCCAGGATCCGGTAGCCCTTCTTTTTCAGTGCGTCCACCACCATGTAGGGTACCTGACAGGCGTGGATCACCACCGTATCGTTGCTGGGGAAATTCAGCAGACCGTCCACGTGAGCGTGGCCGTAGGGGATCTGCATGGGAATGATCTCCGTTACGCCCTGTCTTCTCAGCTCTGTCTCCATCTGTTCGAAGCCGGAGCGATTGGCGCGGCTGGATAATGAGAGGATCACCGTTTTGCGGTCCACCCAGGCCGCGTTGGCCCCCTCGAAGATACCGTCGCCGGAAATGGTCTTTACGATAGGAATACCCAGTTTCGCCACAGCCTGAGCCGTGTAGCGCTCCTCGCCTCTGCGGGCCGGCATGGCCAGTCTGGTGATGATCGCGCCTTCAGGAGTCATAAAGAGATGGTCTCTCTCAAACATGGCGTTGGGACGGTCCGCCCTCTGCTCTTCCACGTAAAACACGTTAACGCCGTGGCTTCTGTAATAATCCGCCAGTTCGTCGTGCTGCCGCCGGCATTTCTCCGGGTCCACCGGCGCCCTGAAACGGACTTCCTTATAGTCAAAATCGTCCAGCTCCGCTCCGGGCCGTCTCAGAAGCACCGCTCTCAGACGGTTGCACTCCGACGAGCATCCAAAATCGCCGCCCCAGTATGTTGTCATGTCCTCTTCAATGGTGGTCTCCAGCGGAAACCACCGCTCTCCGTCGATGGCCTGAATATCCGGCAGCGGCGCCTGCGCCCCAAGGCATTCGTCCAGATCGATGATTTTCTTTTCCATTTTCTTCTCCTCCTGATCATGCAATATCTTTTCATTATCTCGGGATCGAACAGACGCCGCGCTCCCGGCTGCGCCGGACGCGGCGTCTGTTTCTCACTCTAATATGCTCTGCCGGTCCTGTCTTTGGACCCGGCAGTTGTGTGACAGTTCGGATCGCTCCGCCCCTTACGCCGCTTTTTTCGTGATATCCACGGCCTGACCGTACTTTCCTTTATAGATCTTGTGCAGTACGAAAATGGCGGCGACCAGTACGATCACGGCCACAGGCAGCATCACCAGCGGCGTGAAGATCCCCGCCAGCAGGTACATGACCGCGCAGATGGCAGCTACGGTAGTGGCATAGGGCATCTGAGTCTCGAAGTGATCGATGTGGTCGCAGGCCGATCCGATGGACGCCAGGATCGTGGTGTCGGAAATAGGCGAACAGTGGTCGCCGTAAATGCTTCCGCTGATGATGGCCGTGGCTACCAGCGGCAGCGACGTCTGATCAAAAGCGATCGCCATCGGCAGGGCGATAGGCATGAGGATGGCCATGGTGCCCCACGATGTTCCCGTGGCCAGGGACATCACCGCTCCGATGATAAACACCAGGCAGGGCAGCAGATCCGGATTGAGGAATCCCTCGCTGATCTGCGTCAGATAAGCTGCCGTTCCGATGGTCTTGGTGACGCCGGACAGCGACCAGGCCAGAACCAGCACCACGCACATGAACATCATGTTTCTCATGCCTCCGGTGATCACATCCAGACATCCGGTAAAGGTGAAGATCTTCTCCTTCAGGCAGATCACGATGAGGACCAGAGTGGCGCACAGGAATCCGGAGGCGATACCCGTGCGGATATCGGAGCCGGCCACCTTCGTCCACCAGAGCCCCTTGGCGGTCAGGTAACTGAACATTACGGTCAGCAGCACCAGCAGGGGAACCACCACCGTATAGATCTTCGGCGTCACGCCGTCGGGCAGAGCGATCTTCTTGTCCTCATTTCTCATGGGCGTTCCGCCGGGACGGATGGTCTCGCCCTTCTCCATGGCACGGTTCTGCGCTTTCAGCATCGGACCGTAGTCCCACTGAGTGACCGCCATGAAACCCGCCATGAACAGCGTCAGCAGCGCGTAGAAATTCATGGGGATCCCCCGGGTAAATACGTCCCAGCTGGTCACATTGGTGATCCCCGCGTCGGTGAGCTCGGTCTCGATCAGGCTCATGGCGTATACGCCCCAGCCGATGATGGGGACCATGGCGCAGATAGGCGTGGTCGTGCAGTCCAGTATGTAGGCGAATTTCTCTCTGGATACGCGCAGGCGTTCTCCCAGCGCTTCGAAGATCGGTCCCACGATCAGGGAATTTCCATTATCGGTGAACCAGACGAACAGACCGCCCAGCCATATGCCGGTCTCGCACTTGGCGCGGCTGTTGACGAACTTCGTCACGTAATTGGTAAAGGCCATGGCGCCTCCCGATTTCGTCAGCAGCGCCACAAAGCCACCGATGATGACCATCATGAACAGCGCCTGGGTGTTCATGCTGTCCTCAAGGGATACGAACATGTAGTCCTTGATCATGGACGGGAAAGCCAGGATCGGATTCCACCCGGTCACGATCGTCACACTGACAAAAACAGACGTAAACAACGAAACGATGATGTTCTTGGTCCAGATCGCAAGGCCGATGGCCAGGACCGGCGGAATCAATGACAGGATCCCGTAATTGACAACTTCAGCAGCTTCCATTTTGTTCCTCCTCTTCTATTCGGGGCCACGTTTATCCCGTATCCCGATCTATGATTGCGTATCCTATGTTTAAGGCAATTTCCGTGCCATTCTGCCGAAGCCGGCCTGATTTTTTCTCATCCCATTGCATCTCTGTCCATGATCAGGCTGAAATTCCAACGCGTTTAGAAATATCAGAAATTTCTTGTCTCTTCTTTTCAGATCCCGTCCTCCCGCGCTCCCACCGCCAAAGGGGGCAAATCAAAATAGGGTCAACAGATGAATTTGTCCACCTGTTGACCCTATTAAGCTCATTTCTTCTGCCGAATCAGAACGGCTGACGGTCTCGGAACCGAAGGACCCGCAGCGCGTCCCTTCCGAGGGAGGTGATGACGCTGCCGCCTCTTCCCCGTCCCGACTCCACCAGCCCGCACGTATTCAGATAATGGAGTCCGTTTTTGATCTCCTGCTCCGTTATAAACAGCTCCTCTTCTCTCGCCCTGACGGACAGGCGGCTGCGTCCCATATGTTCCCGCCGCTCATAGGCCGCGCACAGCTCCTCAAGCAAAAAACGGTACAGCCTTTCCTTCCGTCCTCCCAAAAGCAGCGGCCGGATCTGACGGTATTCCGCCTCCCCCGGAAATCCGAGGCTCATTCCGCCGTCTGATTCTTCTTCTGGACCGCCGGCCGCTCCGCTAACGTCCTCCCCGGCTGTCCAGCAGGCCGCCGTCTCCCGATCATCCGCGAAAGGCAGATCTTCCTCCCGTATCTCATCTGCGCCCAGGCTGGCTATGTATTCCACCGTGTTTTTCAGTTCGCGGATATTCCCTTCCCAGGTATGGGCGATCAGCCGTCTGCGCGCTTCGTCGGAGAGCGCAAACTCCGCGCCCAGATTTTTCCGGAAGGTCTCAAACAGCGGAAAGATATCTTCCCTGCGTTCCCTCAGACTGGGAATATGGATGGGGAGAATGTTCAGTCTGTAATACAGATCGCTGCGGAACTGCTTTTCCTTCACCATCCGCGCCAGATCTCTGTTGGTAGCCGCGATGATCCGCACATCCACGTCGATCATGTCCATGCCGCCCACACGCAGGATCTTCCGCTCCTCGATGGCGCGCAGCAGCTTTGCCTGGGCGGACAGCGGCATTTCCCCGATCTCATCCAGAAACAGCGTGCCCTTGTGGGCCAGCTCAAAGAGACCGATCTTACCGCCTTTTCTGGCCCCGGAAAAAGCTCCTTCCTCATAGCCGTACAATTCGCTCTCCAGCAGGTTTTCCGGAAAGGCCGAACAGTTCACCGCCACAAAGAGATAGTCCCTGCGGTCGGAATGATTGTGGATCGACTGGGCGAACAGCTCTTTTCCCGTTCCGCTCTCACCGTACAAGACCACCGAGGAATCCGATTTTGCCATACGCATGGCGATCTCCCTCGTCTCCTGGATCTGGCTGCTGCCGCCCAGAATATCGCAAAAGTGATAGACTGCCCTGTGACCGCTTCCCGTCATTTTCTTTCTCATCTTGTGCTGGCGGTTTTCCGTCTCAGCGAAACTCTCCAGCATGATCACGTGACCCTTGGACGTCTCCCCCGACATGATGGGCGAGGCCGTGGCGATGAGAGGCACGCCGTTTACCGTCACCAGCTCCCCCGCCCGGTTCTCCGCCGAATCTCCGACGGCTCTGCCGCTTTCAGGGATAAACTCCGGCAGGATCTCCGCGATATTGAAGCCGACCAGCACGTCGGTCCGGCTGTTGAGCAGCTGTCTGGCCTTATCGTTACACAGACAGATCCTTCCCGATACGTCTGTTATGAGAAAACCCTGACGCACCATCTTCAGCAGGCCCTCCACCTGTTCCGTCAGGTTCTCCTTCTCGCCCAGCACTTTCTCCATGCCTATCTTCTGGGCAAATACCCGTTTTCGCGCCTCCTGGGCCTCCTTTCCCCCGAAAGGCGACTCCACGCCCAGCACGTCCGCCAGCTCCATAATAAAGCTGGTGTTCAGCACCCGCTGTCCGATGTCGACCACCGTATTGATCCCCGGGGGCACCAGGCTTCCTTCTTCCGGCGTGATCGCCACTTTCACCGCAGGGTCGTATTTCAGTCCCGGAAAATAGGGGATCAGATCCAGACTCTGAAACCCTGCGCTGTAGATCAGAGTGATCACTTCCATACAGGATCTGTAGTCTATGTTTACCAGCAGGGCCCGCGTATCCTTCGGTAGGCGGGCCAGCAGTTCCATCCGCTCCATGTCCAGCGTCAGATCCGCGATCAGCAGCTTTACGTCTTCCTTCGTCTTCCTGCGGACAGCCTGAAAGATCGTGAAGGCGGAAATGACGATATACGTCTCCGGGATCACGCTCATGGCTTCTACTTCCTGCATGCTGTAGGACACGATCTCGGCGTACCCTGCAAAATAGCATCTGAGGTTGTCCGCCAGCCGGCTGGCATAATTTTTCTGATTAGCGATCACCGCTACGCGTTCCATGCCGCTTCACCTGCTTTCCCATAAATTCGATGCAGCGTTCCGCCAGCACCTCCATGGGATCAATGTAAAAATCGCTCAGATGCTCGTCGGCTTTGATGCAGGAAAGCTCCGTACAGGCCAGCAGCGCTGTGCCGCAGCCCGCTGACAGCAGCTCCTCCTCGATCCTGCGCCATGCGTCCATGTCCGCCGGTCTGCCGCTCTTCACACAGTCGTAGATCAGATACATCACCAATTTCTGATTTTCCGGGGAGGGCGTGAAGGGCTCGGCTCTCTCCTGCCGCAGGGCTTTCTGATACAGCTCTGTGCGGATCGTTCCGTCCGTGGCCAATATGGCCACTTTCCGCCCTCCGCAGCGCGCCGCCGCGGTCTTCGCCGTCTCCCTTATCATGTGGATGATCGGGATGGACAGCTCCGGCGCGATCATATCCGCAAAGTAATGAGCCGTATTGCAGGTGATGGCCACCGCCCTGCACCCGCTGCGCTCAAGCAGTCTGGCGTCCGCCAGCATTCTGTCTCTCACTTCCTGCGTATTTCCGGACAGGATCGCTCCCGTGCGGTCCGGCATTCCCGCGTCCGATAAAAGAAGTAGTTGGATGTGATCCTGATCTTTCTCCGCCGCCGTCTTTTCTGTGATCATTCTGTAAAACAGTTCAGAGGCGAAGGGCCCCATACCACCGATGATTCCAAGCATATCCAGATATATCCTCCGTTTCAGTAAAAATTCCTGACTCCAGGGTCTGTGTTCAGTGTAATCCCCCCCGGCTCACCCTGTCAACAGAAAACCGCGACCGCTTAAAACTCCCTGCCATCCGCAGCTCCCGGGAATGAATGATCTCCTATACCGCTTTCGTGTGCAGGTCCGTATTTAAAATTTCCTTCATTTTCCTCTTTTCTTCTTGTAATACCCAAAGTATGCTAATAACGAATCTTTCATCAGAATACAATATGGCATACAATAAAACAAGAGGGAGGACAAAAGATGGCAGATTTTATTCCAAAACAATACAAAAAAGAACCTATTACGATCCGTTTTTCCCCTGCAAAGTTAGAACGAGTGGACCAGTACGCAAGGGATTATGACCTGAGCAGAAGCGAATTTATCAATCAATGCATTGATTTTGCCTTGGAGCATATGCCGGAATCCGAATCCGGAGATTTCCACCGACTGATGAAAAAATGATCCCACGATCGTCTGCGGCTGGGAAGGGAACGGCAATTTCCCCTCCTCAGCCTGCCGGCCAGGTCAGCGACCGGCCGGTTTTTTTATTGCCGAAGCCACAGCGCCGCCGGGCTGATCCGGCCAGTGCAAAAAGATGCCGGCCCTGCATGCGATATCCGCATTCCAGGGCCGGCGTTTTTTCTCAGACAGCGACAGATCCCTCTTTTCTATCGGCGGACCGGATCCGGCCTCCGGCCGGATCCTTTAACCCCGATTGGCGTAGGGCACGTAGCGGCCCAGAGTGCCGTCGACCACCTGTCCGCCTTCCACAGCCACGCCGCCGCCCACCAGCACGTAATCGATGCCTTCCGGCGCTTCGGTGGGATGGTCGAAATCCGCCCGGTCGATCACCGTGTGCTCGTCAAAGATCACCAGATCCGCGTCGAATCCTTCCTCGATCTGTCCCTTGGACGCCAGCTTCAGACGGCTGGCCGGAAGTACTGTCATTTTTCTCAGCGCCTCCATCAGGGTCAGAACTTTCTTTTCACGCACGAAGCGGCCCAGGACCCGGGGGTAAGTCCCCGCGCCTCTGGGATGACCGCAGCCCTTATTGAAGCCGCAGTCGCTGCCCACCATCACAAAGGGTTCCCGGTAAGCCTGTTCCACCTCTTCCTCATTCATGACAAAGGCTACCACGGACATTTCCGGGTGTTCCTTTCTAGTCTTTTCAAACAGTTCCTTTGTGCAGCGCTGGTTCTTGAAAGGACCGTCCGTCAGCTGGATGGCGCTGTAATCCTTCTTCCACATATCAAAGCACCCCTCATCGAAGACGGCTGTGCCGATCCCGGTGCAGAAAGCCACGTAGGGATAACAGTCTGCCATAATGTCTACTCCCTGAGCTCTGGCTTCTTTCAGAGCGTTCAGTGCCTGATCCATGTAGCCGATCGCGCTGCAGCTGCCGATATGGGACATCTGGATGCCGTAGCCCGACGCCCGGGAAATGTCCACCAGCTCCTGAATGGTCTCCACGCTGTGAGGACCGTCCTTCCGGAAATGCACGGAGGTCAGATACCCCTCGTCGCCAAAAGCTCCCAGGAGCTCGATGGTCTCCTGAGCGGTGACTCCCGGAGCGTATTCAAATCCGCAGGAAAGACCCACGGGAGAAAAAGCTTTTGCTTCCTGCACCATCTGTTTCATCCGGTCCAGCTGCTGCCTTGTGGAAGGCTGATAGCGGTCTGCAGCGCCCGCCCGCACCCGCAGCGTGTTCTGGCCCAGAAACATCAGGTAATTGGTGGGGCTGCCGTTTTTCTCTATATGCGCCACAAAATCAGAGAGCAGGTCGTAATTGTCTCCGCAGTTGCCCGCCGCCTTGGTGGTCACACCCATCCGCAGCTCGCAGAGCGCTGTAAAAAACCTGTATTCTTCCGATCTGATCGGATCTTCGTGCGCGTGCATATCGATAAACCCCGGCGAAACCACCTTTCCCGCGGCGTCGATGGTCCGCAGCGTATCTTCCGCCGCATCCCCGATCTTTTCAATGACGCCTCTGTGGATCAGCAGATCCGCCGTCCTCCACTCTCCGGTGGAAAAACACGGAAACTTCGCATTGATGATTTTTAGATCTTTCATTCCCTCTCCCTCCTGATCAGTATTCCTTCCTGTGCCGGCCGCGGTCTGGTCTGCCGGCCCCGCGGTCCTTCCGGCTGCCGGCCCCCGCGGTCCTTCCGGCTGCCGGCCCCCGCGGCCGGCAGACCAGACCGCTGTCTCCGCAGAGCGGCGTCTCCGGCCTGCGGCCGGGCAGATCCCCGCCCGGCCGCATCGATCTTACCGATTCCGTTTCATTAAAATTCGATCTCCCCTGCAAAGTGGCAGGCGGCGAAATGGCCGTCTCCCATATCCTTCATGGCAGGCTCCTGCGACTCGCAGACCGGCTGCCGGAATTTGCAGCGGGTGCAGAACCGGCACCCCTCCGGCGCGTCGATCAGACTGGGCATGTCGCCTGTGAGCAGATACTTTTTCCTGTCTCTCTGTCTGGGATGCAGGGGCGGTACGGAGGACATGAGACCGAAGGTGTAAGGATGGACGCAGTTTTCGTACACGTCCGCCATCTTCCCCGACTCCATGACCTTTCCGCCGTACATGACGCATATCCTGTCGCTCATATAGCGCACCACCGACAGATTGTGGGTGATGAACAGATAGGACATTCCGTATTCCTGCTGCAGATTCAGAAGCTCGTTCAGCGTCTGAGCCTGTACCGACACGTCCAGCGCGCTGGTAGGCTCGTCCAGAACAAGAAGACGGGGCCGCAGCATGATAGCGCGGGCGATGCTCACCCGCTGCTGCTGACCTCCGGACAATTCATAGGGGAACCGCTCCAGCAGCTCTTTGCCCAGGTTCACCTTGGCCGCGGTCTCCCGGATCAGCGTTTCCGCCTCCCCTTTGCTGCAGCCGTTGATGAGCAGCGGACGCTCCAGAGAGCGGTACACCGTGCTTCTGGGATTCAGTGAGGAGGCCGGATCCTGAAAGACCGCGCCTACCTTCTTTCGGATCTCCTTCGTGTTCTTCCTGTCCCACACGTTCTTTCCGTCGATATAAATGGTGTTCTCCGTGGGAGGCAGCAGCCCGAGGATCATCTTCGCTATGGTGGTCTTTCCGCTGCCGCTCTCTCCCACCAGCCCCACAGTCTCGCCGCGGCCGATCTCCAGAGTCACATCGTCCACCGCTTTGACGAAGGCCTTTCCCCCGCCGCTCTTTCTCACGGGAAAATATTTCTTCAGGTGTTCTGTCTTCACTAAGATTTCATCACTCACGGGCGGTCCCTCCTTCTTCCAGGAAGCATGCGCAGAAATGACCCGGCTCGCATTCCTTCCACTCCGGCTTTTGTTCTCTGCACTTCTGCATGGCATAGGGGCAGCGGTCCGCAAAATTGCAGCCCGGCCGTTCCTCCGCCAGATTCGGCACCGTTCCCTTGATGGTCTCCAGCCGTCCTTCATCCTTCGTGATCGTAGGCAGCGCCTTCATGAGCAGTCTGGTGTAGGGATGTCTGGGCCGGTCGAAGATGGTCATCACATCCGCCGTCTCGATGAGGTTTCCGGCGTACATGACGCCCACCCGGTCCGCGATATCCGCCACGATACCGAAATCGTGGGTGATGATGAGCACCGCTGAGTTGAATTTTCTGCGCAGCTCGTTCATCAGCTCTATGATCCCCGCCTGAATGGTCACATCCAGCGCGGTGGTCGGTTCATCGGCGATGAGCAGTTTCGGATTTCTGCAGAGCATCATGCCGATCATGACGCGCTGACGCATTCCGCCGCTGATCTCGTGGGGAAAGGATTTCATCCGCTGTTCCACGTCGGAGATCTTTACATCCCTCAGCATGTCTCTTGCCACCTGCCACGCCTGTTTCTTGTCCATCTTCTCGACCAGCAGTCCCTCTGTCATCTGCGCGCCGATGGTGTACACCGGGTTTAGGGAATCCAGAGGATTCTGGAAGATCATGCCGATATCCCGGCCTCTGACGCCGGTCATCTCTTCCCTGGACAGCTTGAGGAGATCCCGGCCGTCGAAGACGACTTCCCCTCCGCTGATGATCCCGGGAGAGCGGATCAACTGCATGATACCCATGGCGGTGGTAGATTTGCCGCAGCCGGATTCTCCGACCAGCGCGAAGACTTCTCCTCTTTTCACGTCGAAGCTGACGCGGTCCACCGCCTTCACGCAGCCTCTGCTGGTGTGAAAGTCGATGCTTAAGTTTTTAACGTCCAATACCTTTTCTTCCACAGCGACCTCCTTATACCTTCAGACGGGGATCCAGGAGTTCTTTCACTCCTTCGCCCGCCAGATTGAATCCCAGTACCGTCCACACGATGGCCAGACCAGGCACGATGGAGATCCACGGCGCCTTGCCGATGTACTTGATCCCTTCAGAGAGGATCATGCCCCAGTCAGGCTGCGGCTGCTGAGCGCCCAGTCCCAGGAACCCCATGGAGGTCGTGGACAGGATCGCCGACGGCAGAGCCAGCGTGGCCAGGATCACGATGGTAGAAGTGAGATTGGGAAGAATATAGCGGAGTATGATATTTGTATCGCTCTCTCCGTATATTCTGGCCGCTTCGATGTAGGACAAGTTCTTCAGCGACTGCACCTTGGCCCGCACGATCTTCGTAAACTGCGCCCAGCTCACCACCGCGATGGAGATCGCCACGTTCTGCGAACTGGGTCCCAGCATGAGCACGATGGCCATGGCCAGAACGATGGGCGGAATGGACCATGTGGCGTCCGTCACGAAAAGGATCACCTTGTCCACAGCTTTGCCGTAATAACCCGCCAGAATGCCCAGCGTGACGCCGATCAGCGTCTCGATGATGACCGCCGTCAGACCCACGTTCAGCGCGATGCGGGATCCGAAGATGACGCGGCTGAAAATACAGCGGCCGTACTGGTCCGTTCCGAAGGGATACTCCGCGCTGGGAGCAGCCAGCTTCATGGCCAGATTCTGTTCGTCATAGGTGTGCGGCGCGATATACGGCGCGAAGATCGCCACGACCACCACCGTGAAAAACAACAGGAAGCCGACGAGAAACATCCTGTTTTTCGCGATTGCTTTTAATTTTTCTTTCATAATATTTCCCTGTACTCTCCTATTCCAGACGAATTCTCGGATCCAAAATACCCGCCACGATATCGCCGATGATATTGCAGACTACGGTCAGGATCGTGATGACGAAAATAATGCCCTGCACGATGGGGAAATCCTGCT
>Ga0129308_1002091_pt1 | contig 18064 bp, 15 predicted proteins | sample L827metagenome_FD_94440 | JGI IMG/M metagenome (GOLD analysis project Ga0129308, IMG submission 94440) | Ring-tailed lemur group fecal microbial communities from Wisconsin, USA - L827 metagenome | ecosystem: Host-associated > Mammals > Digestive system > Large intestine > Fecal | place: USA... | reverse complement strand
CTCTAAAAACAGATCTGTAGCGAGAGCGGCCGCATATTTTGGCTTATATGTCAAGTGTTATATATAAATTTTTTGTTAGACCCTACTGATATTAAATTGAAGTTATTATCTAAATACCATTGATGTGTCATATCAAAAAGTTGGATTCGATAAAGTGGAGGATCAGGATGATTGAATTAGGTAAGAAACAGACACTGACTGTAGTGAAGACTGTGGAATTTGGAATATATCTGGCAGAAAACAGAGATGCAGACGCAAAGAACCGTGTGCTTCTTCCTGCAAAGCAGGTGCCTCAGGGAACAAAGGAAGGAGACCGTCTGGAGGTTTTTATTTATAAGGATTCTCAGGACCGTCTCATTGCCACCACAAGAGAACCGGTGATCACAGTGGGGCATACTGCGCTTCTGAAAGTGCGTCAGGTGACAAAAATAGGTGCGTTTCTTGACTGGGGTCTGGAGAAGGATCTTCTTCTTCCCTATCATGAACAGACCGTGCGCGTCCGGGAAGGACAGGAGTGCCTGGTTGCTCTTTACGTGGACAAAAGCAGCCGTCTTTGTGCAACCATGAAGGTATACCCGTATCTTCTGAAAAAATCTCCTTATCAGGCAGGAGACCAGGTAAGAGGAAGGGTTTACCAGATCAGTGATAATTTTGGTGTGTTTGTGGCGGTAGACGATAAATTTTCCGCACTGATCCCGGCAAGAGAGGCAGCAGGAAAATACCGTCCGGGAACTGTTCTGGATCTTCGGGTATCTGAGGTGAAGGAGGACGGAAAACTGAATGTTTCCGATCGTCAGAAAGCATATATCCAGATCAATGAGGATGCGGAAAACGTTCTTCAGGTCATTGAAGAATTTGCAGGCGTACTGCCATTTGATGATAAAGCTTCTCCGGAAGTCATCAAAAGGGAATTTGGTCTCAGCAAGAATGCCTTTAAACGTGCAGTGGGACATCTGTTGAAAGAAGGAAAGGTGGAAATAAGAGACCGGAGGATCTATCAGGTAAAAAAATAAGGAGCGTACTATGAATTTTACACATCTTCATGTTCATACAGAATACAGCCTTCTGGACGGTTCCAATAAGATCCAGGAGTATGTGGCCAGAGTGAAGGAGCTGGGAATGGACAGTGCGGCTATCACGGACCATGGCGTGATGTATGGCGTGATCGATTTTTACAGAGCCTGTAAAGCAGCAGGAATCAATCCGATACTGGGCTGTGAGGTTTATGTGGCTCTGGGCTCCAGATTTGAAAAGAAAACGGGAACAGGTGACGACCGCTATTATCACCTGGTGCTACTTGCAGAAAACAATCAGGGTTACAGCAATCTGATGAAGATTGTCTCCAAAGGCTTTGTAGAGGGATTTTATTATAAACCGAGAGTGGACCTGGAAATTCTGGAAAAATACCACGAAGGGATCATTGCTTTAAGCGCCTGCCTTGCAGGAGAGGTAGCCAAGTATCTTACCAGAGGAATGTATGAGGACGCAAAGACAGCGGCTCTTCGATATCAGGATATTTTTGGAAAAGGGAATTTCTTTCTGGAAATGCAGGATCATGGGATTCCGGAACAGCAGACGGTGAATCAGCAGCTTCTTAAAATGCATAAAGAGACAGGCATCGATCTGGTGGTAACCAATGATGTGCATTATACACTTGCGGAGGATGCACAGCCCCATGATGTACTTCTCTGTCTGCAGACAGGAAAAAAACTGGCAGATGAAGACCGTATGCGGTATGAGGGAGGACAATATTATGTGAAATCTCCTCAGGAGATGGAAATGTTGTTTCCTTATGTTACAGAAGCTCTGGAAAACACTCATAAGATTGCGGAAAGATGTCATGTGGAGATTGAGTTTGGTGTGACCAAGCTTCCGAAATACGATGTGCCGGAGGGATATACCTCATGGGAATATCTGAATAAGCTCTGCTTTGAAGGTTTGGAAGAACGTTATAAGCCTGTGACAGACGAACTTCGGGAAAGGCTGGATTATGAGCTTTCTACCATAAAAAATATGGGGTATGTGGATTACTTCCTTATTGTATGGGATTTTATCAAATACGCCCGGGATCATGACATTATGGTAGGTCCGGGCCGAGGATCTGCGGCAGGAAGTCTTGTGGCGTATACGTTGGGGATCACTCAGCTGGATCCGATCCGCTATGATCTTCTTTTTGAGCGCTTCCTGAACCCGGAGCGAGTTTCCATGCCGGATATCGATGTGGATTTCTGCTTTGAAAGGCGGCAGGAGGTCATTGACTATGTTGTCCGTAAATATGGCAAAGACCGGGTGGTTCAGATCGTTACCTTTGGTACGCTGGCAGCAAGAGGTGTAATCCGTGACGTAGGCCGTGTTCTGGACATGCCCTATGCCCAGGTGGACATTATTGCAAAAATGATCCCTCAGGAACTGAATATCACCATAGATAAAGCCCTTCAGATGAATCCGGAGCTGCGTAAGGCATACGAGGAGCAGGAGGATATCCGCGGTCTTATTGATACTGCCAAGCGACTGGAGGGACTTCCCCGTCATACGTCCATGCATGCGGCTGGTGTGGTGATCAGTCAGAAGGATGTAGATGAGTATGTTCCGTTGTCCAGAGCGCAGGACGGCTCTATTACAACCCAGTTTACCATGACAACACTGGAGGAACTGGGACTTCTGAAAATGGACTTTCTGGGACTTCGTACCCTGACTGTGATCCAGAATGCAGTACAGCAGATCAGGCGCAGTACAGGGATCCTTCTGGATATGCAGAAGATTGATTATAATGATAAGAAGGTGCTGGATTCTCTTGGTACCGGCAGATCTGACGGTGTGTTCCAGCTGGAAAGTGCGGGAATGAAAAACTTCATGAAGGAGCTGAAACCACAGAGCCTTGAGGACGTGATCGCGGGAATTTCTCTGTATCGTCCGGGCCCCATGGACTTTATCCCGCAGTATATCCGGGGTAAAAACCGGCCGGATACCATTAAGTACGACTGTCCTCAGCTGGAGCCGATCCTGAAGCCTACCTACGGCTGTATCGTATATCAGGAGCAGGTTATGCAGATTGTACGGAATCTGGCAGGCTACACTCTTGGACGAAGCGACCTTGTGCGCCGTGCCATGTCCAAGAAAAAAGCTTCTGTTATGGAAAAAGAGAGACAGAATTTTGTATACGGAAACCCGGAAGAGGGAGTTCCCGGCTGTATCTCCAACGGGATTCCAGAAAAGGTGGCGAATAAAATCTATGATGATATGATCGATTTTGCCAAATATGCGTTTAATAAGTCTCATGCTGCAGCTTATGCGGTAGTCTCTTATCAGACTGCTTATCTGAAATATTATTATCCGGTGGAATTCATGGCAGCTCTTATGACGTCTGTGATCGAAATGCCAAATAAGGTTTCGGAATATATCCAGGTGTGCCGTCAGATGGGGATTCGGATCCTTCCGCCGGATGTAAACAGAGGAAGATATGGATTTTCCGTGGATAACGGAACCATCCGCTATGGTCTTTCCGCAATTAAAAGTGTCGGACGTCCGGTGATCGAAGCTCTTGTAAAAGAACGGGAGGAAAGGGGCGAATATACGTCTTTGAAGGACTTTGTCCAGAGACTGACCGGAGTTGTAAATAAACGCGCCATCGAAAACTTTATCAAGTCGGGCGCTCTGGATTGCCTGGAAGGCAACCGGCGCCAGAAAATGACAGTCTACGGTCAGCTCGTGGACAGTATTGCCCAGGACAAAAAGAATACGATCGCAGGTCAGATGAGCCTGTTCGATCTTGCGGAAGAGGATGTAAAAAAGGATTTTGAGATCCGTATGCCGAATGTGGAAGAGTATGATAAGGAAGAACTTCTTTCTTATGAAAAAGAGGTTCTTGGTATTTACCTGAGCGGACATCCTCTGGAACGATACAGAGATATTATGGAAAAAACGATTTCCGCCAGAACCACAGACCTTCAGCCGGAAGAAGAAAGCGGAATTGCAAGGATCACAGACGGCCAGAAAGTGATCGTTGGCGGAATGATCGTGGATAAAACGATCAAATATACAAAGAATAACAAGGTCATGGCCTTTTTTACTCTGGAGGATCTGGTGGGAACTGCAGAAGTGGTCGTGTTTCCAAGAGACTATGAGAAATGGCAGCGTTATCTGAACGAAGAAGCAAAGATTTTTGTTCAGGGACGGGTAGATGCAGGCGATGACAGAGGTGCAAAGATCATTTTGGAAAAAGTAAGGTCTTTTGAGGAAATACCCAGGGAACTGTGGATCCAGTTTAAAGACCGGGAGGATTATGGACGGCAAGAAGCCGGACTTCTGGAGGATCTGCGAAAATCTCCGGGCACCAGCAGTGTGGTTATTTATCTGAAAGATGTAAATGCCATGAAGCGTCTGCCTGCCGGATATCAGGTACAGATCAGTGAAGCCTGGGAGCAGGAGATGGCGCAAAAATATGGATCATCCAATGTTAAAGTTGTGCAAAGAGTATTGAAAAACTTGTAAAAATGCTATAAACTATAACCGAATATGTGTAAAACAGATGAGATTTTCTGCACTGGCAGCAGAAAATCTGGAAAATGGAGGAATAAAATCATGGCAGAAAAAAAGATCAAAACCATTGGTGTATTGACCAGCGGCGGTGATGCGCCGGGAATGAATGCTGCGATTCGTGCTGTAGTCAGAAGAGGTTTGAGCAGCGGATTGAATGTAAAAGGTATTTATAAAGGTTATAATGGGCTTTTAAACGAGGAAATCATAGATATGTCTGCCAAAGATGTATCAGATACCATTGAGCGCGGAGGTACCATCCTGTATACTGCACGCTGTGCAGAGTTCCGTACTCCGGAAGGACAGGAGCGCGGTGCAAAAATCTGCAGAAAGCATGGGATCGACGGCCTTGTTGTAATCGGTGGAGACGGTTCCTTTGCAGGTGCTCAGAAGCTTGCAAACCTGGGAATTAATACCATCGGCGTTCCGGGAACCATTGACCTGGACATTGCCTGTACTGAGTATACCATTGGCTTTGATACAGCCGTGAATACAGCTATGGAAGCAATTGATAAAGTCCGGGATACTTCAACTTCCCATGAGAGATGCAGTATTATTGAGGTTATGGGACGTAATGCAGGATATCTTGCCATGTGGTGCGGTATTGCCAACGGTGCAGAAGATGTTCTGATTCCGGAGAAGTATGATTATGATGAGCAGAAGCTGATCAACAATATCATTGCCAGCCGTAAGGCGGGAAAGAAGCATCATATCATTGTAAATGCAGAGGGTATCGGCCATTCAGAGGCCATGGCAAAGCGTATTGAAGCGGCTACAGGAATTGAAACACGTGCCACTATTCTTGGCCACATGCAGCGCGGCGGAAGTCCTACATGTAAAGACCGTGTTTATGCTTCCATGATGGGAGCGCTTGCCGTGGATCTTCTGGTACAGGGCAAAACCTGTCGTGTAGTAGGATATCGTCATGGAGAGTTTATTGATTTTGATATCAATGAGGCTCTTGCAATGAAGAAGGACGTTTCTCCGTATATGTGGGAAGTATGCAATTCTCTTTCTCATAATTACAAAAAACAGTAAGCAAGATACAACGGAGGTCACCATCAGGGGGCCTCTCTTGTGTATAAAGGAGTTTTACGAATGATCACCAGTTTGCAGAACAGTCAGGTAAAAAATATCATTAAGCTGAATCAGAAGGCAAAGGCCCGGAAAGACCAGGGACTTTTTATTGCAGAAGGAAGGAAGATGTTTCTGGAGGCACCGCTTTCCTGGATCGATAAAGTTTATGTGGCAGAATCCATGGAAGAGGATTCTGAAGTAATGGAAAAGGCGTCCAAAATATCCTGGGAGGCGGTTGCAGATTCTGTTTTCCGCCAGATGAGTGATACGCAGACTCCTCAGGGGGTGCTGACAGTTCTGCGTAAGCCGGCCTATCGTATTGAGGACATTGTGGAAAAAGAAAATCCTATGATCGTAGTCCTGGAAGACCTTCAGGATCCGGGAAATGCGGGAACTATTTTCCGAACAGCAGAAGGGGCTGGTGTTGATGGAGTATTTCTTACAAAAACCTGTGTGGATATTACCAATCCAAAGGTGATCCGTGCAACCATGGGTTCTGTGTACAGAATGCCTTTTGTATATGTAGAAGATGTGGTATCATTAAAAGAAAAACTTCAGGGCAGAGGTATCCGCTTTTTTGCTGCACATCTACAGGGCAAAAATGCATATCATGAGGAATCTTATCAGAAAGGAACGGCATTTCTTATTGGAAATGAAGGAAAGGGTCTGACAGAACAGGCTGCGGAAGCAGCAGACTGTCTGATACGGATTCCTATGTGCGGTCAGCTGGAATCTCTTAATGCAGCCATGGCAGCTGGGATATTGATGTACGAGGCTGCAAGACAGAGAAGAGGATGATATCCGTCTGATCATGGTAGCTGAAAGGCTTTTGCGGAAAGGAGGAACTTTATGGACTTTGTTATGGGGCCTTTTATATGGCTGGGACTTGTGGCGGTTTTTCTGGTCATTGAAGCGCTTACGGTAGGGCTGACTACCATCTGGTTTGCGGGAGGCGCGCTTGTGGCGGCCCTTGCCGCATGGGCAGGAGCCGGACAGGTGGTACAGTGGATTCTGTTTATAACTGTGTCTTTGGTGCTTCTGATCTTTACCAGACCGGTTGCCGTCCGGTATATGAACCGAGGTGTGGAAAAGACCAATGTGGAACGTCTGATCGGGCAAAAAGCAATTGTCATTCAGAAAGTAGATAATCTGGCACAGACCGGACAGGTCAGAGTCGGAGATGTAGAGTGGATGGCAAGAACAAAGTCGGACGATGTTCAGATTCCGGAGAAAGCAGTTGCAGTGATCAAAGAAGTACAGGGTGTGAAACTAATTGTAGAAGAAGTTAAGGAGGGTTAAACATGGGATTTTTGATTTTTATTATTATCATAGGAATTCTTGCGCTGCTGATTGCAGCTTCCTGTATCAAAATCGTGCCTCAGGCCTATGCAATTGTTCTGGAGCGGCTGGGCGCTTATAAAACAACCTGGAATACAGGAATCCATTTTAAGATGCCGTTTATTGAGCGTGTTGCCCGTAAAGTAAACCTGAAGGAGCAGGTGGTGGATTTCCCGCCGCAGCCGGTTATCACCAAGGATAATGTTACTATGCAGATCGATACGGTTGTATTTTTCCAGATCACCGATCCGAAGCTTTTTGCTTACGGAGTGGAAAATCCTATTATGGCCATTGAGAATCTTTCTGCAACAACCCTCAGAAATATCATCGGTGACATGGAACTTGATGAGACTCTTACTTCCCGAGAGGTGATCAACACAAGAATGAGAGCTTCTCTTGATGTTGCCACAGACCCGTGGGGAATCAAGGTAAACCGTGTAGAGCTTAAGAACATCATTCCTCCGGCAGCAATCCAGGATGCCATGGAAAAACAGATGAAAGCAGAGCGTGAGCGTCGGGAGGCGATCCTGATCGCAGAAGGTGAGAAGAGATCTACGATCCTTGTTGCAGAAGGTAAGAAACAGTCGGCTATTCTGGATGCAGAGGCTGAAAAACAGGCGGCAATCCTTCGGGCTGAGGCGCAGAAAGAGCGAATGATCAAGGAGGCAGAAGGTCAGGCAGAGGCAGTGCTGAAGGTTCAGAATGCAAATGCGGAAGGTATCCGTATGATCCGGGAGGCAGGTGCAGATCAGGCAGTCCTGACACTGAAGAGTCTGGAAGCATTTACCAAGGCGGCTGACGGAAGAGCTACCAAGATCATCATTCCTTCTGAATTACAGGGAATTGCAGGGCTTGCAACGTCTCTGAAGGAATTTGTGACAGATGATAAAAAAGAACTGTTAGAAAAAATAACGCCGGACCAGAAGTAAAAAGAACGGCTGATGACAGCTGTTTTAGATAAGAGGAGAGGATTATTATGAATTTAAAAGGAAGAAATTTTTTAACACTGAAAGACTTTACACCAGATGAGATCACTTATCTCATTGACCTTGCTGCAGATCTTAAGGCAAAGAAAAAGGCTGGGGAACTTCACGAATATTATAAGGGCAAAAATATTGCTTTGATCTTTGAAAAAACAAGTACCAGAACCCGCTGTGCTTTTGAGGTTGCGGCCCATGATCTTGGAATGGGAAGTACCTATCTGGATCCTTCGGGATCTCAGATCGGTAAAAAAGAAAGTATTGCCGATACGGCAAGAGTTCTTGGAAGAATGTATGACGGGATCGAATACAGAGGATTTGGGCAGGAGATCGTGGAAGATCTGGCAAAATATGCAGGAGTTCCTGTATGGAATGGTCTTACCAATGAATATCATCCTACCCAGATGCTTGCAGATATGCTGACTATCCGTGAACATTTCGGACATCTGGAAGGTATCCGACTGGTATATATGGGCGATGCCCGTTATAATATGGGGAATTCTCTGATGATTGCCTGCGCGAAACTGGGTATGCATTTTGTGGCATGTACTACGGAGAAATATTTTCCTAATGAGGAACTTGTGGAGCTTTGCAAAGGCTATGCGGCACAGTCCGGCGGAAGCATTACTCTTACTGAGGATGTGGAAAAAGGAACAAAAGGCGCTGATGTGATCTATACAGATGTATGGGTATCCATGGGAGAGCCGGATGAAGTGTGGGAAGAACGTATCCGTGAGCTGACACCTTATAAGGTAACAAAGGATGTTATGGAGAACGCAGGTGAAAAGGCTATTTTCCTTCACTGCCTTCCGGCATTCCATGATCTGAAAACAAAGATCGGCAAGGAAATGGGAGAAAGATTCCATCTGACAGACATGGAAGTGACAGACGAGGTTTTTGAGTCTGCTCAGTCTCATGTGTTTGATGAAGCAGAAAACCGTATGCACACCATCAAAGCTGTGATGGTGGCTACTCTGGGAGAGCCGGAGAACAGATAATGTACGATCAGAAAACAATTTTAAAAAAGATCAGAACAAAATGGGCGGGCAACACCGTCCATTTTGCAAAAGAAACAGATTCTACAAATGAATGGATCAAAAGACTGTCACAGAACGGGGCACCGCATGGTACTTTGGCTGTGGCAGAATTTCAGTTAGCAGGAAAAGGCCGTCTGGGAAGAAGCTGGCAGGCTGGAACTGGAAGTTCTGTTATGATGTCACTGCTGTTAAGACCGGATTTTGAACCACAGAATGCTTCTATGCTGACTCTGGTTATGGGAGTAAGTGTGGCGCAGGCGATAGAAAAACTGGGAGTTGATGTTTCTATCAAATGGCCAAATGACGTGGTGGTTTCCCGCAAAAAGATCTGTGGGATCCTGACAGAAATGCGTCTGGATGGAATGAAAATACGGGATGTGATCATTGGTACGGGAATCAATGTGGATCAGGAGTACATAGCTCCGGAACTTCAGGATAAAGCGACTTCTCTTTATCTGGAAACGGGAAAACATTATGAACGCACTGATCTGATCAGCCTTGTAATGGAAGCGTTTGAAGAAAATTATGATAAATTTGTACAGACCTGTGATCTTTCCGGAATCCTTTGTGAATACAACCGGCTTCTTGCCAACAGAGATCAGCCGGTGCGGATTCTGGACAAACAGGCGCCCTGGGAGGGAACTGCCCTGGGAATCAATGCGCAGGGAGAGCTGTTGGTAAAGGACAGGGAAGGAAATATAAAAACAGTACGGGCAGGAGAGGTTTCTGTCCGGGGGCTGTATTCCTATGTGTAAATCCGGACATGGATTTGCAGAAGGGATATTTTGCGTTTATAGATAAAGGAGGAACCGTGTACTTATGTATCAGGATAAAATCGTGCTCTGCGGTGCAAGCGCCTATGAGCAGAAATATTATTTTAACCAGGATTTCAGCTCTCTGCCGGAAGCAGTAAAGCAGGAACTTCAGATCATGTGCGTTCTTTATACAGAGGATATAGGAGGAATCCTGACTCTGGAGTTTGATGAAGATGGAAATCTTCAGTTCAAAACAGAAGCACTGGATGCAGATGCCATGTATGATGAGATTGGAAGTGTTCTGAAGATCAAACAGCTTCAGGAAGAAAAAAAGGAGCTTCTGGAATCTCTGGAAATGTATTATCGAGTGTTTTTTCTGGGAGAAATTCCGGAAGATGCAGATGAGAAATCCACAGATAAATCCGTGGATCCTGTGGATAACGAGGGCTGATTCATGGAGTTTCGGTGGAAAATCGGTGAAATTCAGATGGAAAATCCCTTTGTGCTGGCTCCAATGGCAGGAGTGACAGATCTTCCTTTTCGTAAACTCTGTAAAGAACAGGGCGCCGGTCTGATCTGTACGGAAATGGTCAGTGCAAAAGCGATTTCCTTTCATAACAAAAATACAGAAGCGCTGATGGAGATGGATCCTTCAGAGCATCCGGTTTCCCTGCAGCTTTTTGGAAGCGAACCGGAGCTGATGGCAGAGGTGGCAAAAAGTATAGAAGAGAGACCTTTTGAGATCCTGGATATCAATATGGGATGCCCGGTTCCCAAGGTGGTCAACAATGGAGAGGGATCGGCTCTTTTGAAGAATCCGAAGCTGATCGGAAAGATCATAAAAGCGGTATCCGGTGCGATCCGGAAGCCGGTTACAGCAAAAATGCGTATTGGATTTGAAGGATATCCGGTAGATCCGGTGGAAATCGCAAAGATCATGGAGGATTCCGGCGCGGCTGCCATTGCTGTTCACGGACGGACCAGGCAGCAGTATTATTCAGGACATGCAGACTGGGATACGATCCGGAAAATCAAAGAGGCTGTCCGGATACCGGTGATCGGAAACGGAGATGTGGACTCACCGGAAAAGGCAGAAGCTCTTTTAAAAGAAACAGGATGTGATGCGGTTATGATCGGTCGTGCAGTCCGGGGGAATCCCTGGATCTTCCGTGAATTGAACCATTATTTTCTTACAGGAGAAAAGCTTCCCCGTCCTTCCGCAGAGGAGATCAGGGAAATGATTCTCCGACATGCACGTATGCAGATCGAGATAAAGGGTGAGTTTACCGGAATCCGGGAAATGCGTAAGCATGTGGCCTGGTATACAGCAGGCATGAGACATAGCGCAGGACTTAGAAGAGAATCAAATTTAATTGCAGATTATCAGGCATTGGAAGAACTGCTTGCTCATTTGAAAGATTAAAAAAAGCCATCGGCTATAAAACCGATGGCTTTTGCAATTATATCTCAGATACCTGATGTAAGGAAGATCCTGCGGTTGTATTTTTTCAGGATAACTGCTAAGACACTTCCCAGAACTCCGCAGGAAATGATTTCGCCAACTCCTACAGTTGCCATTAAAAACGGAATCGGAAGCAGAACGCCGTAAGCAAAGCGGAGCACAAAAGGAACTATCACAGTGTTTGCCAGGATCGGAGGAAGGACTGCCAGTTTCTGGAAATGATTTCTCATGGCATAGGTTCCAACCGCGCCGATCAGAGTTGCGAGACTTCCGCAGATGATATCCGGCAGAACCGCGCCTCCGAGGATATTGCCGATCAGACATCCAACAAACAGCCCGGGGATGGCAGCCGGAGTAAAGATCGGGAGAACCGTCAGCATTTCTGCAATACGAATCTGGATTTCTCCGAAGCTGATAGGGGCAAACAGTGCTGTGAGCACCACATAGATAGCTGCGATCATGGCAGCCTGGGTCAGATAAGATACATTTTTGTCTTTCATATTCTGTTTTCTCTCCTTTAGTTTTGTTTTACGAGTGGAAGGTCACGAACACTCGATTCATTTAACGCCGGGAATCGGCGAAAGCCCTGTAAGACCTTGGTTTTTGCGGGCTTTACAACAGCTATGAGTATAACATGTGAAAACGATAAAATCAAGGAAAGCAGCAAAAAAGTACAAGATAGGAAAAAATCCGGAAATGTCCATCAATGACACTGCTTTTTCAGCTATGGAACGGGCAGCAGCACTATTAAAAAAATAAGCAGACAGTCCGTTTTAAGCCAGAAAAACAGGTATGTATTGATAAGCCGGTATCTGTCTGAAATAAAGGGAAAACAGGGCTGTTTATGCTTGACAATAAAGGAAGATTTGGGTATAATACTGGAATTGTGAATATCCTAGAATAATACTGCCCTTCAGGCGGTAAAATGTATCTGGGAGCAAGGTCCAATAGCACTATAGATATTGAAAGGGAGTAAGGTAATATGGAAGAAAAGAAAAACTTACTAACTTATGCAGGACTTAAAAAATTAGAGGAAGAGCTGCATGATTTAAAGGTAGTAAAAAGAAAAGAAGTGGCAGAAAAGATCAAAGAAGCCAGAGAGCAGGGAGATCTTTCTGAGAATGCTGAATACGATGCAGCGAAGGATGAACAGAGAGACATCGAGGCACGTATCGAAGAAATCGAAAAAATCCTGAAAAACGCAGAAGTGGTTGTAGAGGATGAAGTAGACCTGGATCGTATCAACGTTGGCTGCAAGGTTAAGGTCTATGATTATGAATTTGAGGAAGAAATGGAGCTGAAGATTGTAGGCTCTACAGAAGCAAACAGTCTGGAAGGTAAAATTTCCAACGAATCTCCTGTAGGAAAAGCACTGATCGGTGCACACACAGGCGATGAAGTAGAGGTAGAGATGCCGGCAGGCATCATGAAATACAAAGTGCTTGAAATCCAGAGAAACGTGTAGCGAGGAAGGAAAGAAAGCACGAACGAAGTGAGTATTTTCTTTCACCCGAGCGTACATCGACGAAATGGAAAGTCCGCAAGGACGGTTCCTGCGAAGCAGGGAAATTTCGGAGAGGAGATAAGAGGAAGGAAAGAAAGCACGAACGACGTAACCACAGAATATTTACAAAAACAAGGAGGCACGAAAGTGGCAGAACAGAAGAAGCAGCAGGAGCAGGATCTGAACCAGTTGCTGAAGGTCCGCCGGGAAAAGCTGGCAGATCTGCAGGCAAACGGAAAAGACCCGTTCAAAATCGTAAAATATGATGTAACACATCATAGCCAGGAAATTAAAGATCATTTTGAAGAGCTTGAAAATCAGACAGTTACAATAGCGGGCCGAATGATGTCCAAACGTGTAATGGGTAAAGCTTCTTTTTGTCATGTGCAGGATCTGGAAGGAAGTATCCAGTCCTATGTGGCAAGAGACAGTCTGGGAGAGGAAGCTTATAAGGATTTCAAAAAACTTGACGTAGGTGATGTGATCGGCATCAGAGGAGAAGTTTTCCGCACAAAAACAGGGGAAATCTCCATTCACGCTTCAGAAGTGACTCTGCTGTCCAAGAGCCTCCAGATCCTTCCGGAAAAATTCCATGGTCTGACAAACACAGATCTCCGCTATCGTCAGAGATATGTAGACCTTATTATGAATCCGGAAGTAAAGGATACATTTATCAAACGTTCTAAAATTCTTAGTGCGATCCGTACCTATCTGGCAGGAGAAGGCTTTATGGAGGTAGAAACTCCTATGCTGGTTTCCAATGCAGGCGGCGCTGCAGCAAGACCGTTTGAAACACATTTCAACGCTCTTGATGAGGATTTGAAGCTTCGTATTTCTCTGGAACTTTATCTGAAGCGTCTGATCGTAGGCGGACTTGAAAAAGTATATGAAATTGGTCGTGTATTCCGTAATGAGGGTCTTGATACCCGTCATAATCCGGAGTTTACACTGATGGAACTTTACCAGGCATACACAGATTATCACGGCATGATGGATCTGACAGAAAATCTTTATCGTTATGTAGCTCAGACTGTTCTTGGAACAACAAAGATCGTATACAATGGTATTGAGATGGATCTGGGCAAGCCTTTTGAGCGAATCACTATGCTTGACGCAGTTAAGAAGTATTCCGGCGTGGATTTCAACGAGATCCATACTCTGGAAGAGGCAAGAGCAGCTGCAGACGAGCATCATGTTGCATATGAGGAACGCCACAAAAAAGGTGATATCCTGAACCTCTTCTTTGAGGAATTTGTGGAAGATCATCTGATCCAGCCTACTTTTGTTATGGATCATCCGGTTGAGATTTCTCCTCTTACCAAGAAGAAACCGGACAACCCGGATTATGTAGAACGTTTTGAGTTCTTTATGAACGGCTGGGAAATGGCAAATGCTTATTCCGAGCTGAACGACCCGATCGACCAGCGTGAGCGCTTTAAAGCTCAGGAAGAGCTTCTTGCTCAGGGAGATGAGGAAGCAAATACAACAGACGAAGACTTTATGCATGCTCTGGAGCTTGGTATGCCGCCTACAGGTGGTATCGGCTTTGGTATTGACCGTATGTGTATGCTTCTGACAGACAGCCAGGCGATCAGAGACGTTCTTCTGTTCCCAACGATGAAGTCCTTGAATGATGTAAACAAGGGCAATGATGTAAAAAATCAGCCTGTCGAGGAAATGAAAGCAGAGCCTGAAAAGATTGATTTCTCTAAGGTAAAGATTGAGCCTTTGTTTGAGGAACAGGTCGATTTTGACACATTCTCAAAGTCAGATTTCAGAGCCGTTAAGGTAAAAGAATGTGTAGCAGTACCGAAGTCAAAGAAGCTGTTGCAGTTTACCCTTGATGACGGAACAGACACAGACCGCACCATTTTAAGCGGTATTCACGCATATTACGAGCCGGAAGAGCTTGTAGGTAAGACACTTATCGCTATCACAAATCTTCCTCCTCGTGCTATGATGGGTATTGACTCTTGCGGTATGCTCCTCTCCGCTATTCACGAAGAAGAAGGCGAAGAAAAGCTCCATCTGCTTATGGTTGATGACCACATCCCGGCAGGCGCAAAGCTGTATTAAGCTGATGTAACGATGTACCGTTTAACCAAATAGACGGGACGTACTTCATTTGATAAAAAACTAAAAAAACAGCGATTTACATCAAACTTACATCAATTGATGCAGAAATCGGTGCAAGCAAGAGAAAATCGCATAATTAGTGCAATGAGTGGGCAATTCCAATCGGAGTTGCCCATTTTCTAAAATGAATGGAAATGCAAATCGGTATTTAATGCTTAACGAGGAGGAATAAACATGGCGAAGAAAGATTTGAAGTTATATTTAGAGATGGAAGTTCGCTTAAAGATGAAGGGATTCGACAAATTCTTGTAGATAAGGAGACTGGAGTTAATTATCTTTGTTGGAAATCTGGATACGGGGCTGGTATTACACCTCTTCTGGATTCTGAAGGAAAAGTCATAGTTACTAAGTAAAATTAAAGTTGAACAAAATCGCTACGCGATGGCCTGCCAAGGCTGTGGCATAGCGATTTTCTGTTTTATATAGCAAAACAGTGGAAAGCAAGTCCTAAAAGTAGTATTGTTAAATCACCACAAAATAACAATCAAACAGGATCGACCTCTCCACTGCCTATGAAAAGAATACCACCATTCCACTTGGTTGGCAAGCGGTTTTATGACCCCAATGCCCCTCCGTATAAAGCAGTGTTTCTGATAACTACTGATTTTATATGGAGGATTTTATTATGTATGAAAAATATTTAGAACAGCTTGAGGAAGCCGGGAAAATCCGTAACCTCAAAGAACGTTCCATCAGTTGCTATAAAAACTATGTTTCTTACTTTCTGAAATATCAGAATAAGAATCCCAAAGAACTTACCTGTCAGGATGTCAGGGCTTTTTTGCTTGCGAAAAAAGAGGAAGGACTGAAAGCCACAACTCTGAATCTTTACAATTCTGCCATCCGTTTTTTCTATCGAAATGTCCTGCATATCCTTTGGGATGACATCACAGTTCCACGTATGATCCTAGAACATAAGCTTCCTACTGTACTGACTGCCTCTGAGATTGACCGCCTGTTAGATGCTGTTGATGATATCAAATATAAGGCTATGTTCGCAGTCATGTATTCCTCAGGTATGAGAGTTTCTGAAGTGATCCATCTTCATTATGACGATATCTCCCGTTCAAATATGCAGATCCATGTCCGGGATACCAAGAATAGAATGGACCGTTATACCATTCTCTCCAAACGTTGTCTGGATATCCTTACACAATACTGGTTTGAGAAAGGTCGTCCCCGTGGCATCCTGTTTCCGAATAAATTTACCGGTAATTATCTAACAGTCAGTACTCTGGAACAGGTAATGCGACGGGCAGTAGCTGATGCAGAACTTCCAAAGGCAGCAACCCCTCACTGTCTCCGCCATAGCTTTGCAACCCATCTGATGGAACAGGGCATAGAACGGCAGAACATTCAAGCTCTGCTTGGACACCGTGATCCGAAATCTACGGAAGTTTATCTTCATGTCAGCAACAAATCCCTCATGGGCATTCAAAGCCCTTTTGACAGGAAAGAAGGTGCTGACCATGAATAAACCCACTGTCCAGGATATTTTCCGACATTTTTATACAGCATACCTTGAAAAATATTCTCCATCCCCGGAACAGTCAAAAACTGCCCGGAACATCTTGAACTGTAAAACAGGAGCTTATGGTGCAAATATCAGTGTATGTGAAGACTGTGGTGCTGTCCAGATCCATTATAATTCCTGCCGTAACCGTTGTTGTCCCATGTGTCAGGCAGTCCCAAAGGAAATGTGGATGGATGCCCGCAGGGAAGATGTACTTGATGCACCTTATTTCCATCTGGTGTTTACAGTCCCTGATATTCTGAACCCAGTCATTTACAATAATCAGAAACTGTTATATGACACGCTCTATCATGCAGCCTCTGCTACCATTCAAGAACTTACATCAGACCCAAAGCACCTCGGAGCTTCCGTTGGTTATATCTGCATCCTTCATACATGGGGCTCTGAAATGAACTTCCACCCTCATATTCATACGATACTGCTCGGCGGTGGACTGACACCGAAAAATGAGTGGAAAGATAATGGTACGGAGTTTTTTCTCCCTATATGGGCTATCTCCAAAGTATTTCGTGGGAAATATATGGATGAACTGAAAAATCTCTGGAATACAGATCAGCTTGAGTTTCATGGAACAGCAGAAAAATACCGTAATTATTATGAATTCAAAGAACTTATAGATTCCTGTTGTGACGCAGAATGGGTTCCTTACTGTAAGAAAACTTTTAACGGTGCACAATCTGTGATTGATTACCTTGGAAAGTATACCCATAGGATCGCTATCAGCAATCACCGCATCATCCATATGGATGATGAAAATGTTACTTTTTCCGTTAAGGATTACCGGAAAGAAGGACAATGGAAGGAACTGACCATTTCCGGCATTGAATTCATACGGCGTTTTCTGATGCATGTGCCACCCAGACGTTTTGTCAGGATCCGGCATTATGGACTTCTATGTTCCCGCAGCAAACACAAAAAACTCACTTTATGCCGGAATCTTCTCGGATGCAAAAAATATCTTTCAAAGCTCAGGGCTAAGGAAATGCCGGAAATACTGAAACAGCTATACGGGATAAACATCTGTGTATGTAAATCCTGCGGTGGACATCTTGGAAAACCACAACTGAGAATACCGCAAAGGTGTTAAAATCCAAATCTTTTATATGTTTTTAAGCCTCAAAATCCTGAGGTTTTATTGTTGTACCTATTTATCTGAAAATCCTTGATTTCTGTAGCGTCTGCATAGGAAATCCTGTATAATCACGGATAAGAACAAAAGATTAAAAGTCCATAGGTAATATCTACTCGGACGCTCACTTTGTTCAATTAGGTCAAATCGAAAATAGAGTAAACGAAGGGGCAGTTCACTGAAATGTCAAAACTGCTTTTTCGTTTACCCCATCATCGATTCTAACCTAAAGAATTTGTCGAACACATGAAAATTTGAAGTTTCGTAAGGATTTTTAAAACTGTCTCATTGTATGGTTTCGTTTATTAAGATATGATTGGTTTGGAGGTGATACATTATGGCAAATGAAGATAAAAAAGATTTTAATGCTATGCTTATGGATAGCAAGGATATGCCAAAAGTTCAAATCATAACAGATGAAAAGAGCATCGAAAAATATGGTGGAGATAAAATGTGGAATTGTCAAGAAAAGTGTAGTCGTTAAAACTCACTAAATTCTATCAGTTCCTAAGCTGCAAGAAGATCTTCCTGCAGCAGACGATATACAGCAGGAGGATATCCTCCCGGATTCGCCGT
>Ga0129308_1002090_pt1 | contig 18072 bp, 19 predicted proteins | sample L827metagenome_FD_94440 | JGI IMG/M metagenome (GOLD analysis project Ga0129308, IMG submission 94440) | Ring-tailed lemur group fecal microbial communities from Wisconsin, USA - L827 metagenome | ecosystem: Host-associated > Mammals > Digestive system > Large intestine > Fecal | place: USA... | reverse complement strand
TTCAATGCCGCTATGACATTGGAATAGCCTTGTACCACCTGCTTGCCGAAACCGTTCTCCAACGCTTCCCGGTGTTGCTGTTCAGTCAGTTCCGTAAGCGGAAAATTCCTGTCCTGCTTAGGTTGTTGGAATACATAATCATCCACGATTTCGGGTAAAGCGTTGTCATTGATACGGAATGCGAACGGGTCAAATTCCCGGTCACGTATGTGCATCGCCTTTACCTCGCTTATGTTGCCGTCCTGCTGGCTTTTCGTGATTTGCAAAACGGTTTCAGCCTTGTTGTTCAGTTCCGTACCGATATGTCCCCTTGTGTTGTCATCCCCCTTGTTCAAATGCAGCACGGTATGAATATGCAGGTTATATCCGCTTGACCAGCGCATCAAGAGGTTGATTAGGTCGGTTGATTCGCTGGGGCTGTTGATGTCGTACATCAAGTCACGGATTCCGTCAATGATGAGCAACCCCACATCGGGCATATTTTCAAGCATATAGCCGATAATCTGTTTCCGCTTGTCGGGTGTCTGCTCCCTTAGCACGATAAAAACAAAATCGTCCCTGTCCTTGTCGGTAGGCAGTCCGGCAAGCCGCAAAATACGCTCCATGACCTTGTGGCAATGGTATTTGCTCTGCTCGGTATCTACATAGAGGATTTTCCGTTTGTTCGGTGGCAGGTATGCCGAATACTTCAGTACCTCGTCATTCTTCAACGCTGCCGCAACGATAGCGGAAATGTTGAATGTCTTTTTGCTCTTGGCTTTACCCGTGGATGCGCTGAAATTACCCAGCGTGCCAATGGTAGAACCGTTCACCCAGAGCATTTCGGGCGGCACTTCGTAAGTGTCCGTTACCTTTAGATGAATGGTTTTCCAAAGGGCTGCGAAATCCTCTTTCTGCATGGGGGTGTCCTGTCTGGCTTCCACTTTCCTCTTATCTTCCATACCCCTTGATTTTACGGTTTGCGCTCTTGGCGATGGCGAGTGCCGCCCCGTCCTTGTCATCCACCTTTTTTGCAAGGTTTTCCGCCCACGTGAGAAGCTCCTTCCGTGAGAAAAGCAATTTGTTCCCGTACTTGCGGAACGGCACTTCCTTTTTGGCGGTCAGCTTGTAGAGCCGTGCCTTTGAAATTAGGAAACCGTGTCGTTCCAGCACCTCTACCGCCACATCGGGTGTGAGGTTGTCGGGTTCATTCTTTGGCTGGGTGAATCCTGCCAATGACTGGGAAACGGTCTCGCTCACGATAGCCCGGAGTTCTTCGGGCGTTGTCAAAATAATGTTCATCATATTTTCTTCCTTTTTTAGTTATTACTTGGCTACCGTCATAGCCGTTGCAACCGGTTGATGCCGCAAAGGAAGAATAAAAGAAACCGATTATTCAATTGCCAATCACCTGACACGGAACGGACAATCAGCGACAATGCAGGACATCCGGCAGGATTGGGACGAGATAAAAAAGGGACAAACGGTGTGCCTGTGCTTTTTGTCCTTCCTGCACTCCGTTTGTCCTATGTATGTCAAGTGATTGTGCGGATGCTGTTATTTTGCATCCTTTAACTTTTCAAGTTGGGAAACGACTTCCTTTATTACGAAATATCTGCTGTCCGACAGCCCTATGTCGGAACGGGATATGAAACCGAGTTCCTCCCACCGGGCTACGGTCTGCCTACTCACGCCCGCCATCTTCGCCAATGTCTTCTGGTCTATCAGTTCCCTGCCCTCGAATACGGGGTACCTGTACTTATGGGTGGCATGGCTGAACCTTATTCTTTCTATCACCTTGTCCACGTCTTTGACCGTAGGGGGAATATATGATTTCACTTGCAGTACGGCTTCTTCTATCTCATAGCCTGCATATTCGGGATTCAGTGCCAGTTCCCTGTAAATGGCACTGAAACATTCAAGGTGTCTAATCTTCACCGTCTTGGTTTTCTTGTTCGGCATGGCTCAATCGAATTTGGTCAGTAGCTGTGCGTTCCTTACCCGTTCCTCCTGCTCGAAGCTGGCAAGATAATTCTCCGTTATGGCAAGGCTTGAATGCCCCAGGCTCTCGGATATGTAAGCGATGTTCGTGCCGCTTCGTTTCAGGACGGTCGCATAGGAATGCCGGGCGGAATAGGTCGTGAAACGGGGGACACCGACAGCTTGGGCTATTTTTGCCAAAGCGATGTTGCAACGATGCGTTACCCGTCTGACTATTGCAGAAATGGCGAATTCGTCCTCCGTCTCTCTGGCGTACTTGAACAGAAAAGTATTGGGATTCCCATCATTTGGATTTCCCCACCGTTTTATAATATCCTGCATTTCGGGAGTGAGCACCGCCCTTATTTCCCGTATATGGTTGGACGTGTGCGATGTCTTGGAGCGTACAAAGCATATTTCACCGTCCACGATGTTTCCATACCGCAAGAAAAGCATATCCCTGAAATTGATTCCGTTGCACAGGTAGGAGAAAAACCAAAAATCCCGGTACTTCTCAACGGTCTTGCTGCCCTTGTATGTCACAACTTTTTTTATCTGTTCCATTGTCAAGGCTAATTTCCGGCTGTTTCCGCTCGGAATTTCGTACTTTCCCCTGCCGAACGGGTATTGGGCTTCTTTCAGAATCCCGTTGCGCCTTGCGTCATTCACCACGCATTTAAGGGCTTTCATATAGAAATTTATGGTGGTAACGGTTTTGCCCTCGTTCCGCAGGAACTTGTCAAGGCGTGACAGCCAGTCCACAGAAACCGCCGAGAACGGCACGTTGCCACCTGCAAACCGTTCTATGCTTTTCAATGTACTGCGATAGTTATAATAGGAGTTTACCTGCCCGTTGAGTCTGAACGTCTCTATTTTCCCCTGTATGGCTGTATTAAGGGTAGTACCCGTACATCTTCCCAATCTCATACTGAGCGCATCGAAACAGAAGTCCCCCCGTTCTGCGAGGGCTTCCACTTGGCTTTTTATGATGGAGAAGCTGTTTTCCACGCTTGCCCGTATCTCAATCAGCCTGCGGCTCTTGCTTTCGGCAAGGATTTCCCAGTCTTCTTTGGACAATTCCTTTCCGGTGGAATAATACTTCTGCCTGCGGTTGTGTATCACTTGTATCTTGACAGGGAACAGACCGCTTTTCTTCGCCCTGCGTGCATCCAGTACCGACAGTACGGATATGCCATCTTTTGAATACTTGAACATAGGCTGTCTTGTTTATTGTTATACGTCTTTTTGTGCATACGATTTGCATACAAAAATAGAGATTATTGGAAAAAGAAGCAAATTAAAAGCCAAATCGTTTTCCTGATAATCTCTAAATATCAGATATTTATATGCAAAACCAAACAGGGTAAAAATGATAAAAATATAGGGTATTATTACGGTTCGTGATTATTCCCTTTTTCATCGGCAAGTCGGAAATGTCGATGTGTAAGGGCTTTCCCGTGAGCCTGTCCACCATCTTGATACCGAAAGGGGACGGAGAGTTTTTATAGTTTGTTTCCTCCGAGAAGAAGCAAACCGCCTGTTCGATGAACGTGTAGAAACTCTCTTCCGCCGGAAAATCGGCTTCATTGCCTGGAATACCCGCCCAGAACAAGGTCGGCGTATCGGTGGTATTGTGGCGTGGCTTGCACTCCATGAGAGCCAGTTGGCTGCCCACCTCATTTTTGATTTGTTTGAGTTCCTCCCTGTCGTCACTCCATGCCATCACGTTGCAATGGCAGCGGACGGAGGTCAAGCCGAAACTATGCGCCTCGTTCAGATACTCGTCGATCCATTCCTTGTTGATTTGGTTGGAACGGCTATACCTCGAAAGCGAGTGCATATTTTTCGCCATCTTCTCGAACTTCTGCAAGTTGGCGGCACTGTCGTCAATGAACACATATTGATTGAATATGTGGTTGCATGGCAACAGCAGCCCGACGGGAGCCGCAAACGACAACCGGCAGTCGCTTCTGTCCGTGGATAGCTTCTCATACCTCATATCCGTTTCCGCATTACCCGGCAAATCCTCCACATCCGAAAGCGTGTGCAGGCACAGGTAGTTATCGCCGATTTTCATTTCGTCCGCTTTCAAGGTGATATCCTGAAGGGTGGTCGTATCGGTCTGGGACAGGGAAAAATACTTTTCAATAATTCCCGCTTTGGTGTCCGTTCCGGTTATCTCCTCATCGGTGAGCTGTAGCAGGCGGATAAGCCCGCTTTCACCCATGATACTGGCGAACTGCCCGACCGCATCGATGAATTTCGTTACCGCTTCCTTGTCCTTAATCTCTTTGGGAACGATGAAGCCCCGGCAAAGCGTGTTGAAGTTGCTTTGCGTGCGGCTCCGCTCTTTCGTTGTTTTCGTCAGGAACAGGTAGCAGTAGTGATTGAGGTACGGTCTTTCGTTGAAATGCCGCTCGAATGAACGGCTAAGAAAGCTCATGTCTTCCTTGTCCGTCTGCGGTTGGTAGCTCTCCCGGATAAAGATGTCCTGCTTATGGACGATGGAATAGTCCGGCAGCACCTTCATCGCTTTTACCCATGTCGAGTGTATCGCCTCGTATTCCTCCGAGGTCACGGTATAGAGTTCGGGTAGTTCTACCCGGAACCCCACCGTCACATCGGCATCCTTGCTGATGATACAGCCATGCTCCACCGATAGAAGCGGGAACTTGCTTTCAAGCGTGGCTGCCTTTAATGTATTTCTCATTCTTTTTTCCTTATTATATAATGTATAGTGCATTAAGAGGGTCTGCGACCTCTTTTGAATAGTTTGGGGATTTTACGCCGGTTGATAATGTACTTGGGATGACTGCCACGTGCCTGCATTTTCATCAAGCCGTGTTCGCCGTATTTGGCGTTCAGGGCGAAAGTCTGCCACACCAGAACCGATGCGGCGACCAGCCCGAAGGCGATGCAGAACCACTGGTTCACACCGACCATGTACATAATCACAAAGAGTATAAAGAGAGCCAGCAACCCGCCCACGAAGATGAACAGGTATTGGCTTTTAAGCCCTTTGAACTCAACCGACTTTCCAATCCCGCGATTGATTGGAAACTCTGCCATACCTTATATTATAGGAAGAAGGAACGGAGAATAGTGGCGGCTACAATCAGGAAGATACAAGCCCCGAACCACGAAGCGGCGGTTTTGCTCGTATCGGGGTCGCCGGAAGAGAACTTCCCGTAAACTTTCACGCCGCCGATCAAGCCAACGACCGCTCCAATAGCGTAAATCAACTTTGTCGCCGGGTCGAAATAGCTGGTTACCATATTGGTGGCTTCGGTAATACCCGCCATGCCGTTACCTTGTGCGAAAGTGGAAGATGCAGCCAGAAGGCAGGCTGCCGATAAAAGAATCTGTTTTTTTGTCATAAATACTTTTTTTGTTTTTGCCGTGAGAGTTGGATGGCTTCCACGACGGTGAATACTTTTTTACTTCTTGGATTTTAGTGGCGGCACTCCGCTTATCCGTACTCTTTCTGTTTCATTGTCCTTTACTTTTTTAATCGTTACACAAAATCCCGAATGTCGAACCCGCTGATGTCGGCAGGCACTTCGAGTGTATTTTGGGGATGGACTGCATTTCCGACCTCCTTTCCCTCCCCAGAGATAGATTTACCGGAAACTTCATCCATTAACCCCGTTATCTTCTTTGCCCGTTCAGGGCTGCTTTCAATAATCCGTTCAAAAAGGGCGTTGCCTTCCAGTTCCGAGAAAATCTGTCCGGCCCGTTGACGCTCATCCGCTGTGGCGGCAGAATTATCGGCGACTTTCACCGCTTCCCCGATTTCCTCAAAGCTCGCTCCGGTGGCATACCGTTTAGCCGGTGTCCGTTCCCCTCCTTCATCGTCCGCATATTCCCCCGGAATGTCTTCGATACGGATGTCGGTGAACGCTTCGTCCAGCTCATCGTCAGGTATCCGTGCCGGAGGTGTTTCGTCCTTATCGTCGGCAAAAGTAACTGCAATATCCGTAACTTCCTCACCTTCATCCGCTTTGGCAGCTTGTGGCTCCGGTCTGGAATCTTGTGGCACTTTCGTTTGCATTTTGAACCGGCTTTTGCCGACAATATCATCCCCTCTGTGCGGTGGCTTGGAGGGTGGTTTGTCCTCCACCTGCGGAGGGCTTTTCCGCTGTCTGCCCGATAGGATGTAACTAACAAGCCATGCGTTATACAGCAGTAACAGGCATATCAATACGGTTTCCATAGGCATCCTCCCATATTATTCATTTTCCCTTTCATATCAATATACTTCTTCGTAATGTTTTTTATATAATTTCTTTATCACATCCTCGTACTCATCGAAGTGCTGTGTCAGTACATGGTCGATATAACCGAACAAGGACAGTTTATCTTTCCCGATAACCCGTATAATCCGTAAGATACGGTCGTGATAATCTTTCCGCACGTAAACCAGCTTGCCCGAACGGGCTGCCATTTCTACCTCACGGATGAACAGTTCCAGATATTCCTCTTCACTCTCGCTTTTCTTGCTCCGGGACACCTCCTTTGTTCTGGGCGGTGGCGGAGTTTCTTTGGTTTTCTCCTTTTGCTGCACTTCTTTAGGAAGGGCGGCAGGAGGTTCCGGTATCGGTGCGGGTGGAATGTCAGGGCGAACAGAATTGATAATCGAACTGGCATCCACATCTACATGAAGTGTCTTTGCCATAGGTTACTCCTGTTTGATAATGGTTAGTATCTCATCCGTCAACGCATCCAGATTACTTCCTTTAATCAATGTCCGGTCAGGAGGAAAGAGTGTGGAACGGAAAAGAGCCTTGCCACTCTCTTCCATCGCTTCCCTGCGGAAACGCTTGCTGTCGGGGAGGATTATCTTTAGGATGGGGACGCCCATTTCAGCCGCCACCGTTTCGTAAATCCGGTAAAGGTCTGTTTTTTCTCGTCCGTCCACCATGTTCCACAAGAGATACAGCCCCTTGATATTGGTTTTCCCGTTCGTTATCAGATGGTCGTTTACCAGCGAGGCGAATTGCAGGGAACTTTCCATAACCACACGGTCGGCGGCAATCGGACAAAAGATATAGTCCATCGTGGCAATCGTGTTGACGATACCCGTGTTGTACACCGTACCCGGCAGGTCGAAGAAAATTATATCAAGCGGCATCCCCCCACCGATCAGCCTTTCGGCTGCTTTTGCCGCATTTTCGGGACGGCTCTCCAAAACCGGATAGGCTTTCTTCTTCAATTTGGTGAACTGCTCGTAAGCGGCAACCTTGTAACGCTCGTTCTGCTCGATGTTCTTCAAATCACGTTCACGCATATCCTTGATGCTGTACTGCGGAAAGTCGCAATCCACCACCGCCACGTTCAGACCTTTGACATAATGCAGGTAACTTGCTGTCAATACGGTCAGGGTTGTTTTTCCCGCGCCTCCCTTTTGGGTGGAGAACGCTACTAATAAAGGCTCATTCATTGTTCTAATTTTTATTGGTTATACAATCTGTTTATAAATCCGTTTCTTTATTTGTCATTTTGTGAATTGACATACTTGTTTTCCGGTCGGCATATCCGCCTGCCTGTCATCCGACAATCCTGTCCGTCCGTTTACCAGCCAGTCACTTAACCTGTTTATCCGTCCGTCAATCAGCAAACTGCTCATTTAATTTGTTTGTCCGTTTATTCACAAACAAGTCTGTTTGCTGTTCTGCAAATTGACGGGGTAATCCGTTTATCGGTTAATCAGCGAAACAATCCATCTTTCTATAATTTTATCACTTTACAGACAAAACGACCATCCCGTTACATGATTGGCAGATGAATAATCCGGCTTGCAAACCGACTTATAAATTGCCCGTCCAATCAATTCTCCGGCAAATAAACGACTAATATTCATAGCTTGTATCACTTTCCCGGCGGGTGGCAGCTTGTGGCGTCGGCATGGAAGCTACTGGCACTTTCGCACTTGTAAATCAAGCGGATAAACCCCGTACTTTTGTGCCCAAGCGACAAGGCTCACCGTTCATGTCCGCATGGCAGTCGATATGGGCTTACCTCAATCCGTCTTCGGACGGATTTTTCTATTCACAAGAATAGAGCAAGGTGTCTTTTGAGTAACTCAAAAGGCGGCGGGTAACCGCCACACCTTGCCCTTGCAGGGGGCTTGGTCAGTCCTCCGAAGTCGGACTGCCCGTAGAAACTGCCGTAGGCGTGATGAGTGGCTTATGTCGTGATACACTAAAATCCACGTTAAGATGAAAGAAAAAGCAAAGAGAACGGGACGCATCCCGAAGTTGAACCCCAAGACGCACTGTGTGATGGTGCGTTTCGATGATGAGGAACACGCCCGTTTCCTCACCATGTACGAGCAGTCGGGCGAGTACGCGAAGGCGGTTTTTATCAAGGCGCGGGTATTCGGAGAGGAATTTAAAGTTATCCGGGTGGATAATTCTTTCCCCGAATACTATGCCAAGCTGTCGGATTTGCACGCGCAGTTCCGGCGCATCGGTGTCAATTACAACCAGACCGTGAAAGAATTGAAGAGCCGTTTTTCGGAGAAAAAGGCGATGGCACTGCTTTACAAACTGGAAGGAATCACGCGCGAACTCGTGGCGGTGAGCCGTGAAATTGTAACCCTCACACAGAAATTCGAGCGGGAATGGTCGCCAACATGAATGTGGGAGCCTCCCTTTACGGGGCGTTGGCATACAACGGGCAGAAGATAAACGAGGGGGAAGGCAAGCTGCTTTTATCCAACAAAATCTTTGACGACGGCACAGGGACGATGGACATCGCCCGTGCCGCATCGGATTTTGAAAGGTATCTGCCCCAGCGTATGCGCACCGAGAAACCCATTATCCAGATATCTCTCAACCCGCACCCGAACGATAAATTGAGCGATACGGAACTGAGCGACATTGCACGGGAGTATATGGATAAAATCGGTTACGGTGAGCAACCTTTTGTCGTTTTTAAACATGAGGACATCGACCGCCACCACCTGCATATCGTCTCCATCCGTGTCGGTCTTGACGGCAAGCGGCTTGACAACGATTACATCCACCGCCGGAGCAAACGTGCCACCGACGCTTTGGAGAAGAAGTACGGCTTGCACCCGTCCGGAAACAGCAGGCGGCAGCAGGAACAGGGGGCTTTGCGTAAGGTGGACGTGGCACACGGCAATGTGAAACGGCAGGTCGGCAACGTCCTGAAAGGTCTTTCCGAAAACTACCGTTTCCAATCACTTGGTGAATACCGTGCGTTGCTCTCCTTATATAATATAGCTGTTGAGGAAGCACGGGGAGAAGTACACGGCAGGGAGTACCGGGGCTTTGTCTATTCGGCGACGGACGGCAACGGGAATAAGGTTGGCAATCCGCTGAAAGCCTCCCATTTCGGCAAGTATGCCGGATATGACGCTTTTGAGCAGTGGTGCGAAACCTCCAAGACCCAAATCAAGGAGAAGGATTTGGGCAAATACACCAAAGGGAAAGTGCTTGTCGCCATGCGTCAAGCATCCGGCAGAGAAGAACTGTTGGAGAAACTAAAAGCCAAAGGCGTGGATGTGGTACTGCGTGAAACCGATACGGGACGCATTTACGGAGCCACCTTTATCGACCACAAGACGGGCTGTGTACTCAACGGTTCCCGTATGGGAAAGGAGCTTTCCGCCAACGCCTTGCAGGAATGGATGGAAGCGCATACGCCACATCCAACACAACTCATAGGCGTAACCCTCTCACCGGAACCACAGGCAGCAGAGCAGCGGCAACCGTTCGTGCCGCATCGCTCCCAATCCGACGAGGATTCCATTACCGGAGGACTGTTCGATATTCCGGTATCACAAGGCACTGATCCGGAGGAAGAAGCCTTCCGCCACCGGATGCAGCGTAAGAAAAAAAAGAGAAAAGGAAGAGGTATTTAATTGTAACATTTAAAACAGAATCAGTATGTCACAACAAGAAGACGATTTGAGGGCATTGGCGAAAATCATGGATTTTCTGCGTGCCGTGAGTATATTATTTGTCGTAATCAATATCTATTGGTATTGTTACGAGGCCATTAAACTATGGGGAGTGAATATCGGCGTGGTCGATAGAATCCTGATGAATTTCCACCACACGGCAGGGCTATTCGGATGCATCATCTACACCAAACTGTTCACTGTTCTCCTGCTTGCGCTCTCCTGTTTGGGGACCAGCGGAGTGAAAGAGGAAAAAATCACATGGACGAAGATATGGACCTATATGGGTGTGGGATTCGTGTTCTTTTTCCTGAACTGGTGGGTGCTTGCATTGCCGCTTGGCGTGGAAGCAAACGCTGCTGTCTATATTTTCACGATGGCAGTCGGCTATATCTGCCTGCTGATGTCGGGGCTTTACATGAGCCGCCTTTTGAAAAACAATCTAATGGACGACGTTTTCAACAACGAGAACGAGAGTTTCATGCAAGAAACCAAACTGCTGGAAAATGAATATTCCATCAACCTGCCCACCCGTTTCTGGTACAAGAAGAAGATTTGGAAAGGATGGATTAATGTGGTGAACCCTTTCCGTGCCTCCATCGTACTCGGCACTCCGGGTTCGGGTAAATCATACGCTGTGGTAAATTCGTTCATCAAACAGCAGATAGAGAAGGGCTTCAGTCAATATATTTACGATTTCAAATATCCTGACCTTTCCACCATCGCTTACAACCACTTAATCAATAACTTGGACGGGTACAAGGTCAAGCCACAATTCTATGTTATCAACTTTGATGACCCGCGTCGAAGCCACCGTTGCAACCCCATCCATCCCGATTTTATGGAGGATATTACGGACGCTTACGAGAGTGCATACACCATCATGCTTAATCTTAATAAAAGTTGGGTGCAAAAGCAGGGCGATTTTTTCGTGGAATCACCCATCATCCTCTTTGCAGCGATTATCTGGTATCTCAAAATATTTCAGAACGGGAAGTATTGCACATTCCCGCACGCCATCGAGTTCCTTAACCGCCGGTACGAAGATATATTTCCCATTCTGACAAGCTATCCGGAACTTGAAAACTACCTTTCCCCCTTCATGGATGCGTGGCTCGGCGGAGCGGCTGAGCAATTGCAGGGGCAGATTGCATCTGCCAAAATTCCTCTCTCGCGCATGATTTCACCGCAGCTCTATTGGGTCATGTCGGACAGTGAGTTTACATTGGATATAAACAATCCCGAAGAGCCGAAAATATTGTGTGTAGGCAATAACCCTGATAGACAAAATATCTATGGAGCGGCTTTGGGCTTGTATAATTCCCGTATCGTGAAGCTCATCAATAAGAAAGGGATGTTGAAGAGTTCGGTTATCATCGATGAATTACCGACGATTTATTTTAAGGGATTGGATAATCTGATTGCCACTGCCCGAAGCAATAAGGTGGCAGTATGTCTGGGCTTTCAGGATTTCAGCCAGTTGGTGCGTGACTATGGCGACAAGGAAGCCAAAGTCGTGATGAACACCGTCGGTAATATCTTTAGCGGTCAGGTAGTGGGTGAAACGGCAAAGACGCTTTCCGAACGTTTCGGAAAGGTGTTGCAGAAACGACAGAGTATCACCATCAACCGTAACGACAAATCCACATCCATCAATACACAGATGGATAGTCTGATACCTCCAAGCAAAATTTCCGGCTTGACACAGGGAATGTTTGTCGGCTCCGTATCGGATAACTTCACGGAGCGTATCGAACAGAAAATCTTCCACGCCGAGATTGTGGTGGATGCAGAGAAAGTAAAACGGGAAGAGGCGGCTTACAAGAAAATTCCCGTCATTACCGACTTCACCGATGCGGACGGCGTTGACCGCATGAAGGAACAGATACAGGAGAACTACAACCGTATCAAAGCGGATGTGAAGCAGATTGTGGCGGAGGAACTGCAACGAATCGCAGATGATCCGGCACTGGCACACCTGTTGCAACAGAAAGGATAACCCATTAAGTAAAATGGAGGTTAGCAGGATTTACCCGCCTTCCTCCATTTTCTTTTGCAGCTTAGTGAGTACGGACTCCACATTGTCCTGAAAGAACTGCCTGAATAGCGCATCATTCTTTAATATGATATTGTATTCTTCCTCCACTACACATAACATCCGTTTCCTTATCTCAATCAGGATATGCTCCGGCGGATTCTTTTGATGAAGTTCCCAATAGTCGGAAACTTCCCGGTGGATGTACTCCCGCAGCAAGGCTTTAAACTCACCGTGAAGTTCTTTGAACTTCATTGTTTCCGCAAATACCGGCAGTCGGTCTATATCCGTGAATCCGTATCCATGCTCATCATTGTACTCTTCCATATTGTCCTCCTCATCCAATGAGGGCTTTGCCCGTAGGTCATCCAAAATGCTTTGCGCAAATTGTCCGGACTCTTTATCGGCATATTTCTTAGAATACTTTTCCAGCAGTTCCCAATCCTGACGGGAAAGGGGAAATTTACCAAGTAGCCGTTCTACGTCACGAATACGCCTCATGTCGGTTTGTATTTCAGCGGGCAGGGATTGGCATTGCTTGCAGATATGCACGGCATGACCTTTACCGCTGAATTTCTCATTGGCTTTTCTCTCTCCACAGATTTTACAGTAGTGTCCCTGCTGTTTCTTCTTTTTTGCCATACGCCGTCACTCTATTGATTTCTCAGAATGCTGCAAACGATAAAAATTCTTCTGCCGTTCAATCTCGTTCCGCAACTCCTCTTCGGTAGGCATATAAAGCATGTATTTGGAGGCAAAAAGATGATTGTTATCGTGTAATACCGAATACCGGGCAATATCATCGTCGGTTTCGGAACACAGCACGATACCGATAGTGGGGTTATCCCCTTCACCACGTACCCGTTCATCATACATCCTTACATACATATCCATCTGTCCAACGTCTTGATGCGTTATAGGTGTTGTTTTCAAGTCTATCAACACGAAATTTTTAAGGATGAAATTGTAAAACACAAGGTCGATGAAATAATCTTTCTTCTCGGTGCGGACTAACTTCTGCCGTGCCACGAAAGACCAGCCTTTTCCTAATTCGAGTAAAAAACGCTGTAAATTTCCGATGATAGCCGATTCCAGATCCGATTCGGTAAAATCCGTGTTGGGAGATAACCCGATAAACTCCGCTACCGTAGGATTTTTGATGAACTCCAGCTTATCCTGTTCAAACGTACGGGTGAGGGATTTCATTTCCGCCTCGACTCTTTCCTTATTGTGCGAAAGTAACAGGCGTTCATAATATTGGGAACCGATATTGCGGTCGAGCGTGCGGTAACTCCACATCTGCTCCTGTGCCTCTTTCAGATACCATGCACGGGCTTCCGGGTTGGTGACTGTCAAAAGACGCTTATAATGAGACCATGACAATATTCCACACACTGTGGGGAATATTTCAGGAAAGGTTTGATAGAACTGGCGGCAGTAATATAATGTATTAACCGAGAACCCCTTCCCGAACTCCGCAGTCAATGCTTTGGAAAGCTCTTTGAGCAATTCCGTTCCATAATCGGCACGTTCTTTCCCCTGCTGCTGTTCTTCTACAATACGTTTGCCCATAAGCCAATAGGCTTCCACCATTGCCGAATTAATGGCAGAATATGCCTTTCCACGAGCTTCCGCTACTATTTGTTTTACCTCTTGGATGAAGTTCATTTCATCCGGACTGTTCTTTTTAATATCATTCATTGGAAGTGAGCATTTTAAGTCTTTGCAAAAGTACACAAAAAAACGGGAGCCTTTGGAAACATCCCGTTATTAAAATAGTATTATTTGCGTTTCCTTTCCCTCTCGTCATCCTGTTGCATCCGCTTGTTCAACCGTTCCCGCATCTTGTCCAGAAAGTACGTGCGGCTCTCGTTCTTGCGTCGCTTCATATCCGTATAGGCACTGTAACAATCCCTGACGTCTATGCCGAACAGTGCGCCCATGAAAGCCGCCAACTCGTGAATGGGGGCTTCCCCCTCATTAAGACAGCCCATTTCGTTCAGTCCGTACACCATCTCCACCAGTTCAATGGCATTACCCGTCCATTTGTAAGCACCTTTGATTTTTAGTAAATCCGTAGGTTCCTCCTTGTCTTTTTGCAGGCAGATACGCCGTTTCTCCGTCAAATGGGCATACAACATTTCCATTGCCATAATACGGGCGACAAGGTGGTCATATCCGGTGGAGAACCCCGAACCGTCATCAAAGTGACACACGTCCACATCAAAACCCTCTTCCTGCTGCCCACGTACGAAATAGTAACGGTCCAGATAATCCACGCCGCTCCGGTAATATTGGTAAAATGCCACATGACGGTCGAAAAACAACTTTTGTTCTTCCTGACAACGCATATAATACCCATCCAGCATCTTATCATCGAGTGGCCGTCGCATTTCTATGCAAAGTACCTCATGAAAATAAAGCAACCGTCCCAGCAAGGCGGGCTTATGACATTTAAAAAAAGTGATTTCTTCGGTCTCATCCCCAAAAGAGTGCGCTTCTAAATATGCCTTCAATTCTGCAAGCTTCTCTTTCAGACAAACGATGATTCTTTTACAATCTTCGATGATATTTTTCCCATGTAGGTCAATGGTCAATATTTTTTCATCCACTTCCCACATTATGGTTTCGTAATAATTTTGCATCCAATCTTCTTGTTGATTTCGGGTGCAAAGTTACGAATATCAATACAATAACATTTTAGCAAAGTTTGGCATAAAGTTATCATTAATGAGCAGCCCCGTTTTTTTCTCCTGTTTGAATATAAGTCCGGCGCAGATTGACCGGTGTATCTCCTAAATTATCCTTGCAAAAACGAGTGAATTGCTGGGGTGAAGAAAAATGAAATTCTTCGATAATATCGGCAAAAGGTATATATGATAGCGAAAGCCGGTGTCGAATATGCTCTGCACGTTTCATCATAAGCCATTTATAAGGCGATATGCCGAACTCTTTTTTAAATAGTCTCCGGAACGTGTGCAGCCCATATCCACACATTTCTGCCAGTGCGTCGGTATATTCCGCTTGGCGGTAATGGGCGAGTACCAGACTTTTAAACGGTACATCCTCGTCGGTCATGGGATGGAAGAACAGCCGCAGCTCTTCAGGGGTATAATATTGGGTGAAAAGCCAAATCAATTCCTTATGTTTTAATCCCCACAGGGCAGGTTCATATTTCTTGTCCATAATATACCCTTCCACACCGTCCATAATGTGTGACAGTTGGCCGCAGGCAGTCAGTTTACTGTAAAAGTACTCTTTGCCGGGTTGGTGTTCAACGGGTGTATGGCTGTATAGAAATGAAAGTAAACAATTCTCTACGTGGCACACCACGTTGTTGAAATAGTGAGCCAGTAGCACAACATCGCTCTGTGCCACCCCATGATAATCACTGCCACGGGGAATGAACAGAATCTCCCCCGCACATAAAAATTCTTCTTTGAATAGATTGCTTGTAATGCGGATATGACCGGATTTACAAAATAATAGTACATGTTGTTTCAGACCGTAGCTTGACTGTTCGTCTCCTTTTTGGTAAAAACTGAAACGGAAGGAACAACCCATAGGATTCTCATCGCAAAGGACATGATTTTGGTTATATGGAAAGGCCATTTTTAAATAAGTTTATCAAATTGAACATTTAACTTTATTTGCAATTAAAATACTTATTTCATAAAGTAAGCACATAGGCAGTGCAACCAACGATAAGGTAAGGACATCGGAGGTTGGGGTAATCCCAGCGGCAACTACAAGGATAATCACAACAGCGTGTTTTCGATAGCGGCGCATGAAATCCGCTGTAAGAAAGCCCAACTTGGTGAATAGCCACGAGAGTATAGGAATCTCGAATACAATGCCCATTGCAAAGCACATCATCACGAGTGTCGATATATACGAATCGAGCGTGATCAGATTATCCACTTCGCTGCTTACCTGATAAGTCCCCAAAAAGCGGAATGTCAGTGGAAAGATCAGAAAGTAGCTGACTAACACTCCCAATCCGAACATCGCATAGCCGCCTCCGACTATCCGCGTGACATACCGCCGTTCATTATCGTATAATGCAGGAGAAACAAACCGAAACAACTGGTAGAGAATATAGGGCGAAGTGCACAGTACCCCAGCGCACAGGGCGGTCTTCATGTGAATGATGAACTGCTGTGCCAATCCCGTATTGATAAGCCGGACGGAAAACGGCTCGATCGCACCTCCCGCCCATGCCGCCATACGGTCGAGCAACCTATAGGTAACGAATCCGTCATCCTTTGGAGCAAGTACAACGGAGAAAAGCTCCTCCTTGAAGAAGAATGCCGCAATGCCGAACACGACGGCCACGGCGACAATCCTGACGATTGCCGCCCGCAGCACATCTAAATGTTCCCAGAAAGTTTGTGTGTTCGTCACGGCTGCCATCGGTTACTCCTTACGTTCAGGTTCCTTGATTTCCTCAATTTCTTTTTCCACGTTGTTCATCCCCTCTTTGAAGGAACGAACACCTCTGCCGATTCCTTTCATCAATTCGGGAATCTTCTTGCCGCCGAAAAACAGCAATACTACCAATGCGATCAGCAGCACTTCCTGCATACCGATACCGCCAATAAAAAGTGGTGTTATCATCATTATTTGCGAATTAACCCATTTATCATTTCAAAGATTTCATTTTCATCAAGTTCCGTATCGCAAGGAATACAGCCGACTTGTTCACGGTTGATTATGGCATCGTAATACATATCCACCCCGAAATCGGAAAACAACACTACCAGCTTCCTCGAAGATTCCTCTATGGAAGAATCGAAACCGAATACGTCGAGATAGTATTTTCTGACGTCCTCTGCATGACGTTTTCCCATTGTTTCGAGGAATCTCGGAAAAATAGACGTCAGGCTTCTACGGTAAGAGCTGCCGAATAACTTTTCCGGAAGAAATTCCAACTCGTAAATGTCGTATGCGTAAGCCTCCTCTTTTCCTATGCCCATTCTGGACGAAGTGGAAAGAGATGCTCCTATCATAATAATACCTCTTGCATCAAGGTCATTCGGATTCGTTTGTAAAGTCTTTGTCGCTTCAAGTACGTTTTTGATATAAGAAATTCCTGCATTGTAGGACATCCGGTTTTTGTCGCCCAAAATACACGCCGACAGTTGAACCAGTGTAACAAGTCCCGTATATGTGGTCATTTCTTTGTCCAAAGTCAGGGAATATTTGGGACAAAGAATAGCATAGTCGGCCGGTATGCCGTATGCCGTCCCGAAATCGCCCGTCCTCGAATCGACAGATACAGCCCCAAGTCCATTCTCCGAACCGCTGGACGGATAGGTCGGTATCAATACGAGTGGCAGTCGTTTCAGCCCGTAAGAAGGTTTCCCTTTCAGGTAATCCCACAAATCGGATTCATGATAAAAGCCGAAAGCCATCAATTTGGCACTATCCATTACACTTGCACCCCCTGCTCCGACAATCAGGGTTACACCGTTGGACTTGGCAAACCGAATTCCCTCTTGTATTTTGGAAAATTCCCTTGAAGAAGCTCCATATTCCACAAAAGGAATATTGGCATCGGTCAATGTTCGGATTATATCATCGTAGCACCCGTTTCGTTTTACGGAACCGCTACCGTAAACAAACATCACTTTATGCTCTTTAGCCACTTCCGCGATAGTCTCCCGTATATCATTACGAAAGAGCAGTTTCGTATCGTTTCTGAAAATAAAATCTTTCATTATAATGTCTCTTGTTTAAGTTGTTCCACAAAGAAGTTGATTCGCTGCATTTGTGCCGGGATATTGATGCTTTGCGGGCAATGGTGTACGCATTGGTCGCAGCCGATGCAATGGTCGGCCTGCCGTAGTTTCGGCACGGAACGGTCGTAACCGACGAGAAACGCCCGTCGGGCTTTCCGATAATTCTCGTCCTGCGAAGAGACGGGAACATTCCCTTCGTTGATGCACTTGTTGTAATGTGCGAATATGGCAGGAATGTCCAGTCCGTATGGACAAGGCATACAATATTGGCAGGCGGTACAGGGAACCGACGGGTATTTCAGCATGGTTTGCGCCGTCTCTTCCAAGAGTGCCAGCTCCTCTTCTGTACAAGGATCGAGCGGCGAGAAGGTACGGATATTGTCCTGCAAATGTTCCATATAGGTCATGCC
>Ga0129308_1002089_pt1 | contig 18075 bp, 14 predicted proteins | sample L827metagenome_FD_94440 | JGI IMG/M metagenome (GOLD analysis project Ga0129308, IMG submission 94440) | Ring-tailed lemur group fecal microbial communities from Wisconsin, USA - L827 metagenome | ecosystem: Host-associated > Mammals > Digestive system > Large intestine > Fecal | place: USA... | reverse complement strand
TATAAGACGGAGCAGATCATGAAAGAGCTGGCGGGCATGGAGCGTTTTTCCTTCCTGCCTGTGGCCGGAGGTCACGCGATCTATACCAACGCTCAGCTGGTCAGAAAGTACCACGAGTCCAAAGGAAACACCCATAAGACGGAGATCGTGACCACGCTCCATTCCCATCCCGTGGACGCGGCCGCCTCTTCTACTCTGGGCTATAAGATCATCACGCTGATGCCCGATGAAAAGACGGGGCTCCCCAACTTCGAGGAATATAAAGCGGCGCTCAGCGAGAAGACGGCCGCCATTTTCATCACCAATCCGGAGGATACGGGGATCTTTAACGACCGCATCCGCGAGTTCACGGAAGCGGCTCACCAGGTAGACGCCGTCTGCGTGTACGATCAGGCTAATGCCAACGCGCTGCTGGGCGTGGCGAGAGCCGGAGAGGCGGGCTTTGATCTGATGCATTTCAATCTGCACAAGACCTTCTCGTCCCCTCACGGTTCCGACGGACCGGGCTGCGGTGCCATTGGCTGCACCGGAGCGTTCGAGGCGTTTCTGCCCAAACCTACGGTAGAGTTTGACGGAAGCAAATACTACCTGGATTATGACAGAAAGGACAGCATCGGATACGTAAAACTGTTTTTAGGCAATGCCACCGCAGTGACGAGAGCTTATATGTGGTGTATGAGTCTTGGCTGGGAGGGCATGCGCCAGGCGGCGGTGATCTCTGTGCTGAACAATCAGTACATGACCAAGAAGATCCTGGAAAAGGTTCCCGGCGTATCCCTGCATTACGGGAAGGGAGAGCGCCGCATGGAGCAGACTCGCCTGTCTTTCGACAAGCTCTTTGAGGAGACAGGGCTGGGCATTGTGGACGTAAATCACCGGCTTGTGGATTACGGTATCTCTGAACTTTGGATGTCCCATCATCCATTTACTGTGCCGGAGCCATTTACACCGGAGCCCTGTGAGAGTTATAATAAAGACGATATTGATTATTATGTGGAAGTGCTTCGCCGCATCGCGGTGGAATGCCGGGAAGACCCGGAGACGATACGCACCGCGCCTCACAAGTGCGCGCGTCATCGCCCCATCGATATTCCCGCGGATTCCACGGAGGAATCTTTTGGGAAGCTTGCGACTACATGGCGGGCCTATGTAAAGCGGTTCGGTAAGTCCTGAGAAGGACCCAGGGCGCCGGGACGGAAGTTCCGGCGCCCGGTCCGGTTTGAGGGACGTTATCGCCGGACGGAAAGGGAAAATGGCCCCATCAATATCAATATGGAAAGAGAATCCACGGATGAGCAATGAAACAAGCAGGAAAATGAGAGTTGGCCTGATCGTCAACCCGGTGGCCGGCATTGGAGGCCGGGTGGGGCTGAAAGGAAGCGACGGCGCGGAGATCCAGAAAAAGGCCCTGGAGCTGGGGGCCCGTCCGGAAGCGCCGGACCGGGCCGCCGCCGCGCTGAGAAAGCTCGGAGCCGCAGCCGGCCGCATTTCGGTCATTACCTGTCAAGGCGGCATGGGCGAAGATGAGTGCCGGGCCGCCGGACTGAGCCCGGAGCAGGTGCTGCCCGGCAGAGGCGCCGGCGCAACTTCACCGGAGGATACCGTTCAGGCCGCCCGGGCCATGAGCCGCGCGGGGGTGGATCTGCTGCTGTTTGCCGGCGGGGACGGCACCGCCCGCAATATTTATGAGGGAGCGGGCGACCGGGTGACCGTGCTGGGCATACCCGCCGGAGTGAAGATCCATTCCGGTGTGTTTGCGCTGAATCCCGCCAGCGCGGGCAGCGCCGCTCTCCGGTATCTTGAACAGGGAGCGGAAAACAGCCGGGAGGCCGAGGTCATGGATCTGGACGAGGACGCTTACCGCAGAGGAGAGGTGCGCCCGCGTCTTTACGGTTTTCTCCGGGTGCCCTGCGACGAGACGAGGATCCAGCATGTGAAGGCCAGATCCGTCCCGGAAGAAGGAGAACTGACGTCCATAGCGGCGCAGCTCATCGACGGCATGGAACCGGGCGTGTACTATGCGGTGGGCGCGGGGACCACCACCCGGCGCGTTATGGAATGCCTGGATCTGCCCAACACGCTCATCGGCGTGGACGTCATACGGGACAAAAAGCTGGTGGCTTCCGACGTGACGGAACGACAGCTCTGGGAGATCGCCCAGGAGCCGGGCAGCGAACTGCGCGTCATCCTGACCGTTATCGGCGGTCAGGGGCACATATTCGGCAGGGGAAACCAGCAGATCAGCCCCCGCATCATCCGCAGACTGGGTATGGAGCGCATTTTGCTGGCGGCCACCAAGAGAAAACTGCTGTCCCTTCCGGGACATCGGCTGATCGCGGATACGGGAGATCCGGAACTGGACAGGGAGCTGGCGGGATATTACCGGGTGGCGGTAGGAGCCAGAGAGCAGATGATCTGCAGACTCACGGCGGGCGACGAGTAAGGCGGATATTTGAAGCGGTGCAGACGCCGAAGGGCAGGCACGGCCAAGAGCATGCTGAAGGGCAGGCACGGCGGGGAGCAGGCGCGGTGAGGCGAAGAGCAGGCGCGGTGAAGGGCTGACACGGCGAAGAGCAGGCGCGGTGAAGAGCAGACACGGTCAAGAGCAGGCATGCTGAAGGGCAGGCGCGGTGAAGAGCAGGCATGCTGAAGGGCAGACACGGCGACGAGCAGGCGCGGTGAGGCGAAGTGCAGACGCGGCCAAGAGCAGGCGCGGTGAAGGGCTGACACGGCGAAGAGCAGAAATGGTGAAGCGGACAGAAGGAGGACAGAATGGGTAATCTGACAGGCAGGACGGCATTGATCACGGGGGCAGCTATGGGAAATGGGCTGGGCATCGCCCGGGTCATGGCGCAGAAAGGCGCTCTCGTCATCATGACGGATAAATCGGAGCAAGTATTTGAGTCCGCCGGGAGGCTGGAGGAGTCGGAAAAAGGCGTCCGGACAGCCGCTTATCAGATGGACGTGACGGATCCCGACTGCGTCCGGGCCGTGGTGCGGGAAGCGGAGGCCGCTCATGGTCCGCTGCATATTCTGGTGAACAACGCCGGCGTCTCCCTGCTTACAGACATTCGGGAGATGGATGAAAAGCTGAGAAAACTCCATTTCGACGTAAATATCCAAGGGGCGTGGAACTGCGTAAAGGCGGTGCTGCCGGGCATGATGGAACGGCGCTACGGCCGGCTGATCCACATGTCTTCTGTCACCGGACCGGTGGTGTGTGATCCGGCCAATATTGCCTATGCGACTACGAAAGCCGCGCTGCTGGGTTTCAGCAAGGCCATCGCCATCGACACGGCGGAGTACAATATTACATCCAACGCTATTCTTCCCGGATACTTTATGACCCCTATGGTGCAGCTGACGGCGGAGGAGACCGATCCCGACGATCCCCAGCGCGTCCTGGATGAGATCGCGGAATCCGTCCCCGTCAAACGGCTGGGAAGGCCGGAGGAGATCGGCTATCTGGCTGCGTTTCTGGCATCGGACGAAGCGGCCTATATCACCGGGGCGGAGATCCGCATCGATGGAGGAAGCACGCTGCCGGAAACTTCCTGCGTGGGCCGGTGACATTTTCTGCATAGATCGAAGACACTTTTTTTTCTTGTATAACTCCCGGGAAATTGTTACAATAGTAACGAGGATGCGGTTTTGCCGCTGAAAATAAGGCAAAAGAGAGGTATACATGAGACAATTCAAAGTATGGATGCAGAAATCGTCCCGTTTTATCTTTCAGCTTTCCACGGTGTTCGAGGGCATCATTTCGCTGATCATTCTGTTCTGTATCGGGATCGAATTAGTGATGCTGGTCAATAACTATGAGATATTTTCGATGGATCTCAGCACGGTACAGCTGCGCAGCATGCTCAGCGATATCATGTGGCTGGTCATCGGTCTGGAGTTCATCAAGATGCTACTGGAGCATTCCCAGGGCGCAGTACTTGACGTGATGCTCTTTGCCATCGCCAGACAGATGCTGCTGGAGCACGGTATGCTGGACAACCTGGCCGCGGTGCTGGCTATCGGCATGGTCTTTGCCATCCGCAAATTCCTCTACGATCAGAGCGAGGACCGCAAGTCCATCATGGACACCATTCTAGACCTGCTGAAAGACGATAAAGGCAAGGAAGTTCTGGAAGACGCTATTGGAGAAGCACTGGATGACGTGCTGGACGAAGCCATCGAAGATGCGCTGGGAGATACGGAGAAGCGGAAGGAGCAGGAAAACCGGGCTGCGAGAAAAGCGCAGCAATTATAGTAAGCAAAAACAGAGATCCCATCTGTGAGGACACTCTTCGGCGCGGAGTCTGCCGCCTGGAGAGTGTTTTTTTACGGGATCCTTTCTTGCTTTTTTTAGCAGATTACAGTATAATTGATGTATACAATATACAACTAGAGAAAGGCGGACTGTATATATGGATACCTATTTGTCGTTAAAGGATCACGTATACAATTTTATCACAGGGGAGATCAACGCAGGGAATCTGAAGCCGGAGGAAAAGGTCAACGAGCAGCGGATCAGCGATATTCTGAACGTCAGTCGGACACCGGTCCGGGAAGCATTGATCCAGCTGGCCAGCGACGGGTTTCTGGAAAACGTTCCGCGGAAGGGATTTATCATCAAAGGTCTCTCCGATCAGGAGGCCAGGGAGACGTATATGATACTGGGGGCGCTGGATGGACTGGCGGCTGCAGCGGCCTGCGGCAAGATCGGGGAAAAAGAACTGAAGGAGATGCAGTTTTACATAGGCAGCATGAAACTGGCCATCGACTCCGACAATCTGGACATGTATTATAAGCAGCAGGAGGCATTTCATCAGGTATATACCGACAAGTGCGGAAACCAGAGTCTCATCGACCTTCTGCACCGTATCAAGAACAAATTCCTGCGGAAGTCCTACAGCTTGTACGGGGATGAAAGTATGAAAGATATCCTTAACAGTACCAACGCCGAGCACGAGGAGATCATCCGTCTCTTCGAGAAGGAAGACGCGGCAGGACTGGAATCCTTCCTCAGGGAGGTCCACTGGCGGGTGGACTGGGCCTACATGGAGACGCTGTAAGGAAAGAAAAAGCGAGAATGAGAAAAAGTACGGGAAGCACGGGAAGTCCGGGGCCCCGTGCTTTTTTTATGACATAAGACATATCGTCTATCGTATGCCCGAAAAAATTTGTCTTGTGAGAGTGAGCCTGCAGGGCGGGTGATGCACCGTTTGCGGGTGCTGTCATAGTGTGAGTCATCCCGACTTATTAGGACCTTATTATGACTTATTATGGGTGGGAAAGTGACGGAGTCGGCCTAAAAAGGAAAGAGCAGGGATCATTTTCTGTATTTTTTCTTTTTGCTGGCAAAAGAGGCTCAAAAACGAAAAAGAAATGTATTAAATATATATAAAATACAAAATAAGTTAAATAATTTTCGCATTTTATATGAAGCTGCTTACAAAAAGAAAAAAGCGACAATAATCGACAAGATAAACGATCGAAATACCTATAACGCCATCTATTTTTTTCTTTTTGGGGTGTTCATAGAAGGCGAAAAGAAAAAATGGGTCCTCTCATGCTTTCGATCAACTTTTGATTGGCATTTTAAGCTCCGCACCCGCCGGAAAAAATGAAGCAATGCTGCGGCTGAATAAAACGATGGAAAAATTTGCAGGAGACAGTTGACAACACAAGCACTATATTGTATATTATATACAACATACAAAATATTGCTGGTGGGCGCGCCAAAGGCCCGGCCATTTCCAGTGAGGGACAAAGTAAAACGTAATCAGCGAGCAGGCGGAACAGGAGGCATGACATGTTCAAGAATGTAATTGTGAGAAGACCGTGCAGAGCGATGGTGGAAGGGATCACATCGGCGCCGGAGTTGGGAAAGCCGGATTATGAGCTGGCTTTGAAGCAGCATGACGCCTACATAGAGGCTCTGAAGAAGTGTGGTGTGGAAGTGACAGTACTGGAGGCGTGCGAGAGATTCCCTGACTCCTGTTTTGTAGAAGATCCGGCGGTCATCACCAGAAAATGCGCCATCATCACAAACCCCGGCGCGATGTCCAGAAACAGAGAAGCGGAAATGATCATTCCTGCGATCAGGAAGTTTTTCAGCGATGACAAGATCGAGTACATCGTGGATCCCGGAACGCTGGACGGCGGCGATGTCATGATGGTGGGCGATCACTTCTATGTGGGACGTTCCGCCAGAACCAATGAGGAAGGCATCCGTCAGTTCATCGCTATCCTGGAAAAATACGGTCTGACGGGTTCTGAGGTGCCCCTTGAAAAGGTGCTCCACCTGAAGACGGGCGTCAACTACATTGAAAACAATAACATGCTGGTCTCCGGCGAATTTGTGACCAAACCGGATTTTGAGAAGTTCAACAAAATTCTCATCCCGGAAGAAGAAGCGTACGCGGCAAACTGCATCTGGGTCAACGGCAAAGTGATCGTTCCCGAGGGTTATCCCGCTGTGGAAAAGGCTGTGCGCGACGCCGGCTATGAAGTGATCCTGGTGGATACTTCCGAATACAGAAAGCTGGATGGTGGTCTCAGCTGTCTCTCCCTGAGATTCTAAGACCATCCCGATCGCTCCATATGGCTGCCGCGGACTGCTCCTCTGCGGCAGCCAAAAAGGAAAGAGGACCCAGCCGAACGAATGGACGCTCCTGTGCATAGACTGTGAGTGCAACGATATTTATACCCCTGTCCAATAGGGGAAGTCACAGGAGAACATATTATGAGACATAATGCAGAGTTAACACGCTGGTATGAAGGGCCGGTCAAGGCCGCGGAGACTGCGGCCGCTGCCGCTGAGTATGAGACCCTTTATCCCGAGATCTACTATCAGCTTCAGCCCTATGTGATCGAGGCCTGCGATTATATGGATGCGTGCGGGGGTATGGCGCCCACACGGGAACAGCTGAAAAAAATGGGCGACCGTATTGAAATGCAGTTTACCGGCGCGGCTGCCGCAATGGCTATGGCCGTTCCCGACGCGTCGCCTGCAGCGCTGCGCAGCGGCGGGCTGTTCCGCGATCTGCTGGACATTCTGCTTTTGCAGGAGTTGTTCGGCAGAAGACGCAGGTACTGGTAACGCGGGCACGAAGGCAGTTTCAGACCCTCCGGCGTTTCGGAAAGTGACAGAACAGGGAGCGCCGCGGCCTGGTTATGTGTCGGCAAACAAAATAAAGCGTCCCTTCCGGTTTGAAATGACCCGGAACGGGCGCTGATTTTTTTGCGCCGTTCGTTCCAGCTTCTCTCCTGTCCGCTCCCTCCGGCTGCGTCGCTGGACTGCCCGCCAGGAAGCCGCGCCGTTCCGCTGGTTTCGGCAGCTTCTTTCGCTTGTGAAAAAGTATGGAAAAGTGGATTGACAGGGGTTCGTTCATATGCTACTATTTTGAAAGCAAGTAATTAGCATGCTATATATAAAAACGGATGCGTAGGAGTGCTTGAACGGGCAGGCGGCGAGAGGGACGGATCGAGAGGGACAGCTCCGGATACAGATCCAGATCCGGGTCCGGCGCCGCAGCGATTTACAGAAAAAGGATTGACGGCCCGGCGCACAGATGATAAATTAATAGAAAGAAGTGAGAGGGAACCGGATGGATGTCCGGTTCTTTCCGTGAATTCCGGAAAGGCAGAGTATTACGGAAATAACAGGCGCAGTAAACAGCCGCCGGAGAAAAGAAAGAGGAAGTACCATGCTGGAATTAAATCAATGTATCAATTATCTGCTGACCACGTCGCAGCACCGGGTGTCACAGGCGATGAGCGCCCGCCTGTCCGAGTTTGATATTACTCCGGTGCAGTACGGTGTTCTGTACTGTCTTTGGGTGGAAAAGAAGAAAAGTCCTAAGGAGATCGCGGAGATCCTTCATCTGGAAACTTCCACCATTTCCGGCATACTGGAGCGCATGGAGAAGAAGGGCATGCTCCGGCGCAGCATCAGCAGGGAAGATCGCCGTTTCATTGAGATCGAGTTGACGGAGAAGGCGCTGGCCCTGCAGGAGCCGGTGCTCGATGCGGTGGAGGAGGTCAACGCTACAGTGCTGGCGGATATGTCGAAAGAAAAGCAGGAGCTGTTCAAGTCGCTGCTGCGGGAGATCGCCGAGATCAGCCTGCCGGCGGACTAGAAAAGTGCAGAGGCTAGGGAAAGATTTCAACTGAGGGCAGTACAACGGCGCATAAGAAGATAAATAATGACAACTATTTTTACAGCCACAAAAAACGCGGTAATCTCCGCGTAAGTCAGAATTAACAAAAGGAATGCTTGACAGAGCGTTCCTTTTTTTATATAATAAGCGTGCACTGTGCAAAAGTGCGGTTTTTTCGTTGTCCAAAATGCTGCGTTTTCTGCGGCGGTCCGGCCGGATCTGCTGCAGGGATGGAAGTTGGATATGGAAAAAGCCAGGAAAGCGATTGTTCTGGCTCTCTACCGGGGCCTTAACGATATTCATAAGGTACAGGCTGGGATTGACCGGCCGCGGCCGAAACGTTATTTCAGTAATGTTGAAAACGATTGGGTACTGGACAAGGTATGCGACAGATGCGGTAGGAAATCTGAACTGCGGAGGGTTCCGCCGGATTCCCCCATCGCCCGATCTGAGTAGGCAAGGAGGTAAACAATGAAATCTTTTATCGCAAAGCCTCAGGAAGTGGAAAGAAAATGGTATGTTCTGGATGCTGAAGGGAAGACCCTCGGCCGTCTGGCTTCCGAAGCCGCCGCTATTCTGAGAGGCAAGAAAAAGCCGATCTTTACTCCTCACGTTGACACCGGCGATTATGTCATCGTCATCAACGCGGAGAAGGTTGAAGTCACGGGAAAGAAGAGACAGGAAAAGATCTACAAGAGACACACCGGTTATCCGGGCGGTCTCCGCGAACTGACCTTCGAAAAGCTGCAGGCGAGAAAGCCGGAGGAGATCATCCGTCACGCTGTTAAGGGCATGATGCCGAAGGGCCCTCTGGGACGCCAGATGTACAAGAAGTTAAAGGTTTATGCGGGTCCTGAGCACAAGCACGAAGCTCAGAAGCCGGAAATCTGGAACTATTAATCGAAGGGAGGAATCATTAAATGGCAAAAATGCAGTACTGCGGAACAGGCAGAAGAAAATCATCCGTCGCCAGAGTCAGATTAATCCCTGGTAAAGGCAACATTACCGTAAATAAAAAGCCGCTGGAAGACTATTTCGGTATGGAGATCGTAAAGAGAGAAGTCAGAAGACCGCTGGAGGTCGCTGGAAGCGAAGGCAAGTTCGACGTAGTTGCCACCGTGAGAGGCGGCGGTTTCACCGGTCAGGCGGGTGCGCTGAGACACGGTATCTCCAGAGCTCTGTGCGTTGCTGATCCGGAGAACAGACCGGCCCTGAAGGCTGCTGGTTTCCTGACCAGAGACCCGAGAATGAAGGAAAGAAAGAAGTATGGACTGAAGAAGGCCAGAAGAGCTTCCCAGTTCAGCAAGCGTTAATCGCTTACCATACAAAAAAAAGCATACAAGAAACCGTCGCAGAATTCTCATTTTGCGGCGGTTTTTTCGTTTTTAGTATTAAATTTCAGACCGCGCGGTCATCTCGCGGTCATCTGCAGGCCCGGGAGCTGAAGATGAAGGCAGGACGGCTCAGCAGATCTGTTCCAGAAGTTCGCCGAACTCTGTCAGCCCGTTGGGATTCATGCCCATCTCCGTGCAGAGTTCTACCAGCTGTACGCCCAGTTCGTCTCTCACCGGTATGCCCTTCTCTTCGATCTCTCTGAATTTCCTGAACTCGATCTCGCCGGGAACCAAAATTTCTTCTGTGCCGGGGGCTTTGCTGCTGCACTTTATGAAGTCGATATACTCCTCCATTCTTCTCTCAAAGAATTCCATGGGCATCAGCTTTGAGGGGTCGATGGCCATCATAAACTGACCAAGCCCTTCCGGCTTCGTGGTATAGATCTCGTTCATCTGCATCAGTTCTTTTCCAAAAGAAGCCTGGGCGAGGACGGAACAGAAGATGTCGATGATAAGAGCCAGTCCGTAGCCCTTGTAGCCGGCGATGGGCTGCAGCGTTCCCTCAAGCGCTTCAGCGGCGTCTGTGGTGGGATTTCCGTCTTTATCCTTTGCCCATTCCGGCGGTATGGATTCTCCGGCGAGAGCCTTCACCTGTATCTTGCCCAGAGAGACGATTGTGGTGGCCATATCCAGCACAACGGGATCTTTTTTGCCGGCGGGGATGGCGATGGTCAGTGGATTGGTGCCGAACAGACGGTCTTTTCCTCCGGTGGGAGAGACCAGCGGCGCGGTGTTTGTAAAGATGATGCCGATCAGTCCTTCTCTGGCAAAATTCCAGCCGTAGTAGTTGCCGCAGCCAAAGTGGCTGCTGTGATTTACGGTCACCAGGCCTGCGCCGTATTTTTTTGCGGCTTCGATGCATCGCTTCATGGCGTAAGGGCCGTTGAGCAGACCGCAGCCGTTGTCTCCGTCCAGGGCGATCACCACGTCCGAGTCGTTGATCTGATGAATGTTGGGGGTAAGGTTCATGCCGCCGTTGCGGTAGCGCCCCATGTAGGGCTTCAGTCTGGCCAGTCCGTGGGTCTCCACCCCGCTGCTGTCGGCCTGAATGATCACCTCAGAAGCCTGAGCCGCATCTTCCGCCGCAACACCGGCCTGAAGAAAGACGGCTTCCACAAATTTTCTGATCTTCTCCTTGTTATAACGCTTCATGTTTGTTCCTCCTGTTTTTAAGTGAATAAGATATTTACAGATAGAGCAAGACCTGTGCCAGTGTGTTTTATTGTGCTGCCGCTTATTATTAAGAAAGCGCCGGCGTTGGAGTTTCAGGCTTTGCGGGTAGATGGACCGGGCTTTCCCGGGACAGGGAAAGCGGCGGGGCCGTATCCTGCTCGAAAGAGACCGCCGCTATTTTTACAGGACCGGAAAATTTGTTGCGCATCTGTAAAAATATTTTTCGGGGAGGCTTTCCTGTGATATAATAGCCGCAAAGCGGCTATTATATGGATTCTGTGCGCGGCGGACGCCATGCGCGGATTCTGTCCTGACGGCCTGCGGCCGATCACGACAGAATGGCCGCAAAGCGGCTATTATACAGATTCTGTGCGCGGCGGAGACCACGGGCGGCTCCAGTCCTGACGGCCTGCGGCCGCGGCCGCTCAGGGCAGAATGAAAGTACAGCAGGCCATTTCGGATTTGTCACAGTCAAAAAGAGGGGACGGTATGGATAAAACATATAGTGAAAGTTTGATCAGTCTGGGCAGCGAGGTCCTGATCGATCTGGGGATATTCGCCGACGGCTACATCATCGTGGACAGGGAGGGGGTCATCCGCCACTGCAAAATCATCCGCTCCTGCCCGGGCATCTTTGAGGAAAAAGAGGTGCTGGGGAAAAATGTACTGGAAGTTTATCCGGAGCTGACGGAGGACAGCAGCTACGTGTACCGCGCGCTGCGGGGAACGGCCACGACGAACCAGTTTACAGAGCGCCACTTTGCAGGGGGAGAGAAGGTCACTTATCTGGAGAATGATTATCCGATCAAGCGGAACGGGGAGATCATCGGGGCTATCTGCATTGTAAAATACTCAAATTTCATGATCCGTGAGATCGACCTCAGCGGCGAACCGTCGGATGTTCAGGAGGCCGCGCCGCAGACGGCCGCCGCTAGGAAACCGAAGCGCTTCAAACTGTCGGATATCATCGGAGAGTCTGAGGCGATCAGGCAGATGAAGGAACGGATCCTCCGGACGGCGCGCACCGGATCGCCTGTGCTGATCTATGGGCAGACGGGAACGGGAAAGGAGATGGTGGCGCAGTCTATCTACAGCGAGAGCGGGAGAAACAAGGGTCCGTTTCTGTCTCAGAACTGCGCCGCGATCCCTGCGAATCTTCTTGAGAGTCTGTTTTTCGGAACGGTGAGAGGAAGCTACACCGGCGCGCTGGATAAAGAGGGGATCTTTGAACAGGCCAAAGGGGGCGTCATTTTTCTGGATGAGATCAATTCCATGGACTTGGCCATGCAGGCTAAGCTGCTGAAGGTGATCGAGGAAAAGCAGGTGACCAGGATCGGATCTTCAAAAACGATACTGGTGGATGTGCGGATCATTGCGGCCATCAATGAACCGCCGCTTACGTGTATCCGGCAGGGAAAGCTGAGAAGCGATCTGTTCTACCGGCTGAGCGCGGTGCAGATCGAGCTGCCGCCGCTCAGTGAGCGGCCGGAAGATATTCCGGTACTGGTGAGACATTTTGTGGATCGCTATCACCGTGAGATCAACCCGCAGGTGAAGGACGTCTCGCCGCAGGTGGCCTGGTTTTTTCGGACATATTCCTGGCCCGGAAATGTGCGGGAGTTAAAAAATACTCTGGAGGGCGCGTTCAATTTCGCCAAAGGACCGCTGATCGAGATCGAGGATCTGCCGGGTTATATGAAAAACAGGATGCGGCAGCCGTCAGGCGACGGGAACGATCCCATGGATCCCGGTCTGCCAGTGTTTTTAGACGAGCCGGAGCCCTGCGGCGGTCTGGGATCCATGCTCTGTCCTCCGGAAGCCAGGGCGCAGGTCATGCCGCTTAAGGAAGCCGTGGAGCAGTACGAGAAACATTATATCCTCTCCCGGGTCCCTTACGCCTACAATCTCACGGATCTGGCCAGGCAGCTGGGCATGACCCGCCAGGCGCTGAATTATAAGCTGAGGAAACACGGGATCCACCTGTGAGAGCCGCTGGGGAAGACCGGGGTGATGGGCGGAGGAAGATGGACGGGGCGGCGGGGGAAGGAGCCGGCCGCCGGAGCGAGAGGACGCCATGGGGAAAGAGAGGAAAAGGATGACTGCCGGTAGACAGCAGGGAAAAGACAAGAGAAAGAAAAAACTGGTGCTGGTCACTTACGAGCGAAAAGCAAAAAACAGATATCTGGAGCAGCTTGAGGATTTCTTTGACGGGCTCATCGAGATCGGAACGTACTGCGTGGATGAGGATGAAGGGCAAATGGAGCTTTCCGGGGCTGATCTGCTGCTGTTGTCCTTTGCGGACGTTACCGGCTACGTGTCGCCTTTTTTGACCGGCGGAAATCAGATCATGTACATGACCAGAAGCTTTGAGAAGGATAAGCTGGCGCCTCTGGCCGGAGTGGCCGGCGGAGAGCGGGTGGGGCTGGCGGACTATTCGGAGACCCTGGCCTTCGAGACCATCGGCATACTCAACGCCTGCGGTTACAATCACCTGGAATACCAGATGATCGTGCCCGGCTGCGATGGGGAGAGCCTGAGGGGGATCCGCACTGTGATCACCACGGAGAACGTGGTGACCATACCCGCTGCGGTGGAAAAAGTGATCAATATCGGCTACTACCGGATCAGCTGGACGACCTTCGCGGAGATCGCCCGCCGTCTGGACGTGCTGGACGATACGGTCAATGAAAGGCTGAACCGGTATTCGCAGGTGGTGGCGTCGCCCAATCAGGGGATCGTGGATTCCATAAAATACACGTGGACCACGGAACGGCAGCTGGCGGCTGTGGTGGAGAGTATGAACGAGGCTGTTATCGTAACGGACCTGAATTACCGGATCGTGGAGAGCAACAGCGCCGCGGCGGCGCTCTGCGGCGCGGAGGAAAGAGGCGGGAAGGCGGCGCGAAGACAGCTGCGCAGCGTGGAAGAACTCCCCGGGTCTCTGAGGGAATTTCTCATGAGCGCCGGATCTGTGACCAACCAGATCACGACGGTCAGAGAGACCGGGCGCAACGTGGTGGTGACGAAAAAGCCTATCGCGCTGTACGGCGAAGTTCAGGGTCACGTGTTCGTCATCAGAAGCGTCAATGAAATACAGAAATTAGAAAACGATTATCGGATCATGATGGCCCGAAAAGGATTTGCAGCGCGATACTCCTTTGACGATATTATCACGGTGAGCCCGCGGATGCAGGAGTGCATTGAGATCTGCAAGCGGATCGCCGCAACGGATCTGGCGATCCTCATCACAGGGGAGAGCGGCGTGGGAAAAGAAATGTTCGCACAGTCCATCCACAATCACTCCCGGCGTCAGGCCTATCCCTTTGTGGCGGTGAACTGCGCGGCGCTGCCGCGGGATCTGCTGGAAAGCGAACTTTTCGGTTTTGAGGAAGGTTCCTTCACGGGGGCGAGAAAGGGAGGAAAAAAGGGACTGTTCGAGCTGGCCCACAAGGGCACGATCTTTCTTGACGAGATCGGGGATATGCCGGTGGAGACTCAGGCAAAGCTTCTTCGCGTGCTGCAGGAGAAGGAGGTCATGCGGGTAGGCGGGACGGGCGTGATCCCGGTGGACGTTCGGGTGATCTCCGCATCCAACGCGGATTTCAACCGACTCTTCGGAGAACGATCGTTTCGGCGCGATCTGTATTACCGGCTCAATAACGCCAGAGTCCGGGTCCCCTCCCTGAAAGAGCGCAGAGAGGACATCCCGCTGCTGTGCCGGGCGTTCTGCGACGGCTGCGGACACGGGAACTACGGGATCAGCGGGGAACTGGCGGACCGGCTGCGGCGCATCCACTGGGATGGAAATGTGCGGGAACTGAAAAACTGCGTGGAGTTTATGACAGCGCTGTGCGGCGGCGGTACGCTGACCTTGGAGGATCTGCCGCCGGACTACCGGGAGACGGAAGAGAGCCGGCAGGAGAAGCGGGGCGCGAGGGAAACGGCGGGAATGCCCCTGCTGCCTGAGGAGGCGGCTCTGGCGGAAGCGATCCTGGGGATTCTGCGCCGGAGGAAGCTGGGCAGGCGCAGACTGAAGCGGGTGCTGGAGGATCAGGGCGTGGAGGTCAGCGAATACAAGATCAAAAGGATCGTGGATTACCTGAGGGAAGAGAACCTCCTTCCCTGATCGGGCGCGGATCAAAATTTAAGAGCAAACGGGATGGATCGGTATGGTATTCGGGCGAAAATGAATCCGAATATCATACCGATTTTGTTGTTTTGAGCTGGACCCGCGGTCTGAGAAAAAAGGAGGGAGTGGGAGGATACCAGTTAGAAAGCCTGAAACACTGCGGCCTGCAGTGTTTTTTTTGGAGGGGCTGCGGATCTGGCACGGATGTTGCGTTTATAAGAAGACAGATAAAAAAGTTTCCTCTGGAAGCATGATCCGCCCCGGGGCTCGCTTCCAAAGGGGAGGCTTTAGATCAAACGGAGATATCAACGACGATGTTTCCCGTGTTATAAGAAAAGGAGGTCGCGGAGACGATGAACACATTTGAGAATTTCAATTTAAAAGAAGAGCTTGCGGTGAAGGGGAGGAAGGTCTACGGATTTATTCCTCTGGCACAGCGCCCCAACGGCACCTGGGTCAATCTGCCTGTCATGATGGCCATCGGCGCGGAGGATGGACCGACGATCGTGGTGGACGCCTGCGCCCACGGCGATGAGTACGAGGGCTGCGAGGGTATCATCGAGGCATTCCGGCGGGCGGATCCCGCAGTCATGAAGGGGAATCTGGTCTGCGTGCCCGCGGTGCACGCGGAGGCCTTCGCGGAGATGAAGCGCTACAGCACGCTGGATTTCGTGCCTATTGATCTGAACCGGACGTATCCGGGTCAGGAAAAGGGCTATCTGACCCAGAGCGTGGCGGACTACTATTTCAACAATATCGTGAAGCACGCCGACGGGCTGATCACGATCCACGGAGGCGGAAATTATCTCTATCTGGAGCCGGTTACGCTGTACCAGTCCTACGGCGATGAGATCAGCGCCAGATCACGGGCCATGGCCGAGGCCTTTGGGCTGGACGCGCTGTGGAGAAACCAGGTATGCGAGCCCCAGAACGGAATTCTGGACGAGCTGGCCTACACGGCCGGCATCCCCGCCATCACTCCGGAGATCGGAGGGCAGACCACGAGAGCGACGAATCGGGAGGAGAACGTATCGCGGATCGCGGACGGCGTCTTCAACGTACTGCGCCTGTGGAAGATCCTGGACGGAGAGGTAAAACGTTTCGACAGCCAATATCACGTGGACGTACAGTATATCTATGCAAAGCACGGCGGCATCCACAAACCCCAGAAGAAAGGCGGACAGAGGGTGAAGAAGGGCGATACCCTTTCCATTATCACCAATCTGTTCGGGGAGGAAGTGGATCGCGTGCTGTCCCCCATCGACGGCCGGGTGATCGGCTATTGGGCTTACACTGTTTCGCAGCCGCGCTCCTGGGTCTACATGGTGGGACGGGAACTGGAGGAGTAGGATGGAAGAAAAAAAGAGATTACAGGTGCCTCATACCTTTGTGATCCTTGCGATCATCATTCTGCTGGGTTTCGTCATGACCTACCTGCTCCCCAGCGGAGTTTACGACACCGTGGTGGGGGAGACGGGCGTGGAGATGGCCGACCCGGGATCTTATCACACGGTGGAAAAGACGTTTCTCAATCCGGCGGCGCTGTTCACCGCCGTTCCGGAGGGGCTGGCCAGCGTGGCGTCCATCGTCTTCTTCATTTTCATCGTGTGCGGCGCTTTTCAGGTGGTCAACGCCACAGGCGCCACGGTGGTGGGAGTATCCAGCCTGGCTAAGCTGATGCGGGGCAAGGAACGGATCGGAATTCCCGTGTTCATGGGCGTTTTCGCCCTGGCGGGAGCGTCCTTCGGCATGTCGGAGGAAACGATCATCTTTGCGCCCATCGGCATTATGCTGGCCAGGGCTCTGGGTTACGACGCCATGACAGGCTGCGCTATGGTCGTCCTGGGGGCCAACGCGGGATTCGTGGCCGGCTGCATGAATCCCTTTACCGTGGGCGTGGCCCAGAGCGTCGCGGAACTCCCCACCTTTTCCGGCCTGGGAATGCGGGCGATATTTCTGGTGATCTTTCTGATCTCCGTGAGCCTTTACGTGACCCGCTATGCCAGGAAAGTCGGAGAAGATCCGGAGAAGAGTCTGGTCCGGGATCTGGAGATCAGGGAACGGGATCAGGTCATCGACCTGGAAAACGTACCGGCGCTGTCGGGACGGCAAAGGCTGATCCTGCTGATCCTGGTGGCGGCCATCGGCGTGATGATCTACGGCATCATCGTGCGGGGCTGGTATCTGACGGAAATGGGCGCTATTTTTCTGGCCATGGGCATTCTCTGCGGCTTTGTGGGCAGGATCGGCGTAAACCGGATCTGCGAGGAGTTCGTGGAAGGGGCCAAGACGGCCACCTACGGCGCGCTGCTTATCGGCCTGGCCCGGGCGGTCATCGTCATACTGGAGGACGGACAGGTCATCGATACAGTAGTCCACGGCCTGGCCAACGTCATCACGCTGCTGCCTGAGCAGGTGACGGTGGTGGGCATGTTCATCGTCCAGACGATCATCAACTTTTTCATCAACTCCGGCAGCGGTCAGGCTATGATCACCATGCCCATCATGGTACCTCTGGCGGACATCATGGATATTACGCGCCAGACCGCGGTAACGGCGTTTCAGTTTGGGGACGGACTGTCCAACGCGCTGTTTCCCACTTCGGCGGTGCTGATGGCCGTGCTCTCCGTGTGCAGAATTCCCTATGAGAAATACTTTCGGTTTGCGCTGCCCATCATTCTCATCAACAGTGGGATCGCTATGGTCCTGCTGGTGATCTGCGGCGCTGTGGGCTTTGGTCCTTTCTAAAGTCAGCGGGAAAGGCCGCGGGCTTACCGGCGGACCCGCAGCCCGCGGAACCGGTTGAGACAGGCCATGATCTCCTGTTTTCTGGGCATGGCCAGCGATCCGGAAAAACGGTGGCTTCCCGCCAGCGCCGACAGCCCTTTCGCGTTGATCTCTTCCACGATGGAGTCCGCCGCCTGGGTCAGCGTCAGTCCCCGGCCGGCCAGGCGCTCTTCGGCAAATTCCAGGATGCGTCCCAGGGCCATGAGCTGCTCGGGATCCACCAGCTGCTCCACATAGCGCAGGTCGATGACGTCCTTGTTGATGATCAGGCTGTCACGACCGTTTACCTTGATCTTCACGCCCCGGTCGCCCTGGGACACGGAGCCCCGCTCCAGCTTTCGCCCGCAGTCGATGTGCAGTTCGGGAAGCGTCTTTGACCGGTCCGCAGACGCCGCTGCGGGGCCGGCCGGTCCGGGGCTGGACGGCCCGGGGGTGGACG
>Ga0129308_1002085_pt1 | contig 18123 bp, 9 predicted proteins | sample L827metagenome_FD_94440 | JGI IMG/M metagenome (GOLD analysis project Ga0129308, IMG submission 94440) | Ring-tailed lemur group fecal microbial communities from Wisconsin, USA - L827 metagenome | ecosystem: Host-associated > Mammals > Digestive system > Large intestine > Fecal | place: USA... | reverse complement strand
TTGAAAGCTGGTAAGCGTTCTATTCCTTATATGGATGCCGGGGTAACGCATTATCTGCGCGCTGTTGTTCGCGACTGGTATAGAAGGGGCGCTACGGTATCACCGTTTGGCGCTTATTCCAATGTTGTGGAGTACACGCCGGAGATTTCAGATCCGTCCGTGACGGATGTCAAGGTAGGAAAGAGCAGCGTCACATTCCGTTTCGGCAGTTATGAAGTTACCGGGTATGAGATTTACCGCAAGAGCGGGACAGGAACGAAATACACGAAGGTGGCAACGGTTGCAGATAATATGTATACGGATAAGTCGCTGAAGAGCAATACATCCTACAGCTACAAGATCCGCGCCTATGTCTACGACAAGGATACGCAGAGGACGAATTACAGCGACTATATTTACAGAACTTATACGACCTGGGGCAATGCGCTGAATCTGAAAGCAGGAGCGCTCAGTGCGAGATCCGTCAAACTGAACTGGAAAAAGGTTGACGGCGCGTCAGGCTATAAGATTTACCGTGCAACAGGCGGTACCTCTACAAGTGAGTCAAAGGATGGCTATACTGCCTCCTACAGCAGCTATAAGCTGATCAGGACGATCAAGAAGGCGCAGACCACTTCCTACACGGACAAGAAGCTGAATGCCGGCGAGACGTATTCGTACAAGGTTGTGGCATTCAAGAATGTAAAGAATGGAAAGAAGACAGATGTTCTGAATATTGAAGGCTATGCAAGTGTTGCCCTTGGCTTCGAAGGTTTTGACGGCGTCACAACCAAAGAGATTGCAAAGGCGGACGGCAGCGTTACCCTTAAATGGGGGAAAATCGTCGGCGCTGAAAAGTATATCGTAAAGCAGTATGGCAAGAAAGCGGATGGAGACTGGGATTACATTGCGATCGCGGAGCTTTCGGCTGCGACGACATCCTATACATTCCCGGCCGGAGAGTCGAATGAGACATGGAGGCCGGAATACAAGATTTGTGTCTGCAGCGGGAAAGAGATTGATACTTATTATGTAGAGACCAGCGTGAATAAGGTTCCTAAGACGACAGGTATCACCGCGGTTCCGAAGGCGGACCTGACCGGTGTGACGGTATCATGGCAGGCAGTTCCGGGTGCGGCATACTATAAGGTATACCGTTCTACAAGAATGAGCAGCTACAATCCGAATAAGGATTGCTACGGCTACAGCGGCAACGCGGTTCAGATTTTGAAGAAGGCAGGAACGCCTGTAACGGATGCACTTGGCACGTACTATGACAAATGGAGTGATAATGAGCCTGAATATACGGATGAGATCACTGCGCTGTCCGTAGTCGATGAGTATCTGGGCTATCCGGTTAAGAAGTCCGGTGTCTACAATCCGAAGACGAAGCAGGATGATCCGGGTACGATCGTTATGGAGGATGTACAGCAGGCTCCGGCGCAGGGCATCCGTTATTACTACTATGTAAGGGCATTTGCTCCGAATGGCAAGCTCCTGGATGACGGTACGCCTGCAGGTTATAATGGAGCGACTCAGTTTGACAAGCCTGCGAGCGTTGTGCTGAATAGTGTTGCTCTGAAGAAACCGGCGATCAAGGGTGTGAAGGCTGGTAAGAAGAAGGCTACTGTTTCGTGGAAGAAGGTTACAGGCGCTACGAAGTACTACGTATATTACTCCACGAAGAAAAATGCAGGCTATATCTTCGGCGGGACAACAACGAAGACGAGCCTCACGGTATCCGGGCTTAATTCCGGCAGGAAGTACTACTTCAAGGTGAAGGCCTGCGCACCGAACGCAGTTGGAGCAGACGTCTACTCGGCGCTCTCTGCTGCAAAGGCCAAAAAGGTTAAATAATTGATTTTAACTTTCCGCCCTCTGCGAAAACAGGGGGCGGTACTGTTATAGAACCCGGACGCACATAATATATGGAGGAAATTTTATGTACGCAGCAGGTAAGCATCATTCGGTAATTTGCAGGAGAAATCCTGGTCATACGGGATTGCAAAGAGCGCGGCGTGGATCCGTTCTGTGGATTTGCTGTCTTTTCGTGGTATTGTGCGGGATAAAAGCGCATGCCAAAGTCGTGGAGGGCAAACCCGGAGAAACTCTGACGGGTGAGTATGCCGTGATTGTCAATACGAGCCTGACGAAGCAGGAGAGTACAGGAACGCTGGAGTTTGACGCATCCGGCGCGCGGGCATCCGGTACGGCGGTTTCGGTGCAGAATGAGGCGGCGGAGACGGCGCAGTTGTCCGCATCCGCGTCGGAGAGGGCGGTTTACCAGGCGGGGACGACCGTATCCTATCAGAAGGGGCAGGAGAAATATATTTCTCCGCAAAGCGGCGGCGGGAAAACGTATGTCTGCATTGGCCTGGGGGCTCACTGCTTTATCTGGATGGAGAAATCGCTGAAGGCAGAGTATGATGCGGCCGGTGTCACGGATGTGATCGCGGCTGATATGGCAGGTGTGTATGACGGCCAGCCGTACCGTGTGCTGAATACTCTTTGCGGCGGGGATTTTCCGTCACAGGATGGTTCCGGCAGGCTCTCGATTCTCCTTGAGAAGCTGGACGGGGCGAGCGGGATTTATAAAAATGATGCAGGAATCACGGCGATCCATATCAATACGCCGGCTCCATCCTCCTACACGGCGGGTTCGATGTCCTCACGCAACGGGCTTCTGGTGCATGAGGGGCAGCATGCGCTTCTGCGGCTGATGACTAATTTCAGCGGGAGCGGTTTTTATGCGTGGCTCAATGAAGGCTTTGCAGTTGCCGTGATGGACTATCTGTGGGGCGGAACCGATACAAGCGGATGGCTGAAGGGGATTGAGGGAAGCGTCGATGTCCGCAACGGCTTTTCTCTTATTTATAATAGCTATCGGGACAGCACGGTGCAGGATTACGGGATGCCGTATCTGTTTGTCCGGTATCTGATCGACAGGATGGCGGAGGAATATAATCCGATGCAGGTTATGCCGGGATTTTACAGGATAAATGCGTCGGGCCTGCATGTGTCGGAGTATCTGGAGCGGATAACGGAAGTATCGTTTGAGGAGCTGCTTGCTGATTTCTATACGGCGGTGATTGCGCGGGAGCGCAGCGGGAAGTACGGATTTAACGGAGACAGTGTGGCTCTTGCCAAAAGCAGCAATTATCCGTTGTTTATGGGCGAAAGCGGGCAGGCGCATACACTGGAGCCGACGGCGGCGGTTGTGATCCGCCTCAAAGACGGTTCCTTCACGGTGCCGGAGAATGGCGGCGCGGATATCCGTTACCGGATTGTCGGGAGCAGTGCGGGGGCGGCGGCCCCGGCAAATGGAGATGGCACGGCCGGGAGTCCCTATGAGATTGCGTCCGTGCAGGACCTGAATATGATTTACAGCAGACCGGGCGCGCATTACCGGCTGACTGCGGATATTGACACAGACGGCAAGCTGAATTTCGTGGTGGACAGCTTTGGCGGCGTGCTGGATGGAGACGGTCATACGATCAGCGGGCTTACCAAACCTCTGGTTTCTCAGAACAGAGGAACGATCCGGGATTTGACTGTGACTGCTGATTTTACGGATGATGCGCTGAATACGCAGGGTGTTCTCGCGCAGTATAACAGCGGAAGTATTCTTGACTGTGCCGTCAGGGGCAGCGTATCGATCCGGATGAGTGCGAAAGGCGGCTATATTCTTCCGGTGTTTGGCGGTCTGGTCGGTCAGAATGAGGTGGCCGGGCGGATTATCGGCTGTGGTTCCGCTGCCGGTATCGATGTGACAATGTCTGCGCTGGACAGCTACGCAGGTGGTATCGTGGGCGTGAATTACGGCACGGTCCAGAAATGCTATCGGGCAGGTACAATGACCGTGAGGCAGCCGAACGGTTCGTCGTACAAGGTATATGCAGGCGGAATCGCGGGCAGGATCGAGAAGTACGGCGGTATGGGCGGCCTGCTTCTGGAATGCGCCAGCTATGGTGCGCTCACAGTGGAGGGCGGCCAGGCAGTCTGCGGGCAGTTCTGTGGTCTGGCCGCGGCTAATATCACAGGGAGCGCGTCAGGTCTGGATGGCAGTATTGTGGACTGCTATGGAAGACAGGGCAGCCTTCCGGCTGTCGGAGAACCGTCGGATGCGGGCGCAGGCGGGAACGGTGCGCTGCTGAGCGATGCACAGGCGAAGGATCCGGCCTCCTATCAGAACTGGAACTTCGGAGGTGAGTGGAAGCTCACACCGGAAGGGCCGGTTCCTGTTGAGAGCGCGGATATTACGTCGGTCAGAGTGGAGGGAATGCCGGAGTCCTGTTACGTCGGGGAGCGTCTGTGGAACTGGGGGACGCTTGTTATAAACGAGACGGCCAGAATAAAGATTACGGAGGATATGGTCAGGAGCTTTGACAGCTCCAGGCCGGGAACCGCGGCGGTTACGATTTCTTACAAAAGGAAGACGGTTTCTGCGGAGATTAACGTGATAGCCCCGTCATCCGTGGATTCGGTCAGGATATCTGCGAAGCCGAAGGCTTCTTACAATGCCGGCGAGTATTTTGATCCGTCAGGGACAAGTCTGTCGGCTTATATAGGCGGCGTACCGAGAATGATCTACAGCGGGTTTGATTATGACAAGAAGAATCCGCTGACGGAAGAGGATACCTGCGTGACGTTCTCGTATTATGGGGCGACTGTGCAGTATCCCGTTACGGTGACGGCGATTAAACCTTCGGCGCTGACGGTGATTTCACCGATGGATAAGCTGACGTATACAGAGGGAAGCATGCTCAGTCTGTCGGGCCTGAAGCTTCAGATTACGTGGAGCGATGGGACAAAATCAACTGCCTTCGGCCCGGATGAATTTGATAAATACGGCGTTACGGCTGCGAAGGAGCTTGGCGGTACAGTCAGCAAAATCAGCAGCACAGAGCTGATCAGGCAGGCGGATGACGGCGCTTCGGTGCTGTTGTGCTTCGCGGAGAAGATGCCGGGAAGCTTTGGGGCGGTGTATGTCAATGCCGGGAAGCTCACGGTGAGGGACCGAATGCGTCTGCCGGATTCTGCGATTCATATGGCGCTGGGGACGTCCAATGAGCAATGGGGATATTCCGAATATCTGCAGGGAGGGAGCGGGCGCTATGCGACTGCGGTGCTTCATGAGAACCTGCCTGCCGGGGTGGTCTGCCAGAGAAAGCCTGCTTCGGAAAGTGCGGCAGCGGCGAATTATTTTTATTATACCGGATACCCGGCAGCTTCGGCGGGAGCGTATGAATCCAGCTATGTAATACGGGATCTGGAGACGGGGGAGGAGCTCCCTGTGAAGATCACCATTTACGTCCATGCTTCCGATGAGGCAGGATTTTACCAGTTTGATCTTCTGAAAACACAAAATCCGGGTTTGACGGAGGATGTGAAAGGTATTATCGGCAAGGATACGATAGTTCTGAAGCTTCCGAAGGGTACGGATGTAACGTCGCTGGTACCGTCCGTTGATTACGGAAGCAGCATGGGTGCGACCGTACCGATGGAGTTCTGGAATGGGACACGTCACGATTTTACACAGCCGGTGGTCTATGAAGTGACGGCACCGGACGGGGTGACGAAGGTGCGGTATATGGTGTCCGTTGAATTTTACGATCCGGAGTCGTCAGGCGGTTCGGGAGAAGGTGCGGGCGGCAACGGCGCAGGTGAGGGTACGGGCGGCAACGGCGCAGGTGAGGGTACGGGCGGCAGTGGCGCAGGCGAAGGTACAGGCGGCAGTGGTACAGGTGAAGGTGCAGGTACAGGCGGCAGTGGTACAGGTGAAGGCACAGGCAGTGGCGGCACGGGCGAAGGTACGGGCGGCAGCAGCGGTACAGGTGAGAACGCAGGTAGCGGCGCAGGCGAAAGCACAGGCGGCAGCGGCACAGGTGAAGGTACAGGTGGCAGCAGTACAGGCGAGAATGCAGGTGGCAGCACAGGCGGCAGCGGTGTAGGTGAAAGTACAGGTGGCAGTGGCACAGGCGACAGCAGCACAGGTGAGAACGTAGGCGGCGGCACAGGCGGGAATGCAGGTGGCAGCACAGGCGGAAATATAGGGAACGACACGCCGACGCCAGCACCAGGGATTGCCGGTGGCAGCGGAACAGACGGGGTAACAGTGGTTCCGGCAGGAACGCATTTTGTATATAAGGGCCTTTCCTATGAGGTGGCAGATGGCGTGAAGCTGACGGCAAGAGTCATCGGTTTCTCCGGCAAAAAGAAGAGCGTGACGATTCCATCAGCGGTCATATATCAGGGAGTCAGCTACCGCGTCACGGAGATCGCGGCGAGAGCATTCCGGCGGAATAAGCGGATCACAACTGTGACGATCGGAAAGAATGTTGAGAAGATCGGCACGCGCGCTTTTGAGAATTGCAAAAAGCTGAAGAAGCTTACGATCCTGTCAAAGAAGCTGAAGACAAAGAAAGTCGGCGGAAGCGCTTTCAGAGGCTGCAGCAAAAAGATGACTGTGCGCATTCCAAAGAAAAAGTATAAGACCTATCGGAAGCTTCTGATAAAACGCGGGTTGTCTGCGGGATGCAGATATGTGCGGTACAGATAGCATTTCATATGACGGGGTTCGGTTTGCGGACGGTTCAGATGTCCGCATAGGATGTAGTAAAAAAGCAGGTTCCATTCACCGTGGAACCTGCTTTTTTAAAAGTGCTTAAAATCAAAGCTTAATATTCTTGAACAGAGAAGCCAGCGATGTGGTAGCTGCCTCTGCCTTTGGCATCTCGAATACTTCCTCCTCGATCTCGCGGGCAGCGACATCCTCGAGTGCTTTCATGCTGAGGTTGATCTTGCCGTCCTTGACGCCGATGATCTTGACCTTGACTGTCTGGCCTTCCTTCAATACTGCAGCCGGGTGCTTGATGCGCTGCTGGCTGATCTGTGAAACGTGTACCAGACCGCTCAGGCCATTGCCGAGATTTACGAACGCGCCGTACGGCTTCAGTGTCTCGACGGTGCCTTCTGTTACGAGGCCGACTTCAACGTTGGAGATTCTGGCCTTGCGCTCTTCCTCAGCCTTCTCGCGGAGAATTTCTCTTGCGGAGAGGACGAGGCGGTTCTCTGCCTGGTCGGCGGTTACGACGCGGACCTCGATTTCGCGGCCAACCCACTCGTCAAGATTCTCGACGTATCCAAGTGCAAGCTTGGAGGCAGGGATAAATCCGCGGATTCCCTCGACATATGTAACAACGCCGCTCTTGACTGCCTCGCCGATCTTGACGGTGATATTGGACTGGTCTGCAAGAAGCTGCTTCAGCCTGTCCCAGCCAAGTACGGCTGCCGCTTCCTTCATGGAGAGCTGGATTCTGCCCTGGGCGTTGTCGCGGCGGATTACCGTAGCGGAAATGGTCTGTCCAACCTGAAAATCACGGAATGTGAAGTCAGGATCATCGCTTGCATCCTCGCGGCGGATCAGGCCGTCCGTATAGATGCCGAGATCGATTGTCAGCTCATCCTCAGATACGCCGATCACGGTGCCGGTCAGGATATCGCCCTCATGGATCGGCTTGAGGGAAGCATTGATCGCGTCCTCATAATCCGCCATGGACTCAGACGAAGCCGCCGGAGCCGCTGCAGTTTCCGGTTCGGCCGGTGTCTCCGCGGGAGCTTCCGGTTCAGCCGGAGCTTCCGGTGCTGCCTGCGTCTCAGCAGCCGGAGCCTCTGTTTCAGCTTCAGCCGGAGCCGCTGCCTCAGTCGTGACAGGAGCAGCTGTGTCTTCCGTCATTTCGGTAACCATTTTTTCATCACACATAATTTTGTTGCCTCCGTTCTCTGAAATACCTGTTTTACAGGCTTATAGTAATTTATTTTATCATACAAACGGACGTTTGAACACATAAAAAAGAAAAAATATTGAAAAATTGGTTGTTGCTGGTTTTTGTTTTGATTCTGAGGGATATTGTGCAGAAAACAGTTCCAAAAACGCATCGGAAGTGGTATACTATATCGGAAAGGCAGGATTATGTGATGAAGACAATCATGGAAAATATGCGTGGCGGGATAGATGAGGCAGGTATCCGGCGTGCAGGTGAGATTTTGAAGAGAGGAGGACTGGTTGCGTTTCCGACAGAGACCGTTTACGGGCTGGGAGGCAATGCACTGGATCCGGAGGCTTCCGCCAGAATCTACAGCGCGAAGGGCAGGCCGTCAGACAATCCGCTGATTGTCCACATCGCGGACTGGGAGGCGATTGAGCGGATTACCGTTGACCTCCCGCACACGGCGAAGCTGCTTGCAGATGCATTCTGGCCGGGGCCGCTGACGATGGTTCTGAAGAAATCGGACGCGGTGCCGCTTGCGACGACGGGCGGACTGAATACTGTCGCGGTGAGAATGCCTTCCGATGCGGTGGCGCGCGCGCTGATCCGCGCAGGCGGCGGCTATGTCGCGGCGCCAAGTGCGAATACATCCGGCAGGCCGAGTCCGACGACGGCACAGCATGTCGCGGAGGATATGGACGGCAGGATTGACATGATCATTGACGGCGGGGACGTGACGATCGGACTTGAGTCCACGATCGTTGACCTGACAGAGGGGACGCCTACGATTCTCCGCCCCGGTTATATTAATGAAGAGATGCTTGCGCAGGTGGTCGGAACCGTTGGGATTGACCGTGCGCTGATCTCGGATGATTCGTCGGTCCGGCCCAAGGCTCCGGGGATGAAATACCGGCATTATGCGCCGCGCGCGCCGCTGATTATTGTTGAGGGTGAGGAGACGCGTGTCCGCTCGAAGATCAATGAACTGGCGGCGGAGGCACGTTTGGCTGGCAGGACTGCCGGTGTGATCGGGACGGATGAATCCCTTGACTGCTACCATAGCGGCGTGGTCAAGTCGATCGGTACGCGCAGAGATGAGATTACGATAGCCAGACATCTTTACAGCATTCTGCGGGAGTTTGACGAGATGGATGTCTCTGTGATTTACTCGGAGTCGTTCGAGACGCCGCAGATGGGACAGGCAATCATGAACCGGCTGATCAAGGCCGCGGGACATCAGATTATCAATGTTTAGAAACGAGGGACGGCACAGTGAAACGGTATGACAGACTAATTTTTGTGAGCAAAAGCGACACGGCTGTCGGTCCGATGGCAGAAGCGATTCTGGAGAGTAAGTATCTTCTGGAGGAGCTCGAGATTACTTCGAAGGGACTTGTGGTATTGTTCCCGGAACCGATTAATCCGAAGGCGGAGGCGGTTCTGGCGGGCAGGGGACTGACCATGAAGGAACACATGAGCGATCCGCTTGTCAAAGAGGATCTCGGAGAGCGGACATTGGTTATCACAATGAATGAGGAAGTCCGGGAAAAGATAATAAAGAATTTTGAACCGGAATATCCGGATATGATCCGGGTGCTTGGAGAATATGTCGGAGAGAAGACAGAGATTACGAGCCCGTACGGCGGGACTCTGGCTGATTACGGCGACTGCTTTGAGCAATTGGAATCTTTAATAGTGAAGCTTGTAGTACAATTAAATGAGGAGGAATTACTATGTTAGCATTAGGATGTGACCAGGGTGGATTTGAGCTGATGCAGGAGGTCAAGAAGCACCTTGACGAGAGAGGGATCGCTTACAAGGACTGCGGTACTTATTCGACAGATTCTGTGGATTATCCGATCTATGCGCGTGCGGTTGTGAAGGAGATCCAGTCCGGGAACTGCAGCAAGGGAATTCTGATCTGCGGGACAGGCATCGGTATTTCGATGGTGGCGAACCGCTATAAGGGAATCCGCGCGGCGGTTTGCGGCGACTGCTTCAGCGCCGAGGCGACAAGACTGCACAATGACGCGAATATTCTGGCAATGGGCGGCCGCGTAGTCGGACCGGGCCTTGCGGTTAAGATCGTGGATACGTTCCTGGATACGCCGTTCTCAGGAGCGGAGCGCCATGCGCGCAGAGTCCGCATGATCGATGAGGAAGCGTGACGCATTCCGTTTTATCGGATGAGGAAGCGGGATACATGGGAGGACAGGATGCAGAAAATAATGATTATGGATCATCCGCTGATTCAGCACAAGATCGGCCTGATCCGCAGAAAAGAGACAGGCTCGAAGGATTTTCGCGCGCTGATCAGTGAGATTGCGATGTATATGTGTTATGAGGCGACGCGCGACCTGAAGCTTCAGGATGTGGAGATTGAGACGCCGATCTGCCATATGAGGGTGAAGGAGCTCAGCGGCAAGAAGCTCGCTGTCGTACCGATCCTGCGCGCAGGTCTTGGCATGGTTGACGGTATGCTGGCGATGATTCCGGCGGCGAAGGTCGGCCATATCGGGCTCTACCGTGATCCGCAGACGCTTGAGCCGGTCGAGTATTACTGCAAGCTTCCGGCTGATTCGCATGAGCGCGAGGTGTTTGTCGTCGATCCGATGCTGGCGACGGGCGGTTCTGCGACCGCCGCGCTTCAGATGCTGAAGGACAAGGGGGTAAAAAATCTCCGCTTCATGTGCATTATCGCGGCGCCGGAGGGAATCGAGCGTATGAAGAAGGAGCATCCGGATGTGGATCTCTATGTCGGAGCGCTCGACGATCATCTGAATGATCACGGCTACATTGTGCCGGGCCTTGGAGACGCCGGAGACAGGATTTTCGGCACCAGGTAGAGCGGTCAGGTCTGCATGAGCCTGCTGGCGGGGGATTGCGCCGGGCAGTTTCAGTTTTTTGCGGAGGGTATCATGTCCTCCAGATCAATCAGCCATACGTTGCTGGCATGGGCTGCGGCCTGTGCCAGCTCTTTTTTGAATCCGGATATCGAAAAAACACAGCAGTAGCAGGTACGGTCGGCAAAGGGCGCAGGCGGTGTGAGGAGGCTGTCGAGCAATGGGCTTCCGGCCGGATTTTCATTGCAGTTGCACGCGCCGAGAACGATGCTGTCTCCCTCATCTGCAACAATCGGGATTCGGAAAAACGGTTCCCGGCTTGTCCCGCCGGTCCACCATGAGCCAATCTCACGGCAGAGGAACGGTGTCTGGCCGCTCTCTGCCAGATTCTCCAGATATTCTGCGCAGACAGTTTCAAATATCGGTGCAAGAAAATCTGTGAGGTGCGGCCTGACCTGCTGTTCAAAGAGCTCACGGCCGCGGCCGAAGAGAATGCCGCTGAGATTCGGGCAGACAAATTTGTACCAGAAGCGCAGCATCTGATCGGCAAAGACGTAGCGGACGCGCTTCCGTGTCTCATCCGCAGCAGGAAATTCCTTGCGCAGAACGCCGAGCGCGATCAGTGTGTTCAGGTATTTGGCGCATTTATTTGTCCCGACCGAGGCTTCGCGGGCGATATCCGCCAGTTTGGAGCGGCCTGAAGCGATAATCGAGAGCAGATAATTGTAGGTGGAAGTCTCGCGCAGCTCCCGATGCAAAAATGCGGACGGGTTGAGCTGCTGCAGAGAATCCGTCTCGAAGAACAGGGAGATGATGTTATCTTTCACGGAGCGGGACTTGTCGATGCGGTGCAGGCAACCCGGAAGACCGCCCGTGACACAGTACAAGGTGAGCTGTTCGAGCGGTGCAAAGTCTGCGAGCAGAGGCTGGCAGGCGTAGAACGGCACCGAGGTCAGGCAGGCTTTTGCAGTCAGCATCGAGAACAGGCCGGCATCCGGCTGTCCGAGGAGCCGCTGTACCTGATGGATCGAGGAACTGGTGATGATCAGAAAAACCCTGCCGCTGTTCAGGGTATGCATGACAGCGTGGGAAAACGCATTATAAAAGGAAGAATCATGCTCCATAATCGTGAGAAATTCATCGAGAACAAGAACAAGACGGTGCACCATAGAGTATTCCGCGATAAATGAAAAAGCATGATTCCAGTCCTCAAACCGTTCAGGCAGTCTGTCCGGCTGCAGACACAGGCTGGCGGCTGCGCGAAAGGCCGCAAGCTGCTGGCCGGCTTCTGTTTCCTGTGCCGAGAAAAAGAGTGTGTGCTTGTCGGCACAGAAGTCGCGCACAAACGCTGTTTTGCCGGTTCCCGATCTGCCGTAAAGGCAGACGAACGAGAATTGGTGGTGTGTGTAAAGAGCGTTCAGTTTTTTCAGGTCCTGTTCAAAAAGAGAAAACATGGGGCGCCTCCGGAATTTGTAAATGATAATATAATATTATATATATACTTGAAAGATTTGGCAACTCATAAGTTGGTTTTATGAAATAAGCTTAATAAAGATTTTTTAAGAAACTTTTTATTTACGGGAGGATATTAATGTACTATACTGAGAAATAAGGCATTTTTGTAACTGTTTCAGACGGGAGGAGTCTCAATGATTATAAAGAAGTACAGAAAAATAGCGGCGATCCTGCTGAGTGCGGCGATGACAGTGTCAAGCGTGCCGGGAACAGCAGTGCTCGCTGAGGAAGCAGCGCAGCAGGAGGCAGTTGCGGCGGAAGTGCAGCCGCAGGCAGCGGAGGAGACGCAGGCCCCTGCGGAACCACAGACGCAGGCCCCGACAGAGCCACAGACACAGGCTCCGACGGAACCACAGACACAGGCTCCGACGGAACCGCAGACACAGGCTCCGACAGAGCCGCAGACGCAGGCCCCGACGGAACCACAGACGCAGGCTCCGACGGAACCACAGACGCAGGCTCCGACGGAACCGCAGACGCAGGCCCCGACGGAACCGCAGACACAGGCTCCGACGGAACCGCAGACGCAGGCTCCGACAGAGCCGCAGACACAGGCTCCGACGGAACCGCAGACGCAGGCTCCGACAGAGAAGGAGCAGAAGAAGGATTCCGAAAAAAAGGACAAGAAGGATGAAAAAGAAGACAAGAAGGAAGATAAGAAGCGTTCGGACCGCAAAAATGACGGGGAGAAGATGACCGCATCGAAGCTTTCCGATGCGCTGAAGGCCGCGCTGCCGTATCTTTTTGCGGCAGGTACGGTCGAGGGGCCGGAGCAGCTTCTCGCTGAGCAGGCAGTTGCGGCTGATGCGGACGGACAGGCAGTTGCGGACGGGCTGCAGAGCCTGTCTTTGAAGCTTGCGAATGCGAAGCCGTCAAAGAGTCTTGGAATTATGAATATTTATGCGGACGCGGACGGCGGGCTTGACGAGGCTCAGCTTGAGGAAGCGTTTGAGGACCGCGTGATTGATGTCTCGAAGAAATATTATGTGGTCAATGTGATTGCGGACAGCAAGCAGCAGGAACTGAATTTCTCCGGCTATGAGCTGGAGCTGTCAGGTGAATCGGTTGACTATGACGGGACGCAGCCCGGGGATATTGTGTACAATTTTGCTGCGATGGACGGCGGGGAGTTTGCGGCATACGAGGGTACGGTGAAGCTGTCGTCGGGGAACGGACTGCAGGGGACGTTTCTTGCGCCGGAGGCAACTGTTGAGGTTGGTTCGGATCTGTCCGGAGCTGTTTATGCGGATACGATCCGGGTGACGGGAGAGCCGGAGCTTGCAAGAGTGATGTTTGCGACGCAGCCGGATGAGGAGAACGAGACGGCTCCGGAGACAAATGTGCCGGAGGAGACGGAGAGTGCGCCGGAGGAGCCGGGGACAGAGACGGATCACGCATCAGAGGTACCTGGGACGGAGAATGCAACAGAGGCCGTGACGACGGAAGCGCCGGGGCTGGAGATTGAGACGGAAACTGTGGCAGAGGTTCAGACGGAAGCTGCGACAGAGGCCGGGGATGCGGCAGAGCTGCCGGGGATGGAAGCTGAGACAGAAGTTCAGACAGAGGCCGGAGATGCGGCAGAGCTGCCGGAGACAGAGACTCAGACAGAAACCGTGACAGAGGCCGGAGATGCGGCAGAGCTGTCAGAGACAGAAGCCGCGACGGAGATTCAGACCGAATCTGCGGAAGAGCTGCCGGAGACCGGGAGCCTGACGGATGTAGAGACGGAGGATGTGACAGAGGCGCCTGATACAGAGCCGCAGACAGAGTTATCTGCAGAGGCGGATGTCTGGGGAGAGGCTTTGGAGGATGGCTCGGTCGGTGAGCCGGAGCTTTATACGGATCCCGGGACACAGGTGGACGAGACGGAGCTTGCCGCGGAGGGAGATCCTCTTGTGGCGGATGATGCCGCGCAGATATCGGAGTCTGCGGGAGGAGCAGAAGGAGAGGCTCAGGAGCCGACAGCGGACGGGGAGCCTCAGGGCGGAACATCTGTCACGGAAACGGGCACGCTGCTGTCTGCGAAGCTGGTCGATGAGGAGGGCAAGTCGGTTGCCGGAACGATCACGATCAAGGCTGCGGAGACGATCCTGAATACGGACGGCACTGTTCTGTATGAGAAGAATGCAGTAGTCGCGTCACACGAGTTCAAGGCAGATGAAGCGGCGTTCGAATTTGAGAGCGCACTCGGCAGGGCGGGTTCGTATTACCTCGAGGTCAGCGGGATTGACGCATCCTACTATGCGATGCCGGGAATCTATTTTGGCGTCAGTGAGCAGGGCGCGGTATTTACGAACACGAAGGGTTGGGATGCGGCGAACAAGGTGCTGAGCCTGACACTTTACAAGACGGAGCAGACGGAGACGAAGAATCTGAAGCTGACGCTCACGGATGCCGTGGATCCGGCAAAAGCGCTTTCAGGTGCGGTATTTGCGGTAAGAGATGACAGGAATGGCCAGATTATCCAGTATATCAATTACAATGGAACCCCGGTGATCCTGAACGATCTCGTTCACGGTCCTTATACGCTGATGGAAATCAAGGCGCCGGAGGGCTATCTTGTCGCTGAGGATACATCGTTTGTAGTAGCTGATACACAGGAGGATGTCGTGATAGAGATTCGGAATACGGCAATTCCGGCGGACAGCAGGACGCTCGCTGTATCGGCACAGGCATTTTACAATAATACGGTACTGACGGCAGAGAAGGACCAGAACTGGAACGTTGCACTGTTTACGGGGCTTGGCGCGGATCGCAGGAGAGTCAGCGCTGTTGCGCAGCTTACGCTTGCGGTGGGGCAGAATGCCGGAGCGGCGGTGACTTTCCCGGGACTTTCAGAAGGAAATTACTATATAGCTGCAGTCGATGAGTTCGGTATGCCGCTTGCGCCGGAGAAGATACCGTACAGGCTGGCACAGACTGAGCCGACGGGGACAGGTGCTGACGCAGTAACCGTACCGGGCATTACGATGACGGAGGTCAATATAGCGGCGGCTGATACGCAAAAGGCTGCTGCCGTACAGTTTAATTATCAGCCGGGCAGCTACCCGGAGGGTGAGTTCAGCTATCAGGCGGATGTCAGCGTGAAGCTTTCCGTACTCGGTCATGACGGGAAAGCACACAAGACAGACGAGACGTTTTATGTAAATCTTTACAGTGACAGCGGACTGACGAATCCGCTGCTTCAGAAGCCGCTTGCGGTTGCGATGGGCGGCAAGGCGGAGCAGGCTGTGTCTGCGGCACTTAAAATGACCGAGGCGCAGGCTAAGTACTATCTGGCAGAGACGGATGCGGACGGGAAGCTGATCACGGCGTCGGACGGTTTTGCGTATGCGATTACCTATCCGGGGCATGAGACTGGTGATTTTCAGGTGGACTGCGGCGTGAAGACAGAGTTGCAGGTGCAGAATAAGCTCAATGATTCGGATGTCAAAATACGTGTCGAGGATGCATCGAGCGGCGCACTGCTGCCCGGAGCTGTTCTGGTGATAAAGAACAGCGGCAAAAAGGTGATTACCGTTATGCAGAAGACTCCGAAATTTGAGTCGGAGAGTCAGGATATCGTGCTGACAAACATCCTCGAGGATGGGGCGACCTATTATCTGTCCGAGGTGACGGCGCCTGGTGGATATACGCCGGCGAGCGACCTGAAGTTCACGGTGAAGAAGGGCGGGACGACAGAGGTTGTTCTGAAGAATGCGGTTCAGGCGAAGTCGGATTATGCGCTGACCGTGACGAAGCAGGTCTACTCCGGGAAGCATCAGCTCTACGCTTACGATACGACGACAGGCCAGTATGCGGAGAAAGGGTATTACACATACTATGCGGCTCTGTTCTCCGACGCGAAGCGCACGAAGAAGGTCAGCAATGTGGAGAAGATCACGGTGAATGGCTTCGGCGGTACGGCGACCTTCTCAAATCTGAAGCAGGGCGAGACATATTATGTGGCTGAGACGAATCAGTACGGCCAGGTGCTTGGTTCTTCGAGCAAGTGCAGCATCCGCTATGCCAACAGCGGCAAGGTGCAGATGAGTGAGAAGAGCAGGAGCACGATCATTCAGAATGTTTATACGGAGAGACGCGCAGGCTACCGTTACACCGGATCGCTGACGCTTGCCCTGAAGGTACTCAATGCCAGCGACGAGGCGGAGAAGGTCACGAAGACGTTCTATGCGGGAATTTACCGCAAGGCGGACTACAGCGACAAGCCGACGGTTGTGAAGCTTGACCTGAAAGACGCTTCCTCGGTGTCGGTGAAGCGCAGAATCCTGCTTTCCGGCGACGATGATATGACCTATTATATTGCTGAGGTCGATGCACAGGGCAACCGGATCACAGACGAGTCGTCCTTTGAGTACACGGTCAGCATTGACAAGCCGACAGCGACGATCACGAAGAGCGGCAGCGAGACGGTGACGCTCACGAACAAGGTAAAATCCACGAAGGCGACGCTGTATCTGACGAAGCGCGTCTATGATGGAAGCGCGAAGAAGCAGGTCAACGCGACATTCTACGCGGGCCTGTTCAAGGATGCACAGTTCACGCAGCTTTATACGAAGCCGATTCCGCTCAAGCTTGAGAATAAGAGCGAGCTGACATTGAAGCTTTCTCTGAAGCTCGGATCGACGGCGGGGACGACGGTCTATATCGCCGAGGTTGACAAGGATGGAAAAGTGATCAAGAATCAGAGGGATTTCGGTTATCAGATCCGTGTCGTGAATTCGACTGCGGCATTTACGCAGGATAAGACAGAGATTCAGGCAATTCTGATCAACTCGGTCTTTGGCAGCACGACGAGCGATGACTGGAACAATATTCTGTCCAATGATGATAATAATACCGGCTCGGGCGAGTATATTTCCGGCAACGGTATTGCGGGCGGATGGTATGGCAGCGGTGGTGAAGGCTACGATGACTCTGAGGGAGGCACATCGTCCGTGCAGACTGGCGACGAGACGCCGGTGGGCCTGTATATCGCACTGCTGGCTGGTTCACTCCTGCTTGTGATTATCCTTGTGGTGGTGATCATCCTGAGAAAACGCAACAGAAAGTAAAACGGAACCTGTAAAGGGAAGGTATAAAACAGAAGCTGTTATTTGACCGGAGTTTTGTATATTGCGGTAAAGTTTATGAGAATGTACAAGCCTGGTCGGACAGAGAGATGCGGGGAGATTGCCTGAGGGCGGCCCCGCATTTTTCCTGTCATGGCGATACTGGTTCCTGTGGCGGTTCTGGCTTCTATTACACAAAATAGCTGCGGATGGATGTGTTCTTTGTGCGTGGTTATGTGAAGCCCGGAACAATACATTTGACGTATGCATGAACGGGAGGACGCAGACATATCTATAAAGGAAAGCATTCAGGCGGTGCGGGATGCAGTTTGTTTTGTATGTCTCTCAGTTCATTATTCCGTTTCCTGTGTTTTATATCGTGGGCTATGGCCTGCTGTCAAAGGTGCAGGTCTACGACAGTTTTATAAAAGGCGCGCGCGACGGCCTGAAGACAGTTGTGAAGCTTGTGCCGACGCTGGTCGGCCTGATGATTGCAGCAGGCGTTTTGCGCGCATCGGGTTTTCTCGATATGGCCGGGCATCTGCTAGATGCGGTTCTGCCGGAAACGGCCTTCCCGGGAGCGCTGATGCCGCTTGCCGTGCTGCGTATGTTTTCGTCGAGCGCTGCGACAGGGCTATTGCTCGACGTATATAAGCAGTTTGGAACTGACTCACGAATCGGTCTGATCGCTTCGCTTATGATGTGCTGCACGGAGACTATTTTTTACACGATGAGCGTCTATTTCATGACCGCCGGAATTCGGAAAACGCGCTACACATTGGCCGGGGCTCTGGCGGCGACGGTCGCGGGAATTATGGCGAGCGTAGTATTGGCCGGAATGATGGGGTAGGGTATGAAAAATAAACTTGTATTGGATGCAGGTTTTTTCTATAATGAAGCCAGACAGAAAAGAGAGGCTGGCAGAAGCCTTTTGAGAGAGAAACAGGAGTGGGCTGATGTGTTTGT
>Ga0129308_1002083_pt1 | contig 18141 bp, 14 predicted proteins | sample L827metagenome_FD_94440 | JGI IMG/M metagenome (GOLD analysis project Ga0129308, IMG submission 94440) | Ring-tailed lemur group fecal microbial communities from Wisconsin, USA - L827 metagenome | ecosystem: Host-associated > Mammals > Digestive system > Large intestine > Fecal | place: USA... | reverse complement strand
AATCCTGCTTTGCAGGATTCTCGCGCTGCGCGCGGTTGCCATCAGGCAAATTTTCCTTTCCGCGCGCATGCGCATCCCCCGGAGGGCTTTTTTATCCGATCGGAAACGAAGTTTCCTATCGGACAAAAAAGGGCATGTCACACGAGAATAAAATCCCGCGCATGACACGCCCTTGTTTCTATCCGCTTTTCGCATTTACAAATGCCGCCAAGGATAAGTTTTTCACTTTGTGACCTTGACGGCATTTTCAACTCTATTATCCGATCTTCATTTCATAAACGGGCTGAATCCTCACGCACTTCAATTCTGCAATATATGCCTTCACTTCCTCCGACCGGGCCGCCATGGCGGATTCCACGTTCACATTCACGCCCTCCTTGAGCGGCACGATATAGACCGTGATGCATTTTTCTTTCAGCTCCTGCTCAAATTCCTTTAAGCCGATCTCCCAGACTGCGCCGTTTGCGAAGTTATCATGAATCATTCTGCCGTTAATAAATGCATTTCCGATATCTCCGGTGTATTCCAGCTGCAGGCGGGCATCCTTTACGCCCTCCAGCGCATCCTGCGGAATCCGGACCGTATATCTGGTGGGCCCCACCTGACTGACTGCAGGCTCTATTGCGCGCGCTTTCGTTTCAACCAGATAGCGTCCGAAAATTCCTTCCTCACCGCCGCTGATTCTCTTCACATTCTTCGCATTATCCAGACCGTCCGCAGGATATACCAGAAGTACATTGGAGCTTTCTGTACTTTCCAGGCGGATGCCGTCCTGATCCTCCAAAAGCGCGCCATCCGTAAATACCAGGCGGCCGTCACGAAGCCGGAACATGTTGTCTGCCATGCTGCGGGCAACCACCAGAACCTTCACTCTGACCGCACCCTTTTCCACAGTAAAGCACTCCGCCTGCAAATCGTCTGCGCACTGCCAGGTGTTATCCTCTTTTCCGGCAACCCTTGCACCCTCCTCAAATACGAATGCGCCGCGCATGCCGTCGGGCACGAAGAACACATACGTCGCCATGCCGTTATGGGTCACTTTTGTGACCGCCTGTGCATTCGCCTGCACCAGATCAATGCCTTCCATATCAAAATGGAAGGGCAGGATCGCATTTTCATCCCCGGCAATTCCCAGCTTCCAGGTCAGTGTTTCCTGTGCAAGATACAGTGTGATCTCTTCATCACGGCGATCCGGAAGGCTGAAATGATCCTGATAGTTGTTGAGGAATAGAAATCCACGTTTTCCGTCGCTTCTCACCGCATAGCGCAGGATCTTATCGTCCTTCGGCGCAATCTGAGACGCTCCCTCCGGAAGCGCTGTCTGCAGGTCACAGAGCCGCTCTCCAAATTGTTCCGTAAAATAGTGGATACTCTTCAATCTCCGGTAGGACTCCCTCTCCTGTCCAAATTCTCCCAGCGCAGCCTGATAGTCATAGGAAATCTTAGGCACCTGGCTTTCATTCATGAAGGTGCCGTACTTGCCCACAGGATTGCTGCCGCCCTGGAACATATAGTAGCCCAGGAAATTGCAGCCGGAGGCGATTTTGATATTCGCCATGGCGTCCACGCTCTTATAGGGAAGCTGGAAACGGTAGTAATAGCTGCACATCATGCCGCCGCCCATTTCACAGCAGGAATACGGCCTGCTCTCCGGCTCATAGGAGGGCTTGAAATCACTGGTACAGACCACATCGTTATTGTGATAATCCTGATATACATACTCCTCGGTAGCCGGGTGTTCTCCTTTGTAGGAATAGAACAGCCACGGGCGGAACGCATAGCCGCCCCACAGGGGAACCATGGACTGAGGCGTTGCCGCACCGCCCCAGCCTGTGCAGGTATAAAAGGCAGGAAGCAGGCCGCACTCCGCTGCCAGCGCCTTTAATCCGAGCATGTAATCATTTCCCTCGTTTCCGCCAAACACCCACTCATTGGAAATGCCGGTGGTAATTTCCCAGGGCGCGGAAGAATGCATATATTCATTGTCGATCTGTACGCCGATGATGGGACCGTCGTCCTTAAAAAACAGCCCCTCCACTTCCTCTCCAAGCCTGCTGTACAGGCGTCTTACATAGTGCAGGAAGCCCTCATTCAGGCTGCGGACCTCAAAGGGCTTTCCGTACAGCCAGTCAGGAAGACCGCCGTTGCGCACCTCACCATGGTCAAAGGGACCCACTCTCAGAATCACGTACAGTCCGTGCTTTCTGCACAGTTCAATAAATTTGCGCAGATTCCGGCAGCCGTCAAACCGGAAAATTCCTTCCTCCTCCTCATGATGAATCCAGAATACATAGGTCGCCACCACGTTGATGCCGCACATCTTCATCTTGATGAGTTCATCCTCCCACCTGTCATCCGCCATTCTGGAATAATGAAATTCACCGCTGACTCCGAAAAAAGGCTTTCCGTTTTTCTGAATGTAGTAGTTTGTGAACGAGAGCTCCTCCCCGCTTTTGCTCATTCCCCGGAATGCTTCTCCCAGAGTATAGATCTTTTTTTCTTTTAATTGCCTTAAGTCCAGTTCGTAACCCATAACCTGTCCGCCTTTCCCGCTTTTGTTCGTACCGCCTACAAAAGCGCGCTTCGTATACTTTCAAATCTGCAGGAGCACCATCTCTCCCTGTGGTTTCTAAGTATAGCATGGCGGATTCCATATTCTCAATTTTCTAAATTGCGATGTTATTCAGAAAAATTGCTGCAACCGCAGTAGAATCGATCCTACCCTAATTACCGGTCTGGCAGGATATAAAGCGCAGCAGAGCTTCGCTGACAGCCTCCGCATATTGCTTTGGCGTTTCCCGCATCCCCGTCATGATCCACCGCTGAAGGAGCAGAATAAATCCGCCCGTGGAATAAGCCGCAAAGTATTCAATTCCGGTCACGTCCTTACATTCCTTTCCGCCGATACGGCTTTTTACCACATCCGCAGAAACCCGGCTGATCTCATAGTAGAGCATCCGATCCAGACCGCATTTCTGCAAAAGCTGCAGAATTTTCCGATGCTGATACCAGAAAGCAAAATATTCCTCCGCTATTTGCCTGATGTTATAATTCTGCAATACGGGCGCCTGCTGGCAATAGGCCCGGCACAGCCCGACAAAATAGCAGTGCAGCACGTCATCCTTTTCCCGGTATAATCTGTAAAAGGTTCTCCGGGCAACATCGGCCCTCTTCACGATTTCGGAAACCGTGATCCGGGCGTAGCTTTTTTCCTCCATGAGCGCAAATAAGGCTTCCTCAATCATTCTTGCGGATTGCTCCCTCTGCTTTTGATGACCGTCCATTTTTTGTTTCCTCCGTAAATCCGGCACAGACAGCGGGTTTTGTAGCACTTTGCCGCCCGGCCTTGATTTTTCTCCTTTCACAGTATATGATGAATCAGGAAGTGGCGCAAGTGTGACATTTATATTTGTCGGCTGTGTGGTACAAAACAACTGTTAATACAATAATTGGAGGAGATTTTTATGAATAAGGCTGTTGTAATTTATGATTCAAAATACGGTTCCACCAGGCAGTACGCTGAATGGATTGCGCAGGCGCTTTCCTGTCCCCTTTTTGAAAGAAAAAAGTTCAATCCGCAGGATTTTTCAAAATATGATATGATCCTGTACGGAGGCGGTCTGTATGCAGGCAGCGTGAGCGGGATAAAGCTGATTTCCCAAAACCATATCCTGCTTTCGGGCAAAAAAATTGTCCTTTTCACCTGCGGGCTGGCAAGCCCCGATGATCCGGACAATCTTTCTTCTATAAGGGCCTCCCTGTCAAAAACGCTTTCAGAGGAAATGCTCCAACAGATCCGTATTTTTCATCTGCGCGGCGCAATCGACTATTCCCGCCTGACCTTTCTTCACCGCAGCATGATGTCCATGATGAATAAAATGCTGCAAAAAAAGGATGTCCATACTCTGAGCGCTGCGGACAGAGAATTTCTTAAACTCTATGGAAAAAACGTCAGCTTCATGGATCCACAGAGCATCCGCCCGCTGGTGAATTATGCTTTTTTAGTCCTTTCCCATACTCCGCCAGTTCTTTAAGCTCGCTGCCAAATTCTCCGGCCGTCTCCGGCCGGATCGTGCAGATCACTCTGCTGCAGCTGTCCATCAGTTCTTTTGCACGGCACATAGCTTTTTCATTGATTCTGCCAAACGGCTTTACACTGACCACTTCTGCCGCCAGTGCCTTTGCTGCCGGATAGTCCAGATCATTTTCCCAGAGAATCCCGGTGGCAAAAGGAATACCTTCGCGCTGCAGCCTCCGGTAAACGGCCGTAGCGCTGCCGCCTCCGCCCAGAACAAACACCTCCGGCCTTCCCTTTACCGCTTCCAGTTCCAGATTTCCCGTCAGTTCGTCATAGGCACCTGTATCTATCTGATACAATTCGGAAATATATCCCTCCGTAAAGATTTCTTCCGGCGTTCCGAACCGATCAATCCTGTCCCCTCTGACACAGGCTATCTTATCGGAAACGCGCAGCGCCAGATCCAGCTCATGCAGCGACATGATGACAGACAGCTTCCGCGCACGCGACATATTCCGGATGATGTTCAAAAACTCCAGTTTGTATTTGATATCCAGAAAAGAGGTCGGCTCATCCAGCACGATAATATCCGGCTCCTGGCAGATTGCCCGGGCCAGCATGACACGCTGCTTCTGTCCGTCACTGATTCTGGTAAAATCTCTGTCTGCAAGTTCAGAAATATGAACCAGCTCCATGGACTGCCTGACAATCCGGTGATCTTTTTCGGAAAGAATACCGAATCTTCCCGTATAGGGATAACGCCCGGTCTCCACCACCTCTTCACAGCTCATCAGTTCCGTCCGCACCCGATCCGTAAGCACCACCGACATTCTGGCAGACAATTCCTTTCCGGTCAGGGTGCCCATATCGCTTCCGTCCAGACAGACTACTCCCCCAAGAGGTTCCAGCTGCCGGATGATACTTTTTAAAATAGTCGTCTTACCGGCCCCGTTGGGACCGATCAGTGTGAGTATCTCTCCTTTTTTCATCCCGATCCCGATATTTTTAATCAGGGGCTCACCGTGATAGCCCACGTCCAGCCCCTCCGTATAAAAATAAAATTCTTCCCTGTTGTTCATAAATGCCTACTCAGCCTTCTCCTTCTTCCGGTGCAGCAATACAGCGATGACCACAGGCGCACCAAATACGGACGTCACCGTGCTGATACTGAGTTCTGTGGGGGAAAACATGACCCTGGCCAGCAAATCGCAGAACAGACAAAATGCTGCTCCTCCCAAAAAACATGCCGGTATCATCAGGATCGGCTTAGAAGTTCCAAAAAGGCGCTTCACCATATGAGGCACCGCAATTCCAACGAAGGACACCGGGCCTGCAAACGCGGTCACGCAGGCGGACAGCACGCTGGATAAAATCACGAGCATCGCCCGGAATACCGGGATGTTCAGCCCCATGTTCTGCGCATAGGATTCTCCCAGCTGATAGGCGCCAATCGGCTTGGCCATGAGAAAAACGCAAAGGGCCGCCGCAAAGATCACCGCTGCCATCACCGCCACATTTTCCCAGCTGATGCCCGAAAAGCTCCCTTTAGACCAGTTGTGCAGGTTCACAATATCGGCATCCTCCGCAAAGGTAACGACGAAATCCGTGACCGCCGTACAGATATAGCCGATCATCACGCCGCTGACGATCAGCATTGACATCCTGTCCAGCACCTTTGACATGAGCAGAACAAAGCTCATGGAAACCATCGCGCCCACAAAAGCCGCCGCAATCATGACCATCGAGTTAAGCTGCAGCGCCCTTTTCAGCGCCGCCACCATGACCAGCGCAACCACCAGCTTTGCCCCGGAGGAAATTCCCAGAATGAACGGACCCGCGATCGGATTATGGAAAAAAGTCTGAAGCAGATACCCGGACAGCGCCAGGCCGCCGCCCAGGATTGCCGCCGCCAGCGCTCTTGGGAACCGGATGCGCAGCACTATATCGGCCGACACCTCATCCACAGCCTTTCCTGCAAGCGCCCACAGCACATCCCGCAGGGAAATCCTGACGCTTCCGGCACAGATATTTACCGCCAGAAACAGCAGCACCAGCACGGTCAGTATGAAAAATGCAAGTCCATATCTTTTTCGTTTCATCATTTCACTCCAGTTTATACAGATAGGTCAGACTGTCTTCCTCTCCGTTCAGCATTTTGTGAATATCAGAAATAATCGTTCCCAGCTCCATGGAGGACTGATACAGATTTTTCGTTGTACAGAAAACATTTCCTTCCTGCACCGCTTTAAAATTTTCAAGCAGGCTGCTTTTTTTCAGCAGCTCCTCCACAGAAGACAATTCCCCGTCTATGGTGCTGTTATAGATAATAAAATCGGCATCCCTCGCGGAAGCATAAAACTCCTCCATCTGCATGGTTACAGTGGAAGAGGCCGTATCATCCTTGTCCCCCAGATGATCAAAAATATAACTGCCGCCCGCCAGATCTATCATTTTGGGCAAATAGTCGGAGGATTTGCGGACATTGGCTTCCCCATTGGCAGTGATATAGAAAAAGGCCACCGTTTTTTTGCTCCCGCTCTCCTGACGGACAGCACTGAAGGCCTTTGCCTCTGCCATAAAGGCTTTCTCCGCTTCGGCTTCCCTTCCCGTGAGCAGGCCGTACAGCTTCACCCATTCCGTCCTTCCCAGAGGATTCGTCTCATAGCTGGAATAATCCACCAGAACCGGAATCTGAAACTTCTCCAGCTGCTCCTTCACCTCCGGGGTGTGATAGATCATGGTATTTTCAATGGCAAGCCCGCAGCGCTCAGAAATAATGCGCTCATAGTCCGGAGCCGAATATTTTCCCGCATATAAAATATTCCCGTTCTCCATGGCCGCCTTTGCCGGTTCAATATACCAGCTCTCCGGCTTGAGCGCCGAAAAGCGGATATTGTCCAGCGCATCCAGGGACACAAACATATCCATTACGGCGGATGCAGCCAAATAAATATTTTCCACCGGCTGTTTCAGAAGGACAATATCCTCCGCCAGCCCGTCGGGTGTCTCCTTTCCTGCCGGAATTACCAGATAACGGGCGTCGTTCTTAATCGTGATCAGAGAATAGCCTTCTTCATAATAATCAACAGAAAACTCCTCCGCATATTCAAGCTCCATACTGTGGCTGTAGGTCAGATTCGGACTGATGTCCGTATCCGCTCCCGATGCAGCGTCCTTCTGCGCCATGCCGCAGGCTGTTATGAACAAAGCTGCTGCGACACATAAAAACACGGCTGTCAGCATCTTTTTCATTTTGTAAAATTCCTTTTTTTCCTGAAAACAAACAAAATCAGGACACATACAGCCGCCGCTAAAAATCCTGCCGCAATCGCCTTCTGCGCCGGTGTGCCGAAAAGCTGATGTCCTGATGTGATCTCTTCCGAGTAAAAAGTCAACTGGTATTCTATTTCATGGGGCGTGCTCATGGCAGTCGTATCCGCGATTACCGTCACTGCGGTGTCCAATACGGGGACCGGGATTTCAAAGACAGAATTTCCCTCCTCATTGACCGGATAATACTTTTCTTCGCCCACGATCATATAATCATAATGAGAGCTGCTCCACTCAATACGCGCATAAGCGAATCCATCCTTAACGATCAGCTCTGCCGGAGAGGTGATCGCCGCCCTCCCGCTTCCGCCGGACAGCTCTGCACCGATCTGATACTCTCCGTCCTCCAGTCCGATCTGTACGGGCCGGGCGGATACCTGCGCCGCACAGGCAGTCATCGGCATTATTGCAAAAGCCTTGGCCAGAATGAATGTCAGAGCCAGCATATTTGCAAACCACGCCAAAATCCTTTGTTTCATACTGCTTACTCCACTCCTGTATCAACCAACCCCCGCCTTAAAAGGCGGGGGCGCCATCTCACTTCGTCCGATTTTATTCTGCCTTTACCGGATTGGAAACGCTGACCTTATGGTCATACCACTTCCCCTTTGTACCCAGAATCGCCAGATCAAATTCCTCATCCAGCGCAGGGACCTCAACATCGAAGCCATAGACCTCTTCCGTCATGCCATCACTGTAGGTGACTGTATCCGTGGTAGGGTTTATAAGCTCTGCGCCTTCCTTCTGCGCATCCTCCGCAAGCCCGGGATACATGTTCACAATATTCCTGGATGTCAGGGAAATATGTATTGTCATCCTGCCGTCGCTGACTGTCAGCGTGCCCTTGCCGTCACAGGCTTCATTTACATGAAACATTCCGCTGTCCGTATCAAAGTCAGCGCTGTATACACCGTCCTCTATCGCGTCCGTCTGCATGTCATTATGATCGCTGCCTTTCATGCTCAAAGCTGCTGCGGTGTGCGCAATATAAATGTCCTGAATCGCGCTGATCCCGCCAAGCCCTGCAATCTGGGTATCTACGCTTTCAAACTTGCCTGACGCAATAAACAGGCTCTTCCAGGAATCCTCTTCGTCTCCTGCCATGTCATTGTTGGCATGATCGCCGGCCACTACCATCAAAGGACGGAGAACCGCCTTCGTATAGCCCGCATTTGCAACTGCTTCGAGCACAGCTTCACATGCCGTCTCCTCCGGTTCTCCCTCAACAGTTCCGATAAAAACATTCTCATATCCCAGTTCATTCATCTGAGTCTGCATCTGACTGTAAGAAACCTTTGCAGTATGGGAGGTTCCATGGCCCATGAACACAAATGCTGTGCCATCCTCTTTTGCCGCATCCAGGCTGTCATATCCCGCCGTCTTCACCGCCTGGGCCGTAATTGCTTCCGCAACCGCTGCCTTATCCTCATTGATCACAGATGCGTCCGAACCCACCTCGCCCAGCAGCGGCTCCGCCACCATCACAGATTCAAACTGATCCTGATATGCTTCAACGGCTTCCATCAGCTCGTCGTATTCCGCCCCATGCATCAGGTGGGTCGGCTGTATCACCAGATTCTTAACCCCGTTTGCAACCGCGCGCTCCAGCGCCTGCTGCATATTGTCGATGGCCTCGCCATCGCGCGCCTGAATATGATTGATGATGATCTGTGCGGTAAACGCCCTTCTTACAGACCAGTCAGGATTCGCTTTCTGCAATGCATCCTCAATTCCCTTTATATCACTGACGCGGCTCTCATTGAAGGAGGTACCAAAGCTGACCACCAGAAGTTCATTCTCCCCGATCCCATCCTGATTGAGAGGATCATCCTTGGAAGCATCTCCGGTATCTCGGCCAAAGTAGTCGGGATCTGCCTCTTCTCCTTCCACCAGCTCCTTCTGCGCATCCGTCAATGCATCCCAGGCAGCTTTCGCCTCCGCGCACTGCGCATCGGTCTGATCCGTCCTCTCCTGCACATAAATTGCGTCAATCAGCGCCGCCACCCGGTCGGCTGCTTCCTGATCGGATTCTGCACTCTCGTCCGTTCCGGCGTCCTCCCCGGTTTCTGCAGCGGATGCCTCTGTCTTAACCTCTGCATCTGCTGCAGCGGTTTCCTTTGCCGCCCCGCCGGCATTGCTGCCGCAGCCGGTCAGCAGTGAAGCTGCCATTGCCGCCGTGCACAATAACGTTACGATTTTTTTCTTCATTTTTTTCGTCTCCTCACTTTACTTTATCGTATAGTGTCTTTAAAAAGAGAACAAAATAAAAGGAATGTGAAAAAGAAGTTCGCTTGCGAACTTCTCCGCCTGCGGCGGGTCGCGTAAGCGACATACTTCTTTACCGCCGCAGTGCGATCCCCCGGATGGCTTTTATATAACAGGGAAGTTCAGAGAATCTTCCGGTTATACAAAAACAAAATCCAACGCGCAGGCGCAGTTGGATTGTAGTAAAATATTTCGGTACAATCAAACCTCGTGATCTGGAATTTATCATTCCCGTACCACAGTTGGCAGGTCTCCTGGCTCGCAGTCCCCGCACATTGCCGCCTTCCCGATAACTCAGTGACATCTATGGCAATGCACTCTTGCATACAGTGACGAGATCGCACAGGCCTTACACCTGTTTCCCTATTCTCCGCAACCTGATTGCGGCACCAACTGCTTCTTATTAAGTTTTCTTACAGACCTATGAACGGTATTGTAGCACAGCGCGGGAAATACATCAACCTCTTTTCCCTGATTTTCCCTGATTTCAGGCTATCCTGATCAATTCTTCCTCATTCTGCGCACTCGATTTCCACAGCAGCCATAATTCCAACCGGTCTTACCTGATAACAGTCTGTCCAGTCATCCCCGACAGTCCGGTAAGAATCCGGCCCATACCAGGTATAATTTTCGTTTGAATTGTGCAGCGTTCCAAATCCGTTAAAGCGGTTTCCGTAAGCTGCCCCCTAACCGCATAAATTCTATTTGCCCGTTTTCCTGATATATAACACTCATATCCAGCTCATTGCGAAAGCATGTTTTCAATAAAAATCCCATATCCTCTGGTGGGATCATTGACCAGTACGTGGGTGACGGCTCCGATAATTTTCCCGTCCTGCAGGATGGGGCTGCCGCTCATTCCCTGGATAATTCCTCCGGTCTGCTCCAGCAGAGACGGGTCTGTGACCTCCAGTTCCAGTCCCCGGTTTACGTTGTCGTGATCGAGATGAATTGATTTGATTTCTATATCATAGAGCTGCGGAGTGGGCTGTCCGTCCACGCAGCAGAGAATCTGAGCGGCCCCCGGCTGCACATCCTGCTTCAGCCCGATCGGCAAAGCCTCGCTTTGTAATGCAGCGGCGGCTTCCTCGTCTATCACCCCGAAAATTCCTCCTGTGGAGTTTACCTCTATCGTTCCGATCTTATTGTCCAGATTATAGTCTATAATCCCGGTCAGTTCTCCCGGCGATCCGTCCATTCCTTTTTTTACTGCAACAATTTCTGTTTTATACAGGCTTCCGCTCTTTACATCCATCAAAAGCGTGGTATCCGTATCGTTGATGCCATGTCCGAGAGCGCCAAAGGTATTATCTGCTTCCAGATACGTCATCGTCCCTACCCCCTGCGCGTTGTCCCGAATCCAGATTCCCAGCTTATATTCCCCGTCAACATTCTGCTCCGGCTTCACTTTCACGTCAAAAGTTTCCGCATTCCTGCGAATCGTCAACACCAGCTCACTCCCATATGAATTTGCAATCTGCTCCATAAACTCTGCCTTCGTGCCGACCTCCTCCCCATCCACCTTCACAATGTAGTCCCCGGCCTGCAACAGGTGTTTAGCAGGTTCCTTGCGGGTATGATCCAACCCTTCAAACTCTCCCTCCGCAATGACCATGATCCCGTCCGTTTTCACATAAATACCAATGGGAACCCCTGCCGGTATCAGCATCTCATCCGGTATCACCTGTACATCAACCGTTTTAAACGGAATGACACCAAAGAGCTTGACATCCATTTTATAATTCTGCATCTGAGTGGCCTTGAACGTTACCGGCTCATTCAGGTTTACTGTGAGAGAGCCAGTCTCCTTTATGCTCTGCATCTGCATATCGGAAACTAAAACAGCCTCTTCCTCCTGCCCGGGAATGTCCAGGTATACTTCACCCTGAACCGGCACATTCAGCGTCAGCTCCTGATCAATTCCCGCCTTGATTCGAATAGAAGCAGGGATTTTCTCCCATGTAACATAGATCCATGTGCCGCACAAGCTTACTGTAACCATAAATAATGCAATTAGCAGCACTTTTTTATTAACCGTTCTTTTCCCCACGTCTCCACTTCCTTTCTACGGATCTGTACCTCCCGGTATCCTCTTTTTTTATTAGCTACAAGCCGGGCGGCGAAAAAAAGCCGAATGTCGTCTGATGTGCAAGCACCCCAGCCGGCATTCCTCTTTTCCGGCCACATGGTGCCGCGATAAGGCAGACCGGAAATGCGCCGGGCACGCTCGAAACCGTTGGTTTCGAGCTTTGCGGCTGGCGCCGCATGACAGAAAAAAGCTGAATGCCGTCTGATGTGCAAGCACCTCATCCGGTATCCCTCTTTTTTCTGTCGCCCGGCTTGTAGCTGAAAAAAATAAAGAGGACATCGCTGCAATGTCCTCTTTAGTATGTTACTTTCTATTTATTTTTCTCTGCCAATTCTTTCATCTCTCTGGCGTTTGCGAGCACAGCCGGCGTAATTTGCGCGGCTCCGGACAGTCTTGCCAATTCCTGTAAGCTCTCTTCTCCGGTCAGCTCTATGATCGTGGTCGCAGTCGATGCGTTCACTGCATTTTTTTCAATGTAAAAATGATTGTCCGCCATGGCTGCAATCTGCGGCAGGTGGGTAATGCAGATGATCTGGTGGGTGCGGCTGAGCGCTCCCAGCTTTTCCGAAACCTTCCATGCTGTTCTGCCGCTGATTCCGGCATCAATTTCATCAAAAATGAATGTACCGATCTTTTCCTGATCCGCCGTAATCGTCTTAAGCGCCAGCATGATTCGGGATAATTCACCGCCGCTCGCAATCGACGCCAACGGCTTTACCGGCTCTCCCGGATTTGTGGAAATCATAAATTCCACATCATCCATTCCCTCTGCACTGCATTTTTCCTTTGCTGTAAGGGATACCCTAAACTCCACATGCAGGAAATTCAAATCCTGCAGAGCTTTCTCCATATCTTTTGAAAAACGATCTGCTGCCGTTCTTCGCAGCCCGGACACTTCTTTTGCCAGCTTCAGCATCCGGTTCTGCGCTTCCTGCTGCTCTTTTCGTTTTTGGACGAGCCAGGCATCCTGATTGAGCAGCCTGTCCACCTCTTCCCGGCGTCTGTCCGCATAGGCCAGCACTTCCTCTATTGTCCGTCCATATTTATCTTTTAAACGATTAATATAGTTTAACCGTTCTTCAGTCTTTTGAAACGTCTCTTCGTCAAATTCAAGATCGCTTAAATAATCCGACATGCTGCGGTTAAAGTCATTGAGAAGCTCATCCACCTCTGTGAGCTGCCTGTAAAATTCTTCCAGATTTTCATCATAAGAAACGACCGTAGAAAGTTCCCGAAGCGCCCGTCCAATGGACTCCCCTGCCCCCTCCCGGCTGTCATATCCGGTCAGATTATGAGCCAGTCCTGCCGCCTCCACAATGCGTCTGCCATTGACCATCCGGCGGTAATTCTTTTCCAGCTGCTCGTCCTCTCCGGCCACGAGCGCAGCTTCTTCTATCTCCTCCAGCTCATATTGTGCCAGAGAAAGCTCTCGTTTTCTGGAAGACTCGTCCAGCTCATTTTCCGCAATCTCTCTGGAAACTGCGCTGTAGTCATGCCATGCATCGCGCAGAGCTTCCTTTTGCTCCTGCAATGCCCCTCCTGCATAGCCGTCCAGGATTTCAAGATGCCGCTTCGTCTGCAGCAATACCTGACTGTCATGCTGTCCGTGAATATCAATCAGCATTCCCGCCAGCTCCCGCAGCGTTTTTGCGTTCACGGTCTCCCCGTTGACCCGGCACACACTCCTCGTGGGCATCACGCGCCTCTGCAGAACCACCTGACCGTCCTCCACCGGAATATCCATCTCCAGCAGTCTCTCTTTTACATCCTCTGCCACTTCAAAATCCAGTTCGATCAGCGCGTATTCTGCACCGGTTCTGATCATATCCCTGTCTGCTTTCGCTCCCAGCGCCAGCGCAACAGATCCCAGGATCACGGATTTTCCGGCACCGGTTTCACCGGTCAGGATATTGAGCCCTTTTCCGAAAAAGACCTCCGTCTCCTGAATCAGCGCCAGATTCTTCACATGTAAGCTTACTAACACGTTCCACTCCTCACTGCATCAATTCCCTGATTTTTTCCATCAGCACTTTTGTCTCATCCACAGAACGCACGGCCATCATGATGGTATCATCTCCCGCGATACAACCCACCACTTCCGGGAACTTCATCGCGTCCACCGCAGCAGCAACGGCCATCGCCATTCCGGAAACGGTACGCATCACAAGAATATTCTGCGCCATATCCATGGATACAAAACCATCCCGCAGCACGCGGATATACTTATCCGGCATAAAGCTGTTTTCCCGCTGCAAAATGGCATATTTCTGCCGTCCGTCACCCGTGGGCACCTTTGAAAGATGCATCTGTCTGATGTCACGGGATATTGTTGCCTGGGTCACAAAGAAACCTGCCTCTTTCAATCTCTCAGCGAGTTCCTCCTGTGTTTCGATCTCATAATCGGATACCAGTTCTGCAATTTTCTGATGTCTGTTCTGTTTCATTTTTGGTTATGCCTCTCTTCTAAGTCACTCGCTCATTTTCCGGTTGAGCACATCCAGAAAGCTCGTTTCCTTCAATTTAATGATGGATGTGATCATATTGCTTTTCGTAATATGTACCTCATCCCCCGGCTTCAGAGTCAGGTTCCTGTTTCCATCAAAGCAGACCTCCATGGGCTGCGCTTCTCTTCCCGCTCTCTCCCGGATGCGAATGACGATTTTATCCTCCGCCTTGAGGATCACGCTTCTAGTCTGCAGCGTATGCGCGCATATGGGAGTCAGCAGCGTCACCCGGGCACTGGGCTCCACAATCGGGCCTCCGGCGGACAGGTTATATCCTGTCGATCCGGTGGGAGTCGCGATGATGATTCCGTCCGCGTGATATTCCTTCAGCAGCTTTCCATTGACGAAGATCTGAAAATAGAGCATCTGCAGACGGCCGTTTCTGGTGATCGTAATATCATTCAGGGCACGGGTATCCATAATCTCGACCCCGTTGCGCATCACCTGACCGGAAAGCAGCATTCTTTCCTCCAATGCATAATCGCCCTCCACCAGCTGCTTCAAAGAAGGCTCCAGATTACTCTGCTCCACCTCCGTCAGATACCCCAGCGTTCCCAGATTGATGCCCAGCACCGGTATTTTGCTTTCCACCGTATCCCTCGCCGCCCTCAGCAGCGTTCCGTCACCGCCCAGCACCAGCATGCCGGTGGTTTCCTCTTCCCGTCCGAGAATCTCCTTCCACCCATCCGCTGAAATCTCATCTGCATATATGGTTACGGAGCATCCCGCTTCCTCCAGATACTGCCGGATCTTATCAGTCATGACAAGCCCCGGGTCCTTCCATCTGTTCGTGACAACAATAAAATGTTTCATGCTTCCTGCAGGCCTCTATGAGCCTCCTCCACAATCTGTATCACCAGATCGTACATCTCCTTTGAAGTTGATATTCCTGCAGCAGCTTCCTGTACCTGCACAAGCCGTTCTTCCGCTGCATGTTCTTCATCAGGCACCTCTGTGCCGGCTGCTCTTTCGTCTTTTTCAAGATATACCAAATATTCTATGTTTCCTTCAGGTCCTTTGATCGGAGAAAAGGTCAGCCCCAGGATTTCAAATCCCGTAAGCTGTGCAAAATCCATGACTCTGGCGATCACCTCCCGGTGCACGCTCTTGTCGCGGACCACTCCTTTCTTTCCGACCTTTTCCCTTCCGGCCTCAAACTGGGGCTTGATCAGACAGACCATCTGTCCCCCGCGCTTCAACAGTTTTCTCGCCGGAACAAGGATCTTTGTCAGGGATATGAAAGAAACGTCCACTGAAGCAAAATCCAGATCATCCGATATATCAGAACGGGTCATGTAACGGAAATTGGTCTTTTCCATGCAGACCACTCTCTCGTCATTGCGCAGCTTCCACGCCAGCTGCCCATGTCCCACATCCACTGAATATACCTTCAGCGCCCCGTTTTGCAGCATACAGTCCGTAAAACCGCCGGTGGATGCGCCGATGTCCATACAGATCTTTCCTTCCAGGCTGATCGGAAAACAGTCCATCGCCTTTTCCAGCTTCAGTCCGCCGCGGCTGACGTATTTTAAAGAGCTTCCCTTTACCGTTATCTGCACCTTTGACTCATCGAACATGGCTCCCGCCTTGTCCTCCCGCTGTCCCTGAACAAACACATTGCCGGCCATGATCACAGCTTTCGCCTTCTCCCTCGATTCGGCAAATCCCTGCTTTACCAGCAGTACATCCAAACGTTCTTTCATCCTCAGATAAGTTCCTTTGCTATCTTCTCCACAATGGAGTCCGCATCAATGCCGATCTCCTTTTTCAGAATATCCACATTTCCATGCTCCACGTATTCATCCGGCGCTGTGACTGCCAGCACGTCAATACCCAGCTTTTCCCGGTCAACCAGATCTCTCACCTTTTCACCGAAGCCGCCGCTGGCCACATTTTCTTCCATGGTAACAAGCAGCCTGTGATTTTTCGCCAGATTCCGTATCATTTCCTCATCAATGGGCTTGACAAAGCGGGCGTTCACCAGGGTACATTCCCTTCCCTGTTCCTTTAAGCTGTCACGCACCGAAAGCGCCGTCTGCACCATGCTTCCCACGGCCATCAGGGCGATGCCGCTCTCCTCATAAATCATCTCGCTCTTACCCATCTCCACGGGGGCGCGATATTCCTGCAGACCTTCAAAGGCCTCCCCTCTGGGATAGCGGACTGCGATCGGCCCCTTAAAATCATAGGCAAACTTCATCATATCGGAAAGCTCCCATTTGTTCTTGGGCGCCATGATATGCATATTCGGGATGGAGGACAGATAGGACAGATCAAAAATACCCTGATGAGTTTCTCCGTCGCTTCCCACCAGACCTGCCCGGTCAATGGCGAATATCACCGGCAGATTCTGGAGACAGACATCATGAAGAATCTGATCATAAGCCCTCTGCAGGAAGGAGGAATAGATCGCCACGACGGGGTGCAGCCCTCCCACCGCCAGTCCGGCAGCAAAAGTAACCGCATGCTCTTCCGCAATTCCCACATCGAAAAACCGCTCCGGATAGAGACTTCTGAACCGCTTTAAGCCTGTTCCGTCCGGCATCGCCGCAGTAATTGCCGCCACATCATCATGTCTTGCCGCCAGCTTCACCATGACAGTGGAGAAAACATCCGTGTAATTAGGCTTTGTCTTTTTCTTCATCGGCACACCTGTCGCAATATCGAAGGGTTCCGCGCCGTGAAATCTGGCAGGATGCTTCTCGGCAGGCCCGTATCCTTTGCCCTTCTGGGTCATGACGTGAATCAGGACACAGTTCTTTCTGCGCTTTGCTTCCTTCACCACGCGCACAAGCCCATTCACATCATGTCCGTCCACCGGCCCCAGATAGGTGATGCCCAGATCCTCAAACCACATGCCCGGAATCACCAGCTGCTTGATGCTGTTTTTCACGCGGCGAACCCCCGTGACCACACCATCGCCGTATTTTGTCCTGCGGACCGCATCGTAAATATTGTCCTTCACATCCAGATAGGCATTGGATGTCCGAATATTGTTCAGATATTTTGAAACACCGCCGACATTTTCGGAAATGGACATATTATTATCATTCAGAATAATGATGAAATTCGTCTCCATCCGTGCAGCGTTATTGAGCGCCTCATAGGCCATCCCTCCGGTGAGGGCGCCGTCCCCAATCACGGAAACGATCGTGTTGGTGCCTCCCTGAATATCCCTTGCGCGCACCAGGCCAAGGCCCGCTGAGATGGAGGTGGAGCTGTGGCCTGTATCAAAGCAGTCACAATCGCTCTCTTTGCGCTTGGGGAAGCCGCTCATACCGCCATATTTGCGCAATGTATCAAAGCCATCCCGCCGTCCGGTCAGAAGCTTATGGGTATATGACTGGTGTCCCACATCCCAGACGATTTTATCCTCCGGCAGGTTCAGCGCAAGATGCAGGGCCATAGTCAGCTCTACGGCTCCCAGATTGGAGCCGAGATGGCCTCCTGTCACGCTGATCTTCTCAATCAGAAACTGCCGGATCTCCTCTGCCAGCAGGGGATAATCCTTCGGATCTGTTTTTTTAATGTCATTTGTCTGCTGTATTTGTTCCAGAAGCATGTGCAGCCTCCTTTTTTCTTTACTTTTTGCGGGTGATCAGATCTTCTACCAGCTGTTCCAAAAACAGATTGCGTTGTGCAAAGGAACGCAGAATGGACAAGGCCTCTTCGGACAGCCTGCGCACATCCTCCCTGGACTGCTCCATCCCGTTTAAGCTCACATAAGTCACCTTATGATTCTTTTCGTCGCTGCCCGCAGGTTTTCCAAGCTCCTCCAGCGTACTGGTCAGATCCAGAATGTCATCCTGTATCTGAAAGGCGATTCCGATATTCTGCGCCGCCTTTTCCATCTTCCGGATCTCCTCATCCGATGCACCGGCCAGAATTGCGCCGATCATCAGCGCGCTTTCGATCAGCGCCGCAGTCTTATTTTT
>Ga0129308_1002077_pt1 | contig 18165 bp, 16 predicted proteins | sample L827metagenome_FD_94440 | JGI IMG/M metagenome (GOLD analysis project Ga0129308, IMG submission 94440) | Ring-tailed lemur group fecal microbial communities from Wisconsin, USA - L827 metagenome | ecosystem: Host-associated > Mammals > Digestive system > Large intestine > Fecal | place: USA... | reverse complement strand
TGGTATGCAAGAAATAGAGTGGAGTTCAAAGGCAGATTTGATGTAGGAAAAATGACGGTAAAGTGGTTTATCAGGAAAATTGTGGAATTGCATGAAAAACTTATTGTTGTAGGGAATTAGATTAACTCAAAATGTCAGGAATACAGAAGTTAAGTGGGTTTAGGAGTGGTAACATATAGTTCTGATAGATAGAAAGATGAAACCAGAAGTAGTTATAGAGGTCGTAAATGATTTAGATATTGGATGTTCCAAGCGACAAGTCAGTGGTGGTGCCTGCGGAGGAATTCAGAAAATTTCATGTTTACTATACGGTACGAGTCAAAAAAAATCTGAAAAAGATGCAGTCGTTGATTGTAACAGTTTGCAAGCTACTGAGAAGCATTTATGTGGTTTTAAAGAAAGGAATTATTTAGGATCAAAAAAATGTTAATAGATATTAGATGGTGATTGGACAATACTGTTGGATTTGAGAGAATTTTGAAATCGGGTAGAGTTCTAGAAAGGAAACTGAAAAAGATATATTAGTGCAAAAACTGCCTAAGAAAAACAGGGAAAGCATCTATGGGAACACTGTACCTTGTAGATTTTGTTTACAGAGATAAGAATTAAAAAATGTAAAAGTAATGATGTAGAGCTTAATAAAATAGGAAGGATCGTATAAATGAAAAAAATTATTAGAATTACTTTAATAATAACAATGTTGTTTGCTTGTAGTATGATTGTTAGTGCACAGGAGAAAACAGTGGAATTAAATACAGTGTTAGATTCATTTTCAGGAGAAATAATAGAAAATGAAATTCCTTTTAGTGTTTCAGGAAATAAGATAAATTTTATTTATCAAGGTCAGTCATATATATTTACAATGAAAAGAATATATATAAATACAGATGATGGAACAAACATTGAGGGTGCAAATTTTTATACTGGTAATAACGGTAAAATAAGATGTAATATGGTAGAATACAATGGAAAATATTGTGTTCAAGTTATGGATACAAACCAAAGTGTAGAAGAAAGAAAAAATAATAAAGAAAATAATTTTACATTAGTTTGTGGTTCTTTGTCAGAAGCAACCATCGATAAGATGTCTAATACTATTAAATTAGAAAATGACAAAATGGAGATAACTAAGATAAAATCTAATTTGAGCATTTTAGCAACAACAGGAAGTACTTATAACTTATATGTATATAAAAATGGGTTGAGTGTTCCATTTCTTATTTCTAGTGGATCCGCTGAAGGATGGGCAAAATCTACAAAGTCATCTGGCTCGTATTATAGCGTAACAAATGTGAAATATTCAGTTACATATAATTGGCCATCCGATGGAGTTTCGCTTTGGTACGACTACCAAAATAGTAGAGTAGCATGCGAATCACCAGCATCGCCATCAGCACAAACAACAACGATTCCAGGGACATGGTCAATTAATGGAAATACTGGAGCTTTTCAGGCAGAGGCAACAGTTACTGCATTAGTTAATAACAGCCCGTTGATGTGGACATTATATGATGTTTGTAATATGAATGGTACTCCTAGATGAAAAACAAAATATTTTTTAATAGTTTAATAACGGGTATCATATTGATTTTCCTTGTTTTATATTATTTTGCCTTTCAAAAAATAAATTTGTTTTTTGGAATTGTTTGTATGATTGTGGGTGGATTACAAGTTTTTGTATCGTTTGATTATACCAAAAAAGTCAGGCGATGCATTAATATAATATGTTTCCTTATAGAAATAATATACTATGTCATTGCTTTCTTTTTAATAATTGTAAATGATTTATCAGTAGCGGAGTATGTGATAGCGATTATGACAATGATACTTATAGAGTTATGGCTTATCTATGCTATAAAATTTTTATGCAAGAGGTAGATTAGTTTGACTAGATTTTTACAGGCAAACTCATAGTGGCTTGCGAAATATAATATTTTTACTTTATGAATGTAAAAAATAAAAGGAAAAGATATCGTTCTTTTCCTTTTTTCTTTTTCATAGGATAAAAGAAAAAGAAGAGAATGAACAGCATGAAAAAAATAAAAATTTTTCAGAAAAAAAAGCTTGTGATTGTAATATCTGTTTTGACTCTTTTTAGCTTGGGTCTCTGTGCAAGATTGGGGTATTTGATGTTAAATAAAGCCTCGTATTATAGTAAGCTGGCATTGGATTTACATCAAAGAGAGAGGGAGATAAAGGCGGCGAGAGGAATTATTTATGACCGAAATGGAGTTAAATTAGCGGATAATAAACAGGTTTGTACCATCTCGGTAATTTATAGTCAGATAAAAGAGCCGGAAAAAGCAATTAAATTATTGTCGGAGAAGCTAGCAATAGACGAAGCTGTTGTGAGAAAAAAGGTGGAGAAAATATCGTCGAGAGAGAAAATTAAGAGCAACGTAGAAAAAGAGATTGCAGATGAGATAAGAGAGGCGAGGATTGCGGGGATTATGGTAGATGAGGATTATAAGAGATATTATCCTCTGGAGGATTTAGCCTCAAAAGTAATCGGGTTTACAGGTGGGGATAATCAGGGAATTATTGGATTGGAAGTAAAATATGACTCTTATTTACAGGGAAAATCTGGAAAAATCCTCACTCTGACAGACTATATGGGTGTAGAAATAAAAAACGCTGCCGAAGATAGAGTAGAGCCTGTCAATGGAAAAAGCTTATATTTATCCCTGGATGTCAATATCCAGAAATATGTGGAGCAAGCCGCCCAAAAAGTAAAACTACAAAAACAGGCAAAAAGAGTGTCGGCGATTTTAATGAATCCGCAAAATGGAGAGATTTATGCGATGGTAAATATTCCAGAATTTAATTTAAACGAGCCTTTTACTGTCAGTGGAAAAGAATCTGCCACACAGGATGAGCTAAATCAGATGTGGAGAAATACATGCATCAATGATACCTACGAGCCAGGCTCCACCTTCAAAATAGTGACGGCAACTGCCGGTCTGGAAGAAGGCGTCGTACACGTTAATGACAATTTCTCCTGTCCAGGATTTCGGATTGTGGAGGACAGAAGAATTCGATGTCATAAGGTGGGAGGACATGGAGGAGAGACATTTAAGCAGGGAGTAATGAATTCCTGTAATCCTGTTTTTATGGACGTCGGAGCGAGGCTTGGTGCAAAAAATATGTATAAGTATTTTGAGCGATTGGGTTTATTTGAAAAAACAGGAATTGATGTACCGGGGGAGGCAAGTTCCATCATGCATAAACTCGAAAACGTAAAAGCAGTTGAACTTGCAACGATGTCATTTGGTCAGTCCTTTCAGATTACTCCGTTGCAGCTTATGAGAGCCGCAAGTGCCGCTGTAAATGGAGGAAAACTCATCACCCCACATTTTGGAGTAAGTATCGTGGATGAGAGTACAGGAAAAAAAAGCGTTTTAAAATATTCGGAAAAAGAAGGGGTAATCAGCGAACAGACATCCGCCACAATGAGGGAACTTTTGGAGGCAGTTGTGTCAGAAGGCAGCGGAAAAAACGCATTCATAGAGGGATACACAATCGGAGGCAAGACAGCCACAAGCGAGAAACTTCCAAGAAGTGCAAAAAAATACATCTCTTCTTTTCTGGGCTTCGCGCCAGCAGAGCATCCAACTGTAATGGGCATAATTTTAATAGACGAACCACAGGGAACTTATTACGGCGGAACAATCGCAGCTCCGGTTATGAGAGAGATTTTTGAAAATGTTCTTCCTTATCTTGGAATCGAGCAAAAATTCACACAGGAGGAAGCAACCATAAGTCAAAACTAGGAGCAGTAAAATTATTTATAACAGTATAAAAGCAAATGAACATAAATATGAAAATTCTGGGAAGGGCTTGCGAAATAGGAGAAAACGTTTTATACTAAGGGTGTTTATCAAAAAAGCAAAGAACTCCGTTTGGAGATATTTTGTTGGAAAATAATTGGTAGATTGAGCCATAAATAAGATGGAGGAAGGATAATGGAATTAAAAAATAAAACAGTATTTGTTGCTGGAACTGGAATCAGTGGTATCGGTGCGACAAAATTGTTAAATGCTGTAGATGCCAATGTGATTTTGTATGACGGCAAAGAAAGCTTAAAAAAAGAAGATGTGCAAGATAAGCTTGGCGATGCAAAGGCGGAAATTATAATTGGAGAGCTGACAGATGCATGTGTAGAAAAATGTGATCTTTGTATTTTAAGCCCTGGTATTTCTGCTTTCGGTCCTTTGGCAAACCGATTTACGGAAAAAAATATCCCAGTTTGGGGTGAAATTGAGCTTGCGTATGCGGTTTCTAAGGGAAGAATTGCAGCCATCACTGGAACAAATGGAAAGACGACGACAACTGCTTTAGTTGGAGAAATTTTAAAAGCATATTATGACAGTACTTTTGTGGTGGGAAATATTGGAATTCCTTTTACAAACGTAGCATTAGAGACGAGAGAAGATACCGCAATTGCAGCAGAAATCAGTAGTTTCCAGCTTGAGACAATTCACGATTTCCATCCAGCAGTAAGTGCAGTACTAAATATTACGCCTGACCATTTAGACCGTCACGGAACATTGGAAAATTACGCAGACACAAAGCTAAAAATTTCTATGAATCAGACAAAAGATGATGTGATAGTGTTAAACTATGACGATGAAATGACAAGAGATATGGCAAATCGAACAAATGCGAGAGTTGTATTTTTTAGCCGCCTCACAGCTTTGAAGGAGGGAATTTGTCTTGTCGATGATAAGTTTGTCATTCGCGAGGGAGGAGAAGAAATTTTTGTCTGCAGCTTAGCTGATTTAAAATTACTCGGTGGACATAACCATGAGAATGTATTAGCAGCGATTGGAATTACATACTATATGGGAGTGCCAGCCGAGGTGATTGGAAAAGTTGCCACATCTTTTGCGGGTGTAGAACATAGAATTGAATATGTCGATACTATTAACGGAGTTGCTTACTATAATGATTCTAAGGGAACAAACCCAGACGCAGCGATTAAGGGAATTCAGGCAATGAAGACAAAAACAGTCCTAATCGGTGGTGGATATGATAAGGGTGCCTCCTATAAGGAATGGATTGAGGCGTTTGACGGAAAGGTTAAGAAATTAGTTTTAGTTGGCGACACAGCCAAAAAAATCCAAAAAGATGCAAATGAATGTGGATTTTATGATACAGTCATTGTAGATACATTTGAGGAAGCTGTAATGACATGTGCCAAGGAGGCAAAAGAAGGAGAGAGTGTTCTCCTATCCCCAGCATGTGCAAGTTGGGGGATGTTTCCAAATTTTGAAGTGAGAGGAAAAGTATTTAAAGAGCTTGTAAATAGCCTAAAGGGGTGATTAAGTGACAGCGAGAACAAAGGCAAGGCAAAAAAAGCGCTTTCGTTTTCCAGCAGTATTTGATAAATTTTTTGTAAAGAAAAAAAGCTATTTCGATTATCAGACTTTGTTTTTAGTTTTATTTTTAGTTGGTTTTGGGTTGGTTATGATTTATAGCACTAGCTCTTATAAAGGGAGCCTTGAGCATAATAATCCAGCATATTGGCTTACTGAACAGGCGACAAAGGCGCTTCTTGGAATTATAGTTATGCTTGTTGTGTCAAATATTGATTATCGTCGTATTAAAGATACGAATTATTTGACTATGACAGGATATCTTATATCAAATTTCCTTCTACTGCTCACGTTACTTGTTGCGACAGCCACGAAGGGGTCAAAGCGTTGGTTAAAGCTTGGACCAGTTCAGCTGCAGCCATCCGAGATTGCTAAGGTTGCCATTATTTTATTTATGGCACATTATATTTATCGATACGCAGATAAGTTAAAAAATATGAAGGGAACAATATCTGTCGGGTTATGGGCCGTTCCTACAATTGTTATGGTAGGTGTGGAAAATATGAGTACTGCCATTATCATTTTTGCAATTGTCGGAATTATGATTTTTGTCGCCAGTCCGCGTTATAAGCAATTTGTTATTTTAGGTGGAGCTGGTATTGCAGGTATGGCATTATTCCTAGTAGCTGGTTATCGACAAGAAAGACTTCAGGTATGGTTAGATCCAGAGAATCACGAGAAGGGTTTGCAGACAATGCAAGCTCTCTATGCGATAGGATCCGGAGGTCTATTTGGAAAAGGACTTGGGCAAAGTATGCAGAAAATGGGATTCATTCCTGAATCACATAATGATATGATTTTTTCTATTATATGTGAGGAGTTAGGTTTATTTGGATCTATTGGCGTTATTTTTGTATTCTTATTATTAATTTGGCGTTTCATGGTAATTGCCATGAATGCACCAGATTTATACGGGTCATTGATTGTAGTTGGAGTCATTGCCCATATTGGAATTCAGGTTTTTATTAATATTGCCGTTGTAACAAACACAATACCTCCAACGGGAATTCCTCTTCCGTTTATTAGTTATGGAGGTACTTCCCTTGTATTTTTATTATTGGAGGTTGGTCTTGTCCTCTCTGTTTCTAGGCAAATTAAAATGCAACAATAGATAGAGACTTGCATAAAATAGAGTAATAGGAACGAAAAATGAGAGTGTTGAGGCGTGAGAACACAAAATATATTGGTGAGAGGCAGTGGAAAATTAGCGGGGACTGTGAGAGTGCAGGGGTCCAAAAATTCTGCACTTCCTCTCCTCGCTTCTAGTTTATTATGTCGTGATGTAACGATCTTATATGATTGTCCCAAAATTAGAGATATTGATTGTATGATATGTATTATGAGGGAGTTGGGATGTAAAATCATAAGAGAGGGGCATAAAATCACAATCGATTCTAGAAAACTATCTAGTACAGATATTTCATCCTATTATGGGAGTCAAATGCGTGCGAGTGTAATTTTGCTTGGTGCATTACTTGCCAGAGAAAATTATGCCAGTGTAGGAGTTCCAGGTGGTTGTAAGATAGGAAAAAGACCGATAGATATTCATTTGAAGGGACTTGCTTGTCTGGGAACTCAGATAACACAAAAAGAAGAACGAATTATTCTCCGATGTGAGAGATTATCGGGGGAAGAGATTACCTTAGCTTATCCGAGTGTGGGTGCCACAGAAAACTTGCTTATGGCAGCAGTTCTTGCCAAAGGACGAACCGTATTATATAATTGTGCCATGGAGCCTGAGATTGATGATTTAGTTTTTCATTTGATTCAGATGGGAGCTAAAATTAAGGGAATTGGCACGAAGGTGTTGACGATTGACGGTGTGGAACAATTACATGGAGTCAAATATTGTGTTCCGTTTGACCGAATTGTAGCTGGAACTTATCTGTTGGCGGCTATGCATACAAAAGGTGAGATTCGACTTCAAAATATCCATACGGCGAAACGCCTAGAGTCAGTTCTATTTTTTTTAGAGAAGATGGGGGCTTTTGTTGAAGTAGGAGAGGAAGAGATATCGATGTGCATGGATCAATCTCTTGGAGGGATTCATATTGACACAAGACCTTATCCTGGAATTCCGACAGATTTACAGTCTGTTTTTTTAGTGTTAGCTACCAATGCTACGGAGCAATCTTTTATATATGAGAATATATTTGAGTCGAGATTTCGTGTGGCAAGAGAGCTAAAGAAAATGGGAGCTGATATTACAGTATGTGACAATAAGGCGATAGTAAATCCTGTGGAAAAATTGCATGGAGCGACAGTAAAAGCTACAGACCTGAGAGGTGGTGCGGCTCTTGTGATAGCAGGCTTGGCTGCCGAGGGGGAGACAGAAATTGAACAAATTTCTTATATTCAGAGGGGATATGAAGATATTGTGAAAGATTTGAGGGCGCTTGGCGCAAATGTAATATATAAAGATTGCTAGGTGATAGTGAATTGAAAAGAAAAAGGATAAAAAATAAAGAGGAAAATATAAAAATGCCAGCCTCTAAGAAAAAATTAGACCAGTCAAGTAAAAAGTCTAAGCAAGTAAAAAGAAAAGAAAGAAAGCGTTCTAATACAAGAAAAAATAAAAAAATTTTAAAAAGATTGTTGTTTTTTCTTATTCTTGTAGCGATAATAAGTGCTGTGGTATATGTCTTAATTACACAGTTTAAGTTAGAAAAAATAGAGATAACTGGCAATCAAACTTATACAACAGAGGAAGTGCAAAAGGCGGTACAAAAGAATAAATATGCAAAAAATACATTACAGTTTTTCTTGGTAGAATTAAAAAAGAAGGATACTTTTTTACCGTTTGTAGAAAAGACAGAGATTAAGTTAAAGGATAGAAATACAGTTTCTATCGAAATAACAGAAAAAAAACGTATCGGAAAGATTGTAAAAGATGGCTATAACTGGTATTATGATAGAAAAGGAATTTTATTAGAAAAAACAAATAAGGATTATGATAATGTAGTAACAGTGGAAGGCTTAACCTATAAAGAGATGAAGTTGAATGAAAAGATTCCAGTTGTTCAGTCAGGATGCTACGATGTGCTTATGACAATTTCTCAGTCCATTTCAAAGTATGGAACACCAATCCATAAAATTTGGATAAAAAGCACAGAAGATATTCAATTAATTGCGGAAAACTTTATTGTAAATTTGGGAACTAGTGATTATCTTGAGCAAAAGATGGAAGAGCTTTATCCGGCTATGAAGGCAGCCAAAGAACAAGGCTTACAGGGAACTATTGATATGAAGAACTTTACAGAGGAGCAGCCAAGAATTATATTTTATTAGAGTGAAATGTTTTATCTATACATAATTTTTTTACATAGATATGCATTAAATTTTGGCGTTTCTTTCTAAAAAGAGAGAGAGCTGGGCGATGATAAAAAAAAATTAAAAAAAGGTTGATTATTTCACTAAAAAACTATATTATATATAATATATAAATATGCAAAATAAAAAGTGTTTTGAATCTAACAGAGAAGAGGAGGAGTAATCTTGCTTGAAATAATGTCTAACGAAGAAACTGCACACGCTAAGATACTTGTAATTGGTGTGGGTGGTGCTGGTAATAACGCGGTAAACCGTATGATAGATGAAGAGATTGAGGGCGTAGATGTCATTGGTATTAATACAGATAGACAGGCTTTGAATTTATGTAAAGCACCAACGAAAGTGCAGATTGGAGAGAAACTTACAAAAGGTCTCGGTGCAGGGGCTAAGCCAGAAGTAGGGGCTGGTGCTGTCGAGGAAAACAGAGACGAGATTGTTGATTTAGTAAAAGATGCAGATATGGTATTTGTTACTTGCGGTATGGGAGGCGGAACTGGAACTGGTGCTGCTCCTATCGTAGCTGAGATTGCAAAAGATCTCGGAATTTTAACCGTAGGTGTTGTTACAAAGCCATTTATGTTTGAGGGACGTCCTCGTATGAAAAATGCGATGGCAGGTATCAATAACTTAAAAGAGAGTGTAGATACATTAATTGTTATTCCTAATGATAAATTGCTTCAGATTTGTGATAAACGCACTTCTATTCCAGAAGCATTTAAAAAGGCGGATGAAGTGTTACAGCAAGGTGTACAGGGAATTACAGACTTGATTTATAAACCAGGTTTAATTAACTTAGACTTTGCGGATATCCAGACAGTTATGCGCGATAAAGGTGTTGCACATATCGGCATCGGCGTTGGAAGTGGAGAGGATAAAGCATTACAGGCTATTAAGGCTGCTATTGAGAGTCCACTTTTAGAGACAACTGTCACAGGTGCCTCCGATATTATCGTTAACTTCTCTGGTGATATTGGAATCCAGGAAGTATACGAGGCTGTTTCCTATTTGAATGAATTAGCAGGTGAAGACACAAATATCATCTTTGGTAATGTATCTGGAGATGAATTAGATGATCAAGTTAGCATCACTGTTATTGCCACAGGCTTAAATAGCGAAGAAGAAAAAGCAAAAAAAGCGGCAGAGGCAGAAGCAGCAGCTAAGGCTAAAAAGGCAAAAGAGGTAAAAAAAACGGTAGCTCCAGAAGGACCTACTTATAGTGGACAAACTATCAAGACGGTGAGAGAGACAGCTGCGACACAGCAGATAGAGACACCAGAAGATCCTAAGATTGTAATTCCAGAATTTTTATTACATTCTAAGAGAAGATAATGAATGAAAAAGCATAAAACCCATAGGACATATGTCTTATGGGTTTTTTTATTTCGACAAAAACGGAATGAAGAAAAAAGAGACATACCGAATAGGGGAGAGAAATATCTAAATACCTAAAAAGTTAACGAATTTCTCTCCCCTATTTTGACAAAGAAAAAAATGAATTTCCTCTATACTAGCATACATAAGAGCCAAAAAAGGATAGGAAGATGGAAAAGAGCGTCTATATAGATGTATTTTTTTTCACAAATTTTATTGCAGATTATATTTTAATCTACCTAACTGAAAAAATTTTACACTATAAAGGTTTGTTTAAAAGAAGAATTTGTGCAGCTTTTTTGGGAGCCTTTTTGACTAGCATTTTATATTGTATTTTTTTCTTTGAGGGATGGGAGATAAGACTAGTTTCTAATATAGGAATTGGTTTTTTGATGGTATATATCGTTTTTCCTAAAAAGAAAATTCTGCAAAAAATAAAGATATTATTTTTGTTATGCGGGACTGCCAGTTTTATGGGAGGTCTATTTTTATGGGTTTATTATGATACTCCGATTGGATATAGCATTTCTGTTTTTTACCCTACGAAAAAAATTTTTATACTTCTTTTTTTTGCAATGGTTCTTAGTATTCTCTTTTTCCAATTGCTGCGCGGAGTGCAAAAAGAGAACAAACTTATTTTAGATGTGACTTTTTCATATCGAGGAAAAAATGTTAGTACGAGGGGACTATTAGATACTGGAAATGAATTGGTGGATAGCATGACTAAAAAGCCAGTTTTTATTGTAGAGTACCCTATATTTAGACCAGTCTTGGAGGAAGAGTATAGAGGGATAATAGAAGAGTTTCTAGAATACGAGACGATAAATTTAGAACAAATTGCGGCAAATAATTTGTATGATATTAAGATTATTTCATATCATTCGATTGGCAGACAGGATGGAAAATTAGTAGGAATACAAATTGAACAACTCTTAACCGAAATAGAGGGAGAAGAACGCATCATAAAGAAGCCAGTACTAGCGTTTGTAAAAAATCCAATATCACGAAGACGGAACTATTTTGCAATCTTAAATCGGAGGGGACTTTTATGATATTAAATGTGGTTGGGACAGAGAATATAAAGTTTAAGATGGTACATGGAGTAAGGGATGTTCTTTTTCATCGCAAGGGAGATATCCATTATATTGGAGGAACAGAAATACTGCCTCCACCTTTAGAGGCAGCGGAGGAAGCCAGAATTATTAGCCAGCTTGGCGGAAATAAAGATAAAGAAATGAAGACAATGCTTATCGAGAGAAATTTAAGATTAGTTGTCTATATCGCAAAAAAATTTGACAATACAGGCGTCGGGGTGGAGGATTTAATTTCGATAGGAACGATTGGTCTAATTAAAGCGATTAATACATTTAATCCTAATAAAAAAATAAAACTTGCGACATATGCATCTCGTTGTATTGAAAATGAGATTTTAATGTATTTACGAAGAAATAGTAAGACGAAGATGGAAGTTTCTATCGATGAGCCGTTAAATGTAGACTGGGACGGAAATGAATTGCTATTATCAGATATTCTTGGGACAGAGGAAGATGTAGTATATAAAGATTTGGAAGAAGAGGTGGATAAGAAGCTGCTTAATAAGGCCATGGAAGTGTTGACAGAGCGCGAGAAGACGATAGTGGAGCTTCGCTTTGGAATTAATCAAAAAAATGGGGAGGAAAAGACACAAAAGGAAGTGGCGGATATGCTTGGGATTTCGCAGTCATACATATCGAGATTAGAGAAGAAGATTATGAAGAGATTAAAAAAAGAAATGATAAAGATGGGTTAGTGTAAAAAAGCTATTGCATTAAGTGAATTTGCTATAAAATATAGTGAGGCTATGAAAGGGTTGAATCTGTATTTTGTATATATTTTCTTTAATGCAATAGCTTTTTTTCTAGTTCTTTTGGTAGAAGATTATTTTATACTTTATCTGTTTCACAAAGTATAAAAATTGATTTTCATGCTGGAAAATACTTTAATATATTCTTTTTTTATGCTATACTATAAAATCAGACTTTAAATTTTGTAAATGATGAGATTGACAAACAATAAGATTTTAATATAGAATAATCTTCTTGTTTAAAATATGAATTGAAATGATAAGTAAGTTTGGAAGAAAAGAGAAGGGATGAAAATGAAATTAATATCATGGAATGTGAATGGTTTGAGAGCCTGTGTAAAAAAAGGTTTTATGGACTTTTTTAAAGAAATCGATGCGGATATTTTTTGCGTACAAGAGACAAAATTACAGGAGGGGCAGATTGAACTTGATATGCCAGAATATTTTCAGTACTGGAATTATGCAGAGAGAAAAGGATATTCTGGAACCGCTATTTTTACAAAATATGAACCTCTCCAAGTTATGTATGGATTAGGGATAGAAGAACATGATAAAGAGGGCAGAGTGATTACTCTTGAGTATGATGAGTACTATATAGTAACTTGTTATACACCAAATTCCAAGAGAGGGTTAGAGAGACTTCCTTATCGAGGAGAGTGGGACGACGCTTTTCGTAATTATTTAATTTCTCTGCGTGAGAAAAAACCAGTAATTTTCTGTGGAGATTTGAATGTGGCGCATAAAGAGATTGACTTAAAAAATGCAAAGGCAAACAGAGGAAACTCAGGCTTTACGGATGAGGAGAGAGGGAAATTTAGTGAGCTATTAGATGCAGGATTTATCGATACATTTCGCTATTGCTATCCTGATATGGAGGGAGCTTATAGTTGGTGGTCCTATCGATTTTCCTCAAGAGAGAAAAATGCGGGATGGCGTATTGATTATTTTGGTGTATCAGATGATTTGGCGGAGGATATCGTGGATGCTGGAATTCATGCGGATGTGATGGGGTCTGACCACTGTCCGATAGAACTTTGTATTAGATAGAATAGGAGTGAGATAAATGGAGCAGGAAGGAAAATTTTTGGAGTCATTAGAGGAACTTAAAAATATTGCTGCTACGCAAAATAATAAGTTGACTTTAGATGATATTAGACAGTATTTTTCTGATTTTGCGGCGGACGATGCAAAAATGGAGCTAATTTATCAGTATTTTATGAGTAATCAGATTAAGATTGTTGGAAAAGAGGATATGGTTTTGGAATCTGAGGAAGAAGAGGAGAAAATCATACTAGATGAGAAAGCAGAGAGAGTGCTCCAAATGTATATGGAAGAAATTGGAGATATCCGAGAACTTAATGAGAAGGAAGAAAAAGAATTTGTAGAAAAGATGCTTGCTGGTGACGAGATGGCGAAGCTTACTTTGATAGAATCCAAATTAAAGCTAGTGGCAGATGTGGCTAAAAATTATCAAAATAGAGGATTATTCCTTGGAGATTTGATTCAGGAGGGTAATATTGGCTTGCTTCAAGGTGCAGAGGAATATAGTAAACAGACCAATCTTTCTTTTCATGAATTTTCTAAAAAAGCGATTCAAAGAGAAATTGAAAATGCCATAAGATTACAAAAGGATAGTCGAGCAGTTGATAAAAAGATTGCTAATAAAGTAAATGAACTTGACGAGGCGGCGCAGGATTTGGCGAGGGAATTAGGAAAAGAGGCGACCCCTTTAGAGCTTGCAAATTATATGCATATTACGGAGGAGGAAGTGAGAGATTTAATGAAGATATCGTTGGATGCTATCTCTGTGGTAGAACCGAATATGCAGATGCCAAAATAGAGTATTTTTGACTAAGAAAAAAAGGTTTTGAATTTTTTTTTAAAAAAGAAAAGGATATTAGCAAAAAATGTAGAATATTAATATTGTAGGGGCATATATTTTATTAAGTGCTTCCTTCAAGTTACACTCATTAATATATGAATAAACAGGGCATTTCTGCCTCAAACAAAGAGGGGAGGAGAGGCGTATATGTATTATTCAGAAGAATTCGTCGAAGAAGTAAGGAATAGAAACGATATTGTAGATGTGATTTCTGGTTATGTGGCATTAAAGAAAAAAGGAAGTGACTATTTTGGACTTTGTCCATTTCATAATGAGAAATCGGCATCTTTTTCTGTCAGCAGAGACAAGCAGATGTACTACTGCTTTGGCTGTGGCAATGGGGGAAATATTTTTACTTTTTTGATGGAATATAATAATGATTCCTTTGTGGAGGCTGTGGAACAGCTCGCTAATCGAGCTGGGATGGAGGTTCCAAAGGAAGAAAGAAGTGAAAAGAATAAAAGGGCAGATGACGAAAAGGGAAAACTTCGTCAGATGAACAAACTTGCTGCGAATTATTTTTACTATCTATTAAAGCAAGATAGAGGAAAGAAAGCACTAGAATATCTGCTAAATCGAGGAATTACGATGGATACGATTAAAAAATTTGGACTTGGCTATGCCGATCGTTACCGCGATGATTTGTATCGATATTTGCGCAGTAAGGGATTTCATGATCAGGATTTAAAAAATTCTGGTCTTGTCTCGATTGATGAGAGAGGAGCTGTGGACAAGTTTTTTAACAGAGTCATATTTCCAATTTTAGATGTCCAAAACCGAGTAATCGGCTTTGGAGGTCGAGTGATGGGAGAGGGCACTCCAAAATATTTAAATTCAAAAGAGACAGTTCTGTTTGAAAAAAGTCGAAATTTATACGGCTTGACTTATGCAAAAAAAGCGAGAAAGCCATACTTTATTGTATGTGAGGGATACATGGATGTCATTACGATGCATCAAGCGGGATTTGATAATACAGTGGCTTCTTTGGGAACTGCTTTTACAAGCCAGCATGCAATGCTCGTGAAGAGATATGTTGATGAAGTTATATTATCGTATGACAGTGATACGGCAGGACAAAATGCCGCATTGAGGGCAATTCCACTTCTAAAAGAGGTGGGATGTCGAGTGAAGGTGCTTGATTTATCTCCATATAAGGATCCAGATGAATTTATCAAAGCTTTGGGAAGAGAGGCGTTAGAAGAGAGACTTAGTAAAGCGATTAGCAGCTTTATGTTTGAGATTAAATTGCTCTCTTTAAAGTATAATCAGCAAGATCCTGAAAGTCGCACGACATTCCAACATGCTGTGGCTAAAAAATTGGCGACGATTGAGGAGGCATTGGAGAGAAAAAATTATATTGATGCGATTGCTAACGCTTATTTTATGAGCGGAAAAGAGCTAGAAAAATTAGTAGAAAAATATGGAAGAGAATTACCTTTCCAAAAAGAAGCCAAGAGACAAAATGAGCTTAGGCAGGAGAGTCGAAAAAAGGAAAAGATAGACGGGGGAAAAGAAGCTCAAAAGCTTCTTCTTACTTGGCTTGTCAATGAACCATCTCTTTTTGAAAAATTAAAGGGAATTATTGATAGCAATGATTTTTTAGAGTCGGCTTACCACGCAGTCGCAATTTTACTTTTTGAGCAGTACGAGCAAGAGGGTAAGGTTACACCAGCTAAAATTATCAATCAATTTGAAAACGCAAAGGAGCAAAGTGAGATAGCATCACTATTTCACACTTCACTTAAAGTGGAGCCTTTGCCAAAGGACAATGAAAAGGTTATTACAGATATTGTAAAAAAAGTAAAAAAGAATCGAATTGATTATGAAATGAGCCATTCTAACGATATTATGACATGGCAAGAACTAATAAAAGAAAAAGCAAACCTGCAGAGATTGCATATTTCTCTATAGTTTGGTTAGAATATAACAAAGTATGGAAGGATGGAAGAAGATATGGATGGAAAACCAATGGATGAAATTGCTCAGTTTAATGAAAAATTAAAAAAACTATTGGATATTGCAAAGAAAAAGAAAAATGTCTTGGAGTACACAGAGATTAATCAGTACTTTGCAGAGATGAAGCTAAGTACCGAGAAAATCGAGTATATATATGAGTACTTAGAGCAAAACGGCGTGGATGTACTCACAATTCCGCAGGATGATGACGACGATATCGATCTTTCTATGGAGGAAGATATTGATGTTGAGGCGCTCGATATGTCTGTGCTTGAGGGAGTTAGTATAGAGGATCCTGTTCGCATGTACTTAAAAGAAATCGGTAAGGTTCCACTTCTCAGTGCAGAGGAAGAAGTCGAGCTTGCACAGCGTATGGAAGATGGAGATGAGGAAGCCAAAAAGAAATTGGCAGAAGCCAACCTTCGTCTCGTCGTAAGTATTGCCAAGAGATATGTGGGAAGAGGAATGCTTTTCTTGGATTTGATTCAAGAGGGAAATCTCGGTTTGATTAAAGCTGTTGAAAAGTTTGATTATCATAAGGGATATAAGTTTAGTACTTATGCTACTTGGTGGATTAGACAGGCAATTACAAGAGCAATTGCGGATCAGGCCAGAACAATTCGTATTCCTGTTCATATGGTGGAGACAATTAATAAGCTTGTTCGTGTTTCCAGACAATTATTGCAGGAATTAGGCAGAGAACCAACTCCAGAAGAAATTGCGGAGGAGATGAACCTTCCTGTTGACCGTGTGAGAGAGATTTTAAAAATTTCTCAGGAGCCAGTTTCTTTAGAGACACCAATCGGCGAGGAGGAAGACAGTCATTTGGGTGATTTTATCCAGGATGATAATGTCCCAGTTCCAGCTGAGGCGGCTGCCTTTACACTCTTAAAAGAGCAGCTTATTGAGGTACTTGGAACTTTAACAGAGAGAGAGCAAAAAGTGCTTCGCCTTCGTTTTGGGCTCGATGACGGTCGCGCCAGAACATTGGAGGAAGTTGGAAAGGAATTTAAAGTAACGAGAGAGCGTATTCGCCAGATTGAGGCGAAGGCACTTAGAAAATTAAGACATCCAAGTCGCAGCCGTAAGTTAAAAGATTTCTTAGATTAGGGTGGAAACATGGAATTATCAAAACGATTGCAGACAGTAGCTGACGCAATACAGGGTCAGGGAGCAATAGCAGATATCGGGACAGACCATGCGTACATACCAATTTATTTAATTTTGTCGGGAAAGACAGAACATGCTATTGCGATGGATGTAAGAAAAGGTCCGCTTTTGCGCGCTAAGGAAAATATACAAGCTTATCAGCTGGAGAATAAAATTGAGATAAGACTTTCAGATGGCTTAGAGAAACTTGATGATGCAGAAGTAGATACAATTGTAATTGCTGGGATGGGAGGAGCCTTAATGGCTCGCATCCTTAGCGATGGCGCTCACGCTCTTGGTATAAAAAAAGAATTGATTTTGCAGCCGCAGTCAGAACTTTATAAAGTGAGAAGACAACTTCATAAGATGGGATATCAGATTATAGAAGAGAAGATGCTGATTGATGAGGGCAAATTTTATACTGTCATACGAGCGATTGATGGCGATGAAGTCTATGAGCGAGAAGTGGAGTATGATTATGGAAAATATCTCTTGGAAGAGAAAAATGAAATTTTACTTCAATTTTTACAAAAAGAAGTGATTTCTTGTGAGAAAATAGAGGAGAATTTACGTTGCCATCATACGGAGAGTGCAAAGAGACGATTGGAAGAGTTGAAGAGAGAAAAACAGAAACTAAAGGAGGCGTTATCTATTTATGAAATGTAAGCAGATTATGGAAGTATTACAACAATTAGCGCCAAGCTCCTATGCGATGTCATGGGATAATTCTGGATTTTTAGTTGGAAGATCAGATAGAGAAGTAAAAAAGATCGGTGTGGCCCTTGATGCGACTAATGAAGTCATTGAAAAAGCCGTGCAGGATGGAATTGATATGATTATTACGCATCATCCGATGATTTTTTCCTCGATGAAGCAAGTAAATGATGAGACTTTTCTTGGAAGAAAGATTTTAACATTAGTTGAGAATCATATTAGTTGTTATGCGATGCATACAAATTATGATATTGCAGGCGGGATGCCTGAGTTGGCAGCAAAGAGAATAGGACTTATCGCAAAGGAGCCACTTGAGATTACGAATGATACAGATGGGAAACTGGAAGGGATTGGAAAAATTGGCGTATTGGATAGGGTGCTCACGTTGGAGGAGTGCTCTAAGCTTGTCAAGGAGAGTTTTCATCTAGAAAATATTCTCGTATTTGGAGACAAGGATAGAGAGATTAAGTGTATTGCCATCTCTCCAGGTTCTGGAAGAAGTATGATAAAAGAGGCAGTCAAAAAAGGTGCCGATGTTATTATTA